>JGI2160J19893_10000066_pt1 | contig 30553 bp, 33 predicted proteins | sample DeeMarSeWOR28_12_FD_19893 | JGI IMG/M metagenome (IMG submission 19893)
CAGGAGCTTCAGAGGAAATGTCTTCAACCTCAGAAGAACTTGCAAACCAGGCAGACCATCTTCAGAATGTCATGGCTTTCTTTAAGATGGAAAAGGAGCAGGGCCTTGACACCAGTCGGTCTTTATTGAGCAGAAAAGGGGAAAGTACATCAATGCTCGGCAGTTAGCAATCGGTGGTCAGCAGCGATGACGGTTTTTATTGTTTAACATGATAATTCAGTAAGTTCTTCAATTCGACCTTCAGTTATGGGAACATCTCCATGAACATGACTCAGCAGTACATGAGCCATTCTCCTCTGCACATCTTCTGCTCTTTATTGATAATCTGACATGCCCTCAATCAAAAGTTGATTTTGCATGAGGCAACAACCGATACAGCCCTTTGCTTCAGTTCAAGAATATAGGTATCGTTGTTCCCGATTCCGTCTGCAGCCCTGTCCAGAATATCGTAGTACATGTTCCAGGCCTCTTTTTCTCTCGTATATTGTTTGATGAGGGGATTCGGTTCCTTAGTCAGATGCTGAATGGCTTCAGTCAGACGCTTTATGCCGTTCTGCATGAAGGCAAAGCCCTGTTCAATCCTGTTCTCTGAATTATCATCAAAGAAAGAGGCCGCCTTGAGGGAAAAACGCAGATACACAAGGGTGAGAGGAATTTTTGAGACGAAGCATCCGGTGAAGGGATCTATGGTATCTTTTATTTTTTCAAAGCTCCATGGCAGTGCATTGGCATAATATGAAAACATGAGGGTTCTCACATAGTCCCCGACAAGTTTTCCCGTTGACGCTATTTTTATGGCTTCTGCAGCAAAGGCCTCTTTGTCATGACGCATGATCAGGCCGTCTTTGTGAAGATAGCGCAATTTTGTATTGTTTTCAAAGAGGACTGATAATATATATGCCTGATCTTCTGCCCTTCCTATAAAAGTAGGAGTAAAGGGCCGGTGTTTNCTGAGAGAATCTATTAATATCCCGCAGGTCCCGCCTGTTACATGTATCCTGTGAATGCACTTCTTGCTGCCATCCAATATATCACCGGTGTAACGGGTCATCATCTCCGCTTCAGTGGAAAGGGCCTGGGGAAGTGGACTGAAAAAAACGATTTCATCTGCCCTGACATCAGAGGAGGGAAAACAGACATCAGGAAAGAAGAGGGATGTGCCAATGTCTTTCTGGTTCACAAGGGCTCCGGCTATCATTCCCAATTCGACCGCTTCGCCATCAGCATCAGTACCTGTTGCACCCCACCAGGGTGTTGTAAAATGCCCGAATGCTGACAGACCGCTCTGCTCTGCCAGCTCCTTCTGCGGGAATATCTGGTCGAGATCGATCTTGAAGGTGCCCTTGACGGAAGGATTGATAAATACCTGCCAGAAAGCGGCAACTGCCTTGAGAAAACTGTAGTGACGTCCGTACTCTCCGTCTACACCGAAAATTTCCTGAAGAGATGCAGGATCAATCTCTGCAGGCAGGAGTCTGATATGGGGAACCAATAGGTCATCAATTATCCGTGCTGTATCAGCTTCTGTAAACACGTAGACATCTATATGCCGGATATTTTTTTCCCGCTTCAGTTCATCTTCGAGATATTCTTTTGCAATCTCCTGAAGTCCCCTGTGGGTTACAGAAACTGATAGGGCGCAGGCAACCCGGACATCTTCTGCCAGGGTTCCCCTTTCTTTTTCAAAGGCAACTGCCCTGTCCAATCCTTCCAGGCCATAGAGTATTTCATTGTGTTCAGGGGCAATGCCAATGGGAACAGGATGGTCATACCAGTAGATCTGATCTTCATGTACTATGTTCTTAAGTTTATCTTTGAGATGACTGCTGACGGGCAGTTCATCAAGAGGGTTTTTCGCAAGAGGGATGGTGAGAAGAATGTTTGACGTAAAAAGGATTTCTCTTCCCGGATCTGTAATGGGCGAAGGATTCGGCTCAGTGAGCGAAACCTCCCTTTTGCGGCGGAGCGCCGCAACCTTTCCCTGCAGATCCTCGCATAAGCCAACACCTTCAGGGAAAAAGATCTTCCGTATTTTTTCAATGGTCTCATGACGACTGTGCAGATTTTTCTCATCATTCAGCCAATGGGCAAGGTCATCCACATTGACCTGAAAAGTGGAGTCATTAGCATAGGAAGCATGCAGTTCTGCCGCGATCTGATCTCTTGCACTTAAGTAAAACTCCGCATGTTCTTTCCATTTAGGCAGTGCAAGGGAAGACGCAAGAAACCGAGAGGCCTCATTATGGCCAGGGTGACTGCTGCCAGTCAGCACAATAAGAAAAGCTGCATTCAGGCTTCGGGCTATCTCTGTGGAGCCCCTGTCATCGGGATTGAACTGGCTGAGGATATCTATACCCGCAAATGGTCCGCTCTTATCGTTAGCAAGAAGGAAGGAAAATATTTTATTGAAGGGATTATTCATTATTGAAATCTGCAACAGATGAACAATTATACCATCAACAGTTCTCGAAGCCAGAGAAGAGGAATGGGTAAAAATATAAATGAATCAATTACATCAATCTTATAAGTTTCAATTATAACATGATAATATTTTCTGCTTTGACAAATATTCTAAATTTGAGATAATGTATATCCCACTTTTGACCATCATTTCTTAAACATTACCATTAAATGGGGGAGAAAATTTAATGAGTCATGCCTGGAGACCATTGATTGTTTTAGCCGGTGCGCTGGTTTTCGCCCTTGTTGCGCGCCATTTTCTTGTTCCCCCGGATTTTACAACAGGTGAGCGGGGCTTTATGTACAGCTACCACCGGGCAAGCAGTCCTGGTGAATGGAAAGAGTTCAAGGTCAAGTATCAGGGGAAGGAATATTGCGGTGAGTGCCACGATGAAAAGTACGAAAGCAATATGAAATCCAAACATGCGCTCATTCAGTGTGAAAATTGCCACGGCCCTGCTATTGATCACCCGGAAGATCCCGAAAAACTGACGATAGACATGAGCAGGGCACAATGCATCAGGTGTCATGCCCTGTTGCCCTATCCAACAAGTCAAAGGGCAGATATTAAAGGAATTAACCCTTCAGAGCATAACGTGGATGAGCAGTGTGCTGACTGCCATGACCCGCATGAGCCGGATCTGGAATAAGCTGGATTAGAGGATAGATACGATGAAATTGACAAGAAGAGATCTCTTAATAACGTTTGTAAAAGGTGCTGCGCTGTCAGCCCTGCCAATGAGCGCTTACAAAATATTAAGCCCATCCGAAGTTCATGCAGCTCTTNAGGAAAGCAATATCAGGTGGGGTTTTATTGTCGATACGGATAAATGTGTAGGCTGTGGTTTCTGCGTCAAGGCGTGCAAGCTGGAAAATGAAGTGCCCTACGACGTCGAGGTGTCAAGAACATGGGTTGAACGCTATATCATTATGAAGGATGGACGCACAATGATTGACACTCCCCATGCAGGAAGAGACGGTTTTACCACTCAGAGCGTCCGTGGCGCGGACGTGAATCCAAAGAATATTGCCAAGGCCTTTTTCGTGCCAAAACTCTGCAACCAGTGCGAAAACCCTCCCTGTGTTCAGGTTTGCCCAGTAGGAGCTACCTATCAGACTCCTGAAGGAGTGGTGCTTGTTGACAGATCATGGTGTATCGGATGCGGATATTGTATTATGTCATGCCCATACGGAGCACGGTTCTTTCATCCCGTTCACAAGGTTGCTGAGAAATGCACCTTCTGTTACCACCGTCTTGTCAAGGGTATGAAGACAGCCTGTGTTGATGCCTGCCCCTTCGGTGCGCGCCAGGTCGGAAACCTGAAAGACCAGAATGACCCTGTGACAAAACAGGTATTGACACAGAGAGTTGCAGTGCTGAAAGATTCATTCGGGACAAAACCACAGGTCTATTATATCGGCCTGGATGAGAATGTGAGGTAAGGAAATGACAGCAGGACTACATGAATTAGCGGTTCATGGTGCTGAATGGACCACCAAGGAACTTTTTACATACCCTAACGAATTCGTCTACTGGACTATCCAGATCGTTATGTACCCGTATATAACCGGACTGGTAGCAGGTGCTTTTGTATTATCATCACTCTATCATGTTTTCGGACAGGAAGAACTGAAAGATATTGCGAAATTTGCCCTGGTTTTTTCCCTGGCTCTGTTAATTGTGGCTCCCATGCCTCTCCTCTTCCACCTGCAGCAACCGATGAGGAACTGGGAAGTAATGTTTACGCCGCACTTTACCTCTGCCATTGCCGCCTTTGGAATGGTATATTCCTTCTATATGGCTATAGTTGTCGGTGAAATATGGTTTGTATACAGAAAATTCTTTATTGAGAAGGCAATAGCGCTGAAGGAAGCAAAGGGAATGTACAACAGGATTTTAGGCATGGTGTACAAGGCTCTTACCCTGGGCTCATATGACTTAAGTGAGAAAGCTGTTCACACTGACCATAAAATAATAAAGTTCCTCGCTGCCCTTGGTATTCCCGTTGCATGTTTTCTCCATGGATACGCAGGATTTATCTTTGGTTCAGTCAAGGCCAATGCACTATGGATGACGCCGCTTATGCCAGTCATTTTTATTATGTCTGCTATCGTCTCCGGAATTGCCCTTTGCATGCTTACGGACATCATCATTATGGAATGGCAGAAATTCAGAATCAAGCACACCAGGAAGAAAGCGAAAATAAGCGCAGAGGAAGTTGCCGGTGCTGAGATCGACGTTGTGAGAAAGTCGGCAAAATATCTTGTCGGGGCAATGATTGCAGCCCTTGTTCTCGAGCTTGTTGACCTGATATTCAGGGGGTATACGGCAATGAAGTCTTGGGATATCCTTCGTCATGTTATTTACGATATGGATTTTACCAAGATATTTATTATGCAGTACGGTATTGGAAACCTGTTACCTTTTATATTGCTTCTTATGCCGAAATTAACAGTGAAGAGAGCGGCGCTTGCCACGACACTCGTTTTGTTTGGTGTATTCATGATGAGGTGGAATGTTGTCATTGGCGGGCAGGCATTCTCTAACTCCTTTGCCGGTTACATGCACTATCATTTGCCGATTATTCCCCATAATGCGGAAACCTTCAAAGAAGGGGTATTGGGAGCACTTTTTATGGGAGCCCTGCCTTTTGTGTTGTTTTATTTCTTTAATAAAATCATACCGGCAATCAAATATATAAAACCAGTCGATAATCAATAGAATTTTACAAAAATACCTGATAAAATAATCTTATATTGACATAAATTAATTTATCTGTTAGATTTTAAAAAATTTTCAGGGGAGGACGAATGAAGAGGCGGAGTTTTCTAGGGGTTTTAGGCACCTTATTTGGTGTAACCGCATTCGGGTCTGTTGCCTATCCATTATTGAGATATCTCGGACCGCCGCAGGCTGAAATAGATGCCGGCAAGCAGAGTTTCAAAAAAGCTGATGTCGGAGATGCCAGAGAAATCGTCTTTCAAAATACTCCAGCAATCATTATTAACAGGCCGGGTAAGGGTTATATAGCCCTTTCACGGGTTTGTACCCACCTTGGCTGTCTGATAGATTATGACAGGAAAAGTAAAAAGCTTATCTGCCCCTGTCATGCAGGTTTTTTCAATCTTGAAGGCAGGGTTGAATCAGGACCGCCACCAAAAGCACTGACAACATTTCCTCTCAGGGTAGAGGGGGAAGACATTATAATAGGATAGGAATACTATGTGGCAAAAATTAAAAGACGGCATTGAGATCAGAATAGGACTGACGGATTTAATTGAGAACAGGCTGAGACAGTATCGAGTGCCTTCTGATACCAACATTTTTTACACCCTTGGTATTGTGACCATGGCTGCCTATGTGGTGCAGGCAATTACCGGCTATTTTCTGCTCATGTATTATGTACCCCACTCTGAGCATGCTTTCAGAAGTGTTCAGGATATTATGACCATCATTCCCTTTGGATGGTTTGTACGAATGGTTCATATGGTTGCTGCCAATCTCATGGTGGCCCTGCTCTTTATTCATTTTATTTCCATATTCTTTATGGGCAGTTATAAAAAACCCAGAGAAATTACCTGGCTTGCCGGGGGACTGCTGCTCTTGGTTACCCTTGCATTCTGTCTCAGCGGGTACCTGCTTCCCTGGAGCCAGAGGAGTTATTGGGCTACTACCATTGTCTCAAACCTTCCGACGGCATTCCCTGTTATAGGAGATGCCCTTGCAAATCTGCTTCGTGGCGGAGACTCTGTAACAGGTATAACACTGACTCGGTTTTTTTCCCTTCACGTAGGGTTTCTGCCTCCGGTGTTCCTGTCAATAGTCGGACTGCATATTTTTCTCGTTTGGCGCATCGGCCTTTCTGTTCCGCCCCTGAGCCAATCTGCTGAAGAAGAAAGTGAGTGGACAGAATTCAGGCATGCGACCTATTCCCGAAGCTACCCCTTTTACCCGAACTTTCTGCTGAAGGAAGTATCAATGATTATGCTCTTCCTTGCAGTCACTTTTTTCATCATGTCCTTCATGCCCACCCTCTTCTTACCTGAAGCTGCGACAACGCCGGCAGATCCATTGAATACTCCGGCAGACATCAAGCCTGAATGGTATTTCCTTGCACCGTACCAGATGCTGAAAATGATACCCAATAAATTTCTGGGAATCAGTCTGCAGATCATTGCGATCATCGTATTTCTATTCTGGCCATTTTTTGATACCAGAGCAGAGAGAAATATAATGAAACGACCTCTGATATTTGGCATATTTCTCGTACTGCTGGCTTTGTGGTTCTTACTAACCTATTGGGGGAGGTACTCAGCGTGAGATATATCTATATCCTTTCACTTGTCATACTAGTTTCGGTTGCCACAACTGCCTCCGCAGGGTATAGGGAGATATTTGAAAAAGAATTTCTGAGTAAACCCTGGAGTACTGATATTGTTGCCGAAAGCGCATGCATTGAGTGTCATACCTCAGAGGTCATGGATGAGAAGTTCAGAAGTATCCCCCAGGACTGGAGGGTGAGCTGGCATGCACAGAATAATGTTTCATGCCATGACTGCCACGGTGGAGACAGTGAAGATGCTTCGATGGCAATGTCACATAAGCGGGGATTTACCGGATCACCCAACTATACGGACATCCCTGAGATGTGTGGTAAGTGCCATATTGGGATTCTGAAGAACTATGTAGAGAGCGGCCATGGTAAGGCGCTCATCGAAGAAGGGACAGGTCCAAACTGTATAACCTGNCATGGTTCCCATAACGTACAGAAAGTCCATATTGATATTATTAATGCCCAGCTCTGTTCCAAATGTCATCCCTATGANCGGGCAAAAATCATGAAGCAGGCACTCTTTCTTACGGAAAAGAAGATTGAAAAAATTGAAAACGANCTGGCAGACCTGAGAAAACAGGGNGTCTATCCGGACAGGGAAGAGAAGAATTTATTTAATACACAGGCGCAGTTCCGTACACTTTTTCACACCATAGATGTGACAGTTGTCAAGGATAAAACAAACTTCTTTACCAGTCAGTTAAATAGTATTGAAGATGATATTAAGGGCACCTTTGAGGAGCTGAGTTTCAGAAAGAAGTTCTCAACCTTTCTTATGCTGATCTTTGCCGGCACGTGGGCAATTGTAACGTTGATCATACGTTCCAAGGATTAGTTCTGCTGTACACCAATGCATTAAATACTCCTGCGCAGTCACTTGCAAAAAAAAGTATATTTCTATAAAATAGCTCAATCCTCTTATAAATATTACTTATACCTTTGGCTGTGCATCACTATGAATCAGAGAAAGGATATTCATGGTATTCAATATGCAAAAAACCAGAAGTATTAAAGCAACCGGTTGGAAACGGATGGGTTTTTATTTTGTTTTATCTGCAGTGTTGATCATGAGTGCAAACCTTTTTGCAGCAGACGATATACCGGATTACTTTGTTCCTCCCCCTCCTTTTTCAGAGGATATATTCCCCTGCTCTGACTGCCACGCTGATATGGAAGTGAATGAGACACGAAGAGAACTGGATGCTCATGAGGACATAGTGCTGAAGCATGCAGAAGGTCAGAGGTGGTGTCTTGACTGTCATAACCCGAATGATAGAGATAAACTCAGACTCGTAAGTGGGCAGCTCATTTCATTTGAAGAATCATACTCACTGTGCGGGCAGTGTCACGGCACTATTTTCCGCGACTGGAAGGCCGGGGTACATGGCAAGAGAACGGGGTACTGGAATGGGAAAAAACAGTACCGTCTTTGTGTACATTGCCATAATCCCCACTCTCCACGGTTTAAACCCCTGGAGCCGCTGCCTCCTCCGATCAGGCCCGATGACCTCAAGTTTACCCAGTCTCAGGGTACTGAGATCCCGAAAAATCCATTAAACAGCATTCCAACATCGGAGGGTAAACATGCCAAAGAATAACGCCAAGAATCCTTGTTCCAAAAAAGTACGGAGAAGAACTTTTTTGAAGGGAGCTGCATTGGGGCTGGCATCTTTCGCCCTGCCTCCTGCACATGCTGATGCCACATTCTGGGAGTCATTCTTTCAGAAGCATTTCAGGGAGATGAATGAAGATGAGCTGAAGAGCGTCATCAGCCGGCTCGAGGAGGAATACCGGGAAGAATACGATGTGCAATTTAACATCAAGGCAACCAAACCCATTGACGGGGTTCAATACGGCTATGGGCTTGACCTTTCAAGGTGTATTGGATGCAGGCGATGTGTCTATGCCTGCGTGGAGGAAAATAATCAGTCCCGGGACCCGCAAATACACTGGATATCGGTGCTTCAGTTTGAAAAAGGACACAAGTGGGTCAATATCTTTGAAGAGGCAACGAAGTATTATAATCCGCACGAGGTTCCGGAAGAGGAGTTCTTTTACATGCCTGTGCAGTGTCAGCAATGCGAGAACCCTCCCTGTGTCAAGGTCTGTCCCACAAAGGCCACGTGGAAGGAGCGGGACGGCATAACCGTCGTTGATTACAACTGGTGTATAGGCTGCAGGTACTGCATGGCTGCATGCCCCTATGGGGCACGCCGTTTCAACTGGGGCAAACCCAGGGTCTCAAAGGAAGAATACAACGCAGACGTGCACTATCTTGGCAACCGTCCGAGATACAAGGGTGTTGTTGAGAAATGTACCTTCTGTATCCAGCGCACAAGAGAAGAACCCGGCAGGTATCCGGCATGTGTTGAGATATGTCCTGTAGGTGCAAGAAAGTTCGGCAATCTGCTGGATCCGCACAGCGAGATACGGTACTGTATTGAGAACAAGAGGGTGTTCCGTCTGAAAGAGGACCTGAACACATCACCAAAATTTTACTATTTCTTTGCAACATAATTTGTGTAAGGAGAAAATAAATGAGTGACATATTACAGCCGGTAAGAAATTTCTTCACAACATTAAAGTTTATCGCAAAGGGAAACAAATGGTACTACGGATGGCTGGCTCTTCTGTCAGTACTGATTATCTCAGGGATTATGTCCTATATCCAGCAGATCGATAAGGGATTGATTCTGACCAATATGAGGGACCAGGTCTCATGGGGGTTTTACATTTCAAACTTTACCTTTCTCGTCGGCGTGGCAGCAGCGGCAGTCCTCCTTGTTATACCTGCCTACCTTTATAATTTTAAACCTATTAAAGAGATCGTGCTCCTCGGGGAAATGCTGGCCATCGCGGCTATTATCATGTGTCTGTTATTTGTTGTCTCTGATATGGGCAGGCCGGAAAGGGGATGGCATATCCTGCCCATTCTTGGTACCATGAATTTTCCCGCATCACTCCTTGCGTGGGATGTGATCGTCCTGAACGGGTACCTTGCCATTAACTGCATAGCTGTTTTTTACGTTCTCTATAAGTTGTCATTGGGCAAAGAGTATAAGATGTCTGTTCTGTGGCCGATTATTATATTATCAATTCCCTGGGCAATCAGCATCCATACAGTTACAGCCTTCCTTTATAATGGGCTCTCATCGAGACCGTTCTGGAATGCCTCAATACTTGCACCTCGATTTATAGCATCTGCGCTCTGTTCAGGACCTGCCTTGATGCTGATTCTTTTTCAGATAGTCAGAAAGGTCTCAAAAATGGAGATATCAAATACCGCCATATTCAAGATTGCAGAGTTGATTGCCTACGCCATGGGAATAAATCTTTTCCTTTTTGGCGCAGAGTTTTTCAAGGAATTCTACTCGGGAAGTGTTCATCTTGCGCCCATGGAGTATCTCTATTTTGGATTGCACGGCCATTCCAATCTGGTTGGTTGGATGTGGACGGCATTTATATTTAATCTGACGGCATTCTTTATTTTTCTCAGGCCTAAAACAAGGGAGAATTTCCTAACCCTTAACATTGCCTGTGTATTAATTATCACCGGGGTGTATATAGAAAAAGGCATGGGTCTGATCATCCCGGGATTTATTCCGGGGACGCTTGGAGAGATCTATGAGTACGGGCCGTCGGCACTAGAGAAGAGTGTGACCCTCGGGATATGGGCAACGGGTGCATTGTTTTTCACCCTCTTTCTTAAATTTGCACTGCCTGTGTATACTGGGGAATTGAGGTTTAAATCCTCACCTGACAAAGACTAATTTATCTAAAACAAGGCGATATGAAATACTACGGTCTCCGGGCTTTATCCCGGGGACCTTTTTACTTACACTTTGATATCTGCCGTGGAAGTATTCCCTGTTTCATTGCCTTCTCAAGGGCTTTCTTCAACATATCAATTGCCATGTCACTGTTGCCCCTTTCGGAGTAGGCTTTGCCCAACTCATAATATGTCCGTTCAGGATAGGGATTTGATGATAGTGCAGTGCTGAGAATATTCATTGCACTTTCTGCTTCTCCTTTTTGAAGCAGGGCGCTTCCAAGTCCTGTCTTTGCATCTTTTGACAAGGGGTCTAAATCAAGGACGGTCCTGAACTGATCAATTGCCAGGTCTATCTCATTATTCTCAAGATATAAGAATCCAAGAAGGACATGGGATGGTACATAGTCAGGCTTGTTTTCGAGGGATTTTTTTGCCATCACGATCGCGTGGTCAACACTGCGGGATTTGGTAAAGCTCAGTGCAAGGTTGTATCGTCTTTCTGCATGAAGTGCTGCCTCGTCTATCTCCTCTTTTGCAGGCGAGACGATCTCCCGTAATTTCTGTCTGTCAATTTCTCCGAGCCGGTACTGTAACGCTCCATCTATCTTGATCTTATAGGTAAAAGCATGTCCTGTAAGGACATCTACGAGAATCCCGTCTCTGTCTAAAATGAGTGTTGTTGGATATACCCTGATGCCGTAATCACCATAGACATTTCTCTCAGAATCAATAAGGATCGGGAACTCTATATTCAGGTTTTCAATGATTCGTTGAAGATTTTCCTTAGCAGACTCTGCAGTAATGGCTAAAACTTTGACTCCCTTGCTGCCGTGTTTTTTAAACAGCTCCTGCAAATCTTTCAATGCTGTTAAAGACCGTTTCTGGTCTGGTCTCCAGTAAACAAGGATTACAATAGTGCCTCTGTGCTGGCTTAATGCGATTTTCTCACCGTTGACAGAACCCAGTTGAAAATCAGGCGCCTTTGTGCCGAATTCCAGTGAGATAGCGAATGCCGTTGATGACAGAAGGAGGAGAATGCAAAAGATACAGGTAACCCGTAAACACGCTCTTGTCTGTATATATGTATTCATCAGATCATCTATCTTCACGTTAATACATAATGAAGCGGATACCTAGGGGTAGCACTAACTTAAGCACACAAGACTGCAATCTATGAACAGGAAATAGTTTATTTGCGTAGCTAGTTTAACATACCAGGCGGGGTAAGTCTGTGCTGTACGTCATTATGCTTTGCGGGGATAAAGGAACACTGTGAAGGCTGTGCTCACCCTGCTTCATTGAGCAGAGTGACGCACAGAACTGGCTGCTGATTATCGAGAATAGTATTTAGGAATTCAGTACCTGAAAGACTGCACAGGTTAATTGATGACCTGTGCAGTTTTTCCGTTAAACCACATCGGGTTTCCCTTGCTGTCTCTGAGCTTGAGCGTCATGTTGTCTTTCTTTATCTCCTGGGCCACGAGTACGAGTTTCCCGTCATACATTTTTGTACAGCCCTTAACCTCAATGATATCTTCCTTGCCGATTGTGAAATTTTCCCGTTCAATAAACCATGCTGGTCCAAGATAGACGGTCATTGTTTCACGGTCAGTTTTTACCGTTAAGTTTATTGCATNTGAGTTGCCTTTTATTGGCCCCCATACACGTTCTACTCGGCCTATTTCCTGTATTTTACATTGTACGGTCTTGANGGAGTGAGTATTGTACATACCGATTCTTTCGCCAATTGCAATTCCGAAGAATCCATCAGCATCAGTTATGTAGGCAGCTGTTGCCAGAACAGCCACTATCCCTATAATAATGAATTTTTTCATAATGCCTCCTTTTCTCAGGTTTGACGGCTATGTTCATAGAGGTTACGTTATGTTACCTCAAGGGAATTAAGATCAATGGCTGTGTTCTCCTTTGTTATGTTGCATTTCATTGAATTTTCGCACCGGTGCAATGACATCAATATTCTCTCCGCTGCTCAGGGTGAGTTGTATGGCTACAGACTCCCCGCTCGTAACAGGCTTTTTGGGACCAATAAGCATGAAGTGGTGCCCTCCGGGTTGAAAGGCAAGGTCCTGTCCTGCTTTGACCGTCATCGACTCCTGTTTCATCATGCTTGCCTGATCATTGTCAATAACAGTTTTATGCATTTCTACCCGGTTAAAATCAGGGCTGGAAACGGCTGTTATTATCCGGTCCTTCTCAGATTCATTCGTCAGATTCATATATGCAGCCATGACCTTCATGCCAGGGGGGGATTCGAGAACCCAGGGATCATGAACGGTGAGCGGACTGGCTGCCTGCAGCAGGGCAGCAGGCGTTATAAAGTACATGAAGAGAATAAAACAAATGTATGTCATATAGAGGAGTTTCATAGTTCCAAATCTATAACAGGCAGCCGTAGCCGTCACCGTACCGGTCGCGAAGTTTCAGGAACTCGGCGACAATTGTTTTCGGCTCATGGGGAGGAGGAAAGATGGCCACCAGCCGGCCGAGATGATCAACCAGCATTATTGATGCCGTATGATCAACGAGGTAATCCTTGGGATCTTTCTCATTATCTACCTGTTTATACATAGCTCCAAATTGTCCGGCAAAATCATCTATTTGATCTTTGGTTCCCGTCAGACCGATAAAATCATCATTGAAATAGGATACATAGTCCGATAAATGCTCAAGACTGTCCCGTTCAGGGTCAACGGATACGAAGGCAACTTTTGTGTTGCCGAGAATATATCTGCTTTTCATGTTGCTATAGACTGCATTCAGATCAACGAGTGCCATGGGACACACATCAGGACAGTTTGTATAGCCAAAAAATACAAAGGTCCAGTAACCGAGAAAACGTGTCGGATTAAAGGTTTTGCCCTTGTCATCCAGCAAACTGAAGGTGTTCAAGGGAATAGGAGGTTCAAAAAGCCTTGTTGAATATTTTTCTATGCTTACCTCTCTGGCCTGTGGTCCGTCAAAAAATCGGGACAGCCATAGTCCTGAGAGGAGCGATATGATGACTGCAAGCACGATACTGATTGCTATCTTTCCGTTCTGTTTTTTATGCGAATTCATTCTTATGTATATCCTTCCAAAAAATAAAATTCAGGTGAGGAGGTCTGAACCTCTCTCACCTGAATCATGAAAAACTACTTGATCTTTATTACACCATCCAGGCCGCAGAGAATGTTGTTGCCCATCACGTCCTCACTGGTTCTTTCGTCCTGATGGCACCGGGTACAACCCACTAACTCCAGTCCCCACATAAGAGGGCCGTGCTTTTCATTCTTTTTATGGCACTGTCTGCAGGTAGACATGGGCTGGCCGACGTATTTATTGTTTTCCATGTCATATAATGCGATCTGGCCGTCTTTGACTACCTTTCCTTTCTTGTTCTCTACTGGTACCCTCAAAGCTGAAATTCCATATTTACCGTCAGGTGTAGTCATAACATCATGGTTCTCCCAGCCCGCTGGAATAGGAGCATTCTTGACGACTGAAAGTGTATCGGCATCGAGTACGAGCGTCCGTGTCCGTGCTGACTGGTAAATGTATCTACCGTCAGGTGTATATGTCGCCCTGAAAGTAATAGTTCCTGCCGGGAAATCAGCAGTCTCATGCTTTACAACCTTCAGTTCTCCCTTTTCCAGAGATTCCATATCAAGGAGGATGAAGTGCTGTTTGCCGCTTGGAAAGCCATGAGGCTTGTCAGCGTCGTTCATGACTATATACATATATTTCATGTCTGGGCTGTTGACCCCATGGGTAAACTTATAGTTAACGGGGATATCGGGATTACTTGAAAGCATAACTCTATGCTTGAGTTCAAGGGTATCCTTGTCAACAACATCAATAAAACCGGGATAACCCATGAAGATGGGCATGTAATATTTCTCAGACTGTCCGGATCCACAGTAAAGTGTCTTTGTTGTTGTTGCTCCAAAGGCAAGCACTTCTTTTGGCAGCTCATACCGTCTCTCGTCTATCCACTTGTTTGTTCTGGTGTCGGCTTTTCCAACGATTACATAGGGTTTTGGCGCCAGGTAGGTTGACCAGAAGGCAATATTACGATCCCGGCTGTCTAACCGTACATCATGAACTGCATGATCACTTGCAGGGCCAAGGGGGATCATATGAAGTTTGTTACCAGTCCATAAAGTGTAATTCGGAATTTTGATGGGATTTTCATTGTCCAATGGGTCGATGACAACATTTGCATCAGCGATATGTCCCCCATGTCCAGCTACAAATACCCGTCCCATATAACTGCCACTCGGTTTGTTTGCATAACTGATTGCAGATACAACAAATACAATTGTGAGCAATGCTACACACAATGCCAAAAATGGTCTTTTCTTTATAAATGCCATCTTACTTCCTCCTTTTTGCCTAATATTGTTATAGCGGCGTTTAATATGTGCTATTAATAAAATAATCTTTATAAATTAATGAGTTATTCCCTCCTTTCGATCTTTATTTTAAAAATTTATGTAATTGAGCGGTTTATATCAAATGAATAGCAATTACAATGCCGCCTGTTAAGAAAAAATTATCATTATAAATCAAACAGATAGAAGTTAATTTCTGTTAGGCCTGGGGATGGTAAAAGCAAGGAAAGTTTACTGCTTTGATGATGCCAGAGGATAACACTGCTAAATAAAAAGATTTTTATGATTGAAAGAATGCTTGATAGTGCAAGAAAAATTGCACTATCAGGTCGTGATGTCTGTCAGGGATGTTGGTGCTGAAAAATTATTAATGAACAATGATGCTTCGGAGCATTAAGTCAGCTATACCCGTTCAACGACCTCATTTATTTCCGAGTGCTGGTTAAGCTCTCTCGCCTTTGCCGATATCGATACCTTATCCTTATAATCATCTTGAGCGGTTGTTTGAGATCTCTCCTTTGCTTCATGATACTTCGTGATTTCTTCTATTTTGACAGACTGATCGGCACTATGGACTGCGCTGCTGGCCTGAGTTTCCATTATTGTCTCCTTTCAATAAAGTTATTCGCATTTTTTTGTTATTCTCATTGTCATCATAGGTTCTTAATAACAAGTTTTATGCCTGTAGGAGCAAATGTGGTGGTTCTTGATAAATATCAAAGAGTTGTATTTATTCTCTATTGATTGAGTGTTGCTGAAATAAAGCTGGAGCAGATTCATTTGGCACTTGAGCTGTAATATCTGGGTTAAATACCCCAGTTCTTTGCAACAGAGATATGTAACTTTTTTCATGAATCCTATATAATGATCAGAAGTTACGAGGTGAAACCCTTACAATGGTACAGACAATCTAATAGAGCAGGTGGGGAGAGAGAATGGGGAAGAGACTTGCCTTAGTAGTAGGAGGAGGGCCGGCTCCGGGTATCAACGGAGTTATTAGCGCTGCAACGGTTGAAGCTGTGAACAGAGGGCTGGAAGTAGTTGGTATTCTGGATGGATTCAAGTGGCTGTTCAGGGGGGATGCATCCAAAGTTATTACTTTGACCCATAAAAATGCATGGCCGGTGCATAGCAAGGGAGGTTCTATCCTGCGAATATCAAGAGACTTCCCTGAAAATCCTGAGTCAGCGTTCAGGTCAATGATCAGTGTTCTGAAAAAGTTAAAAATTAATTATCTCGTTACCATTGGTGGAGACGGGACGTCCTTTGTTGCACGGGAGATAGAGAAAAGAACAAAGGGGAAGATTTCTATTGTTCATGTGCCGAAGACAATTGACAATGACCTTCCTCTGCCAGGCGGGGCACCCACCTTTGGATTTGAGACAGCCAGACACTGGGGAACTGAAATTGTGGAGAATATCATAGAGGATGCCCGTACAACAGGCAGATGGTACTTTATTACGACCATGGGGAGGAATACCGGTCATCTTTCACTTGGAATAGGAAAGGCTGCCGGTGCAACCTTGACGCTCATACCAGAGGAGTTCAGAGAAAAAAAGCTGAAATTTCGAAAGGTGGCCGATATCCTTGAGAGTTCTATCATAAAGCGTTTGAGTCAGGGATACTCCTACGGAGTGGCACTGCTGGCGGAAGGGGTAGCAGGGAAAATCGATATTAAGGAACTTGCACAATATGAGATGCTTGAAAATGATGAGAGAGGTCTCCTGAGGCTTTCAGAAATCCAGCTTGGCAGAATGATGCAGCACTATGTTCATAATAGTATGATTTCACGGGGACTGAACGTGAAAATTGTCCACAAAACCATCGGGTATGAACTGCGGGCTGCTGATCCCATACCCTTTGATGCAGAGTACACGAGAAACCTCGGCTACAGTGCTATCAAATATCTGCTCAAGGGTCGTACCGGCGCAATGATCACTTTTTATGAAGGCAAGATGAAACCGATTCAGCTACGCAATATCATTGACCCTGTAACAAAAAGAACGCGTGTTCGGTTTGTGGACATAAAAGCTGATCCCTATAGAGTTGGCCGGAAGTACATGATACGGATTGAAGAAGATGACCTGATCCCCCCGATGCTCAACAGGCTTGCACGGGCAGGGAACACAAGCCCTGAAGAATTCAGGGAGAGATTTTCCTATCTGGTGTAAGAAAGCTAAATTAAAAATAAAAAATCAAAGATCAAAATTAATGAAAAAAGACATTCCATAATTTTGCTTTTTACATTTTGATTTTTGATCTTACATTGCTCTATCTATTGCTCTGTGCTCTTCCCGCAGTTCAGGTTTAAAAGCAACGGGCTTTCTCCCAAAGCAGATTCCAAGGCTCTCGAACAGGGCAAGCTCTTCTATATCAACCTCTCTTCGTTTAATGGCCTCAGAGGTAGCCATGTACAGGACTGTCTTGCCTTCAACACCGGTTACCGTATTCCCGACCTTTCCTTCTGTAAGGAGTATGACAGCACCGGCACCTGCCTTGTGACCAAAGTTGACATCATAGGCTGAGGAATGCCCTGATCTGACGAGATGACCTGGCGTAACCTCTCGTGCTTCCGGTATAGCATAAATGCCGGGAACAAACATGCCGGTCCTCTTCATAAATGCCTCAACCTCAGGATCAGCTTTCAGTCTTTTCTCAATCTGCTGTCGTACATATTTCCCAGCACCGGCTAGTTTCTTGTGACCGAAGGCATCAACCCCTGCTGATTCATCATAGAGCATTTCTCCGCTTGCGTTGGACACTCCTTCGGCGACAACAATGACATAGGTACCGGCCTTGACATCACTTCTGTCAATACGATCAAAATAGGTCTTTTTCATATGCTCATACACAATGTCAAAGTCTACGGGGACCTCGGGAAGGAGAATGCAGTCAGCTTCAGCTCCAACGCCTCCCCTGAAGGCAGTGTGACCGACATACCTGCCAAATACCTCCATGATGATAATCCGGTTGTGGCTCATGCCGGTGGTTTTCAGGTCTCTCGTAAATATTGCAATCCTGTTAATGGCAGAATCACCGCCAACACTGTAGGGCTGCAGATCAAGGTCCATTGTTTTCGGGACATGAACACAGGGGATCCCCTGTTCTGAAAGGTCTACCACCACACTTCCCGTGTCGTCACCTCCGCTTATAATCAGTCCATCAATATTGAATTTCTTCAGACCATTTTTTATCCGATCATACTTGTTCGGGTCATCTATTTTGCTGATCTTTACCCTTGAATGGCCAGCCTCTGATCCTGCAAGCGAGGCCTCTATCTTGCTGACCCTTTCTGCGTTCAGTATAACGACATTATCCATGTCAATCAGGTTGTACAGTCCTGCATATCCATTGGGAATAACGACGGACTCGATACCCATATCATAGGCCTTGCGTGCCACACCCTTGATGACGGCATTTAGTCCACCGCAGTCTCCACCGCTTGTAATAATCCCTATCCGTTTAATGCTCATAGCTGCCTCCTTTATTCATCTTGAATATATGAAACAATAAATTACAACATATCGAATGAACATCGATATGTTACAGGGTCCCCTTTGTAGAGGGGATCCCCTTTGCATGGGGGTGGATCTCAACGGCCATCCGAAGTGCCCGTCCGAACCCTTTAAAAATAGCCTCAAGGATATGGTGAGCATCCCGGCCATAATTAAGATTAATATGCAAATTCATTCCAGCGCTGTTTGAAAGTCCCCTGAAGAAATCATCAAAGAGGGAAACAGGAATATCCTGAATCTGGTTGTTTCCTCTTGGGAACTTGACCTTATAAACAAAATATGGTCTGCCACTAAGGTCAATAACAACCTGTGCAAGAGTCTCGTCCATTGGCGTAAGGGCTTCCCCGTATCTCCTTATCCTGAGCTTTTCTCCCAGGGCCTTTTTTATCGCCTCTCCAAGAACAATGCCGAGGTCCTCAATCAGGTGGTGATAGTCAACATCGATATCGCCTTGTGCCTGCACATTCAGATCAATGTGCCCGTGTTTTGACATGAGACTGAGCATGTGATCAACAAAGGGGACTGAAGTCTTTACTTTGTAATCACCCTTGCCGTCAAGGTTCAGGCTGAGTTTTATATTTGTCTCTTTTGTCTTTCGGGAGACAGTTGCTTTTCTCGGCATATCAATCCTCCTGTACGATTTCTTCTCCCCTTGAGGGGGAGGGTCGGGGTGTTGGATGCCCGTCCATTGGGACGGGGATTTTCACAACAGTCAGGATATTATAAAACTTGTCTCAGATTTTTTAGGAAAAAATTATTTTCCCGGGGAGTACCTACCGTTACGCGAAGAAATCCGTCGGCAACCCCCTTCATATTTCTAATAAGCACGCCTTTCTTTAAAAGGGCGCTGAACACTGCGTCGCCATTGTTGACCTGAAAGAGAATGAAATTAGCATCTGAGGGATAGGGCAGTATTCCATCCGTTTTTTTCAATTCGGTGAATAGCCTTTTCCGCTCTGAAACAATGGACCGAATATTGGAACGCAGCCTGCTGCTGCTCTTGAGAGCGTCAATTGCAACTTTTTGAGACAGGGAGTTCAGGTTAAAGGGCAGACGTACTTTGTTAACCTCCTGGATGATATCCTCATGGGACACCATAAAACCGGTTCGCAATCCGGCAAGACCAATCTTGCTTAATGTCCGGAGCACAATAAGATTCCTGTTTTTTTTCAGAAGAGGGACAAAGGATTTTCTGCTGGAAAACTGCTGATACGCTTCATCAACGACAACCAGTCCTCTGGACTTTTTTATTATCTCAGTCATCCTCTCAACAGAGAAACTGTTTCCTGTCGGGTTATTGGGAGAGCTCAAGAAAATGAGTTTTGCCTTGTTTTTTTTCATCGCTGTCAGCATGCCCCGTATATTCAGATCAAAATCTGCATCAAGGGCAATGCCTATATGTTGTTCGCCCAGAGCCTGGGCAATAATTCCATACATGGTAAAGGTCGGCGTAGGATAGAGGACAGGCCCCCCAAAGGTAGTAATGAGATTATAGATCAGCTCGTCGGAGCCATTGCCGTGCAGTATGTTTTCCGGACTTACCCTGAGATCTTTTGCAATCAACCTTCTTAAATCCCTTGCCTCGGGATCAGGGTATTTGTTTGTTTTTACATTTTTCAGGACAGTGAATCCGTAGGGACTCTCATTTGCATCAAGCTTAACCTTGCAGGGAACCTCTTCTGCCTGGTAGGCCTTCAGCGCCCGAACATTCGGTTTTACTAATTTTCTGATATCCATTCGTGGAATTATACCACAAGGGTGGGGGACGGGGCCTGTAAATGACAGACCTGTGAAGATCCGGGCACTGAGTAAATAAAGTATCTTATGCTTCCAGCCCTAAGAGAAACTGATAGATGCAGTCGGGGAGGTCTTTACTGTATCCACCTTCAAGTATGGCAAAGGCAGGCTTTCGAATAGCAGCAAGCTGCCTGCCGATTTCGTTATAGGTTTGTTTCTCAAGAGTAAGGTTTGTTATTGGATCCAGCTTATAGGAGTCAAACCCTGCTGAGATTGCCAACAGGTCTGGATTGAACTTTTTGATTTCATTTAAACCATCTTCAAAGATTGTCAGGAACTGCTCTGGCGTTGTGCTTGCATCAAGGGGATAGTTCATGCAGTTGCCCCTGCTCCTGAGGCCTGTCCCGGGATAAAGAGGGCTTTGATGGAGAGACAGGTAAAGCAGATTTTCCCTGCCCAGAAAAATATCCTCTGTGCCATTTCCATGGTGACAGTCAAAGTCCACGACAGCAATCTTCTGTACCTTCTCCTGTGCCTTCAGGCAGGCAATGGCAATATTGTTNAAATAGCAGAAGCCCCCAAGACTGTTCCTTGCAGCATGGTGGCCGGGAGGTCGCATGAGTGAAAAAGNACTTTCATTTTTCTCAAGGCAATGCATAGCTGCATTTATTGCGCTCCCGGCAGAAAGTCGNGCAATATCATANATNCCCTTGAAGGCAGGAGTATCAAAATCAAAAAAGTTTTCGCTTTTAACGCTCTTTAACAGGTTTTCAGAGTGAGCACGTAAAATATCATTGTCAGAGCACAGGGTTGGTTCATCGAATTCATACCCCTTCTCACTCAGATAGCCGTATGTTGCCTCAACCCTTTGTGGTGATTCGGGATGGCCGGGCTGTCCATATTCCAGGCATTTTTGAGAGTAAAATATTTTCATTTAATACATGACCTGTACTTGTTAACAAAATATATATTAATGATTGCATTATAACAAATATAATGATCCATCCATTTTTAAAGTTCAATCACCATGAGGTCTTCTGCGAGCCGTATTGAACCGTTAAAATATTCTGCTGCCTCAGTCACTCTNTCAATGTCGGGAGTATCTGCAGGGTAAAGGTGCGAGAGAATAAGCTGTTTTGCATGTGCTTGTGCTGCCACGCGTCCGCATTCTTTCGCACTCATGTGCCCGGGTACTTTCAGGGCATCAGGAAATGAGCAGTCAGTAATTAAGATATCAGCACCGCTGCCGAGAGCAATGATACCCTGGTCATAATCTGCATCACCGGTAAGGACAATGGCCTTGCCGTCGCATTCAAAACGATAGGCAACACTGTCTGCTGAATGAACGGTCTTTATGCTGCGCACAAGAACCGGCCCGCAATTCATTGTCTGCTGAACTTCATTGAGAACTATCCCAAACCGGTCCGGGGTTCCAAGAATTGAAGCTATTGCCTGGTCATAATATTTTCTGAATGCATGAGGAGCAAAGATTTGAAAATCTTTCTCTCTGTTGAAATTTGGCGCATAAAGAAGGGCATGCAAGAGAGGCAAGAGGTCTGCAAAGTGGTCCGGGTGACTGTGAGTTATAAAGACGGCGTCTACATCCTTGTAGCTGTTTCCTGACTTTTCAAGCTGTAACAGGGTGCCGCTCCCGCAGTCAACCAGGATCTGATGTCCGCCTGCTTTTATAAGGTACCCTGAGGCATTTCTCCGCAGTGAAGGCACGCATGTCCCGCTTCCTAACACAGTTAATTTCATAACAAGTAATATTTTAACCTAACTTCAGCAGTAGGTTTCAACTGCCGGATTCAGGTTAAAAGCAGATCTATAGAAAATGAAAACAGGAAGGATCCGGATTTCAGAGTGTGATCTTTTCGCAGGATGCTCTCACAAGCTGAGTGAGCCAGCCATGCAGCACGGCCTCTCCCTTATGAAAATCTCTAATCGGTTTGAGCTCTTTCAGTGTTGTCAGACTGCCATTTCTGTACAGGCCGATATATCCGTAGAGCATTTTCTCTTTCAGGACTGAATAGAGACAATACTGCAATTCAGGCAGTAAGAGATTGTTTCTCTTCAACACAAATCCTACCTGCAAGGGGATTTCAGTATCACCATCTATATCCAGCGGCAGCGGGGAAAGATTCTCAATGCAGAACTCAAAGCTTTGATTAAAGGTACGCACTCTGTCAGGAACGGAGGACAGGAATTGAAGAAACCCGCTACTTTCTTCCCAGGTTATTGTCTTGCGCACTATACTTTTATATTTAGCTGTTTTCATAATCTGTCCCCGTTCTTCGTTGTGAGATGCTATATTTTAAATTATACAGAATCAGGAACAGTTTTGACGAAAAAAATTCATGTATAATAATGGGAACATTATTCATGGAGGTAGCCTATGCTGCTTGAGTATATGACGATGAAGGATTTCAAAAGACACCTGAAACAGACACAAACGGTGATCTTTCCCTTTGGAACCGTGGAAGAGCACGGCAATCACCTTCCCCTGAATACGGACACCTTAATTATTTATGAAATTCTGAAGCGCGTTGTTAAAAAAAGAAAGGTCTTTCTTGCTCCTCCAGTGTATTACGGAGTATGTACGACAACACGTCAGCATCCGGGGACACTAAGCATTACTCCCGGCACATTACGAAGAATAGCAGGTGACCTGATCAGGGAGTCCTACAAGGACGGACTCCGAAACATATTCCTTATTTCAGGGCACGGTGGTGGTCTTCACATGTCAGCATTGAAAGAAGTAGGCGAGCAGCTCATTGAGGAACTGAACGGTATCAATGTAGCCGTATTTTCACCCTATGATACCCTGTATAAGGAACTTGCAGAACTTGCTGATACTCCCAATGATTCGCATGCCGGCGAACTTGAGACATCCATGGTGCTGGCCCTTGCTCCGGAGCTTGTCAGGGGACGATCTAAAGAGGATTACCCGAACATGCCCAGACCCTTTCTTGCGAAAAACAAACTGAAATACTGGCGCAGCGGTGTCTGGGGCAATCCTGAAAAAGCCAGTACAGAAAAAGGGGAAAAGGTAGTGAAATTGATTGAACATAAAATAATTGAGCTTCTGGATATGATCAAAAAAAAGAATTGATAGATTATTTATCCTCAATCACCGCAGCTCGCTTGATTGTTAAGTAATTTTACAGCTATAATATAAAACTTACCTATTATTTTATGAATAAAAAACACCTTACTATCGGGCTTGTCATTATTGCCCTCTCTTCGTATTATGCATTCAAGAATGTATCAATCGCAGATCTGGCAGAAGCACTCAGGACCGTAAAATATATCTATCTGATTCCAGCAGTATTGCTCGTTGCAACGACGTTTCTCTTCAGGGCAATGCGCTGGCACTACCTGGTCAGTTCCGTAAAGAATGTCAAAACATCCCGTCTTTTTTCTCCCATGATGATCGGATTTATGGGGAATATCCTTCCAGCCAGGGCAGGTGAATTCATACGGGCTTACCTGCTTGGGAAAAAAGAAAATGTCACGTTCAGCGCAGCCTTTGCAACAATATTTGTTGAGCGTCTCTTTGATATGCTTCTTTTCCTGATGCTTCTGGTGGGTGTCATCTTTTTCAGTGCTGATACCTTTGCGCAGGGAGAGAATGGAGAAAGCCAGAAGCTCATGGGGTATATGATCAAATTTGGATGGGTCAGTTTTATAGGCTCACTGGGCATTTTTCTTTTTTCTGTGCTTCTTCAGTATAAAAATGACTGGGCAATGAAAATCGTTGAATTCTGCACAAAGCCGTTACCTGAAAAATGGCGGGAAAAGATTTATGGAATTGTACAGTCCTTCACAGAAGGTCTCAGTATTCTCAAAGACGTAAAGGGGTTTCTGGCCGCACTTGTTCTTTCCTTTCTGGTATGGATTTCCATGGTATTAACCTATTATCCCATTCACCTGGCCTTCGGCATTACAGATCTTCCGATGGTAACGTCAGTACTTGTCGTGAGTTTGACAATCGGGATTTTTATCTCACTATTCCCCACGCCGGGATTTCTTGGTGCATTCCAGGCAGCCTGTGTGGTTGCTTTGCATGATGTGTTTGGAGTGTCGAAGGCCGTGGCAGCAAGCTATGGCATTATCGCCTGGCTGGTAGCGATGGGCTTCATTATTGCTGTAGGGTCGATCTTCATCGTCAGAGACAATATATCTTTTAAAGAACTTGCTTCCTCAAAGGAGCAGGGGCAGCAGTAGCACCTACTCCTGCAACTCAACCAATTTTTTCCGTGCCTTATCGGCATAGTCACTATCAGGGAATTTTTTTATGATTGTCTCGTAGAGCTGGATAGCATGCTCTTTGTTATTTTGCAGCTCTTCAAATTCTGCTGTCTTATACAGATCACTGCCTGTTTCAGTTGAGCAGGCCAGCACAGCAACAAGGCAAACTCCGGTTACGAATAGAAGAAAACAATGTGTCAGCGCTCTCATCGTACCCTCCAAAATTATAATTTAGAATCAAAGTATTATATCATTCTCATGGAAATATGTTGTTACTTTGCCATGCATTTTCTCAAGAAAGGTTTACTGCTTCTGCACCATCCATTGAAATAAATATATCGCTCATAATCAAAATATTGAGAAAATTTATTGAAATGGGGTGGTTACATATGATAATCTTATTACTACTTCGAACCGGAAGATTGTTCGATATTTTAACAAAATTCACACGCCCATCCAATCTTCTTGCTGAACAGTGTCCTGAACGGTCAGGATGCAGCAAGAAAGGGCGGAGGAAAAACTGAGGAGGTATTCTATGGTAGTAACAATGAAGGAGCTTCTGGAGGCTGGTGTCCACTTCGGTCATCAGGTGAAGCGCTGGAACCCAAAAATGAAAAAGTATATCTTTGGTCAGCGCAATGGCATCTACATTATTGACCTTCAGAAAACAGTCAAGATGTTTGAAACCGCTTACAATTTCGTCAAAGATCTCTCAAGCAGAGGGGAAACGATTCTTTTTGTAGGCACAAAAAAACAGGCACAGGACGTTATTATCGATGAGTCGCAGAAGTGTGGTGCCTTCTACGTGAACCAGCGCTGGCTGGGGGGCATGCTCACAAATTACAAGACCATCAAGCAGGGAATTTCAAAATTAAAAAAGATCGAGACCATGAAAGAAGACGGCACCTACGATCTGCTCACCAAGAAAGAAGTTTCCAGGCATGAAGGAGAAAGGCAGCGCCTTGATAAGAATTTGAGCGGTGTCAAGGAAATGGGAGACCTGCCGGGTGCGATTTTTATCATCGACCCCAAAAAGGAATCCATTGCTGTGGCTGAGGCAAAAAAACTTTCCATTCCCATTATCGCACTCGTTGATACGAACTGCGATCCTGATGACATCGACTTTGTCATCCCTGGAAACGACGATGCAATCAGGTCTATTAAACTGCTTACCTCCAGATTGGGAAAGGCCTTTCATGAGGGGAGAGAGATTCTGAATAAGTCATCTGAAGAGGCGCAGGAGGTTGTTGGACAAGAGGCCGCAGAAGAAGCCGTCGAAGAGGCCGTGGCTGAAGTAGCAGTAGAGGAGAATAATAAGGAGGAAGTAAGTGAATGAGCGTTTCAATGGATAGCATAAAAGAATTGAGGGAACAGACCGGTGCAGGGATGATGGACTGCAAGCGGGCCCTTGCTGAGACAAAGGGTGACCTGGAACAGGCCATGGATGTACTGAGAAAGAAGGGGATTGCAACAGCTACAAAAAAGGCATCACGGGAGGCCTCGGAAGGACTCATCGGCTCTTATATCCATATGGGCAAGATCGGGGTAATGGTAGAGATAAACTGTGAGACAGACTTTGTGGCAAAAACAGAAGACTTTCAGGAACTGGTCAAGGATGTCGCCATGCACATTGCTGCTGCCAATCCCCCTTTTGTAAAGAGGGAGGATATACCTGCAGAGGTTATAGAGAGGGAGAAGGCAATCTACGCAGATCAGGTTACCAATAAACCACCTCAGGTCGTAGAAAAGATCATTGAGGGTAAGCTCGAAAAATTCTATGCTGACAATTGCCTTGTGGAGCAGGTGTTTGTAAAAGACCCTGATCAGAAGAAAAAGATCAAGGACCTTATTGTTGAAAAGGTATCCAAGGTTGGTGAAAACATTGTGATAAAGCGTTTTGTACGATTTCAGCTGGGCGAAAAAATAAACTGAGACTGAAAGAAAGCCATGAAGCCTAAATATAAACGTGTCCTCCTGAAACTCAGCGGCGAGGCCCTCATGGGCGATAAACAGTTTGGGATAGATCAGAAAATTGTTCAATACATTTCTGATGAGCTGCAGGGGATTACGGCATTAGGTGTTCAGATGGCAATAGTGATTGGTGGAGGCAATATCTTCCGTGGTCTTGAGGCAAGCGCTGAAGGTATGGAGAGGACCTCTGCCGACTACATGGGCATGCTTGCAACAGTACTGAATGCCCTGGCACTTCAGAATGCCCTGGAAAAAAACGGGTTGCCGACACGGGTGCAATCAGCAATAGAAATGCAGGAACTGGCGGAACCCTACATCAGAAGAAGGGCAGTCCGTCACCTCGAAAAGAAGCGGTTTGTCATTTTTGGGGCTGGAACAGGCAATCCATATTTTACTACTGACACAGCAGCTGCATTAAGGGCTGTGGAAATTGGTGCCGATGTTATTATCAAAGCAACCAAAGTTGACGGGGTATACAGCAGTGACCCGATGAAAAACAGGGCTGCTAAAAAATTCTCTGCCATTTCCTATATTGATGTCCTGAAAAAAGGTCTCAAGGTCATGGATTCCACTGCTATATCCCTTTGCATGGATAATGATCTCCCTATAATCGTATTCAGCCTGATGAAGAAAGGCAATATACGGAAAGTTATAGAGGGCAAAAAAATAGGCACATTGGTCAATCGAGGAGGTTCCTATGCAAAAAGAGGCAAGCAAAAGACTCAATGAAAGAATGGACAAGGCTCTTGAGGCACTGAAAAAGGACCTTGCTGGAATAAGGACGGGCCGTGCGTCCCTTTCTATCTTTGATTCAATAATGGTTGATTACTTTGGTACTCCTACTCCTATAAACCATGTGGCTACTCTCAGCGTTCCTGAAAGCCGGCTCATTACCATACAGCCCTTTGACCCCAAAACGATCGGGGAGATCGAAAAGGCCATTCAGAAGTCAGGTCTGGGACTGAATCCGAATAATGACGGCAAGCTGATCAGGGTCGCTATTCCTCCTCTGACAGAGGAGAGAAGAAAAGAGATTGTCAAGCAGGTTCACAAGCGGGGAGAGGACGCAAAAATTGCTGTACGAAATATTCGGCGTGACACAAACGAGGAATTGAAAAAGATGGAAAAAGAGGAGAATGTGAGTGAGGATGAGACAAAGCGGTCTATTGATGAAGTGCAAAAGACCACGGACTCATATATAAAGAAAGTGGATGAAGCAATTTCTCATAAAGAAGCGGAAGTAATGGAAGTATAATTGCCCACGGGGTTTGAGTTATTTTTTAATATATTAAAAGGAGGTTGTTATGGCATTGCGTGTTGGTATTAATGGATTTGGAAGGATAGGAAGAAATTTTTTCAGGATTTGCATGAAGAGCAGCGACATCGAAGTTGTTGGCATTAACGATCTTACAGATTCCAAAACACTGGCTCACCTTTTACGGTATGATTCTGTACACGGTATTTTTGATGCTGACATCGAGGCAAAGGACAATGCACTCTCTGTAAACGGTAAAGAGATTCAGGTATCGGCCATAACAGACCCTGCCCAGCTCCCGTGGAAGGACCTGAAAGTGGATATTGTCCTTGAATCTACCGGACGTTTTGTTGACAGGGAAGGAGCATCGAAGCATCTCAGTGCTGGCGCCGGGTGGGTAATTATATCAGCACCTGCCAAGGAGCCGGATGCAACGATATGCATGGGTGTAAATGAAGAGACGCTTGACCCTGCGAGCCACAAGATTATCTCCAATGCATCCTGCACCACGAACTGCCTTGCCCCTCTTGCAAAGGTCATTGACCAGCAGTTTACAATTAAACACGGGCTCATGACCACTATTCATGCCTATACAAATGATCAACGCATTCTTGACCTGCCTCACAAGGACCTGAGAAGGGCCCGTGCCGCAGCAGTCTCCATGATACCGACAACAACAGGTGCTGCAAGGGCAGTCAGCCTGGTTCTTCCACACCTGAAAGGTAAACTGGACGGCATGGCAATCAGGGTCCCTACGCCAAACGTTTCTGTCGTTGACCTTGTTGCAACAGTTGAGAAAGAAACAACGACAGAGGCAGTCAATGCTGCGCTGAAAGAGGCGGCTGATGGACCCATGAAGGGGATACTGCAGTATGTTGAAGAACCTATAGTGTCTATCGATATGAACGGCAATTCACATTCTTCAATGCTGGACTCTTCTTTAACAAAGGTTCTGGCAGGGAATATGATAAAGCTTATTTCATGGTATGATAACGAGTGGGGATACAGTACACGGTTGAAGGATTTAATGCTTTATATTAACAGCAAAAGGTAACGTCCGGATATGAATGACAACCTTGTAGTACCGATAAAAGGAGTACTGAACAAACTTTCCATCAGAGATGTTGACATAAGTGGCAAGAGGGTATTCATTCGCGTTGACTTCAATGTCCCCCTCGATGAAAACCTCAATATCACTGATGACAGACGGATACGCTCGGCCCTGCCAACCATTAATTATGCTATTGATGAAGGAAGTAGGATAATTCTTGCTTCCCACCTTGCCAGGCCGAGGGGCAAGGTAGACCCCCGTTACAGTCTTGCTTCAGTATCCAGAAGGCTGCAGAGGCTGATTAAAAAGGAAGTAACTTTTTTGCCTGATTGCGTCGGCCCAAAAGTGGAAGAGGCTGTGGGTAAAATGGCAGAAGGCGATATCGTTCTCCTTGAAAACCTCAGGTTCCATACCGAGGAAGAGAAAAACGATGAAGCATTCAGTAAGTCCCTTGCCGACCTGGCCGACGTTTATGTGAATGACGCCTTTGGTGCTGCCCACAGGAGCAATGCCTCTATAGTGGGAATAACAAAATTCCTGCCATCCTGTGCGGGGTTTCTCCTGCAAAAGGAGATTGAGTATCTGCAGGGGGTTGTCAATCATCCTGTGAGACCCTTCGTGGCCATACTGGGAGGAGCACGGGTATCAGGAAAGATAGATGTTATAAAAAATCTCGAGGATAAAGTAGATAAAGTAATTGTCGGCGGTGGTATGGCCTACACCTTTTTAAAGGCCATGGGATATGAGGTTGGGGATTCCCTTGTTGAGAATAACATGCTTGACCTTGCCAATGATATTCGCAACAGTGTTACGTCCAAGGGAGTAAAATTTTATCTTCCTGTCGACTGTGTCATCGCGCAGAGTATTGAACCGGCTGCAGAGACTAAGCTTGTGACTGCACAGGAAATACCCCATGGCTGGAGGGCCGTCGATATTGGTCCCGCATCAGTTAAGCTCTTTGCCGAAGCCCTGGAAAGTGCCAAGACCATCCTCTGGAATGGGCCGATGGGAGTATTTGAGGTTGACGCCTTCTCGCGGGGAACCTTCTCGGTTGCTCATTCTGTAGCTGATGCATATGCATTGACGATTGTCGGCGGCGGTGATACAGACCTCGCAGTAGGAAGGGCCGGAGTTTCTGAGAGTATCTCCTTTATCTCGACCGGTGGAGGCGCTGCCCTGGAACTGCTTGAGGGCCGGGAACTGCCGGGACTGAAGGCACTTACCGATAAGTAATGTAATTGTGGCTCTTTAAGAAAAAAACATTGCCTGCCCGGCGTTTTTTCTGTTCGAATTAAATCAGGCTTAAAAAGAAAATACGTATCAATCTGTGTGGTATTTGAAGGACACGTTGAGTCTTGTACGATAGGCCTTCACTTTCCCGTTTTCAATCTGCATATCCAGCTTTACCACCTCTACAATCCTTAAGTCCCGAAGACTTTTGGAGGCTGTCTCGACAGCGGATTCAGCAGCCTTTTCCCATGACTCAGTGCTTGTCCCCACAAGTTCAATGATCTTGTATACGCTCATTGAGATCTCCTTTCTTTCTAAGGGTTCTTCCATGCCCCTCATTATAGCAAAAGCCGGTTCATTCCCACTCAAAAATGCGTTTATATGGAGAAGTATATCACATTTTCTTCCGCCCTGTTATGCCAGGGCCGGCATATAAATCCTCATGGTGAGAAGATCTGAAAGAGAGGTGTGTCAGGAGACGATCTACTGAATGGCACGATAAGTACCTGTTTTTAATCAGGAATAAAGAACATCAGGTCTGTCCATCCTGATATGTTCGAAGGAAGATGCTACCGGGTACGCTGCT
>JGI2160J19893_10000068_pt1 | contig 30139 bp, 28 predicted proteins | sample DeeMarSeWOR28_12_FD_19893 | JGI IMG/M metagenome (IMG submission 19893)
GGGCATCATCAGCATCCCCTACCCGCCGGTAATCGGAGGAATCGATTTTAGTGATTCGATTCCCTACTATTTCTTCAGCCTGGTGATTATGCTGGTTATATTATATCTGCTTTATCGCATAGAAAAGTCGCGGATCGGGGATGCTTTTAAAGCAATCTCTATGGATCCTGGGTTGGCGGCGTCAACCGGAATAAATATTCCCCGGCACAGACTGTTGGCCTGTGCCATCGGCAGTTTTTTTTCAGGTATAGCAGGGGGGCTTCTGGTTCACCGCTTGGGCGCCGTTGATCCGAAGTTGTTCGACATCCACACCATGCTATACCTTCTCATCTGGGTGGTCGTTGGCGGCACCAATACCTTCTGGGGGCCGATTATTGGGGTATCTGTGATGTATACTGCTTTCGAACTCTCACGCCCGCTGATACAGATACGGCCTGCGTTTTTCGGTCTTGCCATCATATTTGTTCTACTTTTTATGCCGGGGGGCATCGAGAGCCTGATCTCAAAAGCCGTTGCTCAATGGCACAAATTACGCGGTGTGCCAGCAGCGGAAGCAGGCTAGAACCCATCTCAAAAATGTCTTTTGGCCCAATATCTTTGTTGGTGCCTCGTTTTAAATCCTCGACATACAAAAGTATGCCTGCGGTTTAAAACTCGACCCCGCCGCGATCTTGAACCAAAATCCTATTTTTGAGATGGGTTCTAATTGTTGAGGAACGAAAGCCTGTCGGCAGGCCTTAATTGTGGTAATCAAAAAAAATCCGGCTGGTTCAGGGCCAGCCGGATTTTTTTACCCTCTGTGCGGAAAGTGTTTCAACCGCCCAGATAGGCCTTTTTCACGTCATCGTTCTCACGCAGCTCCTTGGCCGGGCCCGATAGGGCGATATCACCGGTTTCGATAACATAGGCATGCTGAGCCAATCCCAGTGCCAGACGGGCGTTTTGCTCAACCAGGATGACGGTCCTGCCTTCGGTATGGATATTCATAATGATTTTTCCAATTTCCCCACACATGATGGGTGACAAACCCAGCGAAGGTTCATCCAGAAGGAGCAGTTTGGGTGCAGACATGAGTGCGCGACCCATGGCCAGCATCTGTTGCTCACCCCCGCTTAAGGTGCCGGCGTCCTGCGCCTTTCTTTCTTTAAGACGCGGAAAATGCCTGAAGACTACTTCTTCCAAATCTTTTTGAACCTCTTCCTTTTGCTTACGCAGGAAAGCACCCATTAAAAGATTTTCCAGCACCGTCATTTGAGGAAAGACACGTCTTCCTTCGGGAACCATGGCAATACCCAAGCCATTTATCTTGTAGGGAGGCAGCTTGTCTATTCTCTGTCCATTGAAGTGGATTTCTCCTGTAGTGGGCTGTTTCAAACCGCTGATGGCGCGCAGAGTGGTTGTTTTGCCGGCCCCGTTCGATCCTATAAGCGCAACGATTTCACCGCTTTCAACAGTTATTGAGATGTTTCTGATAGCGGGTACCTTTAAATAGTGAACCGTGATATCTTTAACATCAAGCAGCACCTGTTTCCCCCCAATGCGCTGTCAAATTTTCAGTCCCCAGATATGCATCAATTACTTTTTCATCGTTCCGTATTTCAGCAGGAGTTCCTTCGACGAGCAGTTTTCCGAAATCAAGTACGCTGATATAATCACACAGTGTCATAACCGATTTCATGTCATGCTCAACAATCAGCGTGGTAAGGCTCTGCCGGTGAACTTTTCGGATCAGATCGATCATTTGGGCTTTTTCCGTGGGGGTCATGCCGGTTAGAGGCTCGTCCAGCAGCAGTACTTTGGGTTCACAGGCCAGTGCAATGGCAACGCCCAGCGCTCTCTGGTGACCGTGAGGCAGGTTTGCCGCCAGTTCATTTTTTAGATCTCCCAGCCCCATGAAATCCACTATTTCGGAAGCCTTTTCAACATGTTCCGCTTCCATTTTCTTAACCGTGCCGGCAAACACACCAAAGATATTTTCGCTGGCATGAAGATGGCGGGCGACAGTAACATTTTTGAGGACGGTAAAATCTTGATAGAGGGCTGTGCGCTGGAAAGTCCGGACCAGTCCCATTTCTGCTATCTTACTTGTAGACAGACCATCGATACGTTTGCCACCCATATAGAATATCTGTCCTGAGGTAGGTCGGTACACCCCACTGACGACATTGAAGAGGGTCGTCTTGCCCGCACCATTGGGGCCAATTATTCCTCTTATTTCGCCTTCCTGGATGGTGAGATTGATATCATTTAGCGCAGCTAGACCGCCGAAGTACTTGCTCAATCCCTTGACTTCGAGTATTGCCACCAGCTTTGTTGCTCCTTTATGTCATTCTGCGGTAAATAAAAATAGTGATGTTCATTGGTAGCAGATAAACAGGTAATAAGAGGGTGCTTTTCATTGATGATTTTTATAGTGGATCTGGTGAGTGTGTCAATGGAAAAATGTTCTCCGTATATGTATTGTATGGAGGATTTATTTTTTTTGTACAGCTATTTAAAGAAAAAGTTCCTATTATTTTTGCATCTTTTTTCCCAAAGCGCAGTCGACGACAACTTGACTGCACTGGGTTCCTCTGATATTAGAAATGGCTTAAAAACCCCATCTCAGGCCCAATGGCTGCGTTGCAGGCCTCCGGTAAATACTCACATACCCCCCATGTATGCTGCGCTTTCCCGATCGGCCTGACGCCTTGCCCTTGGACCTGATCTGAGGTTTTGAAACCACTTCAAGCTTTTTCGTTTCATTCTTTTTGTCGTTATTTCGGACCGCCTGAACGTCGTACAGAGCATTGAACGTAAGAATACGCTGGTGATATTAAAATAAGGGGTAAAATATGAATGAAAATGCCCGCACCAAGGCCGCAAATTTGGAATTTTGGTCGTCACCGGTGGAGCCGGAGCCTCTGGGCGGAGGTATCACCAATACCAACTTCATCGTCAGCGACCGCGATGAACTTTTCGTCGTTCGGATCGGAGACGATATCCCCATTCACGGTGTGATGCGTTTCAACGAGATTGCAGCGGCGCGTGCGGCGCATGCCGCCGGTATCTCACCCGAGATCGTTTATCAGGCCGACGGAGTTTTCGTCATGCGATTTATCAAGGGAAAAACGCTGACTGAGGCAGAAGTGAGAGACCAGCAGAATCTGGAACGCATCCTGCCCCTGATTAAAACCTGTCACACGGAAATCCCTAAGCACTTTCAAGGTCCAGCACTGGTCTTTTGGCCGTTTCATGTCTGCCGAAATTACATCCACACCGCCCGGGAGGGCAACAGCCGAATGATCGACGCGCTTCCACGCTTTCTCGAAATCAACGAAGCGTTGGAAAAAACCGTGGGTGAAATCCAATTGGTATTCGGCCATAATGATCTGCTGGCCGCCAATTTCATTGATGACGGCAAGCGCTTATGGCTTCTCGACTGGGATTATGCAGGCTATAACACCGCATTTTTTGATCTCGCAAATCTGTCTTCAAACAACGAGTTGTCTCCCCAGCAGGAAGATTGGATTCTGGAGACCTACTACCAGCAACCGGTCACGGACAAATTGCGCTGCCGTCTGGCTGCAATGAAGTGCGTATCCTTGTTGCGCGAAACCCTGTGGAGCATCGTCTCTGAGATCACCTCAACGCTGGATTTCGATTACGTCAGCTATACAAGCAAAAACCTCTCTCGCTTTGAGAGCGCTTATGAAGCGTTTCAACAAACTTATTCATCCTCAATATAAAATCGCATAACGGGTCGGGTTTCGGAGCGGCGGGCGCACTCCTTAAATCCCGCCTTGACAAAGGCCGATGCCAGACCCGTCCAGGCAAAAACATCCGGCATTTTATCTTTTCTGGGTTCCACCGGATAGGCTTCCACCATCGAACCCCCCTGCTTTTTGACATAGTCCACTGCGGCCTTGATCATTTGAGCGCTTAAGCCCTTGCGGCGATATGGCTTGTCCACGAAAAAACAGGTGATCGACCATACCGGTTGTTGGTCAACCGGCTTGAGGATCCGCGAGCGTCCCAGCACCGGGAAATGCTCCCGCGGCGCCACCGAACACCAGGCCACCGGCTTTCCCCGGGAGAAAGCCAGAATCCCCGGAGTTTTTCCCGCAGCGATAATGGCCTTCATGGCCCGGCGGTTGCCTGCGCCCTTCTGATTTTCGAATTCTTTGCGGGTCAATCGCCAGAGCATGCACCAGCAGCCCCCGCAGGCGCCGCGCTCGCCAAAGAGGGCTTCAAAATCCAACCAGCGGTCTTTGGTGACCGGCACAAATTCCATTTTGCTATCGGTTGATTCCATGGTGGCGCCTATTGCATTTTTTCCAGCTCCATGTCCCTGAGTTTTCGTCTGAGCACCTTCCCGACCGCGCTTTTGGGGAGCTCTTCGATAAATTCAAAAATTTTGGGGACTTTATAGGCAGCCAGCTTCTCTTTACAGTAAGCCGTAATTTCTTCTTCCGTCAGGGTTTCGCCCTCTTTTGTGACGATAAAGGCCTTGACGGTTTCACCGCGGTATTCATGCGGGATGCCGATGGTGCAGGCCTCCAGAATCTTCGGGTGACCCATGAGAATATCGTCCAATTCGACCGGGTAAATATTATACCCGCCGGCGATGATCATATCCTTTTTGCGGTCCACAATACTGAGGTAGCCGTCTTCGTCAAATTTGCCGATGTCGCCGGTAAAAAACCAGCCGTCTTTGAGCGCATTTTCGGTTTCCGCGGGCTTTTTATAATAGCCCACCATGATCTGGGGCCCCTTGATGGCAATTTCTCCGGTTTCTCCGATGCCGAGCGTTTTGCTGGGGTCTGCGACATCGACGATCTTGACATCGGTGTCCGGTACCGGAACGCCGACGGTACCCGGTTTGATGGTCCCGCCCCATGGCGTAACCGTGGCAACGGGCGCAGTTTCGGTGGAACCGTAAACTTCACACATGGTCGCCCCGGTCAATTCCCTAAGGTCGTTTATGGTAGCGGCGGCCAGCGGTGCGGCCCCTGAGAAAAATCCTTTTAACGAGGCAAAATCCAGCTTGCTGAATTCGGGATCGGCCAGCAGCCCCACGAATATGGTGGGCACCGCCGGTAGAAATGTGGGCTTATACTTCTTGATAATCTCAATGTTGATCTTGGGCTCGGGGCGGGGAACCATGATATTTTCCCATCCCTGCCAGGTGATAAAATTCTGAATGGCGGTAAATCCGGCGATATGGAAAACCGGAAAATTTCCAACGAGTCTCTCCTCACCGGGCTTTAGGTCGGGAAACCAGGCGATAAACTGCTGCACATTGGAGCTTAAATTGGCGTGACTGAGCATGACGCCTTTGCTGACACCGGTTGTCCCGCCGGTATAAAGCAGGGCGCCGAGTTCATCCCACTTGCTCTGGTCCGGCAGGGGATCCGCTGAATATCTGCCGATCACATCTCCAAAAACCAGGATATCTTCAGTAGGCTCGACTTTGCGGTACATGTCTTTTTTGACCAGCGGAAAAAGTTGCTTTTTGGGAAACGGCAGATAAGTGTTGATATGACAGCCGATGATTTTTTGTAATTGCGTCTGGGGCTTTATCTTTTGCATGCGGGGAATCAGGAGTGTGAGAGTGACGACATGCTTGGACTCTGAATCGTTGAGCTGATACGCCAGCTCTCTTTCGGTGTAAAGCGGGTTGTTCTGCACGGAAACCGCTCCGATGCGAAAGATGGCCATATTGGCAATAATCACCTGCGGAATATTGGGCAGGCAGACGGCGACTTTATCACCCGGTTTAACATCCATGTCCTGAAGCGCTCTGGCGAATTGATTGACGAGCCCGTCGAGTGCCCGGTAGGTTATTCTTTTGCCCATGTAATTCAAGGCGGTGTGCTCCGGAAAGTTTTTAGCAGTTCGAGACAGCGCTTCTGATACGGTTATCTTTTCATAATTGAGGGTCTTCGGCACCCCCGGCGCATAGGATTTATGCCAGAATTTTTCATCCATGTCCCCCTCCTTTGCTTCTATATTTTTGTGAAGCAATCATCAAAAAAGGTCTGTTTATTGCCACTAAGCGACTTTCAGACCGTTTAAACGGTCCAGCAGTTCGACGGCTTCGGAAATGACAGTGTCGATCACCTGCTTTACCGTTTTAATCTCGCCGATCAATCCCGCAATCTGGCCGCATGAAATCGGGGCCGCATCCGGATCGCCGCTATGATAGGCCACCTGGCCCTTGCCCCCCGCTACGGTATTGATGATTTCCTCGAAACTCCCGCCGCTTTCTTCAATGGCCAGACACTCATCTGCCAGCTTGTTTTTGATGCAACGAACGGGATTTTTTATGGTGGTTAAAAGCAACGTGGTATCGGTTTCGCTGGTCTGAACGAGTCGCTCCTTGATATTTTGATGAACCGGGCACTCTTTGGTCATCATAAATGCGGTTCCCATGAGCACCGCCTCGGCGCCCATGGCCAGGGCACCCAGAAATCCTCTGCCGTTGCAAATGGCCCCACCGGCGATGACCGGGATGTCCAGGGTGGCCACTGCTTTGGGGATCAAGACAAATGAGGCCACATTATCGTTGCCCACATGGCCGCCGGACCCGAAGCCAACCAGGGTGACCGCATCGACGCCCAGCCGCTGGGCCGAAAGAGCATGCCGCACCGACGTCAGCTTGTGGATCACCTTGACCCCGCCTTCCTTAAGTAGCGGCAGCAAAGGCTCCGGGCTGCGCCCGGCAGTTTCAACAACCTTCACGCCTTCTTCGCAGATCACCTCACAAAATTTCAGACTTCGCTCCGGCAGGCCAAACTCGGGCAGCATTGATACATTGACCCCGAAAGGCTTGTCCGTCAGGCTGCGAGCCTTTTTGATCTCTTCCCTGAGATCCTCCGGCGTTTCGAAACTTTCGGCCGTCATAAAGCCCAGCCCGCCGGCATTGGCGACGGCCGCCACCAGCTCTGCCCGGCTGATCCACTGCATCCCGCCGCTCAGGATCGGGTGCTCGATGCCCAGCAATTCAGTGATTTTGGTTTTAAATTTTCTCATTTGTAATGGTCTCCTTTTTTAATTTTTAAGACAAGTTACCGCATCACACCCAGAATTTCACGGGCTTCTGACGGCGATGCCGCATCTTTGCCCACCTCGCGAACCATTTTGACCAGCGCCTCTATCAGCTGTTCATTGGACACCGCGCGCTCGCCGTCTGGCAGATAAAGGGTGTCCTCGAGGCCGGTTCTGACGTCACCCCCCAGTTCAAGGCAGCGGCGGTGAAGATCCCAGATCTTTTCACGACCCGGACCGGTGGCGATAACCTGCCAGTGGGCATTTTGCGGCAACTCGTCTTTGAGGATCGAAAGCAGCTCCGGGCGTGCCGGCATTCCGCTGTCGACACCCATCACGAAGGACAGGTGCGCATCCCCTTCGAACATGCCATTGTCCCGGTAGAGTCCGACGCTGCGCACAATGCCGGTATCGAAACATTCGAACTCGGGAATAATGCGATTGGCCGTCATGACATCCAGAAAGCGTTTAATTTTTTCTACCGGATTGTCAAAGAGAATCGGCGGCCAGGCCCAGGCGCCATCTTTGCGGATTTTTAGATAGTTCAAAGAACCGGCATTACAGGCCGCCATTTCAGGCTTAAATGCTTCAAGACAGCCGAGAGGTCCGGACAGGTCATCACCGATGACCCCGGTGCTCATACAGATGATAATATCCGGTACCCGGTCCTTAATCGCCGCAAGAATATCACCGACGGTTTTCAGATCCCAGGTGGGCAAAGCCCCCATCCCTTCTCGCTGATCCCTGAAATGACAGTGCACGATGCTGGCGCCCGCGTTGCAGGCCCGGGCAGTTGCCTCGGCCATTTCTTCCGGTGTCACCGGAACGTGAAATTTAGCCGGATCCGTAAGCACCCCGGTCAGGGCACAGGTCACCACCACTTTTTGCCGCAAATCCAATTTATGCCTCCTTGTCAACAATACGGGTTTCAGGTGTCAGGTGTCAGGAAACGAGCTCACAGCTGATAGCTCATAGCTCGTAGCCCATAATCTGTCGATTCGCAGCTTGTCCTCGCAACTATGAGCTACAGGCTATGAGCGAATACCCGAAACCTGACACCTGAAACCATTGACACCGTGTTGTTTAAAGATTTACTAAAATATACATACTATTTTTGAGGTTCTATCTACCCTTGAAGACCGGCGGTCTTTTTTCAAGAAAGGCCGTAATGCCCTCCCTGGCGTCTTCGGTTGCCGCGACGTCCGCGATTTTTTGTGAAAGAAAATCAAGGGCATCTTCAAAAGGCATGTCGGCCATCGCGTAGAAGGCCTCTTTGCCGAGTTTGATGCCAATCGGGCTTTTGGCTGCCAGCAGTTTCAAGGTCATTGCCACCTCCGCATCCAGTTTTTCCGGGGGAACGGCACGGGTAATGAGCCCCATGTCCTGCGCCTGTTCGGCATTCAGTTTATGCCCCAGAAGGACCATTTCCATCGCTTTCTTGCGAAGGACATTGCGATAAATCAGGGCGCCGATCATCATCGGAAACAAACCGACATTGACTTCAGGGGTCCCAAATTTGGCATCATCTTTTGCGATCACAATATCACACGCCAGCATGAGGCCCATGCCACCAGCCAGGCAATCGCCGTTTATTCTGGCCACAATCGGTTTCGGAAACCCGGCCAGCTTTTTTATCAGCTGCGCATAGCGGCTGAAACCGGCCTGTATGTCTCCCTGTGCGGCGCTGCCAAGATCGGCTCCGGAGCAAAACGCCCGGTCCCCGGCGCCGCTGATTAGAATTGCCCGGACGGTATCATCCGATTCAGCCTGATCGAGGTATTTTAAAAATAGCGCCAGGGTTTCAAGGTTGAGCGCGTTTCTCTGCGGTTCACGATTGATGATGAAGTGGCCAATGTTGTCCTTTACGCGGAAGTCTAAATCCTCTGTGGGCATGAGAAGATTCTCCCTATTTTTTTATCTTGTCACGCGGGGATCCAGCCGGCGTGATCAAAAAATGTCGGATCATCCCGGCGCGCGGCGATTAGCCGGTTTTTTCAATAATGAACATCAGATCGTTGTCTTTCAAAGCGGTTTCGTTCTGCGGTATGATTTCAAGGATTTTTCCGCCGGTCGGACTGGTGACCTTTTGAAAGACCTTCATGGTTTCGAGCAAAGCAAGCACCTGCTTTTTTTCGACGGTTTCTCCCACCTCGACATAAGGCGGTTCGTCCGGTGTCGGCTGTCGGTAAAATACCCCCGACATGGGCGCTCTGACTTCAACTCTTTTGGGTTGTCCGTTTGTCTCTGCCATTTTTCCTCCACATTTATGGGGACCAGGGCTAGCTGGGTCCCGTTCCGTGTCTTTTGGCTCTTTTCGGCAATTTTTCGTATTTATTTTTCGTCAACTCCAGGGCCTCGATAATTTTTTTGCGGGTGTCCTGCGGTTCAATGATTTCATCGACCATATGCGCGGTCCAGCTATCAGCCACCTCAAACACATCGATTGTTTCCCTGGATCTGTTGAGATATCCTTCATAAGCGTCTTCTTCGATACCTTTACCGTATAATTTCCGATAGTCCTGCCGGGATGCCTCCACGGCAAATCGGGCGATCGGCCAGGCGTAGCAAAGGTCAACACCGATTCCTTTTACAGCGCCCATAAATAAGCCGCCCGCATCCCCGTAGGCGGCCCGTAAAACGATGCTGATCTTCGGTATCGTCGCGGTCGCATAGGTATCCAGTATTTTGGCAAAATGCCTCAATAGCCCTCTGGCCTCCTGGTTTTCTCCGGGCAGCAGCGGCGGAGTGTCAACCAATGTGACCAGCGGGATATGGTAGGCATCCAGGACCTGTAAAAATCGGTAGTACTTATCGCAGACATCGATCTCCGCCATACTGCCCGGTTTTGCGGGATTGCCGGCCACCATACCCACAGCCTTTCCGTTGAATCGACAAAAGCAGGTGATTAACTGGGTGGCATATTCATTTTTAATTTCAAAATAGCTGCCGTCATCTGCCAGCGTTTTAATGACGTCATGCATGTCGTATTTTTTTTCCGGGTCATCCGGAATAATTTGAGTCAGCGCTTTAACTGCTCGATCCGGATCATCGGTTGAGGGTATTTCCGGGGGGTTTTCGCGACAGTTATTCGGTAAATAGCCAAGCAGTTCGCGTGCCTTTGCGATGGTTTCCGCATCATCATCACCGACGACATCGCAGGTCCCACTGTAGGTCATGTGATAATCCGCCCCCCCGACATTATCGCCGATTTTCTCAGATGTGGCCGCCTGGGTCATTCGCGGACCGCCCAGCCAGAGGTTAGACGTTTTTCTGCTCATTAAAAGAAAATCGCAAAGTGTGGGGCAATAGGCCTGGCCGGCAATACACGGCCCCATAAGGACGTTGATCTGGGGGATCAAACCGGAAAAGCGCGACTCCAGGGCGAACCACCAGTCAATACCGGCCATCGGAACATCCTGGTAACCCAGCCTCCCGCCCGAAGAATCCAGCAACCAGACCATAGGGATTCCCCATTTGGCGGCCATCTCCATCAGTTTAACAAATTTGAGCCCGTGCTGGGTTCCAATCGAGCCTCCCAGCACGGTGAAATCACTTGCGTAAACTGCAATCGGCCGTCCATTGACCTTGCCGGTTCCGGTCACTGCACCGTCACATGGTGCGGTAGATTTTTTCCCATCGATGCGGGCGCCGGTGGTATTCACGCTGGAGCCCAGTTCTTTAAACGTATCGGCATCGACCAGGCATTCGATTCTTTCCCGGGCGGTGAGTTTGCCCCGGGCATGCTGCCGCTCGATATGCTTTTCACCGCCACCCAAACGATTCAGGTTCTGAATCTCACGCAGGCGCTGAATTGCCTGATTCATTTTTTTACCCATTATTGTATCCTTTGTGATGTTAGTTGTCAGAAGACAGAAGTCAGATGACAGAAGGCAGAAGAAAAAAAGCAAGATGAAATGATCAGTCCGCCTCTGTTTTCTGTCCTCTGTTCTCTGTCATCTGACATCTGACACCTGAACCCAAACTAAAGCCGCATTCTGTAAAATACTTGTAAGACACAGTAATAGAAGTAGTTTTGAAACAACTTCCAAGCGCAACTCCGTTAAGGCTATGCCGGTTTTATGGAGCGCTTTTTTTCAGGCAGTTCTTCATGCTTGTTCCTGACGGCCTCTAAGGCCTTTATGATGCGAGAACGGGTGTCTCGCGGGTCGATGACTTCATGAACCGTATAATAGGTCGTCCAGTGCTTGGCCAGATTCATCACCGAAAACTGCTCCTTAAGAATGCTCAAGAAGAACTGGTAAACCTCATCGTAATTTCCTTCTTCTTTGGCCTTGGCCAGTTCTTTATGGAAAATGGCATGGACCACGGTTTCCGGACCGGTGGGTGCGAATTCTGTTGTCGGCCAGGCGTAAATAAAATCCGGAAACATTTTGGAGCATCCCATGACAATGTTGGCGCCGCCGTAGGAGCGCCTGAGTACCATCGTGATTTTTGGGCAGGTCAGGTGTGCATAGGAATGCAGCAGTTTGGCGCCGTGCCGGATAACACCGAGCCGTTCCCAGCGGTCCCCGGGTGGAAACGCCGTCGTGTCGACCAGCGTTACCAGCGGGATGTTGAAGGCATCCAGAAACATCATAAAGCGGTCATATTTGTCGGAGGCATCCGGCTCGAGGATGCCGCTCAGCACATCCGGGTTATTGGCGACGATTCCAACGACGTAACCGCCGAAGCGTGCAAACCCGATGACCAGATGCGATGCGAAGTCTTCCTTTAACTCCAGAAAGACACCGTCATCGACGATTAAATCGATAATCTCGTGAATGTCGTAGGTAAATTTGGGGTTATCGGGCATCACCTCGAGTAGTTTTTCTTCTCTTCTTTCAAAGTCATCGTCTGTTTTTTGGCGGATCGGTTTTTCCCAGCAATTCGGCGGGAGATAGCCTAAAATCGTTTTGGCCTGCTGAATGGCCTCTTCGTCGCTGTCGGCAATCAGGTCGCATTGGCCGCTTTTTTCCATGTGGAATTCGGCACTGCCGGCGTCCTCCGAATCTTTGGCTCCGCCCAGCCAGAGAAAGCCGGTTTTCTGATTGATGATCAAGAAGTCCGATAATACGGCCGCCGTGGCCATCAGGCCGGTGCAGGGCCCTAAAAGCAGCGCGATTCTGGGAATGACGCCCGAGTAAAGGCAGTAATTTCTGATAAACTGGCTGAATCCGTTGAATCCTGAGTTGCCCCCTTTAAAGCTAAGCCGTGCGCCGGCGCAATCGATCATGCCGACGATGGGGATTTGCATCTGTCCGGACATCTTCGTTAGATCAGACAGTTTCCAGGCGGCCTGGTCTCCCAATGAGCCCGACATGACCGTAAAATCCATGGCCCACAATGATATGGGGGCGTCGTTCACCCTGGCAACGCCCATGACGATCCCATCGGAAGGAGCGAGCCTCGACCGGCCGTCCAGGGGCGGACGGGAATCGGTGACCAGCGAACCGATTTCGTTAAACGAGCCCGGATCTACCAGTTGTTCGATGCGCTCTCTGGCGGTCAGTTTGCCGAGCCGGTGCATCCGTTCGACGCCGTCCTGGCGGCCGCCCGCTAGATTTGCCCGGCGGACCTCGGCCAATTTATCCAGATAGCCGTTTATCCATTTTCCCATGTCATCCGTCCTTCATCTGGTTAAACGTCTTCAGTGAAGAGATTCCTATCGTTATGCCCCGCAAGTCGTTTGATGTACTAAATATAAGGACTGAGCAAATGGGTTGCCTGGCGGCCGTCTCTTTCATCATGAGGTGTCGTTTTCCGGCTTGAGCGGTCCTCCAGAGGCCCTGACTTGCCTGGCGCGGCGCAGCTCGACAGAGCGAAGAGAGGGTCGTTTTCCGGCCTGGGCTGGCAACGCTTGTTTCCGCCATTCTCTAATTTTGTATGCCTCAGCACTCAGCACTCAGTCCTCAGTCCTATGTTTTGACTCCTGAAGCCAACGAAGCCATGTTGTTGACAGACTCAGCCGTCTTAACGGGACAACGGATTAACCCCTTGCGGGCTCGATACCCTTGAAAATGAAGTCGCATAAATTCTCGGTGATATCATCCGGTGAAATTTCTCGACCGAATACCACGCCTGAAAGACAGACCTGCTCAATGCTGCCGATGATTGCCAGCCGAATGAATTTAGGTTCCAGATCTTCTCTTATTTCCCGGTTGCGCATGCCTTCTTCAATGATGCGCAGAACCGTATTGCTGTATATTTTTACCAGCTCATACGTTTCGCTCTTGTAATAATCCGGATAGTTTCTAACTTCTAGCAGCAAAATTTTTGCAAATACCCGGTTGGTGGCATAAACGTTGATGTGAGACCAGATCAGTTTTCGCAACTTATTGAGGGCACCCTTGATACCCTTCAAGTCATTTTCCACCTGCTCCTGGTAGCGCTCCAGGTATTCCCGCAATACCTGATGAAGCAAATCGCGCTTGTCTTTAAAATATTTGTAAATCAGGGCTTCGGTGACTCCGGCCTGCTTGGCGATTTCTGCAGTGGTCACGGCGCTGAATTCTTTGGTTTCAAGCAGCAATTTTAACGCTTGCGTGATTTTTATGTGCCCGGGCGGCAGGGGTTTTATATTTGATTTCTTTGCAGAATCATCTGCAGGCAACTGCATCTGTGTCTGTCCTTTCATCGTCATTCCTTGATAAGGATTCTAGAACCCATCTCAAAAATAGGATTTTGGTTCAAGATCGCGACGGGGCCGAGTTTCAAACCGCAGGCAACCTGTTGGTTGTTGAGGATTTTAAAACGAGGCACCAACAAAGATATTGGGCCAAAAGACATTTTTGAGATGGGTTCTAATAGCCTTCCATGTGTACAATATAATCCAGCATAACCTCTTCGGCCCCGCCGGCGATCGGCAAGCCGCGGGCATCTCTGAAATATCTGGAGATGAGCATTTCGTTCATAAAGCCCAAACCGCCATACATCTGCAGGCATCCGTCCGCCACTTCAGTCAACAGCTGACCGGCAGCCACCTTGCCCATGGATATCTCTTTGGTCGCATCCAGACCGGCTTCCTTCATTCTGACGATGTGATAAACGAGATGTTTTAAAGATTCGGTTTCGGTGAGCCAGTGGGCCAGCCGGTGTCGCAGCACCTGTCGGGTGATCAGCGGTTTGCCGAAGACGACCCGCTTTCTGATATGCTCAACGGTCATGGTGATAATATCTCTGGCTGCAATATAGGCGAAGGGCAGCAGCGCAAAGCGCTCGTGCTGGAATTGCTTCATCTGATAGATAAAGCCTTCGCCTTCCTTGCCGATCAAATTTCGAGCAGGAACCCGGACCCGGTCGAAAAACAGTTCGGCGGTGTCACTGATATGAGTGCCAAGTTTTTCCAGTTTTCTGCCGACCTTGACGCCGGGCAGATTGGACGGGACCACCAGCAGGCTGAATGAATGGTATCCGGGTTCTTCGCTTGTTTTTGCCAAAAGTGTGAAAAAATCAGCCTGGGTGCCGTTGGTAATATATATTTTACTCCCATCAATGATATAATCGTCTCCGTCTTTTTTTGCCGTGGTTGCGATGGCGGCGACATCGGACCCGGCATCCGGCTCTGTAACCGCAATGGCACCGATCATTTCACCGGCAATAGCCGCTTTCAAATAGGTTTCTTTAAGATAGTCGCTGCCGAATTCATCGATGGCCGGTGTGGCCATGTGGGTTTGCACGGCGATGGCGACGGATAATCCCAGAGCCTTGATATGGCCCAGTTCTTCCAGGAAAAGGGTGTCATACCAGTAATCCAATCCCTGCCCACCGTATTTAGGATCATAGCGAATACCTAAAAAACCCAGTTCCCCCATTTTTTTAAAAAGATCTTTGAGTGGCGCTATTCCGTCTGCTTCCCATTGGTCGACATTGGGATTAATTTCTTTTTTCACGAAATCACCGAGCGCCCGTCGAACCCTATCGTGATCCTTGCTGAAATAGATTTGACCGGCATGTTTGATTTTACGGGCCATCGTGCGTGCCGTCCTCGCTTTCTTTTAGGTTTCGGATGTCATTAAAAATGAGGACTGAGTGCTGAGGACTGAGCAAAAAATGCTGCCTGATGCTCGATTCCTTTCATGATTTGTCGTTTTCCGGCATAAGCTGGCAAGCTTTTCTCCACTAGTTTCCAACTCGATATCTCCTTCAGCACTCAGCACTCAGTCCTCAGTCCTATGTTGGACAAGGTGTTGTTTAAAGAACTCAACCGCCTAAAACATGTTCCCAGATTTTGTAAAGTAAACTTTGGACATAACACTTAGGAATATCCTTCCATCCTGGCGATAATTTCATTCATGATCTCATCGGCTCCGCCGCCGATGGAAATGAGGCGAGCGTCCCTAAAAGATCTGGAAATCAACATTTCCGCCATATATCCTGAACCGCCGTACATCTGTAAGCATCCATCCGCTATCTTTCTCACCGTTCTGGCAGCAAACAACTTGCCCATCGAAACCTCACGGGTGACATCCAGTCCGGCTTCTTTCATCCGCACGATATGATAGGTGAGCTGTCGCAGACATTCGATTTCAGTCTGCCAATCCGCCAGGCGGTGTCGCAACACCTGCTTGGCAATCAAGGGCTTGCCAAAGACGATTCTTTTCCTAATGTGTTCAACCGTCATGGCAATCGTCTCTTCGGCTGATACATATGCCATCGGTATTGCAGCAAAGCGCTCGTGCTGAAACTGCTGCATCTGGTAGACAAAACCTTCACCCTCTTTGCCGATCAAATTTTCTGCCGGGATTTTGACATTATCAAAAAACAGCTCAGCCGTGTCGCTGCTTCTGAGCCCGAGTTTTTCGAGTTTTCGGCCCACCTTAAATCCGGGCAGGTTTGTGGGAACGATAAAAAGACTGAAAGCGTGATATCCCGGATCATCGTTGGTCCGGGCCAGCAGGGTTAAAAAGTCAGCCTGAGTGCCGTTGGTGATGTAGGTTTTCGATCCGTTGATGACGAAATAATCCCCTTGTCTTTGCGCTGTGGTTTTTATGGCAGCGACATCCGATCCGGCATCCGGTTCCGTTACGGCGATCGAGGTAACGGCATCCCCTGCAATAGCCGGTTTTAAATAGGTTTCTTTTAAATACGCGCTGCCGTACTCGGCAATCGCCGGAGTCGACATATGGGTCTGAACCGCTATTGCCACGGGGATTCCGGATCCGTGAATGCGGCCCAGTTCTTCTAAAAATACCGTATCGTACCAGTAATCCAATCCCTGGCCGCCGTGTTCGGGGTTGTATCGGATGCCGAGAAATCCGAGGTCGCCCATTTTTTTGAACAGCTCGTGAAGCGGAGCTTCACCCCGAGCCTCCCATTCGTCCATATAGGGGTTGATCTCTTTTTCGACAAAATCTCTGACGGCCTTGCGGACCATTTCATGGTCTTTGTTGAAATAAATTTGAGTAGCCGACTTGGTTTTAGCAGCCATGGGTTTGCTCTTTTTTAGAAGTGGTCTAAGGTGACCAAAGTTAAGGAATTCTGTCTATTTTAATTTCTAGTTCACGCAAAGACGCTAAGCCGCAAAGAATGTTATTTAACAATTAAAAAAACCTTCTGGTCTTTGCGCCTTTGCGGCTTTGCGTGAGGTACGGGGATTAATCCTTGCCCCGGGATTTTAAAAATAATGCCACGATGTCCTTAAGTTCTTGAGTTTGAATCCGGATGGCCTGGTGGGCCGCTTCCCAATCCAGGGCAGCTTTCAGAGGCTTATCCAAACTTTCATTTAGCGCGGCCTTAATTAATCCCATTGCCGCTGAAGGTTTTGAGGCCAGATTCCCCGCCAGCGCTGCGACTTCATCCTCCAGCTTTTGTTCCGGGACCGATTTATAGATCAGGCCAATTTCGGCGGCGGTTTTACCGTCTATTTCGTTGCCCAGCATGGCCAGCTCTCTGGCTTTGGCCAAACCCACCAGCCTGGGCAGGAAATAGGTGCCGCCCGCATCGAGCACGGCGCCGATATGAACAAAAATCTCACAGAATTTGGCATCATCGGCGGCAATGACAAAATCGCCGGCCAGAGCCAGGTTGGCGCCCGCGCCATATGCCGCACCTCTGAGCGCTGTAACAATGGGCGCAGGCATTTCGCGCAGCTGGGTGATGATCTGAGTGATATGCCGCATGCCCTCCAGCCATTGATCGGAAGAAGCGACATTGGCAAGCAGTGACATATCCGCCCCTGAACAAAAATTTTTGCCGGCGCCTTTGACCACCACCACTTTTATGCCATCTTCTTCAGCGATTTGGGCCACCGCATCCTTTAATTCAAGGATTAGGGTCTCATTCATGGCGTTCATGACTTCCGGGCGGTTGAGCACCAGCGTGCATATGGCGTCTTTTTTTTCAATCAGTACGGCTTTTGCCGACATTATTTATCTCCCTGGATCGTTTGCAGAAATAAATCTAATTTGAATTGGGTTAGTGATATTTACTAACCGATGATTTATACATAAAAAATACTAATTTTTAAAACATCACCAAAGTTAGTGAATATCACTTACTTTATTTTGTCAAGTGGTTTTTTGATAAAGATTTTCGCATGGAGATTCAGCGTGGCGTGCAACCGGCGTCTAAACCCGATGCCGGATGGTCGGGAGCTGAATAAGTACAGATGGGATTCACAGCGGCAGTCTGAAGCGCCGAAACCTGAAAGGGGGATGGTTCCGGCGGTGTTACTAGCCAGCATTCTGGCCCACTGATGCTCGCGGTGTCTGGAATCATGCGTGAACCATATCTCGGTTGGATCCACTGACGGGCGCAGGTAATCGATGTGCCAGCGGGGTCTTTCGGAAATTTTCAGATGATGAGCGATTCGGGCTCTGAGACCTCCGGGACCGAAGGCGCTGCCGATGTAAACATAGTAACCGGGCCGGGTTTTGAATCGGCCGAGTTTTCCGATTTCAACCCATTGATCGGCAAAACACCTCATGACAAGAGCATATGTACCGGGCAAATTACGCAATTTCTCTTATGTATTTGTTCTCACGCAAAGACGCCAAGGGTCCAAGATTAATAAAAAATCATTAGTATCCTTTCCATTGCGATCTTTGCGGCTTAGCGTGAGATTATACGATACATTAACTATTTCCGTTTAATAATTTTAGGCATTTTAGCTCACTTTATTGCATTTTAGGCACTTGCAATTTTGCCATATAGCCTTTCTGTATTTTCAGTAACCGCAGCGATGACCGCTTCTTCAGGGATATCTTTGAGCGTTGCAATCGCTTTGATGGAATGCCAGATATTTGCCGGCTCGTTGCGTTCGTCCGCGGTGGGGCCCAGAACCGGGCTGTCGGTTTCGATCAGCAGACAGGAAAGGGGCAGCTGTTTGACCAGTTTTTGTTTCTGGCGGGAACGGACGACTGACGGCGGAATTGAAAAAAAATAGCCGGCTTCTACCGCAGCCAGGGCGGCAGCAGCCTTGCCGTCAAACGCATGCATTTGCACCTGAACGGCGTTGCTTTCAAGCAACAGCGCAATCGCATGGCGGCCGGCGGACCGGGAATGGACGTTCAAAGGCAGATTCAACGCTTTCGATAATTCAATAAATATTTTAAAAATCTCTCGTTGCAGCGCTTTCTCTGGATCTTCTTTTGCCACCCAGTAATCCAGGCCCACTTCTCCGATAGCAGCTAAAATGGAATGGTTCCGGCGAATAAATTCTGCCATTTCGGCAGCCTGCTTTAAATCAAGATGGGTTGGATACAATCCGGCAGCCGGCTTTATCATCGGATACATTCGGGCCAGCTCAAGGTTTTTGCAGGCATCTGATAAATCTTCGCCAACGGCAACGATCGCAACCACGCCGGCTCTGCGCGCTCTGTCCAGCACATCGGCCCTGACTCTATCAAAGACGGGGTCGCATAGATGAGCATGCACGTCAACCAGTCTGTATTTTGGAGGTTCCAAAGGTATGGGTCCTCGATTCTGGCTGCAGGGTTCTTGGAGCACTCAAGATTTCGGAATGCGGAATTCGGATTTTGAATTCGCGACATGTTTGATATTTCAATCTGCCATCTGCAACGCGCAATCCAAATTCCAAAATCTAAAATCAATCCGATCCAAACCGATAATGCTTTTTTACATTTTTGCGGATGTGCCAGGTACAGGACATGCCGGTCGGAAATGTTACCAGATCCCCTTTGCCGACTTTCACCGGCTCACCCCCTTCAGGGGTGACCACGACATCCCCCTCTAAAAAATAGCAGGTTTCCGTCTCATCGTAAGTCCATGGAAATTCAGATGATTCTTTAGTCCAGATCGGCCAGCCGCTCACACCGAGTTCATCCAGCTGCGCTTTGGCGGGGTTGCGGGTCACTTTGATTTTACTCATTTTACCTCCTTTTCATCGGGTTTGACGGCCAGAAAGACTAAAGTTGGTGTCAAAGCCTCAGATCAGGTTCATGGGTTAAAAGTGCCTAATCTCCCAAAAAAGGAGCGCCCAAAGATGAACAATTGCCTGGGCCTCACGCAAAGGCGCAAAGACTCGAAGTTATTTTTGTTGTTTAAATTGAAATTCTTTGCGGCTTAGCGTCTTTGCGTGAACAAGAAATTTAAATGGACAGAATTCCTTTAGCGATGGGCCTCCAGACAGGCCACCCCCTGAGGTCCGACAACGGCATTATGGGTTACGTCTGCCGGCAACTCCAAGCGATCTCCACGGCTCAGAGTGATCTCATCTCCTGAATCGGGCAGACCGAAGGTGATGGAACCGCGAAGCACATAAATCACCTTGTGATAAGAATGGCTGTGGGCGCCGTAGACATCGCCTGGCCCGTTGGACCAGATGTAGGGGTGTAGATCTTCATCGGCCAAAATGCTGCGTAACAATGCCTCATCCGGTAATTTGTCCTCCGGCCAGGGGATGACTTCTAATTTGGTTGTATTCATGGCTGCTTAATTCTTTTTCTTCTTTCGGAAACATCCGGGTAAATCTTGTAAAGCGGATTTTCGTAAAAGCCCGGAATGCGGTAAATCGTGTTTCTTTCAGGATCCAGGTCCAGCTCCAAAACCTGCCATTGGTTGTTACGGTTGACGTTCACCCACATGTGCCCGTTGGAAATGGCGGCATAGGTGGGGTAGCCGGCGGCGCTTAAACATGACATCAGCAGCAAGGACAGGCTTTTGCAGTCGCCTTTTTTGGACTTGATGGTTTCTTTAACCGATTGCCATTTGAGGGGATCTGACATAAACTCGTAAGCGTTGATGATGTGCTGATAGATGAGCATCCATGGATCTGGAAGTTCGAGGTTGGCATCATCCAATAGCCGGCTGTTGATCATATTTGCCGCCTCAGGATCAAGCAGTCTTTGTATCAAGGTGCTGCCATATTCAGTGTCGACGATAAACTCGTAAGGCGCATACACGGTTGAATAATTCGCATTAATTTCTGCTAAATTATCTTTCACAAATTCAGCGTAAGTTTCCAGGTTCCATTTCAGCTCCGGGATAATACTTTCTGCGGGTTTTTTTTCCCTTTGGATTGCGGCGCAGCCCGATAATAAAAAGACTGCCAGCATCCAAATGCCTATGATTTCACGCCTCATCTGCTGTTACTCATTTTCCGGATTTGAATTGTGTCAAACCCTCCAGCAGGCTAATTCCCACCAGCAGCAGAACCAGAAACCAGAGGAAGATTTGTCCGCGTAACGGCAGGGATAAATTACCGGTCAGAAGCCATACGGCCAATACGAATCCAGCGCAAAGATTAATTGCGATGGCACCCCCCAGGCCCAGACCGATAAATCGGTTGGATTTGCGATAGCACTCGATCAGCAAGGCCAGACCGATGCCGAAAAGTACGCCTCCCAGAATCTTTGGATAAAACGATGGATCGGCCGTCGGTAATCCCAAGGCCCTTACCAGTCCCTCCGGAAACGCCATCAGCAAGATGCCTAAAATGAGATTGATGGCTGCATCCGCTTTTAGTAAGGTGGTGCGATCCATCGGCTATTCCGGGAATTTCAGGGTAACCTTTTCCCCCTCATCTTTGGATTTCATTTTTATACTGAGTTCGATGCTGTCCTCACGGATACCCAGTGCCAGAGGCGATTTGCCTTTGCCGCCTTCGATATGGGTAATTTCGTGCATTGCACCCATGATTTTTTCACCAATTTCGGTGCCGGGGGATGGAAGTTCAGCTTCCCGGTATTTGGCGGTTACTTTGACATTTCCGTCCGGCGAGCGCGTGATGGAAATCTCTTTGGCATTATTGTTTACCCCATGCAGCGCAGCCAAGGCGAGCCACTTTATTGCGGCTTCATCCTTGTCGCCTTCTGCTTTGATTTTAGACATTTCCTTCAGCGGATCGGTGGTGGCATAACAATCACATAATTCCTGAACTTTAAGGTGTATATTCCTCTTTTCTTTCATAATGATGGCCTCCTTCTGATAAGAACGGAAAAATCGATTTTGGGTTAACGCTAAACTATACACTTTTTAGTAAAATTCAAGACGCGTCAACCGTCCCAAATTTATTAGAAGCCGTCTCAAAAATGTCTTTTGGCCCCATATCTTTGCTGGAGCCTCGTTTTAAATCCTCCACAAGCCACCGTATGCCTGCGGTTTACGACCCACCATGAGGATTCGAACAGACGGGAAGTCCCGCTTGGCGGGGAAACTCGACTCCGCCGCGCCTGTCCCGGCGAAGCCACGCTTTGTGCATGGCGAAGACGGAATCTTGAACCAAAATCCTATTTTTGAGATGGCTTCGGGTATCCAGGAAGCCCTTCAAATTCCTGCAGCGACGAAAGTTAAAACGGTTCTGTTGCCGATGCGGAGACAGCAGAGGATGGCTGTCCGTTCCCGCAGAATATTTCCTGATAGGCGACTGCTAAAATGCAGGCTTGAATGGGGATGGTTAAGACAATGCCGATACCGAACGCAATGGCACCGATGCTGCCGATGATACTGGCAATGGCCGATAGACCCAGAAAAGGCCAGAAATTCGATTTTACCGTATGGATACTTTTTTGAGAGGCCGGCCAGAAATTCATCTGTTGATCGACAACCAGAAAAAGACCGAACATCAAAAAAGCCTGGGCGGAATAAGCGAAGAAAAGGGAAAGCAGTTGCCCGATGATTGGAAAGAGAGACAGGACAAAGGAACCGAGCAAAATGGCGATTCCCCAGATCAACATAAAGAGAAAAGCGTTCAGGAAATAATGAAATCCTCGAAAAACGCTACCGGCATCCGGTTTAGGCTCTTCTTTGCGCAGAAGTTGCAGGGTTATAATGATCAGGCCGGCAATCATGGGGCCGGTGAGCAGGCCGATGGTTACGGTGCTCAACACCAGTGCGATGATCGATGCCAGCACCAGGGTTGCGAAATTATTTTTATACAGGTTAAATCCTTCTTCCAGCCATTTGCCAATTTTTACTTCTGTCTTTTGCATGACTCCCCGCCCTTCCCGTGATCAAGAAGATTTCCTAAAGAATCAGCTCGAATTTCTGTTCTTTAATCTGCTGACCCCACTGCGTCACGTCATGGGTTTCGCTTAACCGAAAATTCTGACTTTCATAGAGCCGGCGTGCGGCATCCAGTCCTTCGAAAGTCCATAAAAATATTTTGGGGTATTGCTTCTTTTTACAAAATTCAACGGTTCGTGAAATCAATTTCTTGCCCAGTCCGGCATTTTGAAAATCAGGATCGACAATAAACCACCGCAGCCGCGCCCCTTCTTTTTTAGCGTTATAACCATCGATGGCAACCGAACCTGCAAACTTTCCGCTGGCGGTGGCCACCCACAGGCCGTCGCGGTTTTCATCGAATTCACTGACAAATTTTGAGAGCTCTCTACCCACCTGGGTTTCAAATGAAACATCAAAACCCCAGTGTTCATTGTAGTAGACCGCATGGATTTGCGTAATTTTGCCCACCACTCCCGGGTAATAACCGCCAATCTTTATCTTTTTTTCCATTTATTTGTTCCCTGAGCCGGATCTGTTCGGGCTGTTATTGAATATCGAATATCGAACAGGGAATAGCCAACCGCAGAAGTGATGAATGACCCTTCGACATTCGAAATTCCTTGTTCGATATTCTGCGGTTCAAGGTCTTGCTTGCCAAATTCGGCGATAAAGGCATTGGCAATGAAGTGTTAAACTATCTATTAATATTATTTCTCCCAAGGTCATCATGCTTGGCTTCTAAGGGGCCTGCGGGATCGCCGGCCGCCTTCGCCGAAAGGTGTCCAGCCATTGCCCCGCCCCGATCAGCGTTATTAAAGCGTCATCAAGGGCACCGAGAATCGGAATACTGTCAGGAAATAAATCAATCGGTGAAATCAGCCAGATAATGACCAGCCCCGTTAAGATAATTTTACGGACCCACACGGCAATTTCATCAAAGATCGAATCAATTTTGAAAATGCTGGCGTAGGGGATCAGAAAAAATCCACGTTCATCGCCATGCAGCTCCAGGACGCGGTGTTCCCTGACCAGCCGGTGGGATATCATCTGGGCGATTCCCCGGACCGTCAGCGGGTCGAATTCAATCATTTTGCCATATTCACGATGAACAACGGCAAGGACACCGTCCTCGGTGACAAAGCCCTCTTCGGCGGCGCGTTTGGCGATTCGCAAACTGCATATCAGCTCCAAGCGGTCATCAACCGCGCGCAAACGATTAAGAATATTTTGCTGGCCGACGATATGTCCATATCGGCTGTATTGAATTGCAATTCCGATGATCATGGCAACGAAACCGATGCCGAATGAAATCGAGGGCCGCGGCTCATGAGAAAGGGTTTGCATGGCCGGAATCAGAAACGCCACCACGATCAGGGCAAATCGACGGCTGCTCTTTTGCTGGGTAAAAGCAATGGCAGTAAAGAAAATGAGCAGTAAAATTCCCGGGTTTCGAAAAACATCCTGTATCCAGAGCGGAACAATGCTGCCGAATCCAATCTCGTCTTTTAGATGAGACATGTAATCTTTGAGCTGGCCCAAAAATCCATATGAAGCCTCCGGTGCCGGTGGCAGCCCGGCAATTCGTCCGATCAGCAATGTCAGGGGGATGATCAGAATAAATTGCAAAATAAGATTGATGCCGCCGGGGCGCCCCAGAAGATAGCTTTCCCAACAAAATCCGGCCACGATCAGCAATGCCAGTATCCCCACAAAAATTCCCTGGTTGTATGTAAATTGCTTGTCACCATACCAGGGATCCTGCCCCATCAAAGCAATGGCGGCCACATAGCACAGGGCCACAAAAACCCATCTGGGGTCATATATCCCGGCGATGCCGGATTTGGGGGTGCGTTCTGCCGATTGCGCCGTCCCTTGCTTATCTGAATTTATTGCAGGGTCAGTCATAGCGTCTCTGCGTCTTTAAGCTCCTTTTGCAGCAGCTTGAGTTCTTTGGCTAACGATCGGCGACTTTTTTTGATTCCCTGTATAACCTGCTGGCCTTCAAACCAGTGCCAACGATCCAGAATCTGGTTATAAATGGATATTTTAAGTGCCTTGGCTTCAATGAGATTGGCAAGTTCATCATGATCCAGGATGTCCATGGCCCTATCCCGGTACGCAACGTCAGGGTGGCTGTCTTCCTTATAACCGCCCAGCCGCCAGATCATTACAAGCAATTTTGCCTGCTGAAGGCGCAGCTTTTGATAAAGATTCTGTAAAAAGGCTTTTTGCTCTCTGGAGCCCGCCGCTTTTTGCCGCGCTTTGAGCGCATTGCCGGCGCGATCAATTTGTTGGACGAACGATTCGGCTTCCTGCCGGAAGGCCTGACGGGTCTCGCGTTTAAACGATCGGATGGGATCAACGGCCGCAAAAAAGGCAGAGGCCGAATAATAGTTGGCAAAGGGATCTTCCGGGAAGGCTTGCAGATAGGATTGGGTGGCGGACTTGAGTGAAAGCGTTCTTCCGGCATCGGCCAGCAACTCCCAGTAACGATAGTGGACCTTTTTCCAGCTTTCCCAGTTTTTCTCAGGCACCCGCTCAAGATTTACTTCCGCCAGCTGGATGGCTTCCGTCAATTTGCCTTCGCGAAAGTACAGCCGATCCATTTCCTGCAGAACCTTCATCCACGGTTTGTTGAAATCTAAAAAGGGCGTCGGGTAATCTTCACTGAAAGGATCACCGATGGTCATGGCCCCGAGATCCCGGGTTTTAGGTTTAAAAAATCGATCAACGGGAAAGAAAAAAGCCACCAGGGCAGCGGCGATAATGGCAAGGCCGAACAAAAGAAGTTTATGAGCAGCGGAGACTTTGTAGGATCCAATAGCCAGTTCGATGGCCAATGGATGAAATCCTTCATCGCGGGCAACGGCGATTTTCTCATCGATCTGGATCGAATCGCTCGGGGGCAAAAACCCCGCAGCACCTCGAAGCTCTGATCCATCCGGAAAGGGAGCCGGCGATGAATCCGATTTTACCGGCAGGTGCGGCCTGTCTTGATCAGGATCCATTTTAACAATTCAAAAATGCGGTTATCTGGGAAACTCCAGCTTGATACATCTGATATGGGTCTCACCACGAAGACCACGAAGGGAAAATACATATTTTTTTTTATCCTTTCGTGTCCTTCGTGCCCTTCGTGGTTATGTATGCCTCACTTGAGCTTTCTGCATAACCACATTCAAAAATTTATCATTTAAATCTGGCCTTAAATCCGAAATCCAAAATCAAAAGGCGGTTTGGCCGGATTTGGCCCTCTGTCTTTTTTGATTTTCTTTTTCGGCGGCTTCGCTCTTCAGTAGCGCTTTGATATTTTCGACAAAAAATATCCTGATCTGGTATTCAGGATTGCCGAATTGATCGGGAACAAGAGATACGACAAGAATATCATTATTTTTATCCCAGTGCATGGACTGACCGCCCTTATTTTTCCAGTCGATCAGCCGGGGGTCACCGTACTTGGATTTCAGGGTCTGAACAATATTGGCTTCATCTTTCTGGAAGTTAATTCTAAACAACAGAGGGAGCTGGGAATAATCGGAAAAGATTAATTCAACATAATCAAACGGCAGGTTTTTTTTGCGGGCATAGCGATACATAAGTTTCACAATCTTGTGCTCGACCCTTTCTCTCGGTGGGGAATTCAATTCGCGGTTTAATTCATACAAGGAAGGAAAATATTGGCCGAGGAAACCGTAATAGTTGATTTCTAGATCAATGATGCCGCGGCCTTCAATCGCATCACGGCCCAACCGTTGACGCAGATCGTCACGAATGTCTTTGGTCAGCTTCGAGTTTGTGCCCAGATCAAAAAACGTAAAACTATCGGACCGGGCCGGGACACGCTGGTCGCTGGCAGGTTCTTTTTTCTCGCCGCAGGATAAAAACACTAGAATCGTCAAACCCATCGTCAGAACAATTCGGGCTGGCGCTGAAAACCAGTGTATGCTTGTGGGTCGCAACATCATATGAAGACTTCCGTTAGCGATTTTTTCAAAAAGAATAAGACAATGTGAATATCCGGAGAGTTCCGGTTGATCAGGTCCGCTTGTTATCGCACCACGAAGACCACGAAGGTCCAGAAAAAAGCGCTGCCATCTTTTCTTCGTGATCTTCGTGGTTGCTAAAGCGTTACTTGGGTTTTATACACAACCTTATATTAGGAAAATCCCTGTCAACCGTCAAGCGCTCCCTTGTTGACTTCCCCAGTTGAATTGGATTTTTGAATGTTTCCAATGTGAAAGGGAAACAATCCGGCCGGCCGGTCATTGAAGTATTGCTGCAGCGTTTTTTCGATCACGGTGAAAGCAATTTCATCCCAGGGAATGTCTTTTTCCAAAAATAACCGGACCTCGCTGCTTTCATTGCCGGCCTTGATACCGGCGTCAATTAATTGCGCCCGGAACATCAGATAGACCTGGTTGACATAACAGATGTTATATAGCGCATAAGGGGCCAATATTTCGATCCGGGCCCCGGCTTCCTCAAGGGCTTCTCGTCGCGCTCCCTGCGCAACGGTTTCGCCGTTTTCCAGATAACCTGCCGGCAGGGTCCATTTGCCGGAGCGCGGTTCAATACTCCGGCGACAGAGCAAAATTTTTCCATCCATTTCCGGTATGCACCCGACCACCACCTTGGGATTTTCATAGTGGATGGTGCCGCAGGATTCACAAATATAGCGCGGCCGGTCATCTCCGGGCGGGGTTCCTAATTTTACCGTATCTCCGCAGTCGCTGCAGTAGTTCATGTCTTCTCCCTGGCTCATTTATTCCAGGTCCAGCATCAGGTAATCCGCATCCGTATGGTTGATCGTTTGCGCATCGATGCGGCCGGGTATTTCAGGTAAAATCACTGCAGAGGGAAGATTCGAGCGTAGCTGGATTTGTCGCGGTACAGCCCCTTTTTGCGCGTGGCCGGTTCCGGTCAGAATCACCACAATGGAATCCGGGTTCTTCTTTAAGTAGTCCAGGGTATAAACGGCCATGGCGCTGTCCCAGACCATCTGGGCTTCGCAGAAATAGATAAAATTAAGCTGACCGTGGCCGTGACCGCCAAAGGCTTTGCGGATATAATTCATGTATTGCTGATCGACGATGCAGCTGGCCTCGGCAATTTTTCCCTTTTGTTCAGGCGAAAGCGATTTAAAACCGTCGCGGGATACTTGCCGGGTGATTTCACGCGGAACATTCAGTCCGATCATGGGGATCCGATGATCTCTGGCATATATAAAAATTTCACGATAGGCCTGCCAGGGAAAATTCCAGTTGTCATAATAGATTTTTTCGAAATGGCTGTCAGGGATTTCACCTGAAATCCATTGATCGAGGGCCGGCTGGCTTTCGTTTCTAAACATCTCCAGGCCGACGGCGACCCGGAGGCCGGCTTCATGCAGGGCCCGGATGACGGCCAGTTGGGCCATATGGTGCTGCGCATTGTTGTGATGTTCGCCTATCAGTACGATTCGATTTTTCATTAGATCCGCCAGCGCTTGCTGCATCCCCAGCTCCATATCGCGGTTCAGGTCGAACAGGCGGCGCTCATAACCATCTCGCTTGGCCCAGCAGCCGGATGCTGAAATGAGCAAGGCCATAAAGCTTAAAACTGCAATTATTTTTTTCATCATGCCATTATTCTCCGGTTTCATGGTCCCATCGGTATTCAAGGGGTGACTGTTCTATCGACCAGAATCCTTTGTCTCGATTCTGCCCGTTTTCAAAGGTCAGGTAACTGTATTTGCCGTAATGGGTAATTTTACGGGCGACGGTCTCCGCCTGATGCGATGAGAGCGGATAAAACAGGGCCACCACCCGGTGTTCAGAAAAGGGATGGGCAAATACGCCAAAAAAAACATCTGATGACTGTCTATAGATTTTCTTGTTGAGAATAAACGATTTTGGGTCGATTGCAATTTGAGCGGGCAGATGGCGCAAAAGCGCTGTATTCTGTGGATAACCAATCATCAGTACATCCCTGTCGAGCAGCTGTTCACGGCCTAAAGTTTTTTCTTCGGCGAAGGTGTAGTTTTTCAATCCCAGAGAAAGAATCAACGTACGGGCGGCGCTCTTGACCTGCGGCTCCAGATCGGCAGATAACACAGCCAGTACCGAAGATGAACTTTTAATTGCGTTGATTGCCGGTGGAATTTCAACGGGATGCAGGCGCCGCAGGATATGATTGTCGGGATCGGCGATCAACTTTTGGGGCTTTGATTTGCTAACAATCTGAAAAGGGGTCACTTGATCGGAAACCCGAATCGTTGAGGCAGCGGTTTGAGCGTGACTTTCCAGAAGGAGATTCAGATCAAAGCGGTATGACGGATTTTCCTGGACAATGCGGCCATTAATTTCCCAGCTGCCGCCCGTAAACCTCGATTCAACTGCATCCAGGTAAAATCGGGGCGCGCCTTTCTGAAATACCCATTGGTCGAAAAAATCATCAAGCGCCCGCTGCGCCCGAGCCTCAAACGTCTTTTTAATATCGATCCAGGAAGTGGTTTTAAACAATCGCTGTTGGTAGAGATCTCTGAGGGCGTCCCAGAAAGCTTCGTCTCCCAGTTGTCTGCGGAGCATATGGAACACCATCGCCCCCTTGTCGTAGCCGACCGTTTTGGTGATGGGATCATGGCGGCTCTGGAACTGCGTCAGGGCAAAGTCTTGAGCCGGCTTGACCAGGGTGCTGTAGTTTCGCAAAATCTGCAGACGGTAGTCACGGGCATCCTGATCGGATTCCATTTCTCTATAAAGGTAGTCCGCCACGTAAGTCGTTAAGGCTTCGCTCCAGTTGCCCCCGGCATAATCAGCCAGCACGCCGTTGCCCCACCAGCAATGGGCAATTTCATGTCCCAAACTGGTCCGAACAATAAAGGGCAGCCGCAAAACGGTGCCCCCGATCAGGGTATAGGAGGGGAACCCGAATCCGGTCGGGAAGAAATTTTCGACCACCGCAAATTTTTCAAAAGGATACGGTCCGAACAATTCTTGATAAAGGGTGAGGTACCTGGCGGTTGCTTCCAGATAGGTTTCAGCCAGGGAATCGGTTTCCGGGAAGAAATAGGTGGCGGCGGTTACGTTTCCCACCTTTTTTTGCCGCACCGTGTAGGCGCCGACGGATAAAGAGAGGCCTTTGATGGGATTTTCGATTATCCAGGTAGATTCTGTTTTGCCGTTTCGGGTTACATGCCCCTCTGATTTTCCAGCCGTAACGGCCAGCAGGCCTGCGGGTGCAATCACTTTGAGGTTATAGATTGAATCCCCTGCGACCGATTCCGGATACCAGCCGGAACCGGCCAGCAAAAAACTGCCGCGTTCGGAAATCGTTGCACTGACACCATAACCGGGATTGTCGGAATTTACCGGACGTATGGGGGCCGGGTCATTAAAGATTGCCACAAAGCGAATGGTGATCTGGATTTTCTGATTTTTTTCGCCGGCAGCCAGACCCACCTTCAGTTGCCCATTTTTAAAATCAAACCGGCGCAACCTGCCGTTTACGGTCACCTCGATTTGTTCTGCCCTGCGGGAAAGTGCAAAGTCCAGGCGGTCGTGCGGGCTTTTTTCGATCTCTATCCGGTCCTGCACCTGCAGCATTTGCTTTGCCGGGAACAGCTCTGCCTGAAGGTGGTGCCGGACACTGCCCTCGGCGGCCGGACAAAGCGATGCACCCATAGCCAGAATCAGCAACACCATGATCCCGGTGCTGGCGGCTGGGG
>JGI2160J19893_10000070_pt1 | contig 29899 bp, 24 predicted proteins | sample DeeMarSeWOR28_12_FD_19893 | JGI IMG/M metagenome (IMG submission 19893)
CAACGTGCGTCAACTCGTCAATGCCCTTGAGCACGCGGCTGTTACCTGTCATTCCGGGATCATAGAAGTCTCGGATCTGCCGGATTATGTCTTTGGGGATATTGGGGGGGCAGTGGCAAATGAACTGCAAAATGAACAGGATGCCATCAAGGCCGCCCTGACCATGTACAAGGGCAACAGGACCCTGGCGGCAAAACACCTTGGCATCAGCCGGGTTACCCTGTGGAAAAGGATAAAAGAGTACGGCATAGAGATGTAATTTCTCTGTCAAAGAGAAACATCATTCCAACCCTTCAGACAGGTGATACGCCAGTTCCCGGTTAATCTTCCTGAGTTCTGCAATAACCCTCTTATGCGTATGCCTGGGCTGGTCCACCAGTCTCCTGAGCGCCTTTTTCACATCAAAGATGCTGTAATCATAATAGGGACAATCATCCGGCAGCACAAAGCATGATTCGCAGGCTTTTCGCATTGTTTCCAGGCTCTTAGGGGTCCTGTAATGCAGGTCCCTGACAATTCCTGCCACCTCCTTGTCCGCAATCTGCAAGATTATCGCAGCAGCAGGATCTGGAATATTTGTCTTTTCTTCATGTTCCCCTTTCAGGTAAAGCCAGATTTTTTTCAGCCCATCGATCCATCCTGCCGGGATGCTGTCCCCAGGTGCGCCGGATGTCTCCTGAGAAATGTCCTGGATTACAGGAAGAGTGGATGAAAACATTTCCTTGTCATTCATTTCCGTGTTCCTCATTAAAATTAGCAGGGGCAAACCAAATTCCCATTCACAGACAACTTGGCGTTGACAAGCAGGTAAGATTCCAAGCTCATAGTATAAGTCAGCAAGTCCCATGCCATTTGCGTAGAATAAACAAATACCTTTTAAATCAAAANGTTATGGCCACAAACAAAAAATATGCAGACAAGAGGCGATGTTAAAACGTTAAAATATGTTAAGATGCNATTAACAAATCCCTGCATGTCCGACTTTTACAGGGATNTAAAGAAGAACTTGCTATTCTTTAATGAAGTGCTTANTNTTGTTCCAAGTTCACGTGCAGTAAATATTTGTAGTCAAAAATACAGAAAGAACGCCGCACTATCCAAATGAGAATGTGCGGTTTTTTGTTTATNGAGCTTAAAATAGCAAGACTGCCGACCCGGGGAAACTTGGATTTTCCGGGGCCCTATNAATGAGTGGTTCCCTCAGGAACCCGCACAAAAGGAGTAGTATACGATGTCAGAAGGTACAGTAAAATGGTTTAATGATGCAAAGGGATTTGGTTTTATCGAGCAGGATGGGGGAAAAGATGTATTTGTCCATCATACCGCCATCCAGGCCGAGGGATTCAAATCTCTTGCTGAGGGCGCACGCGTGAAGTTCGATATAGTTGACGGTCCCAAAGGCCCTTCGGCAGCTAATGTTGTAAAGCTTTAAGCCACGCAATTAACCTAATAAAAAAAACCCTGCTCCTGCAGCAGGGTTTTTTTTTGCATGGTACCCTCTCCCGGTTACTGCTCCTAACTTTTCTTTTTTTGGCCTTGGCTTTTTCTCTTCCTGCCACCTGAGCAGTTGTTCCTCTCAATCAAGTATTTAAAATTTCCTGGAAATACTATATTCTTGTTCTAAACAGTCTTTGGCATCCGCCCTCAATTGGAAGAATAACCTTCAACCATCCAGGTCCCATACCCGATGACNAAAGCAATCCAGGCAATACCGCTCATAAACCTGACCCTTACCTTCATTCCTGTTTTTATTGTCATACTTATCCAGTACCGCTGGTCCGGAGAACACCGTAATGCCATCTACGGTGTTTCACGTATGCTTGTCCAACTCTTGCTGATCGGTTACTTTTTAACGTACATTTTCGAGACACAGAATGGCTGGATTGTTCTGGCCGTCCTTGCGGTCATGGTTTTTGCAGCCAGCTGGATCGGTTTGCGAACCGTGAGGCACAAGCAGCTGCATCTTTATCCCAAAGCTTTTCTGGCCTTGCTTGTGGGCGGCGGCACCACCCTGATTCTCGTGACCCAAGGTGTCCTGCACCTTACACCTTGGTACCTGCCCAATTATTTTATTCCACTTGCCGGCATGATCTTTGCCAATGCCATGAACAGCGTGAGTCTTGCAGCTGACAGGCTGGAAGCGGAAATCGGCAGGGATGTCTCCTTTGAAAGGGCTCGCAATATCGCTTTCCGCGCCTCTCTTATTCCCATTACAAATTCCCTGTTTGCCGTCGGACTGGTCTCTATTCCCGGCATGATGACAGGCCAGATACTATCTGGTATCTCGCCGCTTATCGCTGCCAGGTACCAGATCATGGTTATGTGTATGGTATTTGGTGCTGCCGGGATATCTTCGGGCTGTTTTTTAACGCTTATCAAAGCAGATTTTGTAAAAGAATCCATATGAGAGCAATAATTATCAATTCCTACGGTTCTCCCGAGGTACTGCAGAAGGCCATGGTTGCTGTCCCGGAAGTAGGTGCCAACCAGCTGCTTGTCGAAGTAAAAGCTGCCGGCGTAAATCCGATAGACTGGAAAATCCGCAAAGGGAACTTCAAGCTGCTGACAGGCAGGCGCTTCCCCAGGATCCTTGGCACAGATATTGCGGGAGTTGTAAGGGAAACAGGGAAAAAAGTCTCTGGTTTCAAGGCTGGTGATGAGGTGATGGCCATGGTCAATATCATGACCGGCCAGGGGGGGTATGCTGAGTTTGCCGTGACTGGTGAAAAATATAGCTGCAGAAAACCGGCGAACCTTTCATTTATTGAGGCTGCCGCAGTCCCGGGTTCTGGGGTTACAGCCCTCCAGGTGCTGCGGCGCAAGGTTGTCCTTGAAAGGGGCCAGAAACTCCTGATCAACGGGGCATCCGGCGGCGTCGGGATCTATGGGATACAGATAGCTAAAATTTTAGGGGCCGAGGTTGCAGCTGTGTGCAGTGGCCGCAATACAGCTCTGGTCAGATCATTGGGGGCCGACAGCGTCATTGATTATACTGCAACGGATTTTACCAGACAGAGCCATTCCTATGATGTAATTTTCGATGCTGTGGGAAATTTAGGTTTTGCCGGCTGCAGACATGTCATTAAAGAGGGAGGTACGTTCATAACCATTGTCCCGGATTTTAAAAAAATAATGCTCAGCCTCATAAGCTCTGTCCTGCCCGGCAAGAAATGCAGGTTTGTTTCAGCCCTGCCGAATAAAGACGACCTGCTGTGGTTAAAAGAGAAGATCGAAGAGGAAAGGATCAGGGTTGTGCTGGACAGGACCTATGCTCTGGAGCAGGCTGGAAAAGCTCATGAATATATGGAAAAAGGCCATGCCCGTGGCAAAGTTGTCCTTACTGTGGCCCCTTGATAAACATACTACTCCAGCATATAATCCAAATTTAGTACCCCGTTAAGGTGATCAATTTCATGTTCCACTAACGCGGCATCATCATTCCTAACAACAAGTATTTTTTCTTCGTTCGCCAGCGTTCTGTACTTAACCTTCACAAGGGCGGAACGTTTAATAACCGTTTTATTTTCCTCCTGGACGGACATGCAGTCGTCGTTATCAAAATAGGTTCCTTTTCTTTCCAGGATCTCGGGATTGATCATTACTTTCATTTTACCATTTATACCACACACAACCAGTCTCTTTGAAATGCCGACCTGGGGTGCGGCCAGGCCGCGCGGCACTGATCTGTCCAGGAAAAAGTCCACCAGTGCATGATAGCGCAACGTTGAGATGATATCCTCAGTTAAAGAAATTATTGATGCATCAATATGGGGAATGGGTTCGGAAACTTGGCGAAGGGCAGGTTCCGGGTGTTCCAGTATGGGCAGCACGTTTCTGTTATTTTCATAAAAACCTGCAATTGCCAGGATGCCGAGTGCAATTATGGCAGAATACAAGCCACCTGTTAACAATTCTTTTTTGCTGAGCAACAGATTTCTCCCGGAAGATTCAGTGGGCAATTAAGTTATTTAGCATCAACTGAAGAGCAGCTCCATATTTACCCATTATCCTGAAAATATGAATAAAAAACTGACGTCACGATTCTTTCCCCTTTTCCTCTTCAAGAATATCTTTCATGTCCAGCGCCCTGTCAAAGTTATTGATCTGCTCCTGGGAGAGAAGCAGGTCTTTCAGGCTGAATATCTGCAGACGGCAGGCCTGGGTAAAAAGCCGGTTCACCAGAAGCATGGAGGAAATTTCCAATTCCTGTATCCTCCCGCCTGACACCGCTTTCAGCGTATCATTGATGCACAATTTATCGGCATCTTCAATTTTGACAAAGGCCTTAAGCAAACTGTGGTATTGTTCCTCCTTGCTTTCCTGGCCCTGGATCCCCCCCATATCATGGTATACCTTCAGCAATCTCTTGCGGAATGATTTGTACTGGTTGTTGAGGTAAACATTTCCCGAACCTTCAAATTCCTCTACATCATGCCGTATCCCTTTAAAATTCTTAATCGAATTCATTATGTTGCGAGAGGCGAATATCATGCGCTCCAGTTCCTTGGCCTCGGCTTCTTCCAGCTTCTGGTTTTGGAGCTTGGAATAGTAGGCAAAGATCTCGGCATGCAGCAGCTTTATCTTTTCATAAAGACTTTCAAAACTGAGTTTTTTCCTGGTGCTTTTTTCCAGGGGCAGATCATCATCAAATACGAGATGCCTATCAATATTAAGCAGTCGCAAACCATACAACTGGCACTCCTGCAGCAGATGGAGAATTTCTTTTCGCAGCGCAGAGGTCGCAGCCTCGATCACTTCGGTGGGGGTGTTGTTGATATATACTGTCAGGATAGCCTTATGGTCAGGAAACAGCCTGTAAAGAAACTTAGCCAGGAGGCCGATAAAAGGGAAAAAGAGTATGACGCCGATTATATTGAATATTGTATGAAAAAGGGCCAGACCCANAACATTGTTGCTTTGGATATCAACGAAATGGCCTATAAGCCAGACTAGCCCCTTAATGCTGAAAAAAGCGACAAGACCGGTGACTATATTAAAGATCAGGTGGCTGAAGGCGACTCTTTTCTTGGCAGGTATGCCGCCCAGAGAACCAAGGATGACAGTAATGGTGGTGCCGACATTGGCTCCTATCACCATAGCCACTCCGATATCAAATGTAATCAGGCCGCTGTGCAGGGCGGTCAGGACAACAGCGATACTGGCCGCACTGGCCTGCATGACAGCCGTAAGCAGGGTGCCGACAAGAAGGTAGAGCCAGAGTCCGTAATCGGGAACCATGCTCAGGTCAAAACTCTGCCCGATACTTTCAACGCTGCCCTTCATGTAATCAAGCCCGAGAAAGAGAAAGCCGAACCCGATCAGGAGCCTGCAAAACTGGAAAGGTTTTTCAGACTGGTCACAGAAAACGAGGCCGATGCCGCCGATGCCGATAAAAGGGAGGGCAAAACTTTCAATCTTCATCTTGAACCCGACAATGGCGACAATCCACACGGTCAGGGTGGTGCCGATATTGGAACCCATGATGACGCCGATGGCATTCTGCATGCTCATGACCCCGGCGCCGACAAATGCGAGTACCATAAGGGATACAGCGGAACTGCTCTGCAGGATTGCGGTGACGAGCGTACCGCTGCCGATTGAACGGAAGCGGCCATTGGTATAAAGCCTGATCATGCGCCGGAAGGCTTTTCCGGAAAGGGTCTTGATAGCGTCCTCAAGCATGAACATGCCGATGAGGAAAATCCCAAGCCCTGCTATCAATTTCCATAGATCAAATGCTTCGCTCATTTGCCGGAATTTTCCTCTGTGCAGGGATACGCTTCCCGCAACGCAATAATTACGAGATAGGCGGCCAGGTCATGGTGTTTGTCGGGATTGTTTTCAAGATATTGTATCACCTGGCGTATGACCTGTGCTGTGGAGATTTTGGGAGGCAGACAAAACATGTTAACGGGCAATGACTCCACAGTGGTTGCTACAGTGTGAAAATCAACAATACCGGCAATATATCCGGCACACACCCCAAACTTGTGATCGTCATACTCTCCAGTCCTGTCAAGACCTTTTAGGGCCTGGGCACAGGATTCATAGATTTCTTTGCCGGTGAAAACAAAATTTGAAGATTCAGCACTTGCGTGTGAACTAAACAGGGTGAAGAAAATAACAAGCAGGGCAGAAAGTCTTTTCATTGATTCCTCATAAGGGCTTCTTTAAATGCAAGTAAGCAGAAAAATGATGACCTTGGGCAATTACACTCAAACATTATTACACAACAGGGAAAAGGGTTAAATTAATTTTTTACACAACTGTTACTCTTGCTTACTGCAGTAATTATTTTCCAGCATATCCCACCCTTTTCCCTTGACATCACCTGGCCTTTTTTCTAGTCAGTGCAGGTATACACATTATTCACACAAAACGCTTTTCTTGCCACTCTTTGCCGGGGGATAACACCATGATGAAACTCATATTCTCTGCATTATTATTCGTATGTTTCTTCACCAGAGCGGCAGCAGGGCAGGAAAATTTTGAAAGGGACATTATTCCTGTCCCCGGCGGTGACCTTGAAGTCTTTTTCATCGGCCATGGGACCCTGATGCTTGTCTATGGAGGCAAGATCATTCATGTTGACCCCTATGGCACCCTTACAGATTACCATGAATTGCCAAAGGCGGATTTGATCCTTCTCACCCACCATCACCGTGACCATCTTGATCCGGCTGCTCTGGAACAGGTGCATACTGATAAGACAGTCCTGGTGCTGACAGCGATATGCGCCCAGGCTGTCGGGGGCGGCATTATCATGAAAAACGGAGATATTCAGGTTGTTGCAGGAAATACTGTTGAGGCGGTTCCAGCATACAACCTTGTGCATAAGCGCGATAGCGGCCAGGTTTTTCATCCCAAAGGGTAGGTCGCGGCTATATCCTGACCTTGGGAGATATCCGTATCTATATTGCTGGAGATACGGAAAATACGCCGGAGATGAAAGGACTCAAAAATATTGACTATGCCTTTCTTCCCATGAACCTGCCCTATACCATGACCCCGGAAATGGTGGCAGATGCTGCCAGCGCTTTCAAACCCAAGGTGTTATATCCTTATCATTACGGAGAAACCGATACAGCAGAAATTGCCGCCTTGCTCCAGGATCACCCCGAAATAGAGGTGCGCATCCGCAGCATGAAGTAATCAGTTTCAGTCCTTATAATAACTTTTGCTTTGTTCTTGTCTATATCGGACCTGCGGTCAAGCTTGTATCAACCAAGACAGAATGAAAAAAATTTCTTCCCGTTATTCAGTTTTACAGGCTATGCGAAAAACTATTATTTCGATTTGTTAAGTATTAGCGAAAATACTCAATTATGATAAATAAAAACTACATAAAAGAACAACATGTGATTCGCCTGTGCAAACAATCTGACTTCTCCGCCATGTTCACAATAATAAACTTGGCAGCAGCCATCTACCAGAAAACCATCCCGAAGGACAGGTGGAAAGAGCCGTATATGGCTGAGGATGAATTGAGACAGGAGATTGCGGCCGGAGTCCTTTTCTGGTGCCTGGAGGAGACCGGGACAATTCGTGGCATCATGGGCCTCCAGGATGTTAAGGACGTGACCCTGATCCGCCACGCCTATACCCTTCCCACATGCCAGAGACAGGGAATCGGTTCAAAATTATTACAGCACCTTGCAACCCAGGCAAAGAGGCCTCTCCTTATCGGAACATGGGCCGATGCGAAATGGGCCAAAAGATTTTACGAAAAACATGGCTTTACCCGGGTTACTGAGACAGAGAAAAATATCCTCCTGAGAAAATACTGGAATATTCCTGAAAGACAGGTTGAAACCTCGATCGTCCTCAGCAGCACCCCTGTAAAAAGCTTCTTATAGGCTGGGAAATATGGCCCTAAACCCATGAATTGCGCAGAATATGCCCGGGTCTTTCGTCTGTTGGCCATCCTGGAAACCATGCTGGCCCTGTTTGGAACATAATGGGGATAATCATATTTATTCCGGCCTCATACCTAAGTATGATTCATCATTGTGTATTTTTCTGAAATTCTTTATCATATAATAATATATTCAAGTTGCAGATTTTACGGATCGCAACTGTTTCCATGACTGGGTCATGGGGGAAGACTTCTTTGCTGCTGACAGGAAGGAAATGAGAAGACGGGATCAGCATTAACTATTGGGAGGTGTAAACATGGGAATGGTTAAAGAATTCAAAGAGTTTGCGATGCGTGGCAATGTCGTTGATATGGCTGTTGGTATCATAATCGGCGGTGCATTCGGCACAATCGTCAAAAGCCTTGTTAGTGACGTAATTATGCCGCCAATCGGTTTGCTTCTGGGAGGGGTTGATTTTTCCAATTTATTTGTTGTCCTCAAGGAAGGCACCGAGGCTGCTGCACCCTATGCAGCCCTTACAGACGCCCAGGCAGCCGGCGCAGTAACGGTCAACTACGGGGTATTCTTTAATGCTGTTATCAGCTTTCTGATCGTAGCTTTTGCCGTGTTCATTCTCATTAAAGGAATAAACAGCATGAAACGACAGGAAGAGGCGCCGCCTGCTGAACCTACCACAAAGGAATGCCCCTTTTGCCTGTCAACCATTGCGATCAAGGCGACCCGCTGCCCCAACTGCACCTCGGAACTAGCACCAGCAACGTAAGCAGGATCCACCCATTGGACCTGAATTCCCCGGCGCCCTGAACGTGAAACAGTTCTTTGCGGCGCCGGGTAAAATTTTTTGATGTTTTCCAAACCATCACTTTTACATTCTTTCAGCAAAATAGAGGAGGTGCGGCATCATCAATGCTCTCTTTCCCAATAAATTGGCGCCTCTTCTTTCCAAGTAAGGCAGGACAATGAAGACACTAATCATCATACTCTGTGTTTCGCTTTGCAGCTGGGTTGGCTGGTGGCTGGGCGCCAGGTTCGGCCTCATGATCGGTTATCTGGCAAGTTTTGTGGGAAGCTTCACAGGCGTTTATCTCGGTGTCCGCATCAACCGGGAATACCTGCCCTGACACCGCCAACGGACCTGTATCTTTTCCTGCCCCAAATAGAAAAAGGCGCTTTCGCTGACACGAAAGCGCCTTTTTCAGCAAGGAAGGGAAGGAAAGGGATTACCAGCCTCCGCGTCTGCCGCAGTTACCGAATCCAGGGCCCGGGCCATAACCGGACCTGGAAGTGCCCTCAAAGGTCTTTTCAGCTTTTTCTTCCATCATGGTCTGCAGATCGAAGAGATCACCGGTGAGTTTCGCCACTTTCTTTTCGTCAGGGTTATCCTGCTGCATCAAGGCCTCGAGCTCACTTCTTTTCACGACAATCTCTTTTCTGATCTCTTTGGTTTCTGCAAAGAAAGCGGAAGCCTTCTCGCTGTCCTTTTCAGAAAGGGCCAAGTTGTTACAATACCTGCCGCCGTCACAATCACCAAAGCCGGGGCCCGGGCCATACCCATAATTCCCGCGCCCATGTGCCATGGCAATGGTGCTCAATCCTATTGCCCCGATAAGAGCTGCCGCTGCTACATACTTTTTCATACAAACAACCTCCAAATGTAAAATTTTTATTATTGAAAAAAAACAACAGAACAATTCTTTGGCATATACTAATCCAAAAAGTGTGCCATTCCCGCTTCCCTACCGACTCTTTCGTGTTTTTTCTAATAATTCCGGCACAATAAATATTTGCGTGGCGAAAAAATGAAAAAATCCTGCTGAATGTTAACTGGCGAAAAACTACCCGGAAGACAAACATANTAAAGAATATTCTTCATCACTTAACGGTTACTTATCGGGGAAAACCATGGGAAATCAAGAAGTTACTGCCACATTGTGGCAGCAAGCTGTTATGGTTTTGCTCCCGGGTAGGTGTTGCTTTCCGGTTAATACATGGAGTTGTAAAAATGAAAATCATTCTTACTGTTTTCCGAAAACAGTATTGGAGGGACCATGCAGCACCTGAAAGAATATATGATACGTGAGGAGCCTTTCTATCTTGCCCAGGGAGATGAGCTCACCATTGCCGAAGCAGCTTATGAACACGCGATACCCCTGCTTTTAAAAGGTCCGACCGGCTGCGGCAAGACACGCTTCATGCAGCACCTTGCCTGGAAGGTTCAGCGCCCCCTGGTGACAGTGTCCTGTCATGATGATCTTTCTACAAGCGACCTTGTTGGCCGCTACCTGATCAAAGGTGGAGAGGCTGTCTGGGTTGACGGGCCGCTTACCATGGCAGTAAGACACGGAGCCATCTGCTACCTGGACGAAATTGTCGAAGCCCGCAAGGACACAACAGTGGTAATCCATCCCCTGGCTGATGACAGAAGAGAACTGCCCATCGAAAAACTCGGTGTACTTCTGCACGCACCTCCCCAGTTCATGCTGGCAATTTCTTATAATCCCGGATACCAGAGCGTTCTCAAGGACCTCAAGCAGTCGACCCGGCAACGCTTTATCTCCCTTGAATTCAACTATCCCAAACAGGAACTGGAAACCGACATCGTGCAGCATGAATCCGGTATTGACAGGGCAACCGCTGAAGTTCTGGTGCGTCTAGCGGCCATGACAAGAAATCTCAAGGATGCCGGCCTGCCTGAGGGTGCAAGCACCAGGCTCTTGATCCATGCTGGCAAACTCATGCAAAGCGGGATGGCATCAAGGCGTGCCTGCCGGGGAGCGATCAGCGAAACCCTGACAGACGATCAAGAATTACTGGCCGCGATAAACGAGATGATCAATTCTCTTTTCTGATGCAGACTCTTCATGAATATTGCAGAACTCACGCAGAGTTTTTTTACACTGGTACCCTCGCACCCCCCCAACAGCTGGGAAATTGAGGAGAACCTGGAGAGTATTGCTGAACTTCCGGCAGAGCTCCAGGAATTGATCCTCTCCCAGATCCCGGCAATCTGGCCGGTGAGCCATTCCCTCTGCTATTCCTATCTCTCTTCTGCCGGAAGCGCCCTGCACTGTCTTCCTGCTGACCTCTTGGCCCAGTGGGTTGGAGCCCTTCTTGATATTTATGAAAAAGACGGTTTACGGGCTGCCCAGTGCTTCATGGACGATGTGGAATCCAATTTTCTCTGTCGCATCCGGGGCGAAGCTGGTCTTGGTTTTACTGATGCGGCAAGGCGTCTTACTCCCTATGCCTGCTCCATAATTGAACGCACGATTACCCTGGCTCCAGGGCCCCGTATATATACAGACACTGAATGCATTTATTTGCCGCACAAATTGACCCGCTGCTCTTTAGATGAAGACAACTTTCTACTCTATAAACTTATCATCACCTTCCAGTTAGGGATTCTACAGCAGGGGACGTACAGCTTTCTTCTGCCGGACAACCATCCCCTTGTTCAAGAACTTGTAGATTTATACGGGGGCGCCCCTGTTCCAGCAGGTATCGGGCTTGAAGAGTTCTTTGCCCTTTTCCCTGACCCTCTTCTAGCCGAAGATATTTTCACGGCGGTCGAAGCACAAAGGATATCGCACCATATTGCTGCCGCCTTTCCAGGGCTCTGGCGGGATACCGAGAAGATCCGTGCAGATCTTTCTGCTGCGCACACCGTACACCATGAATTTCCCTTGCATTCAAAGACAATGGAAATGCTTGCACAATATATTCTCACAGGCAGGCCCGCAGCAGAATTATGCCGCTCGCTGCAGCCTTTCCATACCCGTGTCCTTGCCGAATTTTCCAGACCGGCAGAAACTGCGGGAGATTCCGCAGCCGGGACAGCGGCAATCTATGCCCTGCTCAACACGGTTGAAGAAACCTATATAAGGGTTCCTCCAGTTTATTATGCCGGCAGGCTTAACCCGGCCGAAGCGCGCAAAGGGATACTGAGGCGCAGGAGTGCGGCCAAAGAGGAGTTTGTCAGAATTCTTGCATCCGTCATGCTCCAGACAGAGCGGAAAACAGCTGACGGGCTGGAGAGTGAAAGCACTTGCCAAAGCTCACGGTCTGCAGTCTCAGGCGAAGATGGCCTCGGGATGCTGCTGGTCCCACCCCCAAAAAAAGAAAAACGAGATCCTGGCCACGAAAAGATGGAGTCAACACGTTTTCTGACACTTGAAGGTCCGACGGGACAACTCCCGGAACAGCTGCGCAAACTTGCAGAAGAAATAACTGCTGACCTGGGCCATATTCCCGGCGACTACATTTCTGCTGCCCAGGGTATGGCGGGCCAGGCGACTGCTTTCCTGCCGGCTGCAAGCAGTCCCAGCGGAGAAAGTCTTGTTGGGCAGCTGACTTACGACGAATGGGATTTCAGGCGCAGCGGTTTCAGGAAAGACTGGTGTATTCTTCGTGAAAAACAGGTGCCACCGATCAAGGGTACTTTTGTGCATTCGACCCTTGCTAAATATCAGGGGCTGCTCCGGCAGCTTAAAAAACAATTTGAAATGCTGCGCAGCAAGGAACGCTTTCTTAAACGGCAAAGAGACGGCGATGATATTGATCTCGACGCCCTGATCGAATCCATAGCAGATACCAGGGCCGGCAAACCGGCCTCCGACCGATTGTTTATCCGTTTGCAGCGTGATGAACGTGATATTGCCGTCCTTTTCCTGGTGGATATGTCCTCCTCCACCGAGGGTTGGATCAACCNGGCCCTCAAGGAAGCGCTTATCCTCATGGGTGAGGCGCTCCAGGTACTTGGAGACCGTTTTGCCATCTATGGATTTTCCGGCATGCGGCGGCTGCGCTCGGATTTTTATCAGGTCAAGAATTTTGCCGAACCTTACAACGAAGAAATTAAGGGCCGGATTGCTGCTATCAGCCCGCAGGAATATACCCGTATGGGCCCGCCGCTGCGCCATGCCGTCGAAATGCTGCAGAATGTGGAAGCTAAGGTGCGCCTCCTGATAACGCTTTCAGACGGCAAGCCTGAAGATTATGACGATTACAAGGGGGAGTACGCCATAGAAGACACCCGCCATGCCTTGCTCGAGGCCAAGGCGGCCGGCATCCATCCTTTCTGCATCACCATAGATAAACAGGCACACAGCTATATGGGACATATGTACGGCGAGGTGAATTATATCTTTGTGGATGAGGTGCGCAAACTGCCGCTGCGCTTACCGGAGATTTACAGGGTTTTAACGACATGAATAGGGTTGGCAGGCTCAANTCTTGCGGCTCATATTGTTATTTATCTCCAGCAATGTCTGCGAGCGCATTTAATTGGTAATGTCAGGAGATTCCCTCCAGGTTTCGCAGCAATTGCGTAAACCGCTGCGGAAGGGGTCACTCAGGCAGGCAGAGAAAACCAAACCCGTGTCTCTCCATCCTGGCTTTCGGCGCCCACATGTCCGCCATGCGCCTCTATTAATTCCTTGACTATTGCCAGACCAATGCCTGCTCCGCCCGCCTCCCGCGACCGGGAGCGGTCAGCCCGGAAGAACCGCTCGAAGATAAACGGCAGGTCATTCTTCAAAATACCGGGGCCGGTATTGGAAATTTCCACTCTGACTGCATCTTTTTCCGGTTGGATGGATACAGTAACCCTGCCGCTTTGCGGCGTGTACTTCCAGGCGTTTTCAACAAGGTTGCGTACAGCCTGAAGCAACTTGTCTCGATCAGCATTGACAAACCCGGCTTGCGGAGAAATATCCTTTATAACGGCAATCTCTTTCTCCTGGAAATTGGCCTGGTAAAGAGTGAGCATCTGCTCCACCAGTTTTCCAAGCGAGAGCTTCTCCCGCTTCAGAAAGGCCCGGGCAGCATCTGCCTTCGCCAGCTGCTGAAGATTTTCAACCAAAGCCACCAGGCGCATTATTTCCCGCTGCAGCATCTCGAAGGTGTCTGCCGAGGGCGGCAGCACCTTATCATTCAGGGCTTCAAGATACCCCCGCAGGTTTGTCAGCGGTGTCCGCAGTTCATGTGCCACGTCGGCCACCATGGTTTTACGGAGTCGTTCCACAGTTTCGAGGCTGTCTGCCATACGGTTAAAGGCTACGCCAAGCTGGCCAACCTCATCCCGGGATGTGACTTCGACCCGGGCCGTAAAATTGCCCCTAGCGACTTCCCGGGTAATAACAGACATCTGTGACAGCGGCTGCAGGATTCTGCGCATGAGAAAATAACTGATGACAAAAGCCAGGCCCAGGGCGGCTATTGTGGCCCAAAGGAGGTAATGGTGGACAGCGGTCAGGAACATCTGGTGAATATCATTGGGCGAGACCTCGTATTTGTCCATGAGTGCCATGAAGTATCCTGCCGCCAATTGATCGATGGAAAGCCATACCACCAGGATTGTAATGGCAATCACTGGTACGATATTTAGCAGGAGCAATTTCCAGAGCAGCCGCTGTTTCATAATGATTTATTCCAATCCTCGTCGGTAAACCTGTAACCAAAGCCGCGGACTGTCTGGATATATTGGGGGCTTGCCGGGTCCTTCTCAATCTTCTGCCTGAGCTTGCCTATATGCACATCAATAACCCGGTCAACAACCACTTCACCATGCTGGTAAAAATGATCCAGGAGTTCTGAACGGGAAAATACCCGGCCCGGTGAACGCATCAGGGCATAGAGTAATTTATACTCATGGGAAGTCAGGGTAACCGGCTTGCCGTGCAGGGTAACCTTGAGTTTCTCCGGGTCCAGAACCAGGCCGCCCCTGGACAGTAGTTGTTCTTTTTGCGGTTGCACGGGTCTGGCCCTGCGAAGAATTGCCTTCACGCGTTCCAGCAGTTCCCGCGGGCTGAAAGGTTTCACCACATAATCATCTGCACCCAGGGTCAAACCAAGGACCCTGTCGATTTCTTCCTCGCGTGCAGTAAGCATCAAAACAGGGACATCAGAGAAACTTCGCAGTCTGCGGCAGACCTCCCAGCCATCCATCTTCGGCAGCATGATATCAAGGATCACAAAACCCGGTTTCGAAGTTCTGATCACCTTCAGGGCCTCTTCACCATCATAGACCACAAGAGCCTGAAACCCTTCTTTCTCCAGGTAGGTTTTAATCAGGGCTGCCGTGTTTCTGTCATCCTCGACAATCAGGACCGGGCCGCCCCTGTCTGCTTGCGTCATATGGCTGCTTCCTCGCAGTTTTATAATATACTGCTTTCTGTTATTCCTCTTCCAGGGCCTTAACGACCAGCCCTTCAGGCAGCTCTTTCTGGGCCTTCACTCCCAGCTGCCGCAGCTCTATGGAACGCCGCACCAGGTTACCTCTGCCCTCTGTTAAACGGTTGCGCGCAGTCTGATACGATTCCCGCGCCTTGTCAATTTTCTGTCCGACTTCATCAAGGGCCTCGACAAAGCCGACGAACTTGTCATAGAGGTCGCCTGCTTTTTTGGCGATGATCAGGGCATTTTTGTTCTGGTCTTCATAGCGCCAGATGTTGTTGATGATGCGCAGCGTTGCCAAGAGTGTTGAGGGACTGACCAGCATGATGTTTCTGTCAAAGGCCTCGTTGAACAGTCCCTGCTCGGACTCGATGGCAGTCCAGAATGCACCCTCAATGGGCAGAAACATAAGGACAAAATCAAGGGTCCTGATGCCTTCCAGTTCCTCGTATCGTTTCTCGCTTAAGGCTTTTATGTGGGTCCTGATTGAAATGATGTGCTCTTTTAAGCGCTTATCCCTAATTTCCTCTGTCCCGGCAGTGCAGTATTTTTCATAGGCTGTCAGGGAAACCTTGGAATCGATCACAATGTCCTTGCCTTCGGGCAGGTGCACTATGACGTCCGGATGCCGCCGCTGGCCCTCCTCGCTGGCATACATGGTCTGCACTTCATATTCCCGTCCCTTCTGCAGTCCGGATTCCTCCAGGACCCGCTCCAGAATCATCTCGCCCCAGGAACCCCGGGTTTTGCTCTGCCCCTTGAGTGCATTGGTCAGATTGACCGCGTCCTCGCTAATCCGCTCATTCAGGGTTTTCAGATGGATGATCTCATTTAACAGAGANACCCTGTCTTTTGACTCCTTGTCGTAAACATCTTCAACTTTTTTCTTGAAGTCCAGCAGCTGCTCGCGCATGGGCTTGAGAACACCTTCTATGTTCTCCCGGTTCTGTTCGGTAAATTTCTGGCTCTTGTCTTCAAAAATCTTGTTGGCCACATTCTGGAATTCCATTTTGAGCTGCTCTCTTGCTTCCTGCAGCAGGGCTAATTTTTCCTCGCTATTGCTGCGCTCATCCTCCAGCCTGGTCTCCAGCTCGGACAATTTTGCCTGCAATACGGTATTTTCCTGCTTCGACCTTTCCAGCCATTCCTCAAGCCCCGGAACCCTGGAACTTTTTTCCTCTGCAACAGCCCTGCGCTCAGCCTCGGCAGCCAGCTTTTCTCTTTGGCTGGCTGCATCATTTTCTAAGCCCTTGACCTCGCCCTTCAGTTCAGCGATCTGCCTGTTTTTCCCTGCCAGGAACAGCAGGGCTCCTGCTGTTCCGGCCAAAACCCCTGCCATTACAGCAAGGATCATTTCTGCCTCATTCATGCAATACTCCTCTCTCTCGAGTTTGACTCAGGGGAAGTCCTCGCTTGACACCCTGATTGAAAACAACTTAAATAGTTTTTCTATGAAATTACAAAAGGAAAAGATAATTTTAACCGGTTATCGGGCAACGGGCAAAAGTTCCACAGGAAAAATCCTGGCTGACCTGCTTGGTTTTGATTTTATCGATACGGACCAGGCCATTGAAAAAAGGCAGGGAGAAAGCATTACAGAAATGGTTGGCAGAGGGGGGTGGGACCTGTTCCGCAGGAAAGAGGAAGATATGCTTCTGGAACTTGCCCGAAGCAGAAATAAAGTCATTGCTACAGGCGGCGGCTCAGTCATGCATGAAAATGCCTGGGCCAAATTGCGGAAAAATGCCCTGGCCGTATGGCTGACCGCCAGTGTGAAGACAATCTGCCAGCGCCTTGCCTCTGACAATGATACTGAAGACCAAAGGCCCGCGCTTACGGAAATGGGAACCATGAATGAAATTGCCATGGTCTTGAGGGAACGGCAGCCGCTCTATGCGAAAAGTTCTGATCTCACTATTGCAACGGATGATAAAACCCCGGAGGAAGTTGCTGAGATTATTGTTGCTGCGTTGAAAAAAGGAAACTGATTATGGCAGGAAACACCTTTGGCAAACTGTTTCGCGTCACCACCTGGGGTGAATCGCACGGTCCCGCTCTGGGGGCTGTTATTGACGGCTGCCCTCCCGGTCTGGAGCTCGATGTCACAGATATCCAGCAATCCCTGGAAAAAAGGAGGCCGGGCAAAGGAGGCGGTGAAAGCCCTCGCAAGGAACCGGACCAGGTTGAAATCCTTTCAGGGGTTTTTGAAGGGTTGACGACAGGCACCCCTATCTCCCTGATCATTTATAACAAGGATGCCAAGAGCTCGGCCTATGATCATCTGCAAAACATATTCCGGCCCGGCCATGGTGACCTTACGTACCTGAAAAAATACGGCATCCGGGATCACCGCGGCGGCGGCCGGGCTTCAGCCCGGGAAACAGCTGCCAGGGTTGCTGCAGGTGCTGTTGCCAGAAAAGTGCTGGCTGAAAATGATATTTCAGTCATTGCCTATACTGTGGCTTTGGGAGACGTCGCTACTTCCAAGCGAAATATGAAAGATATAGCAAAAAACCGGCTTTACTGCCCAGATATGGCAGCCGCCGCCCGCATGGAGGACCTTATCGATTCAGTGCGGAAAAAGGGAGATTCACTGGGCGGGGTTGTTGAAATCAAGGCAACCGGGGCCCCGGTCGGCCTGGGTGAACCGGTCTTTGATAAACTTGATGCCGCCCTGGCCCAGGCCCTTATGTCTATCGGTGCGGTTAAAGGGGTTGAGATCGGTGCCGGATTCAGGGCTGCGGAATTACTCGGCTCAGAAAATAACGATGCCATAACACCGAAGGGCTACAGATCAAATAATGCCGGCGGCATCCTGGCCGGCATATCAAATGGTGATGCCATAATAGCAAGGGTGGCTGTCAAACCAATTCCCTCTATCAGTCTCGAGCAGGACACCCTGAACCTGGACAACGAACCTGTCAAAATCAAGGTGGGTGGACGCCATGACATTTCGGCCATTCCACGCATTGTACCGGTTTGCGAAGCCATGGTCTGCCTGACCCTGGCAGATCATCTTTTGCGCCAGAAGGCTATTGAAAATTAGAAAATTTCCTGCACAAAGTGCAGTGTTTTACAAAGTCGCATTCATTTTNATTTATCAGGGAATCACAAGAAAATGGCAAAAAAGAACCGGAGCCAAGCTATTGACAATATCTGGATGCTTACCCGTGAATATGATTCTATTGCAGGTGCAGGTGGTGTTAAGGATGTCAGCCGTCAGCTGGCAGAAGCTCTTGTACGCTTAAAAAAATCCGTCACGGTGATCCTTCCCTGTTACGGTTTCATGGACCCCAAAAGGCTCGGGTTTACCAGAAAGCCTCTCACTTTTGAGGTGGACATGAACTACACGGCAGAAGACCGGCGTGAGGAGGTGACATTGTGGCATAAAACACTGCATGGGGTCACACTGTACCTTGTGGATGCTGATCGTTACCGGGAAAAAAAATCCATCTATACCTATACAGCAGAAGATGAAGCCAACAACCCATACCAGGTCCAGGGAAACGGCCATTTTGACTATTTTGCCATGAATGTTCTTCTGCAGAAGGCCGCTCTGGATCTGATGATTATCCTCGGGCAAAAGCCTGACATCATTCACTGCCAGGATGGACATACTGCTATACTTCCCGCCATGCTGCGTGAAGGCACCGGCTACCGCCATTATTTTTCTTCGACGGCGGCTCTTGTAACGATCCACAATGCGGGGCACGGTCATCATCAGGAAGTTCGTGATCTTCCTTTTGCCCGGGCAATCACCGGATTGCCCTATGATCTCATCCACAATAACCTGCTCGCTGGGGCTTTCGATCCTTTTCTGGCGGCTTCCCCCTTTGCGGTGCTCAACACGGTCAGCGAGAATTATGCCAGGGAACTGCAGGAAACCGATGATGATGCCCTGACAGGCTGGCTCGGTCACCGCCTCATGACCAGGGGTATCCGACTCGAAGGTATAACTAATGGCTTTAACCCTGAAGATTTTGACACGACCCGGCCGAAGGAACTGGGAATTGCAGCTGCCTTTAATCCGGCTGCAGGTGACCTGGCAGGGAAAAAGATCTGCAGGCAAACTTTGCTGCAAACATGTGCACAAAAGCGACCTGAAAGCATAGATCGTTTTGGCACCCTGTCAGATGATCCCGGCAGGCCGCTTTTTACTTTCATCGGCAGGCTGACTCCGCAGAAAGGCGTGGATATACTGCTGCCTGCCCTTGAAAAACTCTTGCAGTCAGACAGTAAATTCCAGGTGCTTATCCTGGGAAGCGGGACAAAGGAATTTCAACAGAGCCTGGCTGACCTGGCACAGAAAAAAGAAAACACCGGGCGGATATGCTTGCTGCTCGGCTATGACTCACTTCTGGCCAACCAGATTTACGCAGCCGGTGATTTTTTTCTTATACCATCCAGGTACGAACCCTGCGGCCTTACCGATTTTATCGCCCAGCTGGCTGGCAACCTGCCCATCGTGCATCACGTAGGCGGGCTGGTAAAAGTTGAAGATGGGGTTACCGGCTTTGCTTTTGAGGATTATTCCTCTGAAGCCTTACTTGCAGCAATGCTAGATGCAGTAACTGTTTTTAAAAACTCACCGGAAAAAATTCTGAACATGCAGGAGGCAGCTGCAATACGGATCAGGCAAAAATACACCTGGGACAAGGTTGTACAGAGATACCTTGCACTTTATGAAAAGGCAAGGAGTATGCTACATTGAAACCGCTCATCAGATTGAACCATTGTTAAAATTTATTGACCCCTGAATTTTAAAAAACCACAAGCGTAGGCGAGACAGAGCAAAATAGTCGCGCAAGCCTAATTAATATTAGATAAATGAGCTTTGTGGGAATATTTTAAACAGAGTATCACCAAGCGCAGTAGTTTTTCAAAAGTCTGGCAAGAAGGAGGGTGCGCTATGACTATCAGATTAGGTATCAACGGATTCGGCAGGATCGGCAGGTCCATCTTCCGGGCTGCCGGCAAAGATGTTGCTTTTGCCAATTTTGAGATTGTCGGCATCAACGACCTTACCGACAATAAAACCCTGGCCCACCTGCTCAAGTATGATTCCATCATGGGTGTATACGACAAGGAAGTCAAGGCTGATGAGCGTGGTATTCTTGTTGACGGACGCCACATCGAAATTTTCAATCACCGTGAACCATCCGATATCCCATGGAGCAGCCTCGGGGTGGAATATGTCATCGAATCCACCGGGCGTTTCACGGCCAAGGACCAGGCCCAGGCGCATATCGAGGCGGGAGCCAAAAAGGTCGTTATATCAGCGCCGGCAAAGGGAGATATCAAAACCATCGTCATGGGTGTCAATGAAGACGAATATGATCCGACACAGCATCATGTGGTTTCCAATGCTTCCTGCACGACCAACTGCCTGGCTCCCATGGTCCGGGTTATCCTTGACCGTTTCGGCATCAAGCATGGACTGATGAACACCATTCATGCCTATACCAATGACCAGAGAATCCTTGATTTTCCCCACAGCGACCTGCGGCGTGCCCGGGCAGCTGCACTTTCAATGATTCCGACCAAAACAGGTGCTGCAAGTGCTTTATCACTGGTTATTCCCGAGTTGAAGGGAAAGTTTGACGGCCTCTCAGTCCGTGTTCCAACCCCGAACGTTTCCCTGGTTGATGCTGTCATGGAAGTGGAAAGAGAGACCACAGTGCCTGAGGTGAACCAGGCCCTGAAAGAAGGGGCCAGCCGCTACCTCGGCTATTCGGATGAGCCGCTGGTATCCATTGATTACCAGGGCAACCCCCATTCTTCTGTTGTTGACGCAGATTCCACCAAGGTGATCGACGGGACGCTGGTCAAGGTCCTGGCCTGGTATGACAACGAATGGGGATATTCAAACCGGGTACTTGATCTCATCCTGCATATGGAGGCAAACAAGCCCATTTAAAGGCATCACGTTTCTTATTTATGGCCATGCAAGACCAGACAGCGATCGATACCTTAGCCATCGATTCTGATGCGCTCAGGGCAAACCTGCTTGAAACCGCAACAGATGAAGTGACAATTGATCCTTCCCTGCTCGTCCTGGAGGAGATTGTCGAAAATTACAAGGGGATCAGCAAAAATCTGCATGATCTGCTCTATGAAGTGTGCCACCCCTATCGCAACTGGAAAATGCTGGTGCCAAGGGTACGCGCCTTTGCCCTGAAAAACATCAATCATTATTTCAAGCATGAAAAAGGCCCTGAGGCCTTTGACCGCTTCATGCTTATTTTCCGCCAGGCACTCCTTGACTCCAGAAAGAACAATACCCTGCTGGTTCAGACCATAGAAAGCATGCTGGCCTATACTGACAGGCTCATCGGCCTGTTGGACCAGGATTCCCTGGTCCGTTATGAAAAGCCCCTCGCCCTGCTTTTTTCACGCCTGAGGCTTCTTGAGGACGAGGTCATAATATTCATGGTGCAGGGCCAGCATCCCATGAAAAGAATAGCCCTGCATCTTCTTAAACTTGAAAAAGGAGAGACATCTTACGACTTTAAGCCCCTTGCAGAGTTGATGAAACGTATCTTTACCATGAATTATGAATACTGGCTGAGCGAAAAAGACCCCCTGCTCTGGTTTACTGAAGAGTGCGGCGACATCTGCAGGGGCTGGCAGGCAGGACAACTGTTCAATGCCATCTCCCATAATCAGCTGAAAAAACACCTTAACACACTGAACGGCATAGACATTGATACAGATCCCCACCAGGCCTTGAGTGTCATTTTAGAGCTGCCTTCCCATATGGATATCGTGCGGATGTACAAGGTTGTCCCGGAAAAGCTGAATGAGGAGCAGCAATCTGCCCTGGAAGCTGCCGAACAGTTAGAGCAGCTTGACCGGTTCAGCGAAAACCGCAAGCTGATATTCCTGTTCCACATCATGGAAACCTCCGGTCTTGCCCTGATCCATGAGGAAACCATACGGGAAATAAACCGCAGCCTGGTCCTGCTTATCAGGCGTCAGACCTTTGAAGAGATCGAAAACTTTCTGCTTACCACTTTCCAGCTGCTCAAGGTAAATGTCCGCAAGTATCCGCATACCTCCCTGCAGTGCATCCAGGTTCTCGGGACCGAGGTCTTCAAGCGCGGCAACAGCAGGCTGGTGGAGGCCTTTTTATGGGAGTCGGTACGCTTTGGCTTCCAGTATGCCAATGTTACAGGGGTTGATGAAGACTGGCAGCCCATAACCAACCCGGCCCACCTTGCCAACATAAGGGTTTGGCTCAATCTGATCATGCAGGAGCCCAAATGGTGTTCAACCCTGTTTTCAGCGCTCATCATCAACCTCAAGCTATCTGGAACATGCGTCAAGGATACCGATCTGTTCCAGCGTGATATCACGCAGCTGCTCAACCACCCTATCGAGCCGATATACAACCTGTTCAAGCAGTTCGCCAAACTCATGCCGGTTTTCTTCAACGAAATTGGGGCGGAAGGTTACCTGCGGGATGTTTCTACAGAAATTGACGAGATACACAGGCGCAAGGATGCGCTCATTCATTTCCTGCGCAAACAGAGCCACGTGGAAAGCAGCAACCTGATTGTNGATTTCATCGAGGCAATATTTCTTTTCTGGAAGACCCGGGACAAAAATCTCCTGGTCCCCTTTCTCCCTGCAGAAGTGCTTGCAGAAGTAAAGAACAGGGGGGTTTTCATCGATGATATGCATAAACTGATGCAGCGGGTCTTTGAGCTGCCCGGCATGGCAGAGATTCCCGATATGCTGGAATGGAAAGACAAGGTCCGCGACAGGTATCTCGAAAAACAGCAGGATATTGCCGAAACGGAAAAGAAACGTTTTGACCAGTTGGTACGGATATACAAGCTGTTATACAACAAGTACAATCTCGGTTACCAGGAAATGCGGCATCAGCTCAAGGAGGCTATCAACAGCGGCTTTCCGGAGATGGAGCAGCTGCTGGCTGACCTGGAGATCTGTGACACCTACCAGTGCCTTAATGCTCTGTTGACCCACCTTGAAGGGCTCAAAGAAATCATCCTGAGCAAGGAAAAGTTTGAAGCCAAGGAGGATATTTACTATAAGCGCCACATAGCTGTTGATATACCCTCGGTATACGGCCGCTACCGTGAGAGAAAATTTGATGCCCTGGGATTGAGCTTCAGGTTGGAGAATCTGGCCAACATGTACCTGGAAAGACTGCCCGAAACGGTCAACCTTTCCTTTATTACCAGGGCGACATTTATTCGTATTATCAAATGTTTAGATCTTTATTTGCGGGCTTTGCGGATCGACGGCATCACAAGCCGCAGGCTGGAAACTTACCTGGAACTTCTTTCCAGTTCGCTCGGCATTAAACGGTTCTCCTATACCCAGTACCTGGATATTTTCCGGGGCCTGTCCGACGGTGTAAAAGATGTAATCTACGCCTTTTACACCAACATTCACCAGAACAATCTCTCCATTATTATCCCGCAGATCGGTGCAGTAAACCTGTTGACCAAATACCGCAACCTCTGGGATGAGAAAGATGTCGGCGGCTCCATTCTCCGGTTGTCTGAGTTCTTTTTCAGGAATCTCATTGCCGGCACTTTCGGCCTGCAGCACCTTGATAACTTCATCACCAGGATCATGCAGACCCTGGAAAGCCAGAAAGAGGTGCTTGACCAGGAAAGCCTCGATCTCCTGATGACCTATAATCCTGAAAACGCCATAAGCTTTCTGCACAACAGCAACCCACAAACCAGAAACCTCATCCACCTGGGAAACAAGGGCTTAAACCTGACACAGCTTACCAGTGAGAATAAACCGGTACCGCCAGGTTTTATAATTACCACAGAAATATTCCGCTGCTGGCCCGTAGTCAATAAATTCAAAAAGGCGCGTGATGAATTCATGCGGCAGGTGCGCCAATCATTGTCGGAGCTGGAAGCAGTCAGCTCCAAACAATACGGCTACCCGCAGAATCCGCTCCTGCTTTCTGTGCGATCCGGCGCCTCCATTTCCATGCCCGGCATGATGGCAACCATCCATAACGTTGGTCTCAACCAGGATATTGTTGAGAAGTTTGCAGAGGCCACCGGAAAAGAGTATTTGGCCTGGGACAACTACCGGCGTTTCCTGCAGTCATGGGGCATGGCTGAAGGAATGAAACGTGAACAATTCCAAGTTCTTATGAATAGTGCCAAGGCCCGCCACAATGTCAAAGTAAAAAAAGAGTTCACGCCGGCCCAGATGAGGGCCCTGGCCCTGGAGTACCATAACGTTGTGCGCTCTGTTGGCATCAGCATCCCTGATGAACCTTGGCATCAGTTAATCGGAGCCGTGGAAATCGTGCTCAATTCCTGGAATGCCCCCAAAACAAGGGAATACCGTGCCCTTATGGATGCTTCCGATTCCTGGGGCACAGCAGTTATCATCCAGACCATGGTATTCGGCAACCTGAGTCAGGAAGCCGGCAGCGGCGTGGTTTTTACAGCTCATCCCTACAGAAAAGTGAGCAGGGTAGCACTCTGGGGCGACTATGCCATTGGTGACCAGGGCGAAGATATTGTCAGCGGCCTGGTCACAACCTATCCCATATCTGTTGAACAGGCGGAAATTGACGGCCGCTCCAAGGAAAACAGCCTGCAGAACCGTTTCCCTGAAATCTATAAGGCCCTGCTCGAACTCTCCCGTGAACTTGTGTATGAAAACCGCTGGAATCCGCAGGAGATTGAATTCACCTTTGAAAGCTCTGCGGCCAAAGATTTCTATATCCTGCAAACCAGGGACATGATCACCATCAAGAAGAAGGAGAATCTTTTTGTATTTGAAAACCCTGAATCCCTTGAGCCTTATTACCTGGGTAAGGGCATAGGTGTCAGCGGCAGTGCCCTGTCGGGTCGCGCTGTGTTTACCCGGGAAAATATTGAGCAGATACGGCGGGAAGAGCCCGGCTGCATCCTGATCCTGATCCGCCAGGATACGGTTCCTGAAGATATCAAGGAAATTGCCCAGGCCCAGGGTCTGCTGACTGCCCGCGGCGGCCAGACCTCCCATGCCGCGGTTGTTGCAACCCAGCTCGAAAAGACCTGCGTTGTCGGCTGTAAGGATTTACGGGTCTACGAGAGTGAACAGCGCTGTGAAATCAATGGCCATGATATCCGCTTCGGTGAACATGTCAGCATTGACGGCAGGAAAGGCCTGTTTCTGAAGGGAAGTCATCCGATACGGGAGGAGCTCCATATTCTGCCGCTATAATTGGAAAGGTAATATTGACAACAGCATCTTTTAAGAAATGCCAGGAATAAAAGCAATCCTCTTCGACCTCGACGGCACCCTGATAGACTCTGTCACTGATCTGGCAAACAGCGTGAACTACACCATGGGAAAACTTTCCCTGCCGCTTCATACTCAAGAGAACATACGGAGTTTTGTCGGTGACGGGGTGCAGAAACTCATCAAAAGATCCCTCGGGCCGGCGCAATTGGCGAAATTTGAAGAAGCCTTTGCCATCTTCATGGACCATTACAGCTTGCACCTTACTGATAATACTGTCCTGTATCCGGGCGTGGCGCAAACCCTTCCGCAGCTGGCTGCTGATTATTCTTTGGGTGTCCTGACCAACAAAAGCGTGAAATTCTCTGTTATAATTCTGCAAACCCTGGGGATTGCCCGTTACTTCAAAGAAGTGTTGGGCGGAGACAGCCTATCCACAAAAAAACCAGACCCGGCCGGTATTTTTTTTCTGGCAGAAAAGTGGGGCCTGGACCCCGGCAGGGAGATGATCATGGTGGGCGACCATGCCACCGACATCGAAGTGGGCCAGAGAGCCGGATGCAAAACCGTGTTTATTGAAGGCGGCATCGGCATAAAACGTGACCTGGCCCCAAACCTGATTATTCAATCAATGACCGAATTGCCCAACTTGCTTGAAAGATTATAGCATGCCAGCGGTTTGTTATAAAAAATACCGCTTTACCCCTGCGCGGCATGATAAAATCTTCATTTGCTGCTGATTGAAAGCTGACCGCTGATAGCTGATAGCTTTGGGCTATATGACCAATTGGCCAAACTCGGAAGCAACGAGATCCTGCAGGGTGGCAACAGCCTTAAAGGCATGCCGCAGGGTTTCCTTGTCCCGGGGCGAGAGAATCCTCGGATCAATGTAGGTGTCAAGTTTTTCCCCCCGGCTTGCCTTTGAAACCTGTGATTTCAGAGCATAATGCAGGAGCACCTGATAGGCTGACTCAAAGTACTCGCCATCATTCTGATGGATAAACCCGCCTTCCACGAGCCTGCCGATGCGCTTCAGTGTACCTGTTTCCCTGATGTTGTGCTGCAGCGCCAGGATGCGAATTGATTCCACCACAAAAATGAGGCCGCTTTTCTTGACATCCAGCTGCCCCTTGTGCAANCCTTCCTTGTCCGTGATAAAACGGCCAAGAAGGCCGAGTGGCACCCTGTGCCTCCCTTCCTCTTCGTGCAGGACCCGGAAAACCTCATGGTGCTGTGCCAGGGACTTGAAGGCATACTCTTTCAATTCCTTGAACAGGTCGACCTCCCCGGCTATTACTGAAGCATCGAACAGGACTGTGACGTAGCGCCCCAACTCCCGAACCTGTGCCTCAAACCAGTAATGGACCTGCTGCTTCCATTCGGAAAGACTCTTGCGCCAGAGAGGATTGCTGGACATAAGAAAACCCGGGCAATAGACATAGCCGATCTGGTCAAGATAGTCCGAGAACCTGACACCCAGGTCAATAAAATACTGGTCATACTGGTAGTTCTGTGCACTGTCTTCAATGATCATGCCATGGTCCTGGTCAGGGGTCAGCAGATTTTCCAGGCGTCCGTGGCTGCCGGTAAGGTAGAGACAGTAAGGCACCGGCTCCACTCCCAAGCCCTCGGCTGCCAGTTCAAGGGCCCTCCGGTGTATGTCACGGTTGATAAGGGAGATCATGACAACTATGTCATACGCCGTACGGCCTGATTCCAGGCGTTCCTCGGCCATTGTGGGCAGCTTGTTCTTAATGGCCTTCAAGGTTGCCACATCCCCGGCCTCCTTTATTCCTTCAATAAGGGTCAGGGGCTCAGGATAGCGCAGCTTGAGAAGCTGGCGCATGGTGACGATGCCGACGATTTTCCCGTCCTCTATCAGCGGCAGATGTTTGACTTTGCTGTCAGTCAATACTGAAAGGGCACGGTATATTGTATTATCAGGGTGCAGGGTGATGGGGTCAAAGGTCATTACTTTGGATATCGGGGTGGAATCAATATCAACGCTGTCATTTGCGATGACCCGCTNCATGATGTCGCGTTCGGTCAGGATACCAACAGGCTGCTTCACGTGATCTATAATAATAACACTTGAGATATTGCGGCCCGCCATATCCCGGATAACATCCCGCATGGTGCACATCGGACTGCAGGTGTACACTTCCGGGTTCATGATTGAGCGGAGGTTCTCCCTGTAGGGAAAGGATTCAACCCGCTTCAGGCTGTCACGGGTCTCCTGGAGCCTCTTGAAAGACTCCTGATCAACAGAGGCTCTTCTTGTTTCCTTGTTCATGGGCCTCACCCTTTTAATAACGCCATCAAAACATCCAGGATTAATATTATAATACTATAAGCATGTCGACAAGGCCACAGGAGATTTTCTCTTTTCCTTGACATAAAAAAACGCAGGATTCCTCGCCGAAGGAACCCTGCGCTATTTTTGGTCAGGTGAAAGGGGGATTGCTGNAGATAAAGCTAATTCACCTTGGACCAGCTTTGTTTCTATTTATTCTTACGTCTTGCTTCCTCTCAGGTTACCGGGGTTACGTCATCGTCACCCTGCACCATCTTCTTTATCTCATCAACGATTTCCGGGTTGGCCAGGGTCATGACGTTGCCGACATCGCCGAAGTTGGAGATGGCTCCAAGGACACGCCGCATGATCTTGCCGGAACGGGTCTTGGGCATGTCAGGCACGATCCAGACCTTGCGTGGCCTGGCGATCTTGCCGATATCAGAACAAACCCGCTCGGAAACTTTCTTGGCCAGTGCATCAGAAGCCTGGAAGCCGGGCTTCAGTGAAACATAGAGATCCGGCTCCTTGCCCTTNACTTCATGGGCCACNGGNACAACTGCAGCCTCGGCTATCTCATCAACATTGAGGGCCGCGGACTCGATCTCCTTGGTTCCCAGACGATGACCGGAGACATTGATAACGTCGTCGATACGGCCCAGAATACGGAAATAACCGTCAGCCGCTACCACTGCAGCATCACCTGCCAGGTAGGGCCAGTCGCGCCAATCCTTGCTGTTGCGGTCCTTGCAGTACTGGCCGTAATAGGCGTCAATATAACGCTCACGGTTGCCCCAGACGGTCTGGAAGCCTCCAGGCCAGGGATTTCTGATGCAGATATTGCCGGCCTTGCCTTCACCAGGCAGGATCTCTTTGCCGTCCTCATCCAGGACGAGGGGGTGGATTCCCGGGGCGCCCGGGCCTGCACTGCCCGGCTTCATGGGGGAGATGCCCGGCAGGGTGCAGCAGAGAAATCCGCCGGTCTCGGTCTGCCACCAGGTGTCGACTACAACTGCTTTGCCCTTGCCGATGGTTGCATGGTACCATTTCCAGACCGCGGGCTCGATCGGCTCCCCAACCGTGGTCATGTGCTTGAAGTTATAGTTATACTTGGCCGGTTCATCCGGGCCGATCTTGCGCAGGGCCCTGATGACCGTGGGTGCGGTGTGGAAGATATTGACATCCAGCGCTTCGGCAATACGCCAGCAGCGGCCGGCATCCGGATAGTTGGGGATACCCTCGTAGACCACCGATGAAGCGCAGATGGAGAGCGGACCGTAGACAATATAGGAGTGTCCCGTGATCCAGCCGATATCAGCCATACACCAGTAGACATCTTCAGGATGAATATCCTGCACGTACTTTGAGGTTCCTGCTGCATAGGCAAGATATCCGCCGGTGGAATGCTGGCAGCCCTTGGGCTTGCCTGTGGTACCACTGGTATACATGAGGAACAGCGGGGCCTCGGCCGGCATGGAAACAGGATCTACCTTGACATGGCGGTATTTCTTCAAGACCTCGTTCATGGAGAAATCGCGGTTTTCCTTCAAGGGTGAACCACTGCCGTATTTGCCCGGATGGCGTTCCCAGACGAGAATCTTTTCAATTTCATGGCCTTCTTTCCTCGAAATGTCGAAGGCTTCGTCGGCATTTTTCTTGTGGTCAATCCATTTGCCGCCGCGATAGTAGCCGTCAATGGTGATAAGCACGCGGCTCTGGGAGTCAACGGCACGGTCGGCACAGGCCGACGGGCTGAAGCCGCCGAAGACCACGGAGTGGATAACACCAAGCCTGGCCAATGCCAGCATGGTGATCGGCAGTTCCGCGGTCATGGGCAGATGCAGGGTCACGCGGTCCCCGGTTTTCAGGCCGCAGAAGTCCCGCAGCAAGGCTGCAACCTCATTCACCCTGGTATACAGTTCCTGGTAGGTGATATGCTCGATCCGCTCTTCTTCTGAGTCAGGCACAAAATGGATCGCGGTCTTATTCTTGTTCTTGGCAAGGTGCCTGTCAATGCAGTTGTAGCTGACATTGAGCTTGCCGCCGACAAACCATTTCCACAGGGGGGCGTCACTGGTATCAAGGGTGGTGTGCCAGGTCTCGTCCCAGTCCAGCAGGTCAGCATATTCCTTGAAGCATTCAGGGAAATTCTCCAGGCTGAACCGGTCATAAATTGACTTGTCATTTACGTTCGCTTGGGCAACGAACTCCTCGGAAGGGTAATAATAGTCCTCTTCCTGCCAGTGTACCGCAATTTGGGATTCGGATACTTCCATTTCATCTTTTTCGCTCATGAGTCTGACTCCTTCACAAAATAATGATT
>JGI2160J19893_10000078_pt1 | contig 29100 bp, 27 predicted proteins | sample DeeMarSeWOR28_12_FD_19893 | JGI IMG/M metagenome (IMG submission 19893)
TCAGGTGATCAAAGGGGATCCCGCCAGCTTGATGAACCTGGATCAATCCTTTTTAGGTCCCATCATCCGCACCCGCAAGAACCAGAACGTTCGAATTCATTTTAACAATGACCTGCCGGCCAGAAGCATTATCCACTGGCATGGCCTGCATGTCCCAGCAAAGATGGATGGTCATCCGATGTATGTCATCCCCACCGGAGATACGTATACCTATGAGTTTGAAGTGCTAAACCGCGCCGGCACTTACTGGTATCACCCCCACCCGCACGGCCGCACCGGGCATCAGGTCTACGGGGGTCTGGCAGGCTTATTTTTAGTTTCGGATGACGAAGAAGAGCAGCTGGATCTGCCCAAAGGAGAGCGGGACATTCCCCTGGTCGTCCAGGACCGTTCGTTCAATAACGATAACCAGTTGATCTATCTGCCGCGGGGGATGCGCGACAGCATGACGGGCATGCTGGGTGACACCATCTGTGTCAACGGCCGGCCCGATTTCAAACTTTCGCTCAGCACCCGAATTTATCGACTGCGAATTTTAAACGGATCCAATGCGCGCATATACAAACTCGCCTGGAGTGACGGCACGCCATTGACCGTCATCGGCACCGACGGCGGTCTGCTTGAAAAAGCGGTTCAGAAAAAATATGTTGTCCTGGGTCCGGCAGAACGCATCGAGCTGTGGGCGGATTTCAGCAAATACCCGGTCGGAACCTCATTAGAACTGGTCAGCAAATATTTTGAGCCGGCCATGCAGCAGAGAGCCATGGGACCGCGGCGGGGAATGATGGGCGACAACAATCTGCCCAATGGCGCTCCCTTCAGCATTTTAAAAGTCGAGATAAGCAGAGAAGAAACAGAAAACCGTGCGCTGCCGGAAGAACTTTCTTTAATCGAACGCTATCAGCCTCAGGATGCTGACAATTTCTATAATCCGCGGCGGTTTTCTTTTTTTATGCAACACATGCGCGGTGTCATCAACGGCCGCACCTTTCAAATGCAGGAAGTTGCCGGAGATGAAAGGGTGCGGCTCAATTCGACGGAGCTGTGGGAACTTACCAATGATGTTCGCTCCATGGGAATGATGATGATGCCCATGCCCCATCCCGTTCACCTTCACGGCAAACAGTTTCAAGTCATTGAGCGCAGCGGAACGCTGCACAGCGGTTATGTGGACGAGGGCTGGAAAGACACGGTATTGCTGATGCCCGGCGAAGGCGCCAAGATCGTGACCCGTTTTACGGATTACCCGGGGATGTTTTTATATCATTGCCACAATCTTGAACACGAAGATATGGGAATGATGCGCAACTATCTGATTACCTGAATTTAGAGGAGATTCCTGATGGTTTCCTTAAGAGTATTACGTTACCGGATTTTAGCATATGTGTTTTTTATCCTCGGTCTTTATCCTATTACCTCAGCCTTCGCACAGCAGGGAAGATACGACGGTTGGGGAATGGGCCCGGGCATGATGGGCGGCTGGGGCATGGGATGGTTCGGCGGTATTTTTATGATCGCTTTTTGGATTCTCATTCTGGTGGGTCTGGTGTTCGTCATCCGCTGGCTGATTCAAGCGACCGGCAAAAAAGAAGAAAGAGGCCAGCAAGGATCCCGGGCGATTGAAATTCTAAAAGAACGCTATGCCCGGGGAGAAATCGACAAGGCTCAATTTGAGGCCATGAAGCGGGATCTGGCCGACGAATCCTATTGACGCAAACGTCATTTTCGGTCCGATCCATCTCTGACATTTGCCACAATCACACCCGGTTTATCTCTGTTAAAAGCGATGCATTATAGGTTCTGAAGGTGCCAAAAATTTTTGCACCTGCCTTTTATTTTTTATGCGCGAGAAGCACTATTCAATCTGTTTGTGGGTTTATATTTTTTAAAGGAGATCGAACAATATCATATAATTCATTATGTTTAGACTGGTCCTGCTTTATTGTTCTGCCTTTAAAACCTGGTTTTTCCGTCCAAGGCATGTGGTTTGCTCTACCAACGACCGTATGAGAACGCAGATCCGTGCGGGTGTCTTGAAACTTCTTAATATTGATTATCAAAGGAAAAGTAATAATGTTTCTTAAAAAAGAAAATATTCCAAACGACCCTATCGCTATCAGCTTTGCCGTCTTTGTTTTTTTAATTTCCGCCTCGCTGGCCTATAGCCACGGCGGCAAACATGCCCCAGGAGAATTTACGCACCTGCAGGCATTGAAAAAGGCGACGGAACTATATGATCAATTGATCGAAAAAGGAAAATTAGACCAAAGTTGGGAAAATACGCTTTCAAAGGTCGACGTATTCAAACGGACCGCCGATGATAAGAATGAAATCGTCGTGTCCTTCCATCGTGCGGATGGTGATCCCCAAACTGTGTACATTTTCTTCGATGCGAGCGGCAAGTATTCCGGGTCCAACTTCAGCGGAGAATAGAACTTGGTATAGAAATTTTGGACCCTTAGAAAATTTTCAACGGAAGATGCTGCTTGTCGCGGTTATTTATGGGGTATTCGAATTTTCGTTGATTGGAGGGATCACCATGGAGCGAAATAACGTTCGAGGAATAAATCATCAATGGCCCACGCTGGCTCAATTGCCATTACCAGCCAAAGCATTGGTGAGCATTGTCATTTTAACGATGGCCTTTGCCATGTTGGGCGCGTTGGGCCAAATCATCGTTCATGACATCATTCCTACATTTTATTCGGGTCAGTCATCCGGACATTTGAAGAATTCTGAAAAGTCCGACCCAGACAGCTCGAAAGAAGAGGATCAGGGCACTTCCGAGAGGGGCGATCTTTTTGCCGACGTGCCTACCCAGACGGATGCCTTCCGAAAACAATCCCTGTATCAAACAGAACGCTTCGTGTGGACGCTGAAATGGACCCATATTCATCTTTTCGGGATAAACATGATATTTATTTTCATGGGCGCTGTAACTCTTTTTCTAAATATCAGCATCAAAACACGAACCTGGCTGGTTATCCTTCCTTTTATCGGCGTTTTGATAGATATCGCCGCCGTGTGGCTTAAAGGCTATATTTCGCCGGCATTCTTCTGGCTGCACATTCCGGGCGGTGGTCTTTTTGGGATCGTGTTCGTGATCGTATCGACCCGAGCCTTTTGTGAAATGTATGGCGTGAGAAAAAATGACGCATCACATTAACCGGATATTTCAAAAGTACGAAAAGAATTCAAACGACCCTAATCATTTTCTTGTCGTCTGAAAAAAGAGGTTTTCTACAATGAACAAGCTAAATCATAGGACATTCGGAATTCTTTTAACGCTATTCATGACATTTTTTTTAATCAGTTGTGCAGGTGAACCGGTCAGAGTCGACTTGCCGGCCAACCATCCGGCAATTCCACAGTCAGAGGAAACCGCATTCATTCCTCCGCCGAATCCATTTCAAAATAATATTCCGGCGGCCGAGAACCAATCGGGAAGCAGTTCTTCAACGACTCACGAAGAACATCAACCTGCTCAGCCGCATCAAATGAATCCTGAAATGGATAAAATGCGCCGTGATTCAGAGTCCTCACCAGCCTCTAAAGCGCAAGATCCTGAACATCAACATAAGGAGAATCATCAATGATTTTCAGCCATCGATTCGTCGGTTCTATCTTACTGGTGACCTTCGCAGTTGCCGGATGTGCTCAGGTGCCCAAGGAGGCGGGCTTTAATGATGTGAAGGGTTTAGTCGGGAAACGCCTTGATTACCATCTGCACTGGAATCAAGGAACCGAAGCCGACCATGAGGTTGAAAAAACCATCGATGCGCTGCTTAGCAATGAACTGACACCGGAAACCGCGGTTCAGATTGCGCTGTTAAGCAACCCGGAGTTGCAGGCTGTGTATGAAGACCTTGGAATTACCCAGGCCGATGTGGTTGAGGCCGGACTGCTTGAAAATCCGGTGCTGTTCGGCCGGGCGCGCTTCCCGAATAAGTCCGGAGAATCGAACAACTATGAATTCGAGATTACACAAAATTTTTTAAATATCCTGATGCTGCCGGCCCGCAAGAAGCTCTCCGCCGTGCGTTTTGAGCAGGTAAAGCTGCAGATCGCCGATGAAGTGATCCGTTTAATCGCCGGTGTACGCAAGTCGTATTTTTCTGCTCTCGGCGCCAGGCAGATCCGTGATTTGAGAAACGAAATCACATCAGCAGCCGGCAATTCATTTGAACTGGCCCGGCGGTTACACGCTGCCGGCAATATCAGCGATCTGCAATTGGCCAATGAGAATGCTCATTTTGAACAGTCGCGGATAGAATTGGCCAACAGCGAAACGACCCTGTTCGATGCGCGCGAGCAGTTGACGCTTCTCATGGGCCTCTGGGGGCCTCAGACCAACTGGCAGTTGCCGGGACAGATGCCGGATATGCCATCAGATGAAATCCCGCTGGCGAACCTGGAATCGATGGCCATTGAAAACCGGCTTGATCTGGCTGCTGAAAAAAAAGCGGCAGAAGCCCTGGCACAGGCCCTGGGTATTACCATTGACTGGCGCTGGATCGGGCATATTGAGGTCGGCATCAGCACCGAGCGTGAAACAGACCGAACCTGGGTCACCGGGCCTTCACTGGCAATCGAACTGCCCATCTTCAATCAACGCCAGGCCGACATCGCCCGGCTGGAGGCGCACCTGCGCCGCAGCCAGAAAAAACTAACGGCCCAGGCAATAGAGATTCGTTCAGAGGTGCGCACGTTAAGGAATCGTTTGATTATGCAACGCAATTTAATCGATCACTTTCGCCGCACCGTTTTGCCGCTCAGGGAGCGGATCGTCGAGCTGACGCTTAAAAATTACAACTATATGCTTAGCGGCGCTTTTGATTTGATTATGGCCAGACAGCAGGAGTTTGAAGCCTATCACAAGTATCTGGAAGCCCTCAGGGATTACTGGATAATCCGTGCCGACATGCAAAGATCTCTGGGTGGTCGTCTGCCGGCCCGCATGCAAAGCAAACACGATCCTGAAAAAAATGCGATCGTCAAAAAAAAATGAACTAATCGCGAAACAAGCATCGCTTTAAAATTACAAAGGAGTAAACCCAAATGCTGACAAGACGTCAAATCCTCTTTTCTGCACTGGCCTCGCTGGCCGGAGGCACCTTGCTGAAAAAGGCCGGCGCAGCGACGCAAACACATGCGCCGCATGGTCATTCGGAGCCGAATGCAGGACATCAAAGCCGAACCCATTATGCACCGGTGGTTACGCCCAACGGAAAGACACTGCCTTATAAGATGAAAAGCGGCGTCAAAGAGTTTCATCTGATTGCCGAGCCCGTCGAACGCGAATTTGCGCCGGGCATGACAGTCAAATGCTGGGGCTATAATGGCCAGACGCCGGGCCCAACGATCGAGGCGGTAGAGGGAGACCGGGTGCGCATCTTAGTCACCAATAAGCTGCCGGAACATACCAGTATTCACTGGCATGGTATTTTTCTACCAAACGGCATGGACGGTGTCGGCGGCCTGACCCAACCCCATATCAAACCCGGCGAAACCTATGTTTATGAATTTACCCTGCGGCAGCACGGTACCTTTATGTACCACCCCCATGCCGATGAAATGCTGCAACTGGCCGTCGGGATGATGGGCTTTTTCATCATCCATCCCAGAAAACCTGAAAATCCGCGCATCGATCGGGATTTTGCCATCATGCTGCATGAATGGGCCATCCATCCCGGCACCTATCGTCCGGATCCCGCTGTGATGCTGGATTTCAATATCTTTACATTTAACAGCAAGGTCTTTCCGGCCATCGATCATCTGGTGGCCAGAACCGGAGATCGGGTTCGTATCCGCATTGCCAATCTCAGTATGGATGAACACCCTATTCATATCCACGGACATGCGTTTCGAGTGACAGCCACCGATGGGGGCAAAATTCCCAGGGCCGGACAATGGCCCGAGACCACCGTTCTGGTGCCGGTAGGAGCAACCCGGGATGCGGAGTTTGTCGCCGATGCGCCGGGAGACTGGGCCTTGCATTGCCACAAATCCCATCACACGATGAACCCGATGGGGCATAAGATCCCCAACACACTTGGTGCAACTCAGAAGGGGTTGGAGGAGAAAATTCACAAAATGATCCCGGGCTATATGGCCATGGGCGAGACCGGCATGGCCGATCATGCCGATCATGTGAAGCACATGCCCGGTCCCAAAAACACATTGCCGATGATGATGGGCAAAGGCCCGTTCGGCAATATCGAAATGGGCGGCATGTTCACCGTTGTAAAGGTGAGAGATCAGCTGAAATCATATGATAAAGACCCCGGCTGGTATGATCATCCGAAGGGAACAGTAGCCTATCGAATAAAGGACCACGAATCCGACGTGCATCCATCTTCCTCGGGTTGAATTTTCTCCTTTATGGTTGAACAAAAGAAGCAATCCGTTATTTGACTGGTAGAGATAAGGCGGTTATCGATATTTTGGAGATTAGGCTGGATGAAAATAGAAGAAAGCAGGTGAACGCTTTTAAAAAAGGAAAGTCAACGCAACCTCATCGAGCAGATTCGCCGCCAGCTTGCCCTGCCGATGATTCGCCGCACCCATTTTCTGCGCAAAAAACTTACCGGCGGCGGCTACCGTCTGTAGTCCCATGGCAGAGATCATTTTCCGATCAAATCACGGAAGTAGCGGACAACCTCTGGAGAAGCCCAATTTCTGGGACCGATAATTTTTTCTATGAGAATTCCATCTTTGTTGATAATAAAACTCTCCGGAACGCCGGTGGTCTGATACAGGGTTTTGATGGTTCCATCCGGGTCAATCAAAGCCGGAAAACTCAGGTTGTATTTTTTCATGAATGGAGAAACAGCGTTCTCCCCAGGTGCATCTATGCTGATTGCCAGAATTTCAAAATTTTCATCTTTAAGCTCTTGATAGAGCTTTTCCATTGAGGGCATTTCATCGACGCAGGGAGGACACCAGGTGGCCCAGACATTGACGAGAACGACATGTCCTTTGTAATCGGAGAGGCTGATCATTTTCTCATCGAGCCCTGGTAGGGTAAAATTCGGTGCAGGCCGGCCGGGTTCTAAGGGTGAAAACTTTAAATAAGAATTGTTTCGCTTCAAAGAAAATAAGACCACAATTGCAATGACCGCCGGAACGATCAGTATAATCGCCCGATAGTCGATCTTTTTTCTTTCAATTTGCGGATAATTTTTTATTTTCTTCAAAATGTTGTCAGATTAATGGTTCCGGATGTTTTCTGAAGTTGCTCTTAATTTATCAGCTTTGATTTTCAGCGGGCACGGTCGCCTTAAGATTCAATAAACCTAAGCGAAAATAAAGAGCACGATGAAATCAAAAGCTTCGGTGAGATTAATTTTTAAAGCTTTATTTGGGATAAAACCATCCAATCATTACCGCTCATCAAAATCAGTTTCAGCTTTCAGCTAGAACCCGGTGGCACACCATTTTTTTGGCTTCCTCCAGGCTGACCTTGCTCATGTTGAGCACCAGATGGTATAGGAAGGGATCGTCATAGTCGGTTTTACCGAGTTTTTGATAAAGCGCCTTGCGCCGTTTGTCCTCGCTTTTGACCACCCGCCGCGCCCGGCTGTCGGAAAGCTCATAGTGCTCTCTCAGGAAGCGCACCCGGTTTTCGAATTCGTCGATCATCAAAATGTGAAAGGCATCGGGATGGTCGTCTAAGATATACTGGCTGCCGCGACCCAGAATGACCACGTCGCCCTCGTCGGCAATCTGGGCAATGATCAAAACCAGGTAATCCAGATATATTTGTTCGTCTATATAACCGCGCTCATCCTTCAGGATCCGGTCGACCAGCGGTTTGGAAACCATTCTGGAGATAAAGCGCGAAAGTTTGCCACCGGCTTCATTTTCTACGGTCTCAACCCAGTGAGTGGAAACGTTGGCCATTTCCGCAACTCTGCCGATAATTTCGCTGTCGGCAAATTCATATCCCAGTTCATCGGCAACCATTTTCCCCAGTGTTTTACCCCCGGCGCCGTATTGTCTGGAAATGGTAATGACGGCCATAAAGTCCTCCTGTGAAATGGGTTGAGCCCGTATCCCGTTGGCCCGGAAAAATTAGACATTAAACCTTTTTTAAGCGGCTCAATCGGTCTGCTGCGCACCAACCCAATAACTCGATCAATTTTTTTAGAAACAGCTTAATTTAAATCCTATTAATGATGCTTGTTTGCCTTTCCTGACGATTAGCGTTATTCTTTCTCTTTTTCAGGCGGAATCAGCAACGTCGGGTAAATGGATTCTTCGGCGATTTTGCGGGGCGTGCTGCCGAGAAATTTTTCAACCCAGGCGGCTTTGGCGGAAGAGCCTAAAACAATCAATGTCGCCTGACAGTCTTTGGCCGCCCTTTCAATTTCTGCATTCGGGTCACCGACATAAACATGCGCTCTGGCCTTGATCCCGGCAGCCTCGAATTCTTCGCAGATTTCCTCCAGCTTGTTGCGGGCCTGCTTGCGCGTTTTTTGAATCGCCATGGCCGAGGTCCCTTTCAACCTATCCTCATCCGCCACGTGGACCAGATGAACCTCCTGCACCGTGTCTTTTAAACCGTTAATATATTCAACCGCCCGCAGGCTGCCGGGCGACCAGTCAATGGCCAAAAGGGGTCGTTCAAACGGTTCGTCCACCGAAATAGCGGTTTCCGACAGGTGTTTGTAAACCAGCACCGGCGTCCATGCACGGCGCAGCAATTCGGTCACATCCGAACCCGAATACAGATGTTCAAGAACACCCTTGTGTGAGCGCCCGATAACAATCAGATCGGCATCTTCTTTCTGGGTGGCCTTGATAACCTCGGCTACCAGGCCGCCGACCACGATATAGCAACCGACCTCCATTCCCTGCTCAAAAAGGGTTTCGGCCCAGTCAATAAACCGAATATTGGCCGCTTCCCGCAGCCGAACCTCTTCATCTTTCTGGTAGCCTTTGCCTCTGCGCATGGCCACCCGATCCCTTTCGATCACATTGACAAATACCACATGCTCCAGGGCACTTTTTCTCAGGCTCAGCAGCGAGCGTAACGCATCGAAGCCCAGTTCTTCAAACTTGGTCACAAAAAGCAGTTTTTTTATTTCCATGCGAGTGTCACCTCTTGCTCTGATTGACGTAACAAAACGGGGAATCAGCCCAGCACTTTTTTGATCACCTCAGCCAGCTCTTCAGGTTCCACCGGCTTTTCCAAATAGATCTCCGGCTCCGGAATTTGGGCCCCGCCGAATTCGGTTAAGGCCTTCTGGGATCGCAAGAAAGTCTTTTTGGCAATCCCCGAAAGGATGATGATTTTAACGTCTTTCAGTGCCTTGGCAGTCTTCAACTCCCGGTATAATCTCACCCCGCTCTGGCGCGGCATTAAAACATCGAGGATAACCAGATCCGGTTTTTCTGCTTTGATCATCTTCAGTCCGCTTTCACCATCTTCGGCCTCGAGCGGCGTGTAACCATTTTCTTCCAGAACTGTTACACTGAACAACCGCACATCCGGATCATCATCGACGACCAGAACTTTTTTGCTCATAATAGGGTTCCTCCTTGGAATGCAGGTTGCAAGGTTCAGGGTTCAGGGTTCAAAGGTTCAGGTTTCTGGCCGCCGCAGAGGGCTGCCCTATTTAACTCTGGTGTTCATCTGTCATCTGACCTCTGTCATCTGTCTTCTGCAATCTAACCTCTGAATCTTTGAACGTTGAACCTTTCAACTTTGTTTATATGATATCCGAACAACAACTTTCGTTCCCTGGCCGGGCCGGGAGCTGACATCGATGCTTCCATTGTGCTCTTCAATCAGCTTGCGGGTGACCATCAAACCCAGACCGGTTCCGCGGTGCCCTTTGGTGCTGAAAAAAGAGGTAAAAAGCTTCTTGATCACTTCTTCATCCATACCGATGCCGTTATCGCTGATCTCGAATTTGATAACGTTATCTTTTTCATGGCTGGTTTTCAAGTCTACCTGGAAGTTTTTGCCTGTGTCTTCATCAAACAGACAGGCATCCACCGCATTGGACATTAGATTTAAAAGAATTTCATGCACGCTGTTGGGATCCATCAACACTTCACCGATCGAAGCGTCAAATTCCTTGACGAGTTTAACGTTGTTTTCAAGGGCTTTATCCTGCAGCAATGCACAAACATCATCGGCAATCTGATTGGGCCGGCAGGCTTCGAATTCCGGCTGGCGTTCCTTGGAGTAAGAAAGCAGATCCATCACCAGATTCGAGGTTCGGCCGATGTTGCGCTTGATCATATCCCAGCCCTTTTTCAACTTCTCGGATTCATCCTTTTTTATTCCGATATCCACCAGATAGCTGCCGCCTTTGAGCCCGTGCAAAATATTTTTAATCCCGTGTGCCAGCCCCGCAACCGTCTGGCCGATGGCGGCCAGGCGCTCGGATTTGAGCAGTTCTTTTTCCAGGCGCTTGATTTCCCTTAAATCCTGAAAAAAAGCCACCGTGCCCACCGGCTGGTTGTCCTCCAGCAAAATGGTGCCAGAAAACCGCACCGGAATTATTTCGCCGCCCTTGGCAGTGATGGTCGTCTCTTCCCAGGCCAGATTTTTGATATCATTTTTGCCGTCGAGCGCCGCCTGCAGACTGGCCGCCAGCCCGGCCGGAAACAGATCGGCTGCCTGCATTTTATTGATGGTTTCAGAAGGTGCGTAGCCGAAGATTTTCCTGGCGGTGGGATTATAAATAACGATTTTTAGCTGTTTGTCGGTGGCGACGATGCCGTCATTGGAGCTGCGAATCAGGTTAATCTGAAAATTGGACCGCCTTTGCACCTCCCGGGTGGCGGCGGCAACCTTTTTTTCAAGATCGGTGGTGTATTCTTTGAGCTGCTGCTTGATATCAAATTTTTCTCGGGCGCGACCCAGGGCAATCGCGAGGGCTTCATCCCTGACCGGCTTGTTGATAAAATCCGATGCCCCGTGCTTCAAAGCTTCGATGGCGTTCTCAATGTCACCGTGGCCGGTAATGATGATCACCTCGGTATCGGCGTTGAGCGCCTTTACCCTTTTCAGAACTTCGATGCCGTCCATCCCGGGCATTTTAATGTCAGTGATGACGATATCCGGTTTCTCTTTTTCAAAGATCGCAATACCCTCGGCACCGTTCGGGGCGGAGACCACCTGATAGCCGTCTGCTTTTAAAGACATGCTCAAAACCCGGAGGATGTCGGGTTCATCATCGATAAGCAGTAATTTGTCCATGGTACAATTATAATTCAGGTGCCTGCGGGAATTTTATGGTGAAAGTGGTGCCCTTGCCGACCTCACTTTCAATTTCAATGGAGCCCTTGTAGTCCTGGACGATACCGTAGCTGATGCTGACGCCCAGTCCGGTGCCCTTGCCGACCTTTTTGGTGGTATAAAATGGCTCAAAAATTTTATTTTTCACTTCTTCGCTCATACCGACGCCGGTATCGGTTACCTGAGCGCAAACGTGGTCGTTGACATTAAATGATCTGATCGTCAACCGCTTTTCCTTATCGCTAATTTCGGGCCGTTTGTCTTTTTCGTCCATGGCGTCAATAGCATTGGATACCAGGTTGATAAACACCTGTTCCAGACGGTTGTGCTCGGCCAGGATATGCGCAATATCAGGATCCAGTTCCAGTTTGACTTCGACATCGTGAACTTTCAGCTGATGGCCCAGGACTTTGAAAACATCATTGATGGGATCATTGATTTTAACCCGGCTGTGAACCGGTTCGGACTGCCGGGCAAAATCCCGCACGTGTTTGATCACCCCGCTGGCGCGTTCGACATTGGCGACGATATCGTTGGCCATGGTCCGCAAGTCTTCATCTTCAATTTTTTGGCCGCGGTTGAGCATTTTGAGAAAAAAATCAGCACAGACCTGGATGACATTCAGCGGTTGGTTGATTTCGTGGGCCATCCCGGCGGCCATCACGCCCAGGGTGGTCATCTTGCCGGCCTGAATCAGCTGGGTTTCTTTCTCGACCACCTCCGTAATATCGGTGGTCGCCGCCACAATTACATCCATCTCACCGTATTTTGCATAACTCATATTGATATTGACAAAAAACGGCTTGCCGCCTTTGCGGTAGTGCCGCTTTTTGGTAAACAGAAGCGATTTGTCCTCCGAAATATTTTTCAGGCCTTCGGCCAGTTCCTCATCACTTTTTTCACCCAGCTGCAGAAATGGGGTGCCCACCAATTCTTCCAGTAAATAGCCATAACTGTCCTGAGCCCGCTGGTTCATGTCCAGGATGGTAAAGGTGCGGCTGTCCAGAATAAAAATCGGATGGGGATCGCTGTTAAAAAGGGTGCGATATTTTTCTTCAGATTTGAAACACTGGTCCTGCAGCGCTGCATTTTCAATGGCAACGCCAATGCGGTTTCCGATCAATTCAAGAACATCCTTGGCCTCTGGCGAAAAATGTCCCGGCTTTTTGCTGCCGACCTGAATAACGCCCAGAACCTTGCCTTCCTTGCCGCAGATGGGGATATAAGCCAGAGAGAACAGTCTTTCTTTGGCTAGATGACAAAACTCATCAAGGTAACCGTCCGACAGATCATCAATAATTTTATATTCTTTTGCCTTCGCAGCCATATGAATGAAACTCGTCTCATCGGCGACAATCAAATTTTTGGCAACATCCCAAGACAGGCCGTAATTATATCGCAGGTGAAATTTCCCATCATCTTCCATTAAATAGATGCAGAGCCCGTCAGCGGACAAAAAACGCTTTAATTCCAGTGCCGTTTGATGGATCCTTGCTTCCAGGGCATAAGAAGCATTCAATGCGCTGTAAATGGAACACAACGCGCTCAGCTCTTTGGTGTGCTTTTCGCGTTCCTGCTCGGCCTTCTTATCTTCGGTCTTATCCCAGAGAGTTTCAATCGAGCCGACGATGGTGCCGTCGGGCGCCTTTATGGGGGCCGCCGTAAACCAGCACCATTTGCCGCCGTCTCCCAGGCGGGGAAAAAACACTTCGGCCTCGTAGGCTTCTTCAATCAGTGCGGATTTGCGCCAGGTTTCACCATAAAGCTTCTTGATTTCATCTTCGCCGATTTGATCCAGGATGACATCAGCCATGGTGGGGCGTTCTTCACCCCAGAACGGTGTGGAGGGCCTTGTGGTTCCCACCATCGACTCGGCCTTGGTTCCGGTAACCCTCTCCATGGCTTTGTTCCAGTGGGTGACAACATGGTCTTTGTTGAGCACAAAGGTGGGGATGGTGCTGCCCTGGATGATTTGAGACAGGGCTTTTTCACTTTCGATCAACTCTCTTTCGATTTCAACATAGCGCGCACTTCTCTCGTTGATCACGTTTGCCAGTCGGTCGGCAAATCCCTCAAATAAAAGATCGATCTCCGCTGCATTGAAGCTGTTTTTGCGCAACTCCTTTAGCGCAATCCTCTTTTCGGCTTCCACCTGCAGGGCACTCCATACGGTCCGGGCCATTACATGGTCGATCAGCTCAACGCCGGCCGGTTTTTCCCTGTTGATTATACCTCCGAGTTCAACATCGGGAGTCAGCTCCATCAAAATCTGCAGGTCTTTTAAGTCATAAAGGTCACGGTAATTGCTCGTTGTTAGAATACCCAATTTTTCTGCCAATACCCGCCCATCGGCCCGATCGTCGATATCGGCAACGCCTATAATTGTCGGGCAGTAATCGCTGAAAGGCTCACTGAACAGTAATTGAAGCAGCTTCTTGCAAAAATTACCACCGCCAACAATGGCGATATTGGATTTGAGCAGTTTGTCTAACAAGCAAAATCTCCGCAGTTTTTGGGAACGACTCTAAACGGTTTACACCACGAAGAGCAGGAAGACGCACGAAGGTATTTGACAAATTTTTAAACCCTTCACTTCGTGTCCTTCGTGAACTTCGTGGTAATTTTTAAATATTAGCAAGAATTTATAGCCTCTGGTTATCTACCGCTAATACAGATATGCGTTAAGTGAATATCGAATCATTATTAAAAAAACACAAACGTCACAATAACGAAAGTTGGAATCAGAAATACCAGCGCATATTTTAAAATATAACCGAAAAAAGACGGCATCGGTGTTCCGGCCTCTTCGGCAATCGAGCGCACCATAAAGTTGGGTGCATTGCCGATATAGCTGCAGGCACCAAAAAATACCGCCCCGGCCGAAACCGCTTTCAGGTAAATGGCATTTTCGACCATCAGCAGCGGAACCGCCTGTAACTCAGCTTTACCCGGATAAAAGGCGCCGAGGGCGCTGTTAAAAAAAGTCAGATAGGTCGGCGCATTGTCGAGAAAACTCGACAGCCCTCCGGTGACCCAAAAATAATGTACGGGCCGGGTGACACCGTTTGTCAGGAAGGCCAGAGCGCCCTGGGATCCTGCTTTTAAAATCAGCAAACAGGGAATCATGGTAATAAATATGCCGATGAATAAATAGGCCACTTCGATAATGGGAAACCATGTAAAGTCATTGTCATCCCGGATCCGGATGGGCGTTGTAACCAGCGACAGGACGCCCATAAGAATCAATAAGCCGTCTCTTACCCAGTCTTGCACGGCCCGATGGACACCCAGGATGTTGACCTCGCCCCATTCCACGATGCCGCTCATCAACACAGCGCCCACAATGCCCGCTAAAAACAGAAAATTGCGAATGCCTTCCAGTTTTAAGGGCTCTTTGACGCCTTCTTCATCGGGGGCGGAAACCCCCTCCTTACGATAATGGTAAGTGTCAAGTATAAAATAGATCACCAGCAGAATAATGACAACTGTCAGCATATGGGGCAGGATCTTAAAAGTCCAAAAAAATGAGACGCCGTGTAAAAAACCCAAAAACAGCGGGGGATCACCCAGGGGAGTCAGGGAACCGCCGACATTGGCAACCAGAAATATGAAAAATACCACCATAAAGGTGCGGTTTTTGCGATAACTGTTGGCCCGCAGAAAAGGACGGACCAGCAGCATGGCTGCCCCGGTGGTGCCCATCCAGGAAGCCAGCAGGGTACCGATGGTCAGCAGGGTCACATTGACGACGGGGGTTCCGCGCAGAGAGCCGCGCAATAAAATGCCGCCGGAAACGGTGTATAAAGACCACAGCAGGATAATGAACGGTATATAATCCGCGAGGATAATGTGCAAAATTTCGTATAACGCATCGCCTTTGAATACGATCAGAAATGGTATGCCCAAGGTTGCCGCCCAGAATGCGGAGATTTTGCCAAAATGATGATGCCAGAAATCCGGCATTATAAGCGGAAAAAGGGCAATCGAAAGCAAAATGCCCGCAAAAGGGATACAGCTCCAGAGAGGCAGGACTTCGCCGAGATTTGCATGCCCGGCCCCATGGGAAGTGTCAGCATCATCGTGCCGGGTTGAAGTGTCGGAAGGCTCATTTTGGCCTGCCGGATCATCAACCTGTTCAGACATCTGACTGCTTTGGTTTTCAACATGTTTTGACTGCTTTGCTGCCGCGACATTAACCCAAAATATCGAAAGCAAAAAGATTAAACACAGTAATCGGATAACAGCCGTCCGTTTTCTATCCATCTTCATCAAGATTATCCCCCGCTAGCGAAGTCGAAATCACCGAGCCATATCATATCGAAAATATGCAAAAATGCGCCTCGGATCTGAGAGCGATCAAAGAAATTTAGGTTATCAAAGTCTGTCTGAATTTGAAACTATTAAATAAATGTCCCGGCCAACGTGATGCGGAATTTTCGCAGAAAATCATCCGGATGGTAGGATAACTTGGCTTTGCGAAGCCCTTCGTCATTTAAATCCTGTTCCCGATTGACAAGGGTGTAATCAGCAGCGGAGTTTGCCAGAAACTTTTGATTGATGGCCTGGTAAATCCCCCTGTACTGGGTGTCTCCTTTTTCAAAATGGATGAGCAGCATGTCCCGGGTCAATACTTCAGCAATGGTATAGGCCGCCATCGAACCGTCAACCATCAAGGCACCGCCAAACAAACCCGCCAGCTGCTTCCATTCTTTCAGAATTTTAGAAATAGCACGGTTTTCAGAGGCGAGGATATCGGAGGATTCGCAGTCGCGCCAGGTGCACCAGTCGGCCTGCATGGCCATCGCCTGTTCCACCATACCGGCCCCGAAGGGCAGGTAGGTGAAATCGTATTTGCGGTTGAATTGATTGAGCAGGTTCTTTTTTTTATGATAGCGGTTGCCCTTCAGCTCAATCAAGTCCGTCACCCGGTAAAGATAATCCCAGCTGCCTCTTTCTTCTTCAACGCGGATCTCTCGCGGTAATTTCTCACGCCATAGATTGGTGAGCCTTTCAGGAACCCGGGTAAAAACAGACCGGGCGTTGGGAATCAATCGCAACCGGCTTTGCCAGTCAACCGCATCCCATAAACCGACAGGTGCCCAAAGGAATTCTTCGGGCAGTTTTTGACGGATCCAGATCAAATCGTCATCCCATGCCCAGCAAAGCCCGTATTCTTCGGCCCAGGCCCACAGGTTTAGAAAGCTGTAATCAGAGGCAATCTGGGAACACCGGGAAAGAAAATCCAGATAGTCTGCCTGTCTGTCAAGTGTGATAGGTTCAAAATGGAGCGTCATAAAGGTGATCTATTCTTTCAAGCGCATATAATAGTTTTAGGTTTCGGGCGTCAATCACCGGGTTCAAAGGTTCTGGGCTAAGGCTTCTGAGGTTCTGAGTTTGGACAACCTTGAACGTTGAACCTTTGAACCTTGAACCTCAGCCATTGAAATCATTTTCAATGGCAGTGGTGAACGCCTTGCCAGATGAATATGCTTCTTCGAGATATTCGGGATGTTTTAGCACATCGTCCTGAAAATCGAGCTGGCGGTATAAAAGAGCTTTCCAGAGTTCCATATCCAGCACATCGAAAAAATATCTGACACTCAAAAGCAACCCGTCAAAAAGTTTTTTACCTTTGGTTGCGCCGACGGAAATAAACATTCCTTTGCGATGGTTGGCCGGTTCGTTTTTGGGTGTTTTATCCACCCAATATTTTTTTACCCACAGGGATTGGAACCGCTCCATCAGGATTTTGGTGTGGGAGCTGACCGAATAAAAAAAGACCGGTGAGGCCAGAATCAGCCCCTGGGCGTTCAGTATTTTATCGCGAACCATCTGAAAATCATCTTTGATGGCACACTCCCCGGCCTGCAGGCACCCGTATATTTCAAGGCAGGGCGACATTTTAAGATCGCGCAGCACAATTTCTTCCACATCGGCACCGGCATCCCGTGCCCCTTCAATGGCTTTCTTTAACAAAGCGGCGGTATTCCCCTTGCGCCGGGGGCTACCGTAGATCGCAATTATTTTATGGGGTTTCAATCAGTTTCCTCGTTTAAGAGGTGATAAGTATATAGAGTGACTAAAGTGAACTAAAGTGGGAAGTGCCTAAAGTTGTGGTGTCGCTATGCTCCATCTTTTATAAAAAAGACAGTATTCCTTAACTTTAGTCACTTTAGCTCACTTTAGGCATTTTAGGCACTTTAAAATTCTAAAACCAGCCCGATGGGACAATGATCGGAGCCTAGAATATCGTTATCAATGAACGCCTCTTTGATCCAGCCTTTTTTAATAATATTCTGCGTCACGAAAAAGTAATCGATGCGCCACCCGATATTGCGATCCCTGGCTTTAAAGCGGTAGGTCCACCACGAGTATTTTTCGGTATCCGGGAAAAAATGTCTGAAAGTGTCCACATACCCGTTTTGGACAATGCGATCCAGCCAGTCCCGCTCGATTCTCAGAAACCCGGAGGTGTTTTCATTGGCTTTGGGGTTCTTTAGATCGATTTCGTTGTGGGCCGTATTATAGTCACCGGTAATGATCAGGCTGCGGCCTTGTTTTTTATAAGAATCGGTATATTCGAAAAAAGCTTCGTAAAAATCAAGCTTATACTGAAGTCTCTCGTCGCTCATCTGCCCGTTCGGGAAGTAAACGTTAAAAAAGATAAAATCATCAAAATCCAACTCGACAATACGCCCCTCTTGATCAAATCTGGATGAACCGAGGCTGGTATTGATCCGGCCGGGCTTGATCCTTGAGTAGATACCGACACCGCTGTATCCTTTTTTCACCGCCGCGTGAGACCAGTAGGATTCATAGCCCGCGATATCTTTCATCTCGGCGGTCAGCTGATCTTCCTGAATCTTGGTCTCCTGGATGGCAAAAATGTCTGCATCCAGCCGATTAAACGATGAAAAAAAATCCTTTTTAATGACGGCCCTCAGGCCGTTTACGTTCCAGGAAATCAATTTGATCTTCTTTTTAGGCATATTGAAATTCTCTTCCAATCACAGTCATTTTCTAAAAGTAACTTTTGCTCTTTAAACGGCAATTTTTTTTTACGAAAACACGGAAATTTTGTTTTTCATTCTTGTTTTGACCCTTTCGTGCTTTCAAGATTAATTTTGCTTACTTGAATTAAAAAACCCGGCCTCATTGCCCAAGTAAACTTTTTACTTTCAGAAGAATTTCGCCTTCCGCCAAACCTTCAAGATTTTCTTTAAGCGAACGCAGGCATTCGCGGATGATCGCGGTTTTGGGCCGTGAGGAACCCAGCTGCGCGTCAATGGTTTTTAGATCCGACATCAGTTCCGAAAGACCGTCAAAGTCAAGTCCCAATTTGCCGGCCCGGCTTTTGAGCTCCCCGGCGACCTGTTCGACCCCGCTGCAACTGGTGGAATCCATAACGGGTTGATCGGCCAGCTTGGCCGGCGATCCGACTGCCGGAGAAGCGCTCCCCATCAGACGTTTAACCTCACTGGCCCCGTCGGCACTGATACCGATCCCGCCGGAAAGCGTTCGAATTTCCACCAGCTGCAACCCAATAAGGGTTTCAGCCACCCGGGAAGCGGTATTGCGGTCCAGGCCTAAACCCTCGCCGACGTCATACATGGAAACCTGTGTGCCGGGATCCCCACCAGTCTGTTCAAACAGATGAATCAAAAACTGCTGGCCGGTTTCATCCAATTCGCTGCTGGTCATCGTAATCCTTTCATTTTATATTTGCACCGCCCGCTCCGCTCGAGGCGCAAAGTTCGCTGAGATAATATTTTTTTGATTTGCCGCTGAGACGCCGGCAAATGAAAACCATCAGCCACTTTGTGGCGGGTATTGTATTAAGTTTGCAGCCGACGTTATATTACAAGGAATTTAATTTTAAATCTCCCGCAGGAATGTTGTTTTTTCCTCTCTGCCCTCTCAGCAGAAAGGAAAAGATAAAAAAATCTCAGCGGCCTCTGCGCCTCTGCGGTGGAAACTAAAATGACCACAGCATTTTAACCAGCCACAACTGCCTGAATGGCAGACTTAATATCCGGATACTGAAATTGAAAACCGTGGCTCAGAAGTTTATCGGGAATCGTGCGCTGACTGCCCAACAATACATTGGCGAACTCTCCAAGCACGGTGCGTATCATAAATGCCGGCGCCGGCATAATTGCCGGTCGGCCCAGCACTTCCCCTATGGTGTTTGCCAGCTCGCGGTTTCTCACCGGATTGGGCGCGCAAAAATTAAGCGGTCCGTTAACCTGCGGATGTTCACAGATAAACACGATCGCGCTCATCAGATCTGTCAGGTGCATCCAGGGAAACCACTGGTTGCCGTTGCCGATGGGACCGCCCACAAAAAATTTAAAAGCCGGAATCATCTTGGCCAGAGCCCCGCCGGCTTTTCCGAGGATAACGCCAAACCGCATCAGCGCCACCCGAATTCCTTTGGCAGCAGCTTGCCAGGCCTCTGCTTCCCATTCCGCCGAAACAGACGCCAAAAAATCAACACCAGGCTTTTCGTCTTCTTTTAAAAGGTCATCACCCCGGTTGCCGTAATATCCCGCACCGGATGCACTGCAAAGGACCACCGATTGATCGGCCGACAGCGCAGCGACCACATTGCGGGTCGTTAATATTCGACTGTCGTATATCTCTTTTTTATCGCTTTTGCTCCAGCGCTTAAAAATTGATGACCCTGCCAGATTAACCACAGCGTCCACATCATCCAGCGCCTCTTGCCAATCCCCTGGCCGGGTGGTATCTCCTGAAACATATTGATACCTGTCGGACGTTATCCGATTTTGAGTCGCAGACCGCCCCACCGCTATCACAGCATGCCCTCTATCTATCAAATAACCCGAAAGGTTTGTGCCGATGAAACCAAGACCACCCGTAATTAAAATCTTCATGGGCCGCCATCTCCCGAAACTAAATTAATTTAGCAAAAGAAACAAAAAAAGCGAGCTGGGTTGCCCGCCAATATATTGCTTCAATGTAAACTGAAATTTGTGCTTTCCCTGAGGATGCCGATTTAAAATCTCTTTCCGTCTTTAATTTTCCGTAGATTCGGAATTATCTGAGCATTGCGAGCATAGGCCGATAAATTCCAGCCGGTGTCCGACGATCTTAAAATCGGCTGTATTGACGCCTGCCAGATCGATTTCTAAATCAGGGACCATCGGCAAATCCGCAATCCGATGGCAGCGAACACAGTGGACATGACTGTGCTCGGTCGGGTTGCCGTCAAAACGTTTCAGGGAACAGCCGGGTTCTAGCTTTTGAATATCGCCGGACTCAGAAAGGATTTCAAGGTTACGATAAACCGTTCCCAGGCTGATGCGTGGCAATCGTTTGCGAACCATCTCATAGACTTCATCCGCACTCGGATGAGAATCGACTTTGCGGAGTTCCTCCAGAATGACCCTGCGCTGACGCGTCATCCGAAAGTTAGGATGCTTTTGCAAATTGTTAATGCCTCCAAAAAAGATTACTTTCTTGCTTCAAGGGGCTCAAATTCACAGACATCGGGTCCGCAGTAATCGCCAATATATTCGGATTCCGGACGGTACAGCATCGGCTTGGGCGCGGCACCGGCAAAATATTCTTCGATGATATGGGCGGTCCAGCCGGATATTCTTGAAATCGCAAATACCGGCGTGAACAGGTCTATTGGAATTCCCATGGCATAATAAAGGGAAGCGCTGTAAAAATCAACATTTACATAGATATCTTTGCCCTTACGCTTTTTAAATTCAGCTTTACCGGTTTTTTCAAGCAGTTGAGACATTTCATACCACCGCGTATCCCCGATGCGCTCACCCATCCTTTTGGACATGGGCGCCAGAATATGAGCACGGGGGTCATCGGTATCATAGACCGCATGCCCCAATCCGAAAATTTTACGGCCGGCATCAAATTGCTGATTCACATAGGCTTCAACTTTATCCGTCGAACCGATCTCAGACAGCATCTCCATGACACGCATATTGGCAGCCCCGTGAAGTTCACCCGACAGCGAGCCTACCGCTGCAGCTACGGAGGCATACATGTGGGCGCGGGTTGAAGCGACTTCACGGGCGGCAAAGGTGGACGCATTAAAGGAATGTTCGGCATGCAACACCAGACAGACGTCCATAAAGCGGCCTTCTTCTTCATCTGGCTTTTCGCCTTTAAGCATATAAAGGAAATTGCCTGCATGGCCCAGATCGGGCTGTGGCTTAAGCGGTTCTTTGTCATTGCGAATGCGATCCCAGGCGGCAACGATGGTGGGAAACTTCGCAATCAGCCGAACAGCCATTCGGACGGCGGCTTCCTGTGTTTGATCGGTGACATCCGGATCATGATTGGCCAGCAGGGCAACACCGGCCTGCAAAATGTCCATAACCATAGAATTTTTCGGCCGGGTTTTTAAGGCGGCTATCATCTCCGGCGGGATATCCCTTTCGGCCGTGAGTTGGGCTTTAAAACTTTTAAGTTCAGCCGCATTCGGCAGTTTTTCAAAAAGCAGCAGATAGGCAACTTCTTCAAAAGATGCCGTTTTTGCCAGATCCTGAATAAGATAGCCCCGGTAGATTAATTTCCCGGCAGCACCCTGGACATCGCTGATGCGTGTGTCTGCGATGACCACGCCGCGCAATCCTGTATTTAACATTGGTCTGCATTCTTCTTCCATAATTCACCTCTTATTCATGTGCCCGCTGGGGGACTAAAAAAAATGAACCGATTTTGCTCAAATTGATTTTCATACCTGTCTAAAAATGGATTGTGCATGCAGAAATGTCAATAGGGCATTTTTTCCGGGGGACGGCGCTCGGGCACATATTCATGCGGGATTTTGCCCTCGTTCCAGTCTTTGGAAACATACAGGTTGCAATAGCAACTGCCGAATTCTTCGATATCCGGCACACTGTAAACACAGGGACAAAAGATGTCTCGGTCCAGTTCCTTGTCACCCGCAAGCAGGCGACAGGGACAGCCCATATAGCCGTAATTCTCCCTGTTGGCGATTAACGCTTCCAGCAGTTCGAAGGTGCGCTCTTTGTCTTTATTGAAATAGTAGCCTTTGGGTTCCTGCACTTTTTTCATGCGATCATAGAGTTCCTTTGGTTTCATTGCATTCCCAGAGCCTCCTTTATTTCTTTTTCCTTGTACCCCACAATGACAGTTTCACCGATGATAATGGTCGGAAACGAGCAACGTGGATTGAATTTTTTGACATCTTCAATGATGGCTTTGCGCTCTTCGCCTTGAAGCTTATCCACATCAACAAATTCATATTTTATGGTACACTCACCTAAAAATTTCTTGGTGGCTTTACAGTGGCTGCAGGTGCTCAACGAATACATTTTAACTTTCGGATGGGACATGGGAACATCCTTTCGGCGTGCTGGTTTGGATGGTGATCAGATTCTACTATAAGCCATCTCAAATATGTCTTTTGGCCCTATCTCTTTGTTGGTGCCTCGTTTCAAGTCCTCGACCACCAACAGGTTGCCTGCGGCTTGAAACTCGTCCCCGCCGCGATCTTGAACCAAAACCCAATTTTTGAGATGGCTTCCAATGCCGCGTCGGGCAAAAACAACAATTCACAAGGGAAATATCAACCCGCAGATTGCTGCGGATCGTCAGTTGAAATGTTTAAAGTGTTGCACAAATAGTATAAAATTCAAATTATTTCAATTGGAAAATTAAAATATCTAATAGCTTACAATACTTGGCAATAAGCCTACCTTTATTTGCGGGTGTCGCCAAACATTCTAGACTTGGAAGTAAATCAAATTCTATACCAGATCATACGCTCATCTGAAAAAAATAATAGATTATAATTTGAATGGCTTATTAGAGTATTGAATTGTCTGTTGGTGCGGCGGTCGAAATTTTGAGACGATTTGAGACAGCCGGTGATCATTGCCGGGTCGGACGGATCTGAATGCCGAAAACGGATCATTGAACTAACAACAATTCAAGCCAACTATCTCTAAATATATCTAAAAACTAATGGTTTGCATTCAATCGTATCATCTTATAGCCAAATAGATGATTTTGAATGGATGTCGGAATCAACCACCCGGACAAATAGCAATCCTGTTTCGTCTCATCCCAATGATGAGACACACCTGTATCATAAGACAAAAAAATAGCGGTTCGATCACACAAAATTTCGCAACGCTGACGGCAAAAAAGTTCTTCTGCCAATTATTATTCTGCGATTCCAACATGTTACGTCATTAAAACCATTAAAGCAAATTGGCAAATTATAATAGAGATAGATTGGCACAATAATTGCCAATAAATAATTGAAAAGTTGGAAAAATTTTAAGCTTTTAAGACTCTTGACAAACAACCGAATTTATCTTATTGAGAATGGTTACTAATTAATCACGCCTGCAAAGCGTTCCTGTAAATTGTCATGATCTTCACCTTATGAAAATCATTCCCATTGAACCTAAATCGTTAGTTCCACGAAGGGAGGAATTATATGTCAGACGAAAAAAAAGTGATTTCTAAAACCAAGCAGCTTGAGCCCAGCGAACTCACCACCTGTAAGGCCACCGCGATGATGCTCGCAAAGGCCCGCAAGGACGGTGTCGAGCTTGCTTTTGATCGGGCAACAAACATGAAAGCCTGCCCCATCGGGGCCGATTCGGCCTGCTGCAAGCACTGCTTCATGGGTCCCTGCCGGCTCAATTCCAAAGACCCGTACTCCAAGGTCGGGGTTTGCGGTGCCACCATCGATACCATCATGTCGCGAAACTTTGCGCGCGCGGTTGCTGCGGGGACCTCGGCCCACACCGACCACGGCATGGCCATGCTGAATTTATTTCGAGAGGTACTGGAGGGCCACATCAAGGACTATAAGATCAAAAACGTCCACAAACTCGAATACGTTGCCGGCGAAATGGGTATCGAAACCGAAGGCCGCGAGGTCAAAGATATCGCCATGGACCTTTATAAAGAGCTGGAGCGAACCTATACCCAGGTCGAGGGCGAGATTCCGTTTGTCAAACGGGTACCGCCAAAGACCCTGGAAACCTGGCGCAAGCAGGGAATCGTGCCCCGCGGTGCCATGCGCGAAATCATGGAGCTCATGCATCGCTCTGCCATGGGTGTCGACCAGCACTACGCCAACATCACCAAACAGTGCAGCCGCACCGCACTCGCAGACGGCTGGGGCGGATCCATGGTGGCCAGCGAGATTTCCGACATCTTATTCGGCACACCGGCGCCGGTGGCAATTGAAACCAACATGGGCGTCTTGAAGGAAGATCAGGTCAATATTATCATACACGGCCATGAGCCGAACCTGTTTGAATCCATGGTCGAATCGGTCGCCGAGCCGACTTTGCTCCAGGCTGCCAAGGATGCTGGCGCCAAAGGAATCAACCTGGTGGGTATGTGCTGTTCGGGCCTGGAAATGTTCGTGCGCCACGGAACACCGCACGCCGGCAATTTCATGTCCACCGAGACCATCCTGGTGACCGGCGCGGTGGATGCCATGGTGGTCGATGTGCAGTGCATCAAGCAGGCGCTGGCCCAAGTGGCGGAATGCTATAAGACCCAGCTGATCACCACCAACCCGCGCGCGCGCATTGAAGGCGCCCGGCATATCGAATTTCACGAAGACAAACCCAAAGACTGCACCGATGAAATTGTCATCCAGGCCATCGGCCGCTTTAAAAACCGCGGTGTGGAAGTGGACATTCCCAAGATCGTCAACAGCGGGGTGCACGGCTTTTCCCATGAATATATCAACTACATGCTGGGCGGCACCTTCCGGGCTTCATACACACCGCTCAACGACAATATCATCAACGGCCGCATCCGCGGTGTAGCCGGCGTGGTCGGGTGCAATAATGCCCGCATGAAACAGGACTACGTCCATGTGGAACTGGTCAAAGAGCTGATCAAAAACGACGTGCTGGTGGTTCAGACCGGATGTTCACAAATTGCGCTGGCCAAAGCCGGACTGACAACCCCTGAAGCCGCCCATCTGGCAGGGCCGGGTCTTAAAGAAGTCTGCGAGACCGTTGGCATGCCGCCGGTGCTGGGCTGCGGTGCCTGTGTGGACAACAGCCGCATTCTGATCGCCTGCGCCGAAATGGTCAAAACCGGCGGTCTGGGTGACAGCATTGCCGACCTGCCTGTGGCCGGATGCGCACCCGAGTATATGAGCGAAAAGGCCATCACTATCGGGCAATATTTTGTGGCCTCGGGTGTGTTCACGGTCTTCGGTGTGACCTTCCCCATCATTGAAGGCACCAAATTTCACAAGCACCTGTTTGAAGAACTCGAGCAACTGGGCATGGGAAAATGGGGATTTGCAACCGATCCCCATGAAATCGCCCAGCTGATGCTCGCCCACATCGACAAAAAACGCAAAGCGCTGGGCATCGACAAGGCCCGCGAGCGCGTCCTGATGGATATGTCCGACCGTCGCCAGATTGATGCGGCTTAAACCCATCAGCCGCTGATAATAAAAAAATGGGGCCCCAACCCGGGCCCCATTTTTTTATGTCGGTTCTATTTGTCCACTACACGCCTGTTAAAGCCTGTAAAATAAACGCAAAATACAAGCAGGGCGGCCAGAGCGAAACCCAAAAGCAAACAAATGAATATTCTGACGGTGTCCCTCTTCATTCCAGCGCATCATTTTTGCCCTTCAGGGTGAAACTTCATCGTGCCGCTGTCATAGGGCAGCTCCAGGTAAAGCATTCCGCCGTCAACGAAAAAAGAAACCGCCCGCTGCAGGTCCCGCATGAAGGCGCTGTCCAGACTGTCCGGCGGGCAGGCCATGCGCGTTGACATCAGGGGGCCAAAGGCCAGTTTGCCGGGGGAGATTTTGAACTCCCCGCCGCCGCGGTTGCAGTCAAACCGGATCTGCGCTCTTCCGTCGGCCTGTAGAAAAATGGTATAGCGTTCGGGCGCCGGCACCGTGATCTTTTCGACGGGGGTGAGCGTCGATTCCCACTGCCAGGTCTTGTTTAAAATAGTCTGGGAGTCTTTACTGCGCGTATGCTCCACACCGGCCGGGGCGCCGGCGGCGCATCCGGCCAAAGCCAACCCGGCCGACAGAATCAATAGAATTCGATGCATATCCTTCCTTTCTGCATTTGAATCAGGTCTCAAGGGCAAATTGTGTTTTTTTGTCCGCCGTTATTCGAACGATCCTGCCGTCTTCCTCCAGGTATCGCAGATGTGAAATCGCTTCACCGGTAGCAAACCATTTCTGGGCCACCGGGAACTGATCCCAGCTTTCACAAACAATATCCCAGGTCATTTGTGAAGCTATTTGAAAAGCACTCATTGGGCCCTTTTTGAGAATGGTGAGCACCTCATTTAATCTGAGCGCATGATGTTTTTTCAACGCCTCGATTCGGGCTGCGGGATTGTCAATCAGACTGCGGTGTCCGGGCAAAACAAGATCGATCTGTAATTTGAGAACCTTGTCCAGGCTGGCCATATACTCCTTCAAAGGGTTGGCCTTATCCGACCAGCATTGGATATTGGGCGTGATGTCCCCCAGGATATGATCGCCGGCCAACAGAATCCTTTTGCTTTGCTCATAGAGACAGGTGTGTCCCAGTGTATGGCCGGGCGTGGTTACACATTTGAAATGATAATCACCGACATCAATACCGTCACCATCATCGAGGACCTTTAATTCCGGAACCCAGTCAGAGCCAAATTTGGCCCCGGGATGTTTGTCCAGCGCCGCTTTTAGTTGATTTTCGGGAAAACCGTTTTGCGCGGCATAATCAACCATGGCCCCAAAGCCTTCCCAGGATTCCATCAGTTCTTTTTCCGGGCGGCTAAACAGGATGTCGGTGGAATCGGTCACCAGTTTTGAGACCAGGCCGAAATGATCGGCATGCAGATGGGTGATAAAAATGTCGCTTTTGGAAAGATCAATTCCCAACGCAGCCAGCCCCTTGTGCATGGCTTCCAGGCACTCCTTGCGGTTTAGACCCGTATCAACGATGAGGTTTCTCGCAGAGTTCCGGACGATATATGAATTAAGATATTTTAAGGGGCTGTTCGGTAAAGGAATTTTATTTCGAAACAGGCCGGGTAATATTTCTTCACACATTACTTGGCTTCCTTCATCTCGCGACAGGCTGTCGCAATATCTTTGGCGCTGAAACCCAGGGTTTCACTAAGATAAGGCACATCTCCCACCTCGCCGAAGCGATCCTGAGCACCCAGTCTTTTGACTTTTACGGGATAGCTTTCAGCCAGAACCTCACAAACCGCCCCGCCCAGTCCGCCGATCACATTTTGGTTTTCAGCGGTTACCACCGCATGGGTTTTTTTGACGGATTTTAAGAGGGTTTCAACATCAAGCGGTTTAACCGAAGGGTAATGAATATGCTCAGCCTGAATGTTTTCCTGTTTCAGCATCGCAACAGCCTCACGCGCAAATATGGTTGTCAAGCCGGTGGTCACAACCGTGACATCTGATCCCTGATCCAATACCCGAGCCTGATGCGGATCAAATACATAGCTTTCGTCAAATATCGGCGGTTTGACTTCTCGAATCAGCTGCATGTACTCCGGTTTTTTGCTGGCGGCCATATATCTGACCATGGAACGAAGTTCATATACATCCGCCGGGCAGTAAACGCGCATATTGGGCATGGCGCGCATGATCGCAAGGTCCTGAAAGCACATGTGTGTAGCGCCGTTTTTGGCCGTGGTGACACCGGGAGCGGTACCGACGATTTTTACCGGGTTTTCGGCATAGGCAATTGAAATGGTGATCTGGTCATAGGCCCGGCGGGTGGCAAAAGGCGTGAAGGTTGCGCAAAAAGGCACCATACCCTCGTTTGCCAGACCGGCCGAAATGCCGATCATATTGGCTTCGGCAACACCGACATCAAAAAACCGATCCGGGAAGGCTTCCCAGACCCGCGGAACCGTGCCCGATGATTTTCCCAGATCGGCTTCCAGGCAGACAATCTTGCTGTTTTCGGCCATCAGCTCCATGAGGGTATCGGTATAAACGGCCCTTAATTCTTTCTCGTGCAGCATCATTCTTCTATCCCCTCTGTCCAGTTAAAATGAAACGGCTCCCCATCTCCATCAGTGCAAACGCCCCCGATGACCCTTTCGCGTTCATTCTCATTAGGGATGTTGATAAAATGGCATTCAATCCGATTCTCGTAACATTCGTTTCCTTTGGCCTTGACGGTATGGGCCACAATCATCGAAGGTTTGTCTTTGACTTCGATGGCTTTATTCAGGGTATTAAAAATCTCGTCCCAGTCGTGACCGTTCATCTCAAACACCTCCCAGCCAAAGGCCCGCCATTTGTCCACCAGAGGTTCCAGCGATACGATGTTTTCAACTTCGGCATCGATTTGCATTTTATTGTAATCGGTGATGGCCACCAGGTTATCCAGTTTATGCTGGGCCGCAAACATCGCAGCCTCCCATATCTGTCCCTCCTGGGATTCTCCATCACCCACAATGCAAAAGACATTGTTGGTCTTTTTCTGAAGCTTGTTGGCCAGGGCGATTCCGACGGCACACGACAACCCCTGCCCCAGTGAGCCGGCGGTCTGATCGACGCCGGGTGTGATGACCTGGTCCACGTGACTCGGCAATCGGGTGCCGTTGGCATTCAGAGTCAGCAGCACGTCTTTCTTTAAATAGCCTCTGTAGGCCAGGGCCGTATAAAGGGTCGGGCCGGCATGGCCTTTGGATAACACGAAGCGGTCCCGGTCTTCCCAGCGGGGATTGTCCGGTTTGAGGTTCATGATTCTGAAGTAAAGGGTAATGATGATTTCCACCAGGCTAAGGGATCCGCCGATATGTCCGCCGCCTGCCCGGCACATAATGTCAGTGATAATATAGCGGAA
>JGI2160J19893_10000081_pt1 | contig 28913 bp, 21 predicted proteins | sample DeeMarSeWOR28_12_FD_19893 | JGI IMG/M metagenome (IMG submission 19893)
CATCGACGGACACCGCCGTGTGCAGATGAGTGTCGCCCCAGAAGACCTGCGTCGCGTAGGCTTGTTTGGCGTAGGGCGAGTAGGTATCGCGCGTGCTCCAGGCCTGCTTTGCGATGGCGTCGTCGTACACCCCCTTGTCCGGGATCAGTGTTTCCGATTCCGACATGGTCGGTAGAATCAGTAGCGCACCAGTAAGAAGAAGTATCGTTGTCGTCGTGGCGCTTCTTTTTGTTTTCACCAGTTTTCTCCTTAAGTAAGCTGTATTATGAAGGCGTATACCAAATCGGTGAGGTATACGCGCGTTCCTGATGCTCTGGCTCAAGTCGGTTATCAGGTTAATGCTTTTGCTCTACTTCAGAGGCCGGTTTACCTCCCTTGCGATCGTAGGCGCCAAACATTTCCGGATCGAGTCCTTTTCGATCAAACAATCCTTTCAAGGCGATGTTACCCATCTGTGGACCTTTTTCGGTCATCGTTACCCACGTAATATGATCAACATTTCCGGGACCATCTTTATGAAATGATGCGCCAGCCGGTCCCATCGTAATATATTCAACACCATCAATATTGTCATAATCGTAATAGTGCAGGTGCCCAGCAAAGAAAGTATGGCTACGTCCTTTGAGCAATTGCTGAATAGCTTTGAAACTTTCTGATGGATTATCCCAAGCTGGTTCGTGCAGGAACAGAAATGTCCAGCGTACCTTCGGATTCTGCGCAAGGGTATTTTTAATGAAGTCAATCTGGTACTGCTTGAACTCTACAGGCTTGGTTAGTGCTGCGACAACAGCCTCGTCGGACATGAATTCTTCCAGCATGGCATGTGCCTTGGCGGGGTCTTCTGTTTGCAGCCGGTTGAAGAGTTCGATTTTTTCTTTCATATCAGGCGGTGGTGCAGGACGGGAATTGTCTTCACTATCCAGCACCATGAACAACGTGTTCTTATATACAAAAGAATAATACGTGGCACCGAAACGTTCGCGCCATACCTGCTGCGCAACTTCGTTGGCGATATCGTGATTACCGGGCGTGCGGAAAAATGGCATATCGAGTTGCTTTAGCATAGTATCAACTTGATCCCACTCGGCATTCAACTCGGCCTTTTCGTTACTATAGCCTTCAATATTATCACCGACGTTAATGACGAATTCCGGTTGGAGCAGACTTATCTGATCCATGGCTAACTTAAAGGTACCGAGTGCGTTAGCACCGCCGGTTCGATCACCGATAATGACAAACTGAAAGTTGTCCGGATTGTTCCTGAAGTTCTCCGACGACCAGGGCTTTGCACCAGGCAGGGCTGTTCGGTCGTAGTGAAACGCTTCCGTAACGGAGGGTTGCTCGAATATACTGCAACCGCTTTGTAAGAAAATACACGCAAGTGCAATTCCGGCAATAGACGTCAGAAAACTAATTCTTTTAATCGTATTCATTGCAACAATCTCCGCGTTGATCATGTTACAGATATATGTATACATGCTTTATGGTTTAAATCTATTTACTTATATCTCCTTATCATCAACTTCAATTTGGCGTATACCAAATCGGTGATGTATACGCACGTTCCTGTTGAGTTGGCTCAATATCTTTGGGCAACTCGACGCCGAAGAACGCCGCATCGTAAGTGGTCCAGCGCGGCGTGGGTATTTCCAATACGCGCACATAATAAAAAGCGCGCTGCTTCGGATCGAATTTAGGATCTTTCCAATACGCCAGCATCAAGGCGTCGCCAATGCTGTTGGTATAGGTGGCTTTCTCGACGTTGACCGTATTACCCACTAGTTTATTGCAGCGATGTTTTTTAATCTTTCGATCATCCGAACACAGCACATCGTAGACTTGCTCGTGTGTTTTACCGTCTTTGTCTAACCAGCCTTTGATGATTTGTATGCGATCCAGGTTCGCACCGTCGACATCGCGTAAGGCACGGATGACAAACGTAGGAACTTTACCTATCGGTACATTGGATAGATCGCCACCCATCGGCACACCGCGCAGATAGCCGATCTTCGCGAAATCCGGCCGTTGTACATCCGCGGCTTCGAAATCCCAACCGGCAAATACCCGCACGGTCATACGTGTGCCTGTGGTGGCGTAGACTTCCTTGCGCGCCATTGCATCCCAGATCGCTTCACGCGTATTGTCAGTTGCCCACACTGCCGCCAGGCCGGAGGCCAGTGTTTGAAAGTGACGCATGGTGATGTCCGGACCGCCCGGTTTTTGCAAGAAGCCCGTGATCTTCTCCTGGAATCGACCGGGATCAGCCGATGGTTCCGCCGGTGTCGCTTTACCGAAGTAGTTGTTTTCTTCGGCAGTCGCCAGTGAAGTGTGCGAATCAGTGGAACCAATCATGCCGAACTTGAACGGGTTGGCGCCCAGATTCTGCTCATATGCCAGGCCACGCTTGTAGGCCTCGCGCGCATACTCGCGCGGCAGCATATCCGGTTTCTTGGGTTCAGGGCCGAATCCGCCCTTGTCCCAGGTACCATAATCCGCAAACTCATCATTAGGCGACAACGATGGATGCGCCTCACCATCGCCTTTCATTTGCGTGACTTCATACACCGGTTCCCAGCGCATGCGCCGTTGTGCATAGTCTTTTGTCAGTTTCTTTTTGGTGAAGGTCACATCATCAAACATCAAACCATTGGACAGGTTGCCGTTGTGTGCAATCGCAAGTAAATGACCACCAGTTTTTTGTTCATAGGCGGCCATCCACTTCCATAACTCTTCCGGATCGCTCGTATCATAGTTGGAGATGGGGATTATTTGATCGGCCTTGTCTTTATCATCACGAAAGATGATATTTCGGTGCAGGTTGTTACCACCGGGGCTGGAAGTCCATTCGAAGCCGATCAGCGCCGTGAACTTGCCCGGTTCATTGAATTTCTCTGCTGATGCCGTCAAACGTTCCCACATGGTACGCGTCAATGCCTCCTTGCCTTTTAGGGGATCTTTGCGCGCGCTCATGCCCTCACCCCATAAGGTGTAGGCATCTCCATATTTGCCGGCATAAACAAGATTGGCGATTCTTTTGCCGAACTCTAATTTGAGCAGATCCGGATTCTTCTCTGCGATCATGGGCGCCAGACCCAGGTTCTCCGCATGGTCGGCCACCACGAGAAAATCCAACGGGCGCTGTAAGCGCGCACGCACGCCGTTACTGGCAACGACCATATCGCCGCGGGCGAAACGATAGGCTTCATCCGGTCCCAACCGGTTGCCGATCATGCCGGCGTCGGTGGAATACGAGGTGTGCAAGTGAGTGTCACCCCAGAACACACGCTGCGGATAACCAATATCGAGATAGGGTCCATACTCTTTATCGCCGATATGGCCACTTTGCGTTGGTTCATAACCGTAGCCGGCATAAGGTTCAGCGGTAAATGCAGATTGGGTAGACGTTGCAAGTAAAAACAGAATGCCAACATAAGGGATACGGTGGCTCATGATCTATCTCCTTTGCGATCCATGGTAAATCCAAAGCATAAAAGCGTCATTTTTACGTGCACTACATTTATATCATGGGTTTCTGGTGTTTAGACTGTGTATGAATAAATGCTTTTAAATAGCCATAAAAATTATTACTTTCGACGGTAAGAAGGACATTGATATGGCGCAATCGACGGGCAATTAATACTGTGCTTTTTTAGTACAAGCGTGTATATATTCATTAAAAGGAGTGTTGTCATTTTACGCCACGGTTGTTATTGCACAGGGAGGCTGATCCATGACAAAACCGGATAAACCATCAAGCATGTCGACGCACGGAACACATCCAGCCACTGCGCGACAACATAGTATTCCCTTTATCCGCTTTAGTGGTTTGATACCGTTTATCCATTTCTTCGACAATATTGGCGCACCCACGGAACGTTACCTGCGCGAGGCGAAGATTCCTGCCGCGTATATGGATTCACCGAACGCGTCGGTTCCACTTCATTCAGCCTATATGTTTGTCGAAAAAACGGCACATGCTGAAGGTGTAAAAAACCTGGGTCTCATTGTAGGACAGAACACCTCGCTGGATGACATCGGACCCTATGGTTATATTATCCAGCAATCCAATACCATTTATGAATACTTTCAAAAAGGCATACAGTTAATTGAAAGCCATTCGAATGGTTTAAAATTCTGGCTTTCCAGTCATGACAAGGAACTGCGTTTCAACGTCTGTGGCGCGGGCAATTCCAAATATGGACGCAGTCAGACCGAAATGCACGCATTGATAATTACCATTAATACTCTCCGTAAAATGATGAATGAACAATGGACGCCAAAAGAGTTGAACCTGGCAGAGATTCATACGGAAAAGCTGCCGGCGATCGAAGCGCTGGCTGATACCCAAATAACGGTGGGCGGCAACTATTCATGGATTGTGCTGCCCCCCTCCATGCTAAGAATGCCGTTTCACAGGACCACTTCCGATGCACTGTCACCAGAATTGATCGAACAATACCTTATTTCTTCAATGCCGGTTGATTTTCTGATTGCCATAAAACATATTGTCGAGATGTTGCTGCTACAGGGATTGAGCAAAATTGAATTGGCCGCAGAGGCAGCCGGCATGACCGTGCGAACCTTACAACGGCGGCTCATGGAAGCCGGCATCAGCTTTACCCAACTGGTGAATACTTCCCGGGTCGATATCGCCGCGCGCTGGCTGCAAGCCGGTGAACTCTCAATCACTGAGATCGCCAGGATGCTGGGATATTCTGATGCTTCAAACTTTACACGGGCTTTTCGCCGTCAAACGGGCATGTCGCCGCAGGCTTTCCGAGAAACCAATATTATTCATTAAGAGATTCGTTGTTTTATAAAAACCGCCTGATCGTCAGTGGAAAGTAATTCTCAAATACAATCGATGAGTTTAAATAACAAAATAGCAGCGTTTGTTTTTGCAGTTACCATTTTATTATTTGCAAATATTGTTACAGCAGAAGATACAGCAAATGGTAATCCTGATAAGCCAGAAACTGGCGGCTCCAGACAATTCGTAGCCGCACCTCTCATTTTCTCCTCACCGGCATTTGGCAATGGACTGGGCGCGATGGCTATGTATTTTTATAAACCGGATGCTGCCGGTGAAAAATCCCCACCGTCGACGGTCACCATGGTTGGCGCTTATTCAGATACTGATAGTTATTTTATCGGTATCTTTAATCAAAATCATTTGCGTGATGATCATTGGCGGCCACGTGTCGGTTACGCGAGTGGCAGGATCAACAATAACTTTGACATTCCGGTGCTGGGCGACGTGCGTTTCTCCTCAGATGTTAACGCGTTGTTTGGACGGCTTGACTGGCGCTGGCGCGGCAACACATTTCTTGGTGGTAAAGCGGGTTTTGTAGATATACGCTATAAACCAAAAAATGCTGCCGCAGTAGACTACTTCGAACGATTTGATGTACAGGATAATGCATCGGGTCAGTTTGGTTTTGTCGCTAGTTACGACAGTCGTGATCATACGCGTTATCCATCGAAAGGCTTTCTATCAGAAGCGAGCCTGGATTTTGTGCCGGAATGGCTGGGTTCCGAGGAAGGCTATCGCGTATTACAACTGTCTGCCAATCATTACCAGAAACAAAAGCCAGATCTAATCCTTGCACTACGTGCATATGGCCGTTTTACTCCAGAGGGTACACCCTATGTCGGGCTGTCGACACTGGGTCAACGCAGTGATTTGCGTGGCTATACAGCAGGTGAGAAGGTGGCGGAAAATCTCATTAGTACTCAGATGGAATACCGCTGGATGTTTAAACCCAAGTGGGGTGCCGTGGGTTTTGTCGGTGTTGCAACCTTGTACGATGGCGGCATAAGCAATATCAACAGCGATAACACATATCTTAGTGGCGGCATTGGTTTGCGCTACGTACTACATGAAGATAACCGGGTAAATTTTCGCGTCGATTTTGCCTGGGGAGAAGAAGATGATAGTGGGTACTATGTTAGCATGATGGAGGCATTTTGATCTGTAGTAGTTCATTGACAGATATTACTTACAACATTTGTAGATAACAGATAACCCATCTTTCCAGCCACATTTTTATACTAAATATAAATAACGACTAGATAATAAATTAAATTAACTTATTTGCGCTACGAGCAATAGTAATTTGACACAGCGCAATCTTTTGGCAATTAAAGATAGGCGTTAAAAAAAAAGAGGTGTATATATAAATTTGAACCAACTAATACGACCTGTCATTTTACGCCAGTTACTCCTGTGACAGCATGGATAATCCAAGGCAACTACAAAAACTAATAATGAACTGGATTAAAAAGATAGTTTTACTTATGGTGCCTATGTTGACAGCCACAATGTCCGTGGCTGCTGAAGCACCTTTATCATCTGCAGTTGATCAATATAACCCCCCTCTCGTTTCATGGAACAATCTGAAAATCAGCGAGTTTAAAGTAGCAGCAGCTAATACCGGCGACGAGCCTGAAAACGAGAACGATTCGTCGACAGCAGAAAAAAAAGACAAACCGAAGCGGGATTGCGACGCACTCACTTACGAAGTCACCTTATTTAATCCCTGCCCTGGCGAAAACCGAAAGCGCTTGTGGAACCAAACCAAAGTCGTTTTTGTCGGCGGTTTCGCTGTCATGGGTGTTATTCTCCTATTACCCGAAGATATTTCCAAGTGGGATAAATCAGAAATCGGTAAAGGTCAATTACTGGAGAAATGGTGGGAAAACGTTAAAGCCGGTCCAGTATGGGATAATGATAAATGGTACATCAATTATATTGGCCATCCTTACTTTGGCGGTGTTTATTACCAGGGCGCCAGAAAGTCGGGTTATAACCAATGGAACTCGTTTATCTATTCGGCGCTGATGTCGACGTTCTACTGGGAATATGGCATCGAAGCCTTCGCAGAAGTCCCTTCACTGCAAGATTTGATAGTTACCCCGCTTGGCGGCTGGATTTATGGGGAATGGGCGCACCATAAAGATTACGAAATTCGTGCCCGCGGTGGTACGGCATTAGGATCCAAAACCTGGGGTAATATCTCGCTTTTCTTGCTGGATCCCCTGGGAGTTATCGATACCTGGGTGAGAAAAAAATTCAACAAGACAATTCAGGAACCGGTTTTTCATGTTGCGCATAGCCCGGCAGTCCATGTCGGTGAAGGCAAAATAGTAAGCTATGACCATTGGGAACTGAAACTGGCGTTCAAATTCTAGGGTATTTATCAAGATATAATTAACATCATGAAAATAAAACCATCCATGATAAATATTCTGCACTTTGTATCTGGCATGTTATTGCTGTTGTTCTCAGTAACAGCGACGGCCAAAGACGAAGTGACCACCAGTATTATTGAATTCTCGCCGGCCATTGGTTACTACGAGTTTGATAGCAAGCGCGAACTTTCCAACAGGGAAATGGCGGGTTTGGGTTTTGGTATACATGTCTCTCGCCGCTGGGCGATGATATTGAATTATACCGCGTTAAATGCAGTGAGAGGCGGAAGCCAGCAAGGCGAGACAGTCGACGTACAAAAATATCATTTCGACGTATACCGGTTTTTTTATAGTCAACATCGTTTCCGCCCATACCTTGTAATTGGACTTGGTGGCATGGATATTATTTCAGAAGGCGACAAGCACAACGAGACGCAGTGGAACGGTGGGCTGGGATTGTCCTACCGCATAGCGCCCAAGTGGTTTTTGCGGGGTGATGGCAGAGTCTTTTATAGTGATTCGAGCGGTAACACTGATTATGCCTATACATTGACGCTCGGCTTCCGCTTAAAAGAAGGCGAACATGGCGACTAGTATGACTAGTATTGGTACTCACTGGCCAGTAAAATAATCTGGATAAGGAACTGACTGCGATCCAGATAAATTGTGTTGAAATTACTCACTTCTATCGGCCTGTTAATCATTCTGGCGTTATCCAGGCCAGTTTCAGCTCAAGAGCCCATACCGGGATTGAGTTCAATTTCCATCTCAGATATTCGCCAGTCTGCTATTGCATTCGTCAATTTAACCACATCACCCGGCCTGGAAGGCGCGACACTGGAGTTGGATGAAGAGAACCGGCAATCCACCAGCTGGCGCTCCAGCCTGGGGTTTAACGCAGAGTTCACGTTGCGTAATCACATCTTTGATGGTTACTGGGGACTCGCAGTTGTGGGTGGTGAACTGAAAGACGAGATCGAATTCCTTGGCGACCAGGGACAACTGGTAAAACTCGACTTGCGGCGCCAGGCTGTCGCGCTACGCGGTTCTCTGGGATTGAGTCTTCCGATCAATCAGAATTTCAAGGTGCATCCGTATTTAACATTAGTGGCAAGCGACTTGCGCACCAACAGCAGTTTCGAAAATTTACCCAGTACTGTTCCACAAGATGTATTTAACTCCAGTGCCTGGATGTATTCCACGGTTGGCACCATCGATGCCCTGTATTTTCGCTGGTATGGACAAAAAAAGCTGGAACTGAAAGCGGAGTATCATCTTATCTATACCGACTCCTTCAGCGACGACAATCCCTATCTCGCCACCTACGACTGGAATGATGCGATTAAATTGGAAGCTAAATACAGCGGCAAAACACCTCTAAACACGCTCGCAAGACCCTGGCGTTGGCATGTTTACACGAACTATACAAATTTTCTAAGTCACAGTGAACAATCCCTGGGTTATACCCAGTTGATCGAAGTAGGTACTGGCCTAAACTGGCAAATGAACATCAAACCGCTGGACTGGTTTGGCTGGCAGTCTTTGGGAATTAGAATCGGCTTTATTTATGGTGAAGATGTGGAAGGATATAACTTTGGATTAACTGCACAATGAGCATGCGATTTATTCTAGGGTGCTTTGCAGCATTGCATATCAATGCTTGTGTAAAAGCACCGGTATACAAAGGGGAACACTATGCATTGCTCAAATCCAGCCACGCCATTGTCAACGTCAACGGTGAGCAAGTAGAACCAGTCTATATTCTGGATTTAAAAGCTGGAGAAAATACGTTAGTCGTTCTTTACCGTACCTACCGGGACAATTATTACTGTGAATTTGTTTGGACCTCATCACCAGGTACTGCGTATGAGATTACTGATCAAGAAAAAAGATACCCACTTACGCTTTATCGATGGGTCAGAAAAAACAGTTTGTGGGCTATACGAATGGATCCGGTGGATCCCGTAAAATGTTCAAAGGAAAAATAACTAATTGATCTCGGTGCGTAGCCCCGCTCCTACTTTATACCTCAGATTACTCTGATTCTGTCGAAGCGACCGGGAATTCCATTGGTAATCTTACGCCACTCACCACCATCAAAAAGCTCGTATTCTCTGAAACAACACGGTAACCCTTTTGCATCCATCAACACCGGACCGTCCATCAACTGAAAATGCAAATGAGGTGCAGTGGAATTTCCCGAGTGCCCTACTTCCGCGAGTTGCTGTCCGGTACTGACTTTGTCTCCGAGTTTGACACGAATTGATCCGGTATGGCCGTGCGCGAAGAACGCATAGCAGTTATCGCCCTTGAGAATTATGTAATTGCCGATCACTGACTTCAGGTCTGGGTTGTTTTTTGCTTTAAAGAATATTCCGTTTTTTAGAACAATCGCTATGTCGCGAAAGAAATTCACCGGATCGCGCTCCTTGACCCCATCTACTGCTTCGATCACCTCGCCGTCAAATGGTGCGTATATGGGTTGCTGCCAACCGAGACAATCTTTGAGGCGCACACCAAACAATAACGCGGGAATATAAGGCCTGGTGAAGAAACGGAAACTTTTTGGATGTTGCCAGTCAATTTGCATAAGATCGTAGGCGTAGGTTTGCGCCAGCATGTCCGTACCGTGACTAGGAATCTTATAACCCGGTGTATTGGGCGCGATCCATTCGCCGCGCAATGGAAAATCGATAATGATTGGTTCCATCTAACCCCTCCCTGTATTGCTAGAAAACACTTGTAGTCCGCTGAATAGCATGCATATACAATTAAAATACCAACTTTAACTTTGCAGTTGTATTTCCAATTTTCCTGATTGCTTTTACAATAAGCAACATGTTATCTCGTGAATATTTACTCTTGTTAATTACATTTGCATTGCCGTCATGGTGGCTGCATGGATGTGCTCTGCAACCTGCGGAGCAATTCCAGCCTTTGCAGAAATTTCAGGATCCACTCTCGGTTGGCGGTCTGGGACCTAAAATGGTGGTAGTGCCTGCAGATGATTTTATGATGGGTTCTTCCCCGGGAGAGCCAGTACATTTTGATGCCGAACATCCGCGTCATCAGGTCACTTTCACGAAACCATTTGCTATCAGCCAGTATGAAATTACCTTTGCGGAGTTTGACCGCTTCGTTGATGCGACGGGCCACCGCAAACCCAGCGACAAAGGCTGGGGAAAAGCCCATTGGGGACGGACTGATACACCGGTATTTGACGTGACGTGGCATGATGCACAACGTTATGTAGAATGGTTAAGCGAACAAACAGGTAAGCGCTATCGTTTACCATCAGAGGCGCAATGGGAGTACGCGGCGCGCGCTGGTACCACCACTGCATTTAATACTGGAAATTGCATCCATACGGATCACGCTAATTACCACGGCCAATATGAGTTTGGTGATTGCCCGGTTGCGCCAGGTTATTTTGGCAAAGCTGTGCCTGTTGGCAGCTACGAGCCCAATGCCTGGGGACTCTACGATGTGCATGGGAATATATTTGAGTGGATACGCGACTGCTGGCATACCAGTTATGACGGCGCGCCTGATGATGGTTCCGCCTGGATGAACGAAGGTGACAACGCTGACTGTGATAAGCGCGTTATACGCGGCGGCTCCTGGAGTGGGCGTCCCGTGGATATTCGCTCGGCCTATCGTGCGCGCAATGATCCAGACTTTAAGAGTATTTTTATTGGCTTTCGCGTGGTGCGGGAGTTGCATTAAACTATAAAATCCTCCTCTTTCCAATTTAAAAAAAAGGTGGGTTATACTATAGATGCCGCTATTTTTATTTTGGCGTCTTTTAGACGGCAGTGCTCTCGCCGTGCTGCTGTCTCACTTATAACGTTCGTCATTCTGGCGGAAACCGGAATCCAGGTTTTTGAAAAACTTGATGGATACCGGCATACCTCGGTACGACAAAATAAAATAAAGGAGCGTTGGGGAGGATTTACTTCGCCTTGGCGGCCACCTTGGCTTCCTGGGTTTCCTGTTGATATTGTTGTTTGTGTTGCTTGGCGATTGCCATTAATTCTTCCCAGGTCTTGGACATGGACTGCGCCAGATAATCATTCTTGTTCAGCTGACCCAGTTCTTCGCGAAAGGTATCAAACCGCATTACACCTTCCGGCACTCCTTTGGGAAAACTGCTCTCGTTGCCAAACAATACGCGCGCTTCCACGTCGGCATCCGGTACCAGTTGTTTGATCTGTTGCACTATCAAACGTACACAGAAGAGAGGATTTTTAAACTTGTGGGATTTACTGTTAACGACCTGCGCCCATTCTTCGATCTGATCGGCGCCAAAGATGTAGCCTTCCAGATGATGCACATCCATGGCAATCATCTTGCCTTTCATCAATACCAGGTAATCAATAAACAGATAACCGTACATGCCATCGGACAGAACAATGTTTTTGGCGTACGCTTCACTTTGTTCTTTAATGATCTTCGCAATACGCCGGTCCTGTGCCGTGTTGCGCAGGTAACGAACGATAAAGATCAGCAAGGTAATGGCCACGATGGCACCCGCCAGCGCAATACCGAAGTGGATCATCTGTTGTTGTGTGAGATCAAATAATTCCATTGCTACTCATATACGGCCAATTGGCTAAATTCTGAATTTCGGCGTTCACGTTACAGGATTTCTATCATTGCCAGACATCGTCCGTACGTACAGCCAGTTAAATTAACTTATTGTTATTTAAATTGTTTTCATTTAAGGTGCGCAAAGTGGCACTATTATATACATGGCAGCAATTGCCGGCCAAGTTGAATCTGTCACATAATAAGGATCGATATGAGCGTATTATTGTTTAAGTCTTGTTCACACTATGACAATTTTGTACGCGCTAACCCCAACCAGGCTTTAATTTTGCACGCCTGTCGGTCGACATTAACTGGGGACTGCGTTGATTTCGGCACCTTGTTGAAAAACCATTGCCTTACAGACCAGTTAACATCTTAGGATGAACTGTCGATATAATAATGATAAAACTAGCGAACACTTAACGGATCTTTAATCACAAGCAATTATGCAAGACCAGATTCCACTCATTATCGTTATCGTCACTATCGCCATACTATGGGCATTCGGTCGTTATTTGTCCAGATTATCTGAGGGGCTGAGCGTGATCGCTCCGCCGTCAAGAATGCCGCAGGGCAAAATCTTTGCAGATGGCCTGCACATCGCTGACATGAGCAATGTATTGATCAAAGAATTTCAGGATACGATTAACCAGCAGGATGAAAACAATCTGGTCTACTTTTTGGCCCGCTACCGCCCCAACCTGTTGGAACTGGAAGACTACCTCGCGGATTTGCGCTCCCAGTATTTTCATCTGCTGGGCAAGCCTTCAAATCTAGCCACAGAGGCGGAAAAAATCACCGCGATCAACGAAATCCAACTGGACGCAGCAGCGCCCAACTCTCTCGACATTGATACACTGAACAAGGCGGAATGGCGTTCCCTGATTGAGAAAAACCTGAAAACCAACCACCTCATTAATGACGACTTTATGAAGCGCTTCGGTGGCAAGGATTTCATGGATAACTTTCAGGTCTATACCCAACTGGTTAATGACACAGCACTGACCATGCAAGCCAAGAGTGATCACCAGTTCCGGCGCCAGCTGGAAAAGTTTGTGGAAACCGGTATCGCCCAACAGGGACGCAAGATTCCATTAAAGGAACGTCTCGAGGTTTTGAGTTTTGATCAGCTGAAACAAATGGCGCAGGAATTAAAAGTAACAACCGAATTTAGTTCCAAGTCAGAGGCCGCCGAGGCGCTGGCGCAAATGCCGGGATCGGCCGTACATCTGTCCATGATCTACGAATCGGACGACATTTTTTATATCAAGGCTGAATCTGTTGACGCGAAGTCCATTGAAGATGAATGGTACATGCTGCATGCCTACGCCAGGTTGTTGATTGAATCGCTGAAGAATTCTTTCGTCACTTTTGACGAAGTGGCCGTCTAGTTTGCCTTCTACTCCGCGTTTTTCTGGCGACCCAGAAATTCGTACCTGCCCCGGCGCAGTTGCTTGTATTGACGCACCATCATGATGGTTTTCAGGATATCCGATTCATTGATAATAGTGAGCGGTAAGCCTATGGAGATATTTGGTCGTGCGGGATCACTCACCTCTACTTCAATAAATTGTCGCTTTCTCTCGTCATTGTCATCGGACAGACAGCAAATCCTGGCGAACCAGACTACCGGGCACGATTCAAATTGCCCGGCAAATGCCACGCTTACCTCTGTCTCACCCACCGCGCTATGCGCGATGTATTCGACACAACTGGATACGAGCGCCTGGTAAAGATCGTGATGCAAGCCGTATAGCCTCTGTGCAATTATGGCGAACAACTTTACTGATTTCAGTGTCCTATAATACGAAAGATAGGATGCGGTTACAGATTTGCCGTAATATTGACTTATAATAACCGGAATTCATAAATATTGATTTAACAACGGATAAAACAATGCAGAAACAAGCGGATATCAGTACCTCTCAAGCAGCAACGATTAATGTGCATCCGGCATTTGAGCTGCGGCGCAGCGAACCCATCGAATCGCTAAACATCGTCGTGGAAGAATATGTCCACAAAAAAACCGGGGCATTACACTATCATTTGAGCTCCGACAATTCAGAAAATGTGTTTCTGGTGGGGCTACGCACCATGCCCCAGGATTCCACCGGTGTTGCCCATATTCTGGAACATACCGCCCTTTGTGGCAGTAAAAATTACCCGGTGCGCGATCCGTTTTTCATGATGATTCGCCGTTCTTTGAATACCTTCATGAACGCCTTCACCAGTAGCGACTGGACGGCTTATCCGTTTGCCAGCCAGAACCGCAAGGACTATTTTAATTTACTGGATGTTTACCTGGACGCCGTGTTCTTTTCCCGATTGCATCAGCTCGACTTTATGCAGGAAGGCCATCGCCTGGAGTTTGAAAACCCACAGGATCCTGAATCCAGTCTTGTTTACAAGGGTGTGGTTTACAATGAGATGATCGGCAGCATGGGTTCGCCGGTAAACACCTTGTGGCAAACGCTCACCAAATACCTGTTCCCCACCACTACTTATCACTATAACAGTGGCGGTGATCCTGAACATATTCCGGACCTGACTTATGAGCAATTCATGGAGTTTTATAAAACTCACTATCATCCCAGCAATGCCATCTTTATGACCTACGGCGACATACCTGCTTATGAGTTGCAGGAGCGTATTGAGTCGCGCGCCTTGAATCACTTTAATCGCCTTGATGAACATTTATCAGTGGCGGATGAAAAACGTTACCATGCACCGGTGACAATTGAAGAACATTATGCTTTCGACGATGAAGAGAGTTCTGAAAATAAAACCCATATCGTCATGGGCTGGCTGTTTGGTCACAGCACCGACCTTGAAGAATCCATGAAAGTACATTTGCTGTCGGGTGTGCTACTCGATAACAGCAGTTCGCCTCTGTTACAGGCGCTGGAAACCACGGATCTTGGTAATGCGCCATCACCGTTATGCGGCGTCGAGGATTCCAATCGTGAAATGACATTTATGTGCGGTATCGAAGGTTCTAAATCACAAAACGCCCAGGCACTGGAAGAACTCGTGATGGGAGTTTTGCAACGCGTCGCTGAACAAGGTGTAGCACAAGAGCAAATGGAATCGGTACTGCATCAACTGGAACTGGAACAACGCGAAGTGGGCGGTGGCCACTACCCTTATGGTCTGCAACTTATCCTTGATGGCTTGTCCAGCGCAGTGCATTACGGCGATCCCGTTGCCGCACTGAATCTCGACCCGGTACTCAATCAACTGCGGGAAGACATTAAGAATCCCGAATTCATTAAACAGTTAGTAAAGACTTATTTAATTGATAATCCCCATCGCGTGCGTTTAACTCTCGTTCCCGATACCAAACTGAGTGCACACCGACAAAAAAGCCTTGCGGCGAAACTGGCGAAAATCAAGGCTGGTCTTTCAAATGATCAGAAACACACGATTATCGACCTGGCGCAAAAGCTGGCGGAACGTCAACAAAAGAAAGATGATGAAAGTGTGTTACCCAAAGTCGGCCTGGAAGACGTACAGGAAGACATGCACATTGCCGAAGGTGAAACAAAACAGGTCAATGGTTATAAAACCACGAATTATGCGCAGGGCACTAATGGTATCGTGTATCAACAAATTGTCTGCAATATGCCGAAGTTGTCCGATGACCTGTTACAACATCTACCCTACTACACTTCCAATCTGACAGAACTGGGTTGTGGCGGCCGCAGTTATCTGGAAACCCAGGCGCTGGCTGCCAGTGTCACCGGTGGCATCAATGCTTTTACTGCGACCCGCGGTAAAAGTGACGACGTACAGTCGGTGTCGAGTTTCTTTTTCGTATCGGGCAAGGCGTTGGCCAGAAACCATAAACACCTGTGTCAATTGATGCGCGAAACACTGGAATCACCCCGCTTTGACGAGATGGGCAGAATCAAGGAATTAATCGGGCAGCAACGTGCGCATCGCGAACAAAGCGTCACTGGCCAGGGACACAGCCTGGCAATGGTTGCTGCCAGCGCCGGACTCAGCCCGGCCGCGCAGTTAAAACATAAACTCAGCGGCCTGCAAGGCATCAAGCACACCAAGCAACTGGATGCGCAGTTGGCAGAACCCGAAAACCTGAAAGCACTCACCGATAAATTTCAGGCTATTCATGATGCAATTCTGGCTTCCGAACGACAGTTTTTATTAATTGGTGAAGCAGAACAGTTAAGTGATTACATGAATGATCTGTCCGCAACCTGGAGTCAACGTTCTGCAGGTAAACAAAGCAGCGAAGCCTTTGGTCTGGATAAAACCAGCGGCCAGGTAAAGCAATTATGGATTGCCAACTCACCCATTAACTTCTGCGCCAGGGCCTACCCTACGGTACCGGTGGAACACGAGGATGCCGCAGCATTAGCGGTACTCGGCGGATTTTTACGTAACGGGTATTTGCACACCGCGATTCGAGAGAAAGGCGGCGCTTACGGTGGCGGCGCCAGTTATACGTCCGACATTGCTGCATTCCGGTTTTATTCCTACCGCGATCCACGCCTGGTCAATACGCTGAATGATTTTGACCAATCTATTGACTGGTTATTGTCGGAAAAACACGAGTGGCGGCAAGTGGAGGAAGCTATCCTGGGTGTGATCAGCAGTATCGACAAACCTTCCTCCCCCGCGGGTGAAGCAAAAGATGCTTTCCAAAGTTCTTTGTTTGGGCGCACACCGGAGAAACGTCGTTATTATCGCAGCCGTATCCTTAAGGTGACACTGGATGACCTGAAGCGGGTCGCGGAAACTTACTTTGATCCCGCCAGGGCCAGCACCGCTGTAATCACCAACGCAGCCACCCTGGATCAAGTTGGCGACATGGGTATGGAAGTTATCAAATTATAACACCCTGTTGTATGCGGCACTGACTATCACCAATAGTCAGTGCCAATCCTGTTTGCTTATCCCAAGAATCATATGCAAATAAACTTTAAAGACCTTCAGGACACCCTGCCCCAGCGCGGGAAGATTCAGCAAATATTTATTCGTCCAGAAAAATACGCGTCACCCTTGTCGGTCCAGCAAGTGACTGCGAGTAGCAAAACCGGACTGCAAGACGACCACTATCGAAGTTCGGGATCAAACAAACGCCAGGTGACCTTGATTCAATACGAACACATTGCAGCCATGGCCTCTCTGCTTGGTATTGACGCCATTGATGCTTCATTGTTGCGTCGTAACCTTGTGGTATCCGGCATTAACCTGCTAGCTTTAAAAGACAAGGTTTTTAGCGTGGGTGATTGCCAACTGGAAATGACCGGTTTGTGTCATCCCTGTTCACGCATGGAAAAAGCACTGGGGCCGGGTGGCTATAATGCTATGCGTGGTCATGGTGGCATCACCGCCCGTGTTGTTCGGGATGGCACCATTCGGATTAATGATCTGGTGCGTATGGTCCGCTAATTATTTGGTAATCACCGGCGCATAAACTGCTATAAACTTAATGTGCTATAAAGAAGTTAACGCGATTCGCAAATCGACTTAAACATTGATGGGATACGCATGAGAATTGGATACTTAAGCTCACGTTTAATCGTCATTATCAACATACTTGGCATTATTTTATGCGTGTTAACTACGACCTGGATCGTGGTGACCCATACCGATCTGACGCCGGAAAAAACCGAACGTGTATTCCAGAAAAATATCAAGGAAGCCAACGAGATTCGCAGTCTGGATGCGTTTCGCCAGGTTCATCAAAGTATCCTGCTATCCCACAAGCGCCTGCAGGATAGTCACTATAACAATGTTAAACCAATTTACTGGATGACCATCGTGGCAATTCTAATTTTTGCCCTGAATACTTTCTTGTTCTGGCGCTTGGTCAAGGCAAAATCTATCCGCATTCGTTAATACAACAGACAGTCATTGGTCAGGCGAGGACTGAAGCGTATTTTGCTTCGATGCGCTTGGCGTATTCCAGCAGCTCATCCAGTATATGGTGGCGATCAACAAATTCCATATCTTCAACTTTGAGTGCTTTAATTTTTTCCCGCAACTTCTCCAGGGTAAGAGCATGGGCGGTAGTGTCTGTAAACAACTTATGATGACAGTACTCATCCCATTGCCACTTCTCCGCATCGGACAAACTATCCGGAAAGTTACGCGCTTTATAACGTATCAGTAGCTCCGGTAATCGTTCATCTTTAAAGTGAAACTGTTCATTGCTTAATTGCCTGGCATCTGATTCCCTGATGCGGGCAAAATCCTGCTTGTCGTGATCGTTAAAAAATCCATCATAAAGCATAAACTCCGGATCGCTGGTTTTCTCGTATTCCGGATGGGCAAATACTTCACGCAATTTTTCATTAAGCTTGTGGGTTTGTTTCAGTGTCTGCAGGTTTTTATAACACTTATCCAGCTTGATACCGATGCGTTTTGCCGACGTCGCATCAAGAGTATTAAGCGGGACCAGAACAGGACACTTATTGATATGCACAGCCTTGACCGGAATGCGTTCTACGTCATCAGACAGTTCGCTGGATGGCGTAAAAATTCGCTTTTTGATTTCCTCGATGCCGAGTTCAATTAATTGCGTGGGTTCGACGCTCAGGTCATAGACAATATACGCATTCTTGTTGATAGGATGCATGGCAAGGGGAGCGACCACCGCCGTGTTGAATTTGGATCCAGGATATTTTGAAGAAACATGAATCACCGGCGCCATATTCCTTACATCCAGCATTTTTGCCAACGCCTGTTTACCGCGGTTGGTATAGGCATAATCGTATAATTTAGGTTGCGCCGTTTTGATCAGTCGCGCCATGGCAATCGTGGCATGCACGTCAGACATGGCATCGTGTGCCATGGAATGCTCAATGCCATTTTCTTTGGTGAGTAGTTCCAGTTTGAAGCTGGTATTACCTTCATCGTTTTTCGGCCAGTTGACTCCATCCGGCCTCAAGGCGTGGGTCAGACGTACGACATCAATAATATCCCAACGCGAATTGCCATGTTTCCATTCCCGTTCATAGGGATCGTAAAAATTGCGATAAAACAACGAACGCATGAATTCATCATCAAAGCGGATGTTGTTGTAGCCAACCACACAGGTATTAGGCAGGGAAAACTCTTCAAATATGCGTTTGGCAAACTCGTTTTCCTTAAGACCTTTTGCATTGACCATATCCGGGGTCATACCGGTGACCAGGCAGGATACGGGTTCCGGCAGAATTTCGTCACTCAATTGACAGTAGAGCGTGAGGGGTTCACCGATAATATTCAGGTCTTCGTCGGTACGGATGCCGGCGAACTGGCAAATGCGGTCACGCTTGCTGTCGATGCCAAACGTTTCCAGATCGTACCAGTATAATGAGCGTTGCTGAGCCACGATGATTATTATTAATTGATGGTGTTATTAATTGATGGCGTTTGAGTTATTGTGTGTGAATTGAAGCGCGCGTGCTTATTAATAGTATACGATCACGCAGCAGATCGCTAACTTACAGAATCTGCTAGCAGTCATTATCTATATAATGTAAACACATATCAAAACCGGTTTAATCCGTTTGAGAATATTTTAAACCCCCTTTAGTTCACGACATAGCCTGCTGCTTCGTAGTGACCTTCGATTTCATATTTCTACGCGTTTAACAGTTCATTATTAGCGAATATTTTGCTATAAACAGCAGAGAAGCAAATTGTTTGTATTTTGTGCACACCGGTAGTCGGGCTGTTCCAAGCCGTCACAGGTGGCACATCCCGGGTTTATGAAGGGGGTAAACCGATGAACCGTCATTATTCTTTGATCTCGCTATCTACGTTGATTTTTTGTTGCGCGTCGTTACCGGTATTGGCCGGTGAACCGGATGATATTGCCCTCTGTTTTGATGAGAATGGCGATATTACATATTCCGATGTCTTGTGCGCGACTTTTGAAAACAACAACCCGCTGCTGATGAGTGAAGACGCGGTTCAGCGCCATATTCGTAACAACGAAACTATTAGCAAAGAGGCAGGTACCATTGCCTCCGCTCAGTTATCCTCCGTAACGACAGAAGCCATTGATCGTTGTCAGCAAAATTTCAGTCGTTACTTCAAGCGCAAGTACCGTTCAGCGTCTTACGTACCCAGCATTGCGTTCGATCAACTGGTTGATCAGTACAATAAAGGCTCCAGGGTTTCTATCTCAGCGGTAGGCAGCGTGGAATATGAGGATAATGCAGCAAGTCGGATGCTCAATATTGAATGCACCGCCCAGAAACTGGGAGCAGACGCTAACTGGCAGGTTGGTTACCGTGAAAAATAACTAATGGCTACCAGTATATCTGGCAGCCATCAAAATTCTAAATAATTTACTAACGCTAGATTTTACGCGTGCGCCATGAATAATAGCGTTGTAATAGCAACAGGAACAGCAACAATCCTATGTGACCGACGCTACCGGCACCCGAGCTATTATCATAGGCGCTCACTATTTCAATACTATCAGTCTTTGTAGCAGATAGCGGGGGATTACCATTATCCGCCACCGTCACTTGCACTCTATACGCACCAAGGTTTAATACTGAAGGATCAAACGTCAAGGTATCTGGCAAAGCATCGGTATCCTGCAACTGGCTGTCGGTACCATCCCAGCTAATCGTTGCCTGCGACGGATCATTTTCATCATTTATCATCACCGTGATGGTAACCGGGCCTCGATCCTGGTAAATGGTTGCGACCGGCATACCATTTTGGCTCCAGACCAACGACAACTCGGGAGGTTCGTTGGTGCCACCAGTCGGAAGAAACTCGGAAGTCTCGATACCGTTTGAGTAATTAAAATTCGCGTCATGGGCAAAAATCTTAAAGTAATATGTTTGCCCCGGTGTAAGACCCGTAATAGTCGCCGAGTTACCCAAACCATTATATACCACATGTGAGGTGCCAATATCGTCGTCGATAACATAGCTCGTATTGGCTATGGGTTCAGAGACAATTGAAATGGTATCCCAAACAATGATGACCTTATAGAAATCCTCAGCGGGATTTTCCCAGGATAGCCGCATCGTGTCGCCATCTGCTGTCGCAGTGAAGTTTTGCACGGGAGCGGGAGGTGTAGTGTCGTTGCTGTTGTCTACAATAGTTTGTTGCACTTCGACACCCGTCGAATAACGCAGCTGTTCATCGAGCACAAAAACCTTGTAGTAGTATGTTTGGTCAACCGTCAACCCCGTATCTACATACTGGCTGGCATTACCGACGTACACGGCGCTGGCGCTGTCAATAATGTCGTTTGCCTGATATGCCTGACCACCAGTGGGACTTGCGGTGATCGTGTTGGTACTTCTTAATATCAATACTTCCAGATTAGTACTGTCCGGGTACTCCCAGGCGATGCTAACTTCGTTATTGCCAGTCGCTGCAGTGAGATTCTGCACATCTTCCGGTGGCACATCGGCAACCAGGCGAATATCCGCGCAGGAATAATACATCGTAGGCGGATTACGATCCGTCATAACTTGAATCAGTTGCAGACTGCACCCTTCGCAGGCCATGTTTGGCAAGGTGATGGTGGCGCTATAAAAATGTGGAACATCTGAGCCATCCTGGGTATCAATAGCATCGTACAATACATTGTCATCAAAGCCCTGATCATTGGCCGGAGAAAACGCGATACGATAAGAACCGGGATGGTTAATGGTTTCTTCCCATTCCACCGTGATTTGCTGGCCGGCGTTTAAAGTGGTGGGGTTTAGTGAACGCGGGATATCGCCGCAGGGGCCGGTTTTTATGCCGGCACTGGTTGAACGTGGCGGTACCACACCATCCAGCGCAAAACGCGCATGGGCGCGTGCCATTTCGGTGTACAACATCGCAATGATGACTAACACCACAATCTCAACTGCAGCGATTACTTTTTTATTCCAGCCCGGCATATTGTTTCTCCACTAGCACCCTAACACGCTCATCGGTTTGTATTGTTTTTGTATCGGACTGATGAACCGGCACCAGAACTAGCCTGGCAATCGTATATACTGAACTAGGACAGCAGGATGTCCGTCGCGACAATTGCCAGTACCAGTGCACACACCACAATGGCGTTAATAAACATCAGTTCCAGATCTGCGGTATCCAGCCACTGTTTGGCAGGCTTAACCGCGGTTTTCTCTTTTTGCTTTCTCTGCATATACCACTCCGTATTTGAACAACTTTATTTTGGTCAACTAAAAGTACCGAACCGAACGAACCAGCTTCGGCGAAATATTTTTCAGAATTTAACGTTCACATCACCAGAGTTGGTGATCCATAGACAGTACTTACGATACCACGTAGTTAACTAAGTAGCATCTTTTAGGGAGCATTTTGTGATCGATTTCAAAGTTGTGAGGCTGTCGTTATCTTGTTGTTTTGTATTAATATTTTCAATCTTTTATTAGTTATAATTATCTATCGTTTAGGCGAGCGTCTTATTTTGTTTTAGTGATTTTTTAATGTCGCTAACGATCTCGTTGAGTCGAGGCTGGGAGACTTTCATTGTGGTGCCTAACTCCTGACAAAATAACGAGATTCGCATTTCCTGCAACATCCAGTGATATTGGGAAATTTCTTTATTATGCAATTTCATAATGCGTGGATTATCAGCCCACTCCAGGTACTGCTCCCAATACGATGCCAGTTGCGCCAGGCGTTGTTGATCTTTTTGCGGTGACTGTTCCAACTTTTCAAAACGGATCAACATGCCCTTCAAGTATTTTGGTATTTGCATAAGCCAGTGTCTGTCGACATGTTGAATGAAGCCGGGATAGATCAGGTGATCCAGTTGCGACTGCATATCCTGTAGCGATGCAAGCCAGGCCAGGTTGGTCTTGCTGGATAGTAGCTGCTTGATGTCTTTATAGTAACGGGAAATCTCCAATAAGGTGTTGCAGAACTCATTGGCAACGGCGGTTATGCGGCTATTGGCATCGGCACAGCACTGATCAAACTGTTCTTTGTTATGAATCAGCTTGCGTATATCGTCGTTTTCCTGAAATAAGGCATCGCTCACAATACTCTGCAGTAACTCTTTTCTTAATGCTTCGCAATTAAACTTACTGGCGAAATTCATGCAGATATCGTGGAAATGCTGCAGGTTTTTTTCAACATATTTAATTTTCGATTTTTCCCGTATTAGGTACAGCCTTGCAACGCCCTGGCGGTGTGCCTGAACTGCTTCTGCCTGATCCTCAAAATTTTTAATCGCGACACTATCCCCTTCGTCGGTGAGGGCGGGATAAACCGTTAAGCTAAAGCCACGCACATCCATGACTTTTTGCCCGGCTAGTTCGCCTGCGCCCCACTCCAGCATGCCTGCGTTTTCTACCAGATCAGGGGCGGCACTCATTACTGGCGCGGTTTTCAGTGTATTTTTTAACTTTGTCAGATCCCGTCCCGAGGCAAGCACCTTTCCCTTCTCATCCAGTATTTTAAAATTCATCATCAGAAATTCCGGCAAGCTCACCTGATGCCAGATTTCCGCAGGCACTACAACGCCGGTCATTTGTTTTAATTGTCTGCCAAGCGCTTCGAATAGTGGCTCCTTGTACGGTTGTATCGCCTCTATACACGCTTTGGCGTATTCTGGCGCCGGCACAAACGAGCGCCGGTATTTTTTCGGAAGCGCTTTGATAATAGCGACGATTTTTTCCTGCAGGAATCCCGGCACCAGCCATTCAAAGACGTATTCTGCCACCTGGTTGATCAATAAATGTGGAATCAATACACTGATGCCGTCATGTTGCGCACCGATATCAAAGGAATATTCGAGGGCAAGACGAAGATTATCCAGCTCGAGATAATCCGGCCTTGCCGACTGTTGCAACGCATCCGCTTGCCTGCTAAGCAGTTGCGCCCGAGTGAAACAGAGGAAGTTTTTATCCTCGGCTTCTTTTCTGGCAATCCATTTGTTAAACGATTTGACGTTACATATCTGTGGCGGTATTTTCTCATCGTACAAAGCGAACAGTTCACTATCACTAACCAGAATACCGCGTACGCGCTGTTTTTCTTCTTCGGCTTTAATGGCAGCAATCAATTCATTATTGTGTCGATAAAAATGCGCATTGCTTCTGAGCTTTTGTTCGACTAGCGCGGCTCGAATGAACAATTCCCGACTTTCAATGACTGAGATATTTTCGTAGTTAATTTTCTTTTGAACGACAATGGGCAAGCCATACAGGGTAATTTTTTCGTAGGCTGATACATGACCGGTTTTTTCATCCCAATGGGGCTCTGAATAATGATGCTTGGTGATATGGGACGCCAGTGTTTCCAGCCACTCCGGCTGTATTTTTGCCACTGTATGCGCGTACAATTTCTGTGTCTCAATTAATTCCGCGGCGACGATCCACTTGGGGGATTTTTTTGTCAATACTGACCCGGGAAACAATGTCATCCCGATATCGCGTGCCCCGATGTATTCCTGCTTTTCCTTGCGAAATCCAATATTACCCAGCAACCCGGCACACAAAGAACAATGAATATCCTGGTAACTGGCTGCTTGCTGATTGATTTTCCCTCCGCCCTCGCGGGCAATCTCCGTAAGCTGTGTATGAACATCCAGCCACTCGCGCATACGCTGATATGACAGAAAATGCTCGCGACACCACTTGCGAAGACGATTATTGGATAACTGCCGTGATTGCTCGCGATAGACATTCCATAAATTGAGATAGAACAAAAAGTCCGACGATTCGTCCTGAAACAATTCATGTTTTTTGTCCGCTGCATCGCTGAACTCATGGGGGCGTTCGCGCGGATCCTGTACCGACAGTGCACTGGCAATCACCAGCACTTCCTTCAACGCCTGTCTGGCAGATGCTTCAATTAACATTCTGCCGATCTTCGGGTCCACGGGCATGCGCGCCAGTTGATGACCGATACGGGTGAGTTTGTGATAATGGTCGATGGCCAATAATTCATTCAAAAGTTTATAACCATCTTTAATGTAGCGTTGGTCAGGCGATTCCAGGAATGGAAATTCTTCAATATGTCCCAGCTTCAACACTTTCATCCGCAAAATGACCGACGCCAGATTGACCCGTTTGATTTCCGGATCGGCAAACTGTGGACGTGCCAGAAAGTCCTCCTCGGAAAATAACCGAATACACACGCCTTCGCTGACACGACCACAACGCCCTTTGCGTTGGTCAGCATTGGACTGGGATATTTTTTCAATGGGCAGGCGTTGCACCTTGGTCTTGTAGTTGTAGCGGTTGATGCGCGCCTTACCGGTATCGATCACATATTTGATACCGGGAACAGTCAACGAAGTCTCTGCAACATTGGTCGACAAAATAATTCGGCGCTTTTTACTACCCTGAAATATTAGATTCTGTTCTTTCGCACCGAGGCGAGCGTATAACGGCAATATCTCGTCACTGTTATGGTTCAGTTGCTTTTTTAAAAAATTGTTAATGTCTCGGATATCCCTTTCCCCACTTAAAAACACCAGGGTATCGCCTCTACTGTGTCGATCCAGTTCATGTATTGCTGCCAAAATGGCATTTTGGGTCTTATTGCCCTGATCGCTCAACTCTTCGGTTTCTTCCAGGGGGCGATAGCGAACTTCCACGGGATAGGTACGACCGGATACTTCGATAACGGGTGCGCCATCAAAATGCCTGGAGAAACGCTCAGTATCAATTGTGGCTGAGGTGATAATCAGTTTCAGGTCACGGCGTTTTGGTAACAGGGTTTTCAAATAACCCAGAATAAAATCAATATTAAGATTACGTTCATGGGCTTCGTCAATAATCAGGGTATCGTATTGATTCAGAAAATGGTCACCCTGCATTTCCGCCAGCAATATACCGTCGGTCATTAGTTTTATATAAGAATCTTCACGCACCTCGCCGGTAAAACGAACCTTATAACCTACCAGCCCCCCTAACTCACTCCCTAATTCTTCCGCAATACGTTGCGCAACACTACGGGCTGCAATTCGCCTGGGCTGGGTATGACCAATCATACCGCTGACTCCCCTGCCCATCGACAGACAGATCTGCGGCAACTGGGTGGTTTTTCCGGACCCGGTTTCCCCTGCGATCACTACCACCTGGTTCGCGTCGATCGCACGAATAATTGCGTCCTTGAACTGGATCACAGGTAAATCCGCATTCATTGCCGGGCTCGGTAGTCGGCTCCGGCGCGCCTCGTATAAGTCGTGGGAACGCTGATAATCCTTCAACAGCTTCTGCAATTTTTGCAGGTTTGGAGTTTGTTTTGCGTGTTTCTGCGTCGTCAGCAATTGTTGAATACGTCGACTTAACGCATGGCGATCCTTTACCATGACCTGGTCCAGCGTATTACGCATCCTCGTCAGTTGGTGAGTTGAGTTAGCAGGATTGGCGGGCATGTGATCTGGCAATGATTATCGTATTTACTGTGACTGAGTCGCCACATCCGTTATTGAAAAAGCGGTGTCACCAACAATAAATCTTATCCCTCTATAATGTGCTTCGATTATACCCTGTAGTTTTTAACGGGAAAACTACTGAAACTGCCGAACAACATTTTATTATTCCTGTTTTAGCAACTTTCCATTCGCCCCCTGTCAGCCTGGTTGACAGGCTTATTGTGATTGAATTCGTCTTTCGCTTGTAAAAGTTTCACAATTCCACAAAATACTCGCCTACTCATCGTTATCAATGCTTTTTTATAGCTACTCTTAACCTTATAAAAATTTGGTCGTGCTATTAGGCAGGATCCTACTAGTCCAACATCCTTCAGGAGCGGTAACCTTGCGGAGTAGTTGACATGAGAAGTGCAAAGACGGGAATTATCCTGCTATGTGTAGCGTGGGTATTTACTGCACAAGCAGCCACAATCACAAAACTTAGTGTTGCAAATGGTACAGAAGCAGACAATGCCAGCATCAACCCCTCAATTAGCAGCGACGGACGCTTTGTTGCATTTGAATCTGACGCCACAAACCTGGTGGCTGATGATACCAACAATGTGACAGATGTATTCGTCGCTGACGTTCAGAACGGCAGCATTGAGCGTATCAGTCTGGGACTCAGTGGCGTTGAAGCCAATGGTGCCAGCACCAATCCGGTTATATCAGGCAACGGGCGCTATGTCGCATTTGAATCCTTTGCGTCTAACCTGGTATCCGGCGACACTAACCGCGTAATCGATATTTTTGTCTATGATCGCCAAACCGCATCGACGACACGCGTATCGATTAGTAGCAGCGCAAGCCAGGCAACCAGTCATAGCTTCAGCCCTTCGATTAGTGAGAATGGACAGGTTATCGCTTTTTACTCCCTGGCAACCAACCTGGTTGCGAATGATACTAACCGGGCTATCGACGTTTTTGTTCATGACACACTAAGCGGTAACACAGAACGTGTCAGTGTTGACGCCAATGGCAATCAAGGAAATATGGATAGCTGGCAACCCCGTATCAGCGCTAACGGACAATATGTGGTGTTTTCTTCCAATGCCAGCGACCTGGTCGCTGGCGATACGAATAGCGCACAGGATATTTTTGTCTACGATCGGCAGGAGTTAGCTATCATGCTGGTATCGAATACCGCAGATGGGCTACCCAGTAATGGACGCAGCGCATATCCGGCTATCAGTGGCGATGGAAACATTGTGGTGTTTGAATCCAATGCCACTAATCTCGTTGCAGATGATAATAATGATGCAACGGATATCTTTACTTTTGATCAACGCCAACAGATTTTGACAAAAGTGAGCATTAGCAATTTAGGGGGCGATACTGACGGGCCCAGTTATCAACCTGCCATCAGCCAGGATGGTCGCTTCGTTAGTTTCTTTACCTATGCCTCAAACCTGGTAGACGCTGACTCGAATAACTTCGAGGATGTTTTCATTTATGACCAGCAAACCGGCCGCATGGAGTTGTTAACTAATACCGAGGATGGTCAGGCCTCGAACTCATCCAGCTTTAATCCATCACTCAATGCCGACGGACGCTATATTGCATTGTTTTCCTTTGCTTCCAACTTAAGCACGCCGGACACCAACAATGTTGACGATGTCTTTCTGTTTGATCGCGGTGTTATGAATGCCGCCCCCATTGCCAATGCCGGCAATGATTCCAATGTCGTTCTGGGAAGCAGCGTCGTGCTGGATGGTAGTGGCTCATTTGATCCCGACGGCGAACCCATTACACTTTATCAGTGGCAAGTGGTATCAACACCTGCCAATAGCAACCTCGGTAGTTGGACCGCCAACGAAGTAGATCCATTGTTTGCTCCGGATAGCAGTGGCGTTTTTGTGCTTTCCCTGACTGTCAGTGACGGACTAGCCTCAAGCAGCGCGGATGAAGTCTTTATCAGTGTTAGTGACAATTTGCCGCCTGTAGTGGTTATTACCGCGGACAATACCCAGGGTTACGCACCGCTGAGCGTAAGCTTTGATGGCAGTCAGAGTTATGATCCGGAATCAGGAGCAGTTACCTACCTGTGGGATTTTGGTGATGGTAGCAACAGCCACGAAATGGGTCCCATCCATCTGTACACCACACCAGGGTCTTACCTGGCTACTCTGACGGTTACCGATGATATAGGCAATCATGGTCAGGCAGAAATGCGGATTGATGTGCTTGCTGTCAACCAAGCGCCGGTGATCACGAATTTTAGCGTTAGCCCCGCTTCTGGCCCGGCGCCATTGCTTGCGAACTTCTCTTTACAAGTGTCCGATCCGGAAAACGACAACCTGAGTGTAGTATGGGATCTTGGTGATGGCACACTCGTCTATGATGAGTTACAACTGAGTCACAGCTACACTTCGCCAGGCACTTTCCACGGCAGCGTCACCGTGAGCGATGGTCTGTCCAGCACTCAACAGATTTTTACAGTCAACGTCGACTCCGACTTCGTCATTAAACACGCTTACTACAAAATTTATGTCGTACATGAAAAACCACTGCTTGGAAAATTCCGCTTCAGTGCTCGTTTCGAGTTTAATGGTGTGTTGGCACCTGATGACATCGTCATACTCGAATTCGGCGGCCTGGATATTTTTCAGCTACCTTTTAGTGAATTTCGCCAGGACAAATCCAATGTGTACATCTACAAATCCAGGCATTTGATGGTTAAGCTGGATTTTAATGAACAAATAATTAGCGTCTCCAAACAACGGTTGTTTGTTGAAAAAGAAAATTTCAAAACTGTTACTGG
>JGI2160J19893_10000084_pt1 | contig 28753 bp, 25 predicted proteins | sample DeeMarSeWOR28_12_FD_19893 | JGI IMG/M metagenome (IMG submission 19893)
GAAGCCAGTCGCCAGCGGCCTTACCCCCGGCAAGATAGAAAAAAATAGACTTGACGAGCCGGCTAATATTTTATATTTATTTATAATTATGACACGCTGAGGGATCGTCTAGCGGCAGGACGACGGGTTCTGGCCCCGTTAACCTAGGTTCGAATCCTAGTCCCTCAGCCATTTCGACACGCTCAGGGCACCCACGAGAGGGTGCCCTTTTCGTTTTTAAGATCATGGCTAACCTTTTAAAAATTTTTTAATATTTCACAGAACCGAATATTTCGGCGCGATCCGGGTTGAGATTTCTCAAATCGTTTGATTTTTTGCAAAATGCATTCTAATTTAAATGAAAATGTGAACCGTTGATAGGCTAAGGAATGGCCCTTATGAAGTCCACCGACAATCAGGCTGCTCAAAGCTCGAAACCGGCTTCCCCGAAAACCAATGGCGAATTTGCGCCGCCGCCTAACTTTATCAAGTACATTATCGATGAAGACCTCAAGGCCGGTAAAAACGACGGGCGCGTCCATACGCGCTTTCCGCCGGAACCCAACGGATATTTGCACATCGGGCATGCGAAATCCATCTGTTTGAATTTCGGACTGGCTGAAGAATACCGTGGCGTTTGCAACCTGCGCTTTGATGATACCGATCCGGCCAAAGAAGAGGTTGAGTATGTGGAATCCATCAAGCAGGACGTTCGCTGGCTGGGATTTGACTGGCAGGATCGCGAATATTATGCCTCCGATTATTTTGAGCAACTATTTGAATATGCGATCCAGCTCATCAAAAAAGGCAAGGCCTATGTTGACAGCCTAAATTCTGATCAAATCAGGGAATATCGCGGCAGCCTGACGCAACCCGGTAAAAACAGCCCCTATCGTGAGCGCACGATCGAAGAAAACCTGGATATGTTTGAACGCATGCGGGCCGGTGAATACAAGGAGGGCGAGCATGTGCTGCGGGCCAAGATAGACATGGCCTCACCCAATATGCTGATGCGCGATCCCACCCTGTACCGGATCAAGAAAGTCCCTCATTATCGCACTGGCAGCATGTGGGTCATTTATCCCATGTATGACTTTACCCATTGCCTCTCGGACTCGATCGAAGNGATCACCCATTCGATTTGCACGCTGGAATTTGAAATCAACCGGGAGCTCTATGACTGGGTTTTGGACCGCCTGGAGGTCTACCACCCGCAGCAAATCGAGTTTGCCCGACTCAACCTGAACTATACGGTGCTCAGCAAGCGCAAGCTGATCCGCCTGGTGGAAGAAGGCCATGTCGACGGCTGGGATGACCCCCGCATGCCGACGATATCCGGTTTACGGCGCCGGGGATACACCCCTGAATCCATTCGTCATTTCTGCGAACGCATCGGCGTCGCCAAAGCCGACAGCATGGTGGACATTGCCCTGCTGGAATATTGCATCCGGGAAGATCTCAATAAAATTGCACCCCGCGTGATGGGTGTGCTGCGGCCGCTGAAGATCATCATTGACAATTATCCCGTCGATCAGGTAGAGGAATTAGATGCCATCAACAATCCGGAAGATCCGGATATGGGCACCCGCAAAATCCCCTTCTCCCGGGAGCTGTACATCGAGCAGGATGATTTTATGGAAGAGCCGCCCAAAAAATTTTTCCGCCTNGCCCCGGGACGGGAAGTCCGGCTGCGCTATGCTTACTTTATTACCTGTGTCGATGCGGTCAAAGACCCTGAAACAGGAGAAGTGACCGCGTTGCATTGCANCTATGATCCCCTTACGCGTGGGGGGGATGCACCGGATGGCCGAAAAGTCANAGGAACGCTGCACTGGGTTTCCGCATCCCATGCGCTAGCGGCGGAAGTACGCCTCTATGATCATCTCTTTTTAAAGGAAAACCCCAACGCGGTGGAAGAAGCAAAGGATTTTAGCGATTATATTAACACCAACTCTTTGAAAAAATTGACGAATTGCATGGTAGAGCCCGGTCTGGCCACAGCCGCACCGGGAGACCGCTTTCAGTTTGAGCGCCTGGGGTATTTTTGTGTGGACACAAAGGATTCCAAAGCGGGAGACCTGGTATTCAACCGGACCGTAACCTTACGGGATACCTGGGCAAAAATACTTAGAGGCCAGCGGCATAAAACGTAACCGATCACTTGAAATAAACAATCAGGTATGATAGCCAGATAATCACATGAGGAGGCGTCGCTTATTCAATAATCTTAAATATTGATCATTCAATTTCGGGGTGGCAGCCTGTTAAGGTTCAACCAAAGATCGCATCGAATTCCCGGCAGTGTTTTTTTGATATGTCCACTTCGAAGTCACCGGCACCATGCCTGTTTCGGTCAAGGGGACGGAAACGTGGTGCATGATGTTCAGCTTAGAGATATTGTCGTGCTTTTGCAGTGTTCCTCGTACTGTTGGAATGACTCACCGGCAACGACAGGAGGAGAGCAGATCTGGTTTAATAAAAAGGGGTGACTTCGGATTCAGCTCAAATGGTGGACCAATAAGGGGGAAGAATTTAAGCGTCTTTAAAGGCTGCCACCTCGATTATTTTTTAATTTGAATTAAAAAACGATCCCCACATAGCCAACAAAACTGTCTCCAGGGTTTTTATCGTAGCTGGTTGCATAGGCGATGGTTTTGCCCTGAGCGGCTCCCAGGTGTTTTGCGGTTTCGATGGCGGTGGCTGCGGCACCGGCACAACAGGCGTTGTGGCTGGCCAGGGCTTCGTTAATCACCTTTTCAGCATCCATATCCAGCATCAAGTCAATAATCCGACGATCATTTTGATGGCGCACCCAATCAACGGCCTGTGAACCGGTTCCCTTAGATACGAATCCATAATTGCGACCATAATGCGTCAGGTCCGTCGATCCAATCACCTTAATCCGTAAATTTAAATGATCGGCAATTTCGACGACCGCCCGGCCAATTTCCAGCGAACTTTTGGCAGGCGGCACACCCATGGCAACGATCTTCACCTCGCTGAAGAAATACTTGATAAAAGGAAGTTGCACCTCGATCGTATTGTCCTGGTTGAAACTGTCGGGGGATTCAAGTGTAAATGAAAATTGTTCGGTCAACTCGCCGGCCAGTTGCTCAGCCACCCGAATTTCACCGAAAGGCGTCTCCCATGCACCTTCCGCCATCATCACGCAGGGCGCATCCGGGTGAAGATGCGTCCCGAAAACAACAAATACATCGGGGCTTTCATCGGATTTCAGACTGCTGATCACCTTGCATGCAATACTCCCTGAAAAAAACCACCCGGCATGAGGGACGATACCCCCCACCCGTTGTGCGGCTGGAAAATCGAACCGTTCGCCTTCGGCCAGAAACCCTTCGATTTCTTTTTCGCATTCAGCCGCACTTGAAGGGTACCAGCTGCCGGCAAATACAGCTCTTCTGAGTTTTGTGGGGTTCATGGTTCACCTCCTATAAAATGGATTAGGCCTGTGGAGCGCTGGCGCTTGAAGAGCGTTTCACTTGAAGAGCGCGGCCGCTTGAGGAGAAATATCAATTATTTTTCGGCCGCGAGGCCGAAAGGCCGGTCCTCAAGGCTTGAAGAGCCGGTCCTCGAGTCCCCTAAAAGGGGCGCTCAAAATTAACCGGCGACCCGTACATCTGTTCCGGCCACTTATTTGCTGCGGATCTTGGGTTCAGTATAAGGAATCCGCAGGATGTTGTCCATGGCGATTTTTATCGCAACGGAAATTATAAGATTTTTGTTTCAAGCGGTTGACTTTTCTTTTAAAAAAAGATGATTATCATTGAAGTGGATATTTTTCAGACCCGGTGTATTTGGCCGGATAATTAGACGCTTACGGGAGGATCAGATGTGGGAGTATACCGATAAAGTAAAAGATCATTTTCTCAACCCGCGCAATGTGGGCGTATTGGAAGGCGCTGATGGTGTGGGAGAAGTCGGATCCATCGCATGCGGTGATGCCCTGACCTTTTATTTCAAGCTCGATGAAAACGGCCGCATTAAAGATGCCACCTTTCAAACCTTTGGTTGTGCCAGTGCGATTGCCTCATCATCGGCGCTGACCGAAATGGTCAAGGGCAAGACTTTAGAGGAGGCGCGAAAAATAACCAACGAAGACATCGCTGAGTATCTGGGTGGCCTGCCGAAGGAAAAAATGCATTGCTCGGTGATGGGTCGCGATGCACTTGAAAAGGCCATCACCTGTTATCTCGGTGAACCCGAAAAAAAGATAGACGGTGAGATCGTATGCGAATGTTTCGGAGTCACCGACCGTGAAATCGAACGGGTGGTCCGGGAAAACAAGCTGACCACCATTGAAGATGTTACTGACTATGTCAAGGCCGGGGGCGGCTGCGGCAACTGCCATGACCGCATCCAGGAAATCATTGACACCATCCTGGGCACCGCACTGCCGGTTAAAGAAAAAAAACCCGCCCTGACCAATCTGCAGAAAATCAAGTTGATCGAAGAAAGCATCGAACGCGAAATTAATCCAACATTGAAAAAAGATGCCGGCCGACTTGAATTAATCGACGTTGATGGCAATCGGGTTCTGGTGCGGATGGGTGGCACCTGCGCATCATGTGCCAAATCGCCGATTACACTTAAACACTATGTTGAGTCCAAGTTGCGGGAACTGGTATCGCCGGAAATTGTGGTCGAGGAGGTACAGTGATGAAGGTAATTTATGTCGATAACAATGCCACAACGAGGGTCGCCCCGGAAGTCCTGGATGCGATGTTGCCCTATTTCAGCACCTATTATGGCAATCCTTCCAGCATGCATTCTTTTGGTGGTGACGTTGCCGGAACAATCAATGCCGCCAGAAACAGTGTGGCCAAACTGATCGGCGCGCAACCTGAAGAGATTGTTTTTACCAGCTGCGGCACCGAAAGTGACGGCACCGCAATTCGTGCGGCCATCGAATCTTATCCGCACAAAAAACATATCGTGACCTCCAGAGTCGAACACCCCGCCGTAAAAAACCTATATGAAACCCTGTCTAAAAAGGGATATCGGGCCACCTTCGTTCCGGTTGACCGCCGCGGCAGACTCGATATCGACTATCTATATGATAGCCTGAGCGATGAGACGGCGATTGTTAGCCTGATGTGGGGCAACAATGAAACCGGTGTGATTTTTCCAGTCGAAGAAATCTCCCGGGAGGTAAAAAGCCGCGGGATTTTGTTTCATACCGACGCCGTTCAGGCCGTGGGCAAAATTCCCATCAACGTCGGCGAAACCGGTGTGGACATGCTCTCGCTTTCCGGCCACAAGTTTCACTCTCCCAAGGGAATCGGCGCGCTTTACATCCGCAAAGGCACCAAATTCTCCCCCTTTATGATCGGCGGTCACCAGGAGAGGGGCCGCCGCGGCGGCACAGAAAATACGGCATCGATAATCGGTCTGGGTAAGGCCGCTGAATTGGCGGCGGCCCATCTTGCGCAAAATGGCTACGAGCGAATCAGCCGGATGCGGGACAGGCTTGAGCAAACCCTGCTGGACAAAATACCCAACGCCATGGTTAACGGGGATCCGGCAAACCGTTTACCGAACACCACCAGCGTTGCCTTTGAATATGTGGAAGGCGAAGCGATTCTGCTGATGATGAATGAACACGGCATCTGTGCCTCTTCGGGTTCCGCCTGCACATCTGGCTCACTGGAACCGTCCCATGTTTTGCGGGCCATGGGCGTTCCGTTCACTGCTGCCCACGGCTCCATTCGTTTCAGCCTCAGCCGCTATAATACCGAGGAGGAAATCGATGTGATTCTGGAAAAATTGCCGCCCGTCATCGCGCGCTTGAGGGAGCTGTCGCCCTTCTGGAAGAAAGCAATGGAGGGATAGCTTGGCTGGCTATTGGATATTGGCTATTTTCGGGTCACAGATCAGCTGCTGAAGAAAATAAATGTCGAATATCGAACAAGGAATTTCCAATATCGAAGTGGGGCATCGCTCAGGCAGCGCGGGCGCTTGCGCCGCGTGTCGCTCTTTCTTTATAGTTTAATAAAAATGATCGTTCGAGCCGGAGGCCACCGACGGGGAGAACACCTTACTTCGACATTCGACATTCGGCATTCAATATTCGATATTCAAGTCCTTTTGTGGCAAACAGTATGCATCTCCTGCTCTGAGGACTAATGGACCTTCGCTTTAATCTTGCCTTTTAGCCATTCGATCCAGGCGTCGAATCCTTCCTCGGTCTTAGCCGAAATTTCAAAAACCGGCATCCCCGGATGCACCTGGTGGATGTAATCGACCGCTTTTTCTTTGTCGTATTCCAGATAGGGCAGCAAATCAATCTTATTTAGGAGTGCGGCCTCACACTCCCGAAACATCAATGGGTATTTTACCGGCTTGTCTTCGCCCTCGGTCACACTCAACACCACCACGCGTGAATCCTCACCGATATCAAACTCGGCCGGGCAGACGAGGTTTCCCACGTTTTCGACAACCAAAAAGTCGATATCGTCAAGCGCCAGCGTGATCGCCGCTTTTTCAATCACATGTGCCACCAGGTGACAATCCCCTCCGAATTCATCCGTATTGATCTGCACCACCGGTGCGCCGGTATTCGCAAGTCGGTCCGCATCGTGGGTGGTGCAGATATCGCCGACAATAACCGCAGTTTTTATCTCGGGCATAATGCGCGCAAGGGTTTTTTGCAGGGTGGTTGTTTTACCGGAGCCCGGAGAACTCATGACATTCAGTACAAAGAGGCCCTTTTCAGCAAAAAGTTTGCGATTTTGCTCGGCCATCTTCTCGTTTACATCCAGCACCCGGCGGACAACCTTTATCTCCCGTGTCCCGCTTTTCTGAGTGCTCACATCGGCCTGCGGGGGGGTTGCGCGGGAATGGTGAGGTTTGTGAAAATCTTTATGATGAAAATAGCGCTTTACTTTAAATGTATCATCCGGAAACATGATTATCCTCTTCAACCACCTCTATGGATTCAATATCCAGTTCGCGGCCGGAAAGAATTTCCAGCGAACCGCTTTCGCACATTTGGCAGATAAAGACCGGTTGGTCGATTGTCCACTGCGCCTGACAGTCTTTACACCTGGCGACAACCGGGACTTCTTCAATGACCAGTTTCGCACCCGCAAGCAGGGTGTCTTTGATGGCGACATCGAAACAAAATCGCAGGCTTTCAGGCACGACCGCGGCCAGTTTGCCAATTTTCAGATTGATCGCTGCAACCCGCGCTTCGCCTAAATCCGCCGGCAAAGAGCCGACGGCAATTTCGACAATCTGCAAGGCGATTCCCATTTCATGCATGCAAAAATTTCCAAGCTGTGTTTGTAAATTGGTGTTTGGTGTTTGGCAACGCTCAACCTGGCAAAAGATACTAAACACTAAATACTAAACACTATTTAAAAATTTTGGCGCAGAATTCTCCCAGGGTTCCCAGATCCTCACAGACATGAACGCCGTTGGCCTTCATGGCGTCAATTTTGGCCTGGGCCGTCCCGCTGCTGCCGGATATAATGGCGCCGGCATGTCCCATCCGCCTGCCGGGAGGGGCCGTTAATCCGGAAATAAAGCCGACCACCGGAATAGACATGTTTTGAGCGATGAAACCTGAAGCGTCTTCCTCCGCCGTTCCTCCGATTTCACCCACGATCACCACGCCCCGTGTAGCGGAATCCTGCTCAAAAGCTGCCAGACAATCGATAAAGCTGGTGCCGTTGATCGGATCACCCCCGATGCCGATGCAGGTCGTCTGCCCAATACCTTGCAGGGTTAACTGATGTACCACTTCATAGGTCAGGGTCCCGGATCTGGACACCACTCCGATCGGCCCACCCGGTTTGTGAATGGGCCCCGGCATAATACCAATTTTGGCCTCGCCGGGTGTGATGATCCCCGGGCAATTCGGCCCGATCATACGGGTGGATTTACCCTGCAGATAATTTTTGACTTTCATCATATCCAGCACCGGGATCCCCTCGGTAATCACAACCACCAGGGCGATTCCCGCATCCGCAGCCTCCATGATGGCATCGGCGGCAAAAGCCGGTGGAACGAATATCAGGCTGCAGTCGGCACCGGTGGCAGCAACGGCGTCCTTTACGGTGTTAAAAACCGGCACATCGTCCATTTTCTGACCGGCTTTTCCGGGCGTGACCCCGGCAACAACCCGGGTCCCGTAATCAATACAATGCCGGGTGTGAAATTGCCCTTCCCGGCCGGTAATCCCCTGCACCACAACCCGGGTATTTCTATCTGCAAAAATACTCACAATTTTTCCCCTTTACTCAACCACCTCGGCGATCTTCTGGGCAGCATCTTTTAAATCGGTCGCTGTAATCAGATTCAGACCGGAATCGGCCAGAATTTTTCGCCCCGCCTCCACATTTGTCCCCTCCATCCGCACCACCACCGGGACTTTGATCCCGGTCTTTTTAGCGGCTTCTACCACGCCACTGGCCAGAACATCGCAGCGCAANATGCCGCCAAAGATATTTATCAGGATGCCTTTGACATTTTTATCACTTAAAATGATGCGGAACCCGTTTTCCACCATTTCAGCACTGGCACCCCCACCGACATCTAAAAAATTGGCGGGCTCTGCCCCGGCCTGTTTGATAATATCCATGGTGGCCATTGCCAGACCGGCACCATTGACCATGTTGCCCACATTGCCGTCCAGATTGATGTAACTCAGGTTGAATTTGGAGGCCTCGACCTCGAGTGGATCTTCCTCATCAATATCCCGGTATTCTAATGCATCCGGATGGCGAAACAGCGCATTATCATCGAAATTCACTTTGGCATCGAGTGCCACCACGGATTGCTCGGCCGTAACGACCAGTGGATTGATTTCAACCAGCGAACAGTCGTAGTCAACAAAAAGCCGGTAAAGATCCTTTAACAGAGCCACAAAGGGTTTCATGACCGCCGGGCTCAAATTCAAACCAAAAGCCGCTGCGCGGCAATGATAGGACTGTATGCCCAGCAAAGGATTAATGAAAACTTTAATGATTCGTTCAGGCGTTTTTGCAGCCACCGCTTCTATGTCCATACCGCCGGCTTCACTGGCCATGATTACAATCTGGGCCGATGCGCGGTCAGGAATAATGCTCAGATAAAGCTCTTTTGCGATGTTCAGGCCCTGCTCGACCAGAACTTTCTTAACCGCCCTGCCTGCCGCACCGGTCTGGTGGGTCACCAGGTTCATTCCGATAATCTCCCGGGCTGCGCTTTGAACTTCTTCGACCGACCGCGCCAGTTTAACGCCGCCGCCTTTGCCGCGGCCCCCGGCGTGAATCTGGGCTTTCACGACGACCGGATAGCCCGCCAATTTTTGGGCAACGGCAACGGCTTCGTCCGCATCAAACGCAACCCCGCCCTGGGGCACGGGGACGCCGTATTTTTTAAACAATTCTTTGGCCTGATATTCGTGAATCTTCATCGTCGTAAAATCCTTATACAGAAGTCAGAGGACAGAGGTCAGAAGACAGATGACAGAACGCAAGAAAAAGGAGGCGGTTTGCTCATCCCGATTTGTCATCGCTGTCCTCTGATTTCTGTTCTCTGACCTCTGTCTTCTGACCTATGAACCCTGACACCTGAAAACTTGTACGGTACCTGTAACCTAATGATTCCCAATGACTGACCCTTTTAACCGATTATCGCCAACACATCCCCCTTGGCCACCGAATCGCCGCTGCTGAAATTAACGCTCTTGATGGTCCCGCTGGCCGGGGCCGGCAGAGCGTTTTCCATTTTCATGGCTTCCAGAACAACCACGGTTTCACCCTGGCTGACAGCGTCGCCGACTTTTTTCTCATACTTGACAATCATGCCGGGCATGGGCGCGGTCACCGGGGTGCCTGCCACCGCTGCAGCCGGAGCCTCGGCCGGCGCCTGGGGTTTGGTTTCTTTGGCNTCAGCGGCTGCCGGTTTTTTAGCAGCCGGCGCTGCCGCCGGCGAAGGCCGTGCGGCCGGAGGGGCTGGAGCAGGCATTTGCATTCCCGCTGCCATCGGCTGGACGTAGCTGATCACCGGTGAGCCGCCAACTTCATCAACGGCGACATCAAAATATTCACCATCGACAAACACGTTAAATGTGCGGGTGTTCTCGCTCTTATCCGGAGCAGGCTTATCCGCTTTTTCAACCAGCAGGCCGGCTTTGGCCTTTTTAATCAACTCCAGCTCGGCTTTCACATCCTGCAGTGTTCTGGGTTTCACATCCGCCGGGGGCTGTTCCTTGCCGTATTTCCATTTCAGGAACCGCTTGCCGGTCACCGGGTAAAGCGCGTAGATCAGGACGTCATCCAGATCAACGGCCAAACNTTCGGTTTCCGCTTTGGCCTTATCCAGCTCGGGTTGCAGCACTTCCGCCGGTCGGCAGGCAATGGGCTTTTCCCCGCGTTCATAGCCTTTAAGCGCCTTTTTCTGTACCTGCGAGTCGATCGGAATGGCGGTTTTACCATACAGACCGTAGCATAGATCTTTGACCTGACCGGTAATCATTTTGTAACGCTCATTCCCATCATCAAAAAGCACGTTGTTGACGGTCTGGGTGCCCACAATCTGGCTGGTGGGGGTAACCAGCGGGATCTGTCCCAGCTCCTTTCTGACCCGCGGCAGCTCGGCATAGACCTGATCAATCTTATCCAGCGCATCCATTTCTCTTAACTGATTGACCAGATTGGACAGCATGCCGCCCGGGGTCTGGTGGAGCAGCACGTTGATGTCGATGATGGACATTTTGGTATCATCCAGCAGGTGCCTGTATTTGGGCAGTATCTCTTTTTCGAAGACCTCATTGATCTTTGCCAGCAGCCGGATATCAAAGCCGGTGTCCCGATTGGTCCCCAGCAGGGTCATGACCAGCGGTTCAATGGCGGCGTGAGCGGTGCGGTAGGCATACGGTGACATGCAGGTGTCAATGATGTCCACGCCGGCCTCAATGGCCTTCAGATGGGTCATGGGTGACATGCCCGATGTAAAATGGCTGTGGAGGTGAATCGGCGGTTTGACGGCCGCTTTCAGGGCTTTGATCAGATGATAGGCATCGTAGGGTGCCAGCAGTCCGGCCATGTCTTTGACACAGATGCTGTCGGCTCCCATCTTTTCGAGGGCCTTGGCTTTGTTGACGTAGTAATCGATGTTGTAAACCTCTCCGCCCATCCGCGGCTCGGTCATGGAATAGCACATGCAGCCCTGGAAATGTTTGCCGTATTCTTTAATCACCGGGACCACGGTTTCAAAGTTGCGGTAGTCGTTCAGGGCATCAAATGTTCTAAAAATATCCATCCCGTTTTCACAGGTCCTTTCGACAAACGCCTTGGCGACATCATCGGCATAGTTGCGATAGCCGACCAGGTTCTGGGCCCGCAGCAGCATTGAAAACGGTGTTTTTTTGATGTAACGCTTCAACGTGCGAATTCGTTCCCAGGGGTCTTCATTTAAAAACCGGTGCATGGTGTCAAAAGTCGCCCCGCCCCATACTTCCAGGGCCCAAAACCCGACATCATCCATCATTTCGGCCACCGGAATCATATCTTCGGTGCGACCCCGGGTGGCGAACAGGGATTGATGCCCGTCGCGAAGGGTCAGGTCCTCCACCTTGACCGGATTCTCGGCTTTGGGTCGATTTTTGTCATAATTCATGGTTGTCATTTTTACTTGAATGTCATCACTCATTGTCTGAAACTCCTTTTATGTGCTTGATGAGAATAGTGTTTTGTGTTTGGTATTTAGTATTTCGTGTTGAGTATGTTTTTTTCGACTGCCCATTACCAGACACCAAACACTAAACACCAAACACTCGACACTTTTTACAATTTACGAAATGTTCTGAGTTGCATCAAATTGCGCATCTGCATTTGCGCCTGCCGGCCGCTAACGCCCCAGGCCTTGGCTGCCGGCGCCGTCGGCTGAGCAAACCACGGCATCTGAGGCTGAGCCGCCTGCATGGCCGACTGCATTGCAATGGCTTCTTCTTCGGTTTTGATATATTGCAACACCGCTGCGATCGCCGCAGTGGTTTTTGAGTCATATCCCATTTGATCTCCTTCTTTTCCTTTAGAAGTGGTTTTAAAACCCCATCTAAGGCCCAATGGCTTCGTTGCAGGCCTCCGGTAAATGCTCACATACCCATGTATGCTGCGCTTTCCCGAACGGCCTGACGCCTTGCCCTTGAACCTGATCTGAAGTTTTGAAACCACTTCTATACATTTTAGCTCACTTTAGATCGAGCCTTTCCGCCATGAATTTTGGCGGATTGGGCACTTTACATTGGAATGTTGCCGTGTTTTTTCGGCGGGCGGGTCTCCCGTTTGCTGCACATCACTTCCAGGGCATCGATCAGGCGTGGCCGGGTCTCGCCGGGCTCGATAACCGCATCGATATAGCCCCTGTTGGCTGCCTGATAGGGATTGGAAAACAGATCTTCATATTCTTTAATCTTTTCCTGGCGCTTGGCTGCCGGATCCTCGGCCCCCGTAATTTCTTTGCGATGGATAATATTGGCCGCTCCGGCCGCACCCATCACCGCAATTTCCGCCGTGGGCCAGGCGAATGCCATATCGGCCCCCAGGTCTTTGGAGCACATCGCCAGATAGGAGCCCCCGTAATCTTTGCGGGTGACCAGCAGCAGCTTGGGTACCGTGGCCTCCGAATAACACCACAGGAGCTTGGCACCATGCCGGATGATGCCGCCCCATTCCTGCTGGCTGCCGGGCAGGTATCCCGGCACATCGGCGATGGTTAGCATCGGAATGTTGAATGCATCACAAAACCGAATAAAGCGGGTGGCTTTGTCCGAAGCATTGATGTCCAGGCAACCAGCCAGCACCTTGGGCTGGTTGGCAATAATACCGACGCTTCTGCCGTTTAGGCGGGCAAAACAGACCACCATATTCGCCGCGAAGTACTGATGGGGTTCAACAATCTCCCCGTTATCGACAATGGCCCGAATGATATCTTTCATGTCGTAAGATTTGTTAGGGCTGTCCGGAATGATCGAATTTAAGGCCGGATCGGTGCGTCGCGGATCATCCCCCGTATCGACAACGGGTGGATCCTCCATGTTGTTGGACGGCAAATAGGACAGCAACCGTTTGATCCGATCGATCGCATCTTCATCGCTTTCACAGGCAAAGTGGGCGACACCGCTTTTTTCATTATGGGTTTTGGCGCCTCCCAGCTCCTCAAAGGTAATTTCCTCACCGGTAACGGCTTTAATGACATCGGGTCCGGTAATAAACATATAACTGCTGCCTTTTACCATAAACACCCAGTCGGTCATGGCCGGTGAATAGACCGCTCCGCCGGCTGTGGGTCCCATAATCGCTGAAATCTGGGGAATGACACCAGAAGCGGCCGAATTACGGAAAAAAATCTGGCCGTAGCCGGAAAGCGCATCGACGCCTTCTTGGATCCGGGCACCACCCGAGTCGTTTATGCCGACAAACGGCACCCCGGCCTTCAAGGCCAGGTCCATCACTTTGCAGATTTTTTTGGAGTGCATCTCCCCCAGGCTGCCTCCTCTGGCCGTAAAATCCTGGGAAAATGCAAACAGCGGCCGGCCATCGACCAGGCCGTGGCCGGTAATGACCCCATCTGCCGGTATGTCGACGGCTTCCATACCAAAATTTACGCAGCGATGATTGACAAACATGTCGATCTCGCGAAAAGTCCCCTCATCAAACAGCAGATTCAAGCGTTCCCGGGCGGTGAGTTTGTTTTTTTCACGCTGCTTGGCCACTGCTTTTTCGCCACCCATTTGAAGGATTTTGGCTTCACTTGCCTTCAGTTCTTTGATTTTATCCTCGACAATACCCATTGATATCTACCTTTCATAAAAATTTGAGTTTTTTGGATAAAAGTGTCAATTTTCTAGACCGAGCGATGATTGTCAAGAAAAAAAAGCAATTTATCCGCCGCAAGGGTCGCAGCTGTCTCCCCTCTTGCGACCGCGCGGGTAATCTGATCGAGTCGTTTTTTGATTTCAGGATGGGCATAAAACCGTTCCCTCATCCCGTCTTCAACCAGGGACCACAGCCAGTCCAGGGCCTGCTTTTGGCGTTTATGTTTCAGCTCACCGCTGGTGGTAAACTGTTCATGGAATTTCACAACCGTTTGCCAGATTTCAGTGATGCCCGTCATCTCGAGGGCGCTGCACATCAACACCGGTGGTTTCCAGTTGGGCGAAGTGGGTTGCAGCAACTGCAGGGCGCCTGCATATATTTTTGCAGCCTTTTTCGCTTTTTCGATGTTGTCGCCGTCCGCCTTGTTGATGGCAATCGCATCGGCCAGCTCCAAAACGCCTCTTTTGATCCCCTGCAGCTCGTCGCCGGCACCGGCGAGCATCAAAACCAGAAAAAAATCAACCATCGATGCCACGGTGGTCTCCGACTGTCCGACGCCGACCGTCTCAACGATGACCACATCAAAACCGGCGGCTTCACAGACCAGCATCGTTTCCCTGGTTTTACGCGCCACGCCGCCCAGGGTGCCCCCGGAAGGCGACGGACGAATAAATGCATTTTCTTCAAGCGAAAGCTTTTCCATCCGGGTCTTGTCGGCCATCACGCTGCCACCACTCCTGGAACTGCTGGGATCCACCGCCAGAACCGCTACCCGATGGCCGGCTTCCACAAGAAACATGCCCAGACTTTCAATGAATGTGCTTTTCCCAACCCCGGGCACACCGGTAATGCCGAGACGGACGGTTTTTCCGGTGTGCGGCAGCAGCTCATCAACGATTTTACGTGCAAGCTGCTGATGGTCGATACGCGAACTTTCGATTAAGGTGATGGTTTTAGAAAGAAGCCTGCGGTCCTGTTTCCTTACACCCTTGATATATATTTGGGGGTCTTCTGGATTCATATAGGCATCATTTATCACTTAAAAACGTTTGCAGCTATGAATTTGAAATTCGGAATAGCTTTTCAAAAAAACTCGAACATCGAATATCCAATGTCGAATAATGAATACCGAATAAGGTATTCTATCATTTCATATTGCCTGATAAAGATAGAGCGAATGCGATTCCACACTTTGACATTCGAAATTCCTTGTTCGATATTCGATATTCATTATCAGACAGTTGGCGGNGACTTTGTTGAATCGCCTTAAGTCATCTCTTTTAGAATGCGCACAGCCGATGAAATCATTTCCGCTGCTCCAGTGCATCAAGCACCTGATTGGCCGACTCGGTCACCGGCGTACCGGGGCCGAAAATACCGACCACACCGGCACGATAAAGAGACTCATAATCAGACGGCGGAATAATCCCGCCGACCACCACCAGAATGTCCCCACCGCCTTCTTTATTGAGAGCTTCGATCAGCGCAGGGACCAGGGTGTTATGACCGGCAGCCAGGCTGGATGCGCCCACCAGATGGACATCATTTTCCACAGCCATGCGCGCTGCCTCTTGGGGCGTTTGAAACATGGGACTGATATCAACATCAAACCCCACGTCGGCAAAGGCAGTGGCAATAACCTTAATGCCGCGATCGTGACCATCCTGGCCCATTTTGGTAACCAGAATCCGGGGTCGACGGCCTTCTTTTTGCTTAAAACCTTCGGTTCGCCTGCGAAGCGATTCAATGATCTCGCTGTCGCCGAATTCGGCAGCATACACACCGGATATACACCGGGTGGTGGCCACATAACGACCGAAGACCTTTTCGAGGGCATCTGAGATTTCACCAACGGTGGCCCGGGCGCGCACAGCCGGTATGCATACTTCCAACAAATTGCCCCCGGATGCCGCAGCGTTGACGACTGCCTGCAGGGCCTGCTCGACTGTCTTTGCATCCCGCCGCGCTTTGAGCTCCTTTAAGCGTTTGATCTGATCATCGCGAACGCTGGCCGGAACTTCAAGAATTTCCAGCGTCACATCTTCTTCAATCGTGTACTTGTTGACACCCACAATAACATCTTTGCCCTGGTCAATGCGAGCCTGCCGCCGGGCTGCCGCCTCTTCAATTCTCATTTTGGGCATCCCGGTTTCAATCGCCTTGGCCATGCCTCCCATTTCCTCGACTTCATCGATAATTTTGCCGGCCTCGCGGATAATGCCCTCGGTTAGAGACTCGATGTAGTAAGCGCCGGCCAGCGGGTCAGCCACATGGCAAATCTGCGATTCCTCCTGAACAATCAGCTGGGTGTTGCGCGCAATCCGGGCTGAAAAATCTGTGGGCAGGCCCACGGCTTCGTCAAAAGAATTGGTATGCAAAGACTGGGTACCGCCCAGAGCGGCCGACAGACATTCCAGCGTGGTTCGAATAATATTGTTATAGGGATCCTGGGCCGTCAGGCTCCAGCCCGAAGTCTGGCAATGGGTGCGCAGCATGGTGGATCGCGGATCTTTGGGATTGAACTGACTGATGATTTTGTGCCACAAAAATCGCGCGGCCCGCAGCATGGCAATTTCCATGAAAAAGTTCATGCCGATTCCAAAGAAAAACGACAAGCGCGGCGCAAAGGTGTCGATATCCAGCCCGGCATTGAGGGCCGCCCGGACATATTCAAGGCCGTCGGCCAAGGTAAAGGCTGCCTGCAATACCGAGTCGGCACCGGCTTCCATCATATGATAGCCGCTGATACTGATGGTATTGTAACGGGGCATGTGGGTCGAACAGTAGCCGATAATATCAGAAACAATCCGCATGGACGGCTCCGGCGGATAGATATAGGTGTTCCGGGTCAGGTATTCCTTTAAAATATCATTCTGAATCGTTCCGGCCAGCTTGTCCTGGCTGACGTCCTGCTCTTCAGCGGCAACAATATATCCAGCCAAAATAGGCAGGACCGAGCCGTTCATTGTCATGGAGACCGTCATTTGATCCAGCGGAATTTGATCGAAAAGAATTTTCATATCTTCAACAGAGTCCACAGCCACACCGGCTTTCCCGATATCACCGGTGACCCGTGGATGGTCGGAGTCGTATCCTCTGTGCGTCGCCAGATCAAATGCCACCGATAACCCTTTTTGTCCGGCAGCCAGGCACCGACGATAAAAAGCGTTGGATTCCTTGGCAGTTGAAAAACCGGCATATTGCCGGATGGTCCATGGTCTTCCCGCGTACATGGTGGCCCTGGGACCCCTTACGTAAGGTTGCAGGCCGGGCAGGGTATCGAGGTGCGCCATGGCCTTGAGATCTTCGGCCGTGTAAAGCGGCTTGACGAGTATCCCCTCAGGGGTGTTCCAGTCCAGGGATTCCACGGGTTTTCCCCTTAATTCTTTGGCAGCAAGGTCCTTCCATTTTCTCATATCTGCTTTTTTGGCCATGATGGTCAGCTCCCTTTTAATCTCAACTTGTGTATAAAAAGCTTGATTATTAATTCTTTTATTTCAAACTAAAATCCTTCACTTGTCGTAAACAGCTGCTGGTCGCTGGTTTCTGATGGGTGAGACCAGTAACCGGTAGCGAATTTACAGCAGATCCATTAAATCAGTAGGCTGGGTTCGCTAATCATCCCGTTCGCACAATTCCACCAGAACCCCGTTAGTGGATTTGGGATGCAGAAAAGCAATTCGGGCGCCTCCGGCACCGATCCGCGGCTGCTCATCGATCAAGCGGATGCCTTTTTCCTTTAATTCGTTTAGGGCTGCTTCGAGGTTTTCGACCCGAAACGCAACATGTTGAATTCCCTCTCCTTTCTTTTCAATATAGCCGGCAACCGGCCCATCGGGTGCGGTGGATTCTAAAAGCTCCACTTCGCTTTCACCCACCGGAAAAAAGGCCGTGGTGACTTTTTGTTCGGCCACGGTTTCAGATCCTTCGAACTTAAGGCCCAGCGCATCTGTCCAAAAGCCTTTGCCCTTATCAATGCTTTTTACGGCGATCCCGAGATGGTCAATCTTCAATATTTTCATCTGAATCTCCTTAAATTCCGAAAGTGCTATAGGAACAGCTTTTTCTCTCTCAACTGTAAAGCGCAATAAATTGCAAACATCGCTTTTCCAACGCTATGCGCTTTGCCCCATGCCCTATGCCCTGCTTAAGGTGCTGATTCTACCGAAACGACTTCCGGGATTTCCTTTTTCAGGATTTTTTCTATCCCGTTTTTCAGAGTCATCTGCGACATGGGGCAGCCGGCACAGGCCCCCTGTAATCGGACGGTAACCACACCTTCCTGAACATCGACAAGCTCCACATCTCCCCCATCCGCCTGCAGCATGGGTCTGATTTTCTTAATTGCCTCCTCAACTTTTTCCCTCATGGCCGTATCTCCCTTTGTTTGGTCAATTAAATGAAATCAACGTAGATTCATATTTCGCTTTTACCACGAAGGGCACGAAGTCGAAAAGTAAGAAGATTAAGCTTTTATCTTCGTGCATCTTCGTGTGCTTCGTGGTGAATCTTTACTTACAAATCTTCAACGCCATTTTGCCGGTTTCTATAAAAATCTTTTCGGAAAGATTCAAATTCATTCTTTAAAATGGCCTCTCGCACCCTTTTCATCAAATTCAGGAAAAAATGAACATTGTGAAGCGTATTGAGACGATACGCCAGAAGCTCTTTGGCCATGAAAAGATGACGCAAATAGGCCCTGGAATAGTTCGAGCAAGTATAACAGGTGCAGCCGGGCTCCAGTGGCTGGGTATCGCGCCGGTATTTCGCATTGCAAATGTTCAGCGAACCCTGCTGGCTAAACGCCTGTCCGTTGCGGGCATTGCGGGTCGGCAGGACGCAATCGAACATATCCGCTCCCAGCGCCACAAGTTCGATCAGATTTTCGGGCGTCCCCACACCCATAACATATTTGGGCTTTGCATGCGGCAGTTTTGGCAAGGTATAATCGGCCATTTCCAGCATAATCTCCACCGGCTCCCCGACACTCAATCCACCGATCGCATAACCGTTGAAGTCAAAAGGGATTAGCGATTCTGCAGCGCTTTTGCGCAGCTCTTTAAACATTCCCCCCTGCACGATGCCAAACAGGGCTCCGTTGCCATTTGACCTGCCTTGCCAGGTGGCTTTGCAGCGCTCTGCCCAGCGGGTGGTGATTTCAAGCGCTTGGCGGGCCAATTCGTAATCGGCCGGGTATTGAATACAATTGTCCAGGCACATGATGGCATCCGAACCCAGGCGAATTTGAATTTCAACAGCCTTTTCCGGTGTCAAAAGATGACGGGTTCCATCGATGTGCGACTGGAAGGCCACGCCCTCTTCAGAAATTTTTGCCAGCCTGGCCAGCGAAAAAACCTGAAAGCCGCCGCTGTCGGTCAGAATCGGAGCGTCCCAGTTCATAAATCTGTGAAGACCGTTGAATTGATCGATGACTTCGCAGCCCGGCCTCAGATAAAGATGATACGTATTGCCGAGAATAATCTGAGCTCCGGCCGCCAGAAGTTCTTCGGGTGTCAACGATTTAACTGTTGCCTGGGTTCCCACCGGCATAAAAACCGGCGTTTCCACCTTACCGCGGGCAGTGCGAATAACACCGGCCCTGGCGCGGGTTGTCGAAGATTGCGCGATTATATCAAAGTCAAACATATTCTGGCTTCTGGCTTCTGGCTCCTGGCTTCTGGTCTCTGGCTCGGCCAGTAGCCAGAAACAAGCAGCCAGCGGCTATAAGATAAGCATCGCATCTCCATAGCTGTAAAACCGGTAGTTGCGCTTTATGGCCTCCTGATAGGCATGCAGGACATTTTCCCGTCCGGCAAAAGCCGACACCAGCATTAACAGCGTTGATCGGGGAAGATGAAAATTGGTAATCATTGCATCCACCGCCTTAAACCGATACCCCGGATAAATAAACAGATCACAGCGGCCGCTTTGAGTGCGAACGTGTCCGGCGGAGTCGGCAGCATATTCCAGCGTGCGCACACTGGTGGTTCCCACTGCCACGACCCGCTGTCCGGCGTTGCGGGCTGAATTGATCGTATCGGCTGCCTGCGCGGGAATTGAATAGGATTCCGCGTGCATGCGATGGGACCGAATATCTTGTACCCGCACCGGCAAAAAGGTGCCATAGCCCACATGCAATGTGAGCGAAACAATGGCAATACCTCTGGCTTTCAGTTTTTCAAGAAGTCCGGCAGTAAAATGCAAGCCGGCAGTCGGTGCAGCGATGGCGCCTTTTTCGGATGCATAGACGGTCTGGTAAGCGGTGCGATCATCGCAGGGCGGCACCCCTTTCGGGCTGCGCCGGATATANGGCGGAAGCGGCACCTGGCCGATGCGATCAAGTAAGGCCTCAAAATTCCCCTCGCTATAAAACCGGATAAAATAGGTTCCATTGCACCGCTCAATGACTTTAGCCGTTAACCCCTCTTGGAAGTAAAGCGAACTCCCGGGCTTTAATGGTTTGGCCGCTTTAACCAAACACTCGTAAATCCGGCGGGTTTCTGGTGTTCGGGGATTTCCGTTGCCACTGAAATTGCAAATGAGAACTTCGGCTTTTCCACCGCTGTCTTTTCTGCCCGCCAGCTTTGCCGGAATGACGGCTGTATTGTTGATGACGAGCACGTCTCCCGGCATCAAGAATTGCTCCAGGGCATTGAACCGATGATGCGACAGCGCCCCGCNCCGGCGGGCCAATACCAGGAGATTGGATTCGTCCCTGCGGTCAGCCGGCTTCTGGGCAATTAACGCTTCCGGAAGCTCGTAATTATAGTCGGATAAAGCGTACATAAGTAATGTTCGATTTGTTGGATTCGTTCGATTGGTTCAATTGGTTTTCAAATGATGATGAACCAATGAAACCAATCTAACAGTTTGCCATGGGCAAAAAATCTCATGCCCGATTACCTTCGACCCAGATAAACTAGACTTAGGCCCAGCACCATCAGCACCAGACCAAATCTTCTCAATGAGCTGTCAGAAGAAGCGATAATTTTTTTAACCCAGGTTTTCATCTTATCTGGAAAAGCAAAATACGGCAGTCCTTCAACGATCATAACCATTCCGATGACGCATAAAAAAAATTCCATTGGCTTTCGGGTCCAAATTCCCTCTAATAAGAGTTTAAAGTGCCGTGTCTGCCGGCTATCTACAATAAAATTAAATGCTTCTTCAATATTACCAAACCGGGATTAAACTTTTTTATATAATCTTTTATGATCTATTTTGTCAAAACAAATCAGAAATCCTCACCACACCTGATTAAGATCATTATTCGCCTCCACCCTTAAAACGATTTAACGAATCGACGATTTACCTATTTGACACGGATATGAGCCGAGTGAGCCAATCAGCCGTATTCAGTGATGAGAGTGACACATCCAAGAATTTCTCCTTGTCAAAGCACCGGGTTTAATAGTAATAACCTTCATACTAAGGATTTGTGTACCTTCGGCTGTCATTACACCGATCCTTTCTTTAAATCCGGGGTAAAGGAGCTTTATAATGAAAAAAGCTGATACACCTGTCGTCAAACGATCGCTTTTTTCGTGGGTATTTGCCGGCAATCTTAAGCTGCAGCTTTTGCTCTTGGTAATCATTGGCGCAATGGTATTTGCCAGGGTCGTGCCGCTGGAAATGCAAAAACGCATCGTTAACGAAGCCATCAATTTAAGAAGTATCGATTTGCTGTTACGGTACTGTGGTATTTATTTAGCCACAGTTGTTTTTTTCAGTGCCCTTAAATATCTCATCAACATCATTCAGACCATTATTTCCCAGCGCGCCACCGCGAATATGCGCAAAGAGCTTTACCATCATATCCTGACCCTGCCGCTGGGCTTTTTCAGAAATACGCAGCCCGGGTCGGTAGTCAATTCACTCGTCGGCGAGCTGACCATGCCGGGGAATTTCGTCGGCATGGCGGTTTCCGCGCCGGTTACCAATGTGCTGACACTGCTGGCCTTTGCCGTCTATTTGTTCTGGTTGAATCCCCTGCTGGCAGCGGTGTCGCTCAGCATTTACCCCATCGTCGTTTTTCTGGTGCCGGTGCTGCAAAAAGGGGTGAACCGCGCCAATAAAAAGCGGGTCGATGCCGCCCGAAAACTGTCCAGTCGCATCGCCGAGTCGATTACCGGCATTCACGAGGTCCACGGCAACGGCGCCTACCGGATTGAAAATAACAAATACGACCGCCTGGTAAACCGTTTGGAGAAAATCAGGGTCGTATGGAGCCTGTATCGCTTCGCTGTTAAGACATCCAACAGCTTTTTTGTCAGCCTGGGGCCTTTTATCGTATTNATCCTCGGCGGTTATCTGACGATAAAGGGNCAGCTGGAGCTGGGCGCGCTGGTGGCCTTTTTATCGGCCCAGGAAAAACTTTATGACCCCTGGAAGGAACTGATCGAATTTTATCAGGTGTACCAGGACGGCGCGGTGACCTATCGGCGCACAATGGAATTTTTTGATGCGGAACCGGATCACGTCATAGAGCCCCGCGACCGTGGGCCCTATGAACTGGAAGCCAGCGTCGATGTCAAAGACCTGTCTTTTGTCACCGATAGCGGCATCCACCTGCTTGATGGTATCAATCTGTCCCTCAAGCCGGGAGAGCATCTGGCGCTGGTGGGTTTTTCCGGCAGCGGCAAAAGCACCCTGGCCCTTTGCATCGGCCAGCTCTATAAGTATACCGGTGGGCACGTTTTAATCGGAGATAAGGAAGTTGGCAACCTGACGAAAAAAGACATGATTCACAATATGGGCTTTGTGGCCCAGAGCCCGTTTATCTTTGAAGGCAGCATTGAAGACAACCTGCTTTACGCCTGCAGGGCCAGAGCCGATGGAAACGGTCACGGCGGCGACGGGCTGCCCTCCCTCGATGATATTATTGCGGTGCTGCATCAGACCGGCATATTTGTGGATGTTTTGCGATTTGGCCTGAACACCATACTGGTTCATGACAAACACAAAGACCTGGTCAACACTATTATACGGGTACGCGAAAATTTTCAGCAAGATTTTGGAGAAGATCTGTCCGATTACGTGGAATTTTTTGACGAAAATCAGTATCTTTTTCACTCCAGTGTCGCCGAAAATTTAATCTTTGGGACCCCTAATGAAAATAATTTTACCGAAGCCCAGCTATGCAATAATCCATATTTTGCGGATTTCTTGAAACAGGCGGACTTGACGCGACCGCTGCTCAGTCTGGGCGCAGAATTGGCCAGGCAAACCGTGGATATCCTCGGTAATCTCCCGCCGGATGCCGTATTCTTTGAGCAAAGTCCCATCGGTCCCGAGGAGCTGGACGCATTTAAAGTTGTGGTGGAAAGATTAAAGCGCCAGAAACTGCATGAGCTTTCTGCTGAAATCCGCGAAAAATTGCTGCAACTGGCGATGCGGTTTGTGCCGGGCGTCCACAAAATGGTTGCCCTGCCGGCCATACTGGAAAACCTGATTTTAGAGGGACGTGCCCTATTCCGAGAAAAGATCACCAATGATAATCCGGAGGCCATTACATTTTACGATGTATCGAAATATATTTATTCTCAGACCATCTTAAACAATATCTTTTTCGGCAAAACCAAGATCGCCAACCCCCAGGCCCAGGAAAAGATCAACCAGAGCATCATTCAGTTGCTGATCGAAGAGGATCTTCTGGAGACCATTATCGAAATCGGCATGCATTACCAGGTGGGCACCAAAGGGGACAAATTGTCCGGCGGCCAGCAGCAAAAACTGGCGATTGCACGGATATTTTTAAAACACCCCAGAATTTTGATTATGGATGAGGCCACCTCAGCCCTTGATAACACTTCTCAGGCGCGTATACAGAACCTGCTCGAAACGCGCTGGAAGAAAAAAAGCACCGTCATATCCGTTGTGCACCGCCTGGATACCATTAAAAACTATGATCGCGTGGCCGTAATGAAAGCCGGTAAAATCATAGAAATCGGCACGTATAACGAATTGATGGCCCGGAAAGGAATGTTATATGAACTCGTCGGGAAGAAATGAGGCCAATCCATCCAGCGAGCTGGAAGAGAACCTGGAGGTCTTGAGGCAAACTTATTTTTTCTCCGGACTGCCACTTGAAACGCTCAAGGTCTTTGCTTATCTTTGCACCAGAGAAAAATTTAAAAAGGATGAGTATATCTTTAAACAGCATGAAGATGACGGCCGCGCGTTTTACATCATCAGCGGAAAAGCCAGACTGGAACGCGAGGACAACCAAAGCGCCAAAGAAATTCGAGACTGCCTCACAGGTGAATTTATCGGCGGCCTGACGCTGCTGGGCGAGGTGCGCCGCCTTTTTTCTCTGAGAGCGGTTGAAGAAACGGTCTGCCTGATACTGGAGCGGGAAAGATTCACAAAGGCCATCGAACAGTTTCCGAACATCATGCCCCGGATATTCAAAGCAGTGGCCAAAAATATCGATTCCTGGGAAGAGCGGTTTTTAGCCGACCGCGCTGATTTATGCGGTGAATGCATGGTCAATCTGGGTGTCAGTCTGATTTGACCCGCAAAAAAAATGGTTTCCAAGATCGGTTTTTTTGCGTTAGAATAAAGCACGATCCGCAAGCAGTACCTTAAGGTAGACCATCATGGTAAAAAATAAAGTTTCGTTTAAACTGAAAAGCAAGTTGTCCGAGCTGGACACCCTGTGCCGACATCTGGAAAGGTTCGGGAAATCCATCGGGCTATCCTCAAAATGCATATTTGAAGCCAACCTGGCCCTCGACGAGCTGTTTACCAACATCATTTCTTACGGGTTCAACGATAATAAAGAACACACCATTGAAATTACAATATCACTTGAAAATAGCAAACTGGTATTTAATATTGAAGACGACGGTGTCCCCTTCAACCCCACAGAAGCAGACACACCCGATATGGAATGCACCATTGAAGAATGCAAAATAGGCGGATTGGGAATCTATCTGGCCAAAAACCTGATGGATGAAGTTTGCTATCAGCGCTGCAAAGAAAAAAATATTTTAACGCTCAAAAAAAATATCGGAGAGGCGGAACCTGTAAAAAAGCGGGTGAAAGGCTGATCTCGTTTTATTTAATGCGGTTATGCACAAAGCCCAAGTTAGGCTATTTTTACCACGAAGAGCACGAAGGACGCGAAGAAGGATCTTAGATGTATTCTATCCTGCCTTCGTGATATTCGTGGTGTGATAACCATTGGACGTATTCAGCTGGAGGTTCCAGATAACGACATTATTTAATTTTTAGCAGTGATTTGCAGTATAATTTGCAGGGAGGAGATAAATGGAAATCATTGAAGAAAACCAGGGCGGAATCAATATTTTTAAACTCAACGGTCGCCTCGATTCCAATACATCCCAGGGGTTTGAGAAGAAACTTTTTCAAGCAATCGATGACGGTTCTAAAAGCATGATCATTGATTTTAAAGATCTAGAGTATATTTCCAGTGCCGGATTGCGTGTTATTCTCAAAGCGACAAAAGCGCTCAAACGCGAAGATGGAAAGATGATGCTTTGTGATATGCAGGATTATGTAAAGGAAGTCTTTGAAATCGCCGGATTTGATTCTTTTCTGCCGATCGTCGGCTCCATGGATGATGCCTTGCAGGCGTTTTAACGCGAAAGCCGCGCCAGGCTTTATACCCAAAACAAGCGAATTTACCTCATGGCGATCAGGCCTCGTCTGCCAAGCTCCCGCACAAATTGGGTCACCGAAACCTCAGCCTCCCGGGGTTCCAACCGATGCATTCCGGCAAATGTATTAACCAGTTGCCGCACAGAACGTTTTCCATCCACCAGATCCCACACCGCGGTTCCCAGTTCATCCAGTTGAAGCTTTTTCGTCTGTGTCTGGACTTCGGGGCCTCCGAAACGCTTAATCAAACCGGCAAATAACGGCCGCACGGTTATTGGATAGTGAATAACAATCTCTCCGGTTTCCAGCCGCTTTTCGGAAATCTGGCTGTTTTTTACCGGAATGCGGTTCAGTGCTTCTGCCCGGCTGATTGACGGGCCCTTGGGCTTTTTCTTAAACACTCTCATAATGGATACAGACACGGTTCAGCACTTCGGTGTCGAGGGGTCTTTTCCCTTCGGCACGGACTCCCAGGATACGGTTCCTGGTTTCCAGGTGCCAGAGCCCCATCCAATGATAGGAGCTTTTGCGTTTAAAGCGACTCAACCATCGCCCCCAGCTGCTGGCCGGTGAGGCGCTCCATTCCACCGTCTCACATCCATCCATCTTTCCGGCAACCGGTTCAGTTTTACCGAAATGGGCAACTGATCTGGCAAAGAGCATCAAATCCTGCGTGCTCAGCAAGACCGAAGCCGGCGCCCACCGATACAAAATAATATGCTGGCCGCCATCAGCAAAAGCGAGCTCATATCGGCCGGCTTCAAATCGATGGTGCTTCAATTCGAAGGTTTCAGGTACCAGGGCCCGGATATCATAAACAGACCACAGGATCTGGTCGTCGTTGCGGTGGTCGCGAAACGAATTTAAAACATCCGCTGCAACCCGGTTGTTTGAGGGGGCATCTTTATGAAAAAATTGAATCAGACTGGCATTGCGACAGGTCGGGCAAAATAGTATCGCGCCTCGACCCCGGCTGGAATCGGACGCCCAGGAAAATTCGCTGACCTCAAAATCGGTCAAGGCCGTTTCCCATTCTGAAGAAAGCAATTCAGGCTTGAGTGATTTTCTAAGCTTTTTTTTTTGAAGGGATGCGAGTCGTTTAAAGTGTGCCTGATGGGAAAATTGACCTTTAACCGGGGCCCATTTGATCTCCATTGCCGGGCCGAATTCGTCCTCCATTAAAAGGTAGCGGTTGCCGATCCGGCTCAACTGCCAATCGGAAGGAATTTTAAAGCGCACGCCGTACCAGGCAATTTCTTTCCATTGATTCAAAGACATCATTCATCCACTAGCGCGGCAGGAAAAGCTCCCAGCCGCTGGCTCCCGGATCAATGGCTTTCCACTTTCGCTGCCGAAGTCTTTCCCGATAGTCGAGTTGTTTGTCTTTATAACATAAAAGATCTTCATCCATCAGCGTCGTATTCGTAATTTTAACCGCATTGCCCATTTTTTCCTCCTCATCCATGGTGTTGTGCTGCAGGGTGAGACTGATGCGGTGGTTTTGCTGGTCGACGAAAGACCATTTCCAGGCAATCATGATTTTAAAGGGATCCCCACGGTACTCGTCAGGCTCGCCAAATCGCTTTTTATACTGCTTGAGCAGGTTTTCATAAAAGGATTTGCTCGAATCCTGGTATTTGAGCTTGATCCTGACGATATTGCCCGGCCGGGCGCAGGTTCCATAAGTAATCAATCCGCTTTTAAAGCCTTTGGTCGACTTTATTTCGACCTCCTCAAAATTTTCCGCATAGCGTACCGGCAGAGCGGTATCCATGATAACCCGGTCCTCAAACTTTTTAATTTCCTGGTTAAGCTCAAATCCGCCGACCTGATGGGGAGCCTCTGCCTGGGCTGCGCCGGGGATCAAAAAAAGCGCGACGGCCAGAATAAATACAATCGGGTTTTTCATATCAACCTCTCCTAATTTAGCTAAGGTTTGTAAATTTTCAGTGTTGCTTTCACATATCCATATTCGTTTTTCTTTTTTATTTCAAGCAGCTAATAGGCCAGCCGTCCGAGGGATTTAAGTATCAGGGTGACACCCATTGCAAACATTCCGGTCAGTCCCATGCCGCAGGAAAAGCCGGCCAGCAGGACAGGCGCATACTGACGCCATATGGCCCCGTAACGCTTAAGGAAAAAAAATCGGCCCAGCAGGGCCCCGGCCACCTCGAGCAGATGCGTGTGGGGCAATGTTTGACCGAGCCCGCGCACCATACCATAAACCAGCATGATGGGCAGACCAAACAGGGTCAATATCGCGTACACAATCACCCCTAAACCCACACCGGCTGCCACATAGGCAATGTTTAGCGCCTGGTAAAAAGCGGCATTGCCCTCCAGGGTGGAGCTTTGCATCAACAGGGTGTTCAGAGCCTGCAAATGCCAGACCTCCTGGGCAAAGGGATAGGCACTGGATGGTATGGGAGCCAGACGCCAGATAAACTGGGAAAAAAGCAGGCTGGCGATCATGACGATCGGAAACACCACGATTTCCGATTTAATAATCCCGCGGATGCTGGTGCCGGTCAGTTCAATCTGTCGAAAATTAACGGTGGCCTCACCATAATTGTGAATCGGAATCGGCGCATACCAGATCTCAATACCCTGATAGCCGAAATATTTGGCCCCGGCGATAAAGCTGATCTCTCTGACCAGCGGCAGACTGACGAACTGCCCGGCAATACCTTCCATCCGGGCGGTGATATAGGAGACGATCGGGGTATATAAAAAGCCGTAGCCGATAAAAAAGATCCAGGGAAAATTGGGAACCAGCCAGAGGCAAAGCAGCACGTAAGAAATCGTAGAGAAAACGTATATACCGATCGAAATCCAGAAATTAAAATCCCCGCGACCCGCAGGCGGCTGAAACAAGTCCTGCAGGCTTCCTTTTTTTGAAGCATCGCTTTTTTTATAGGAGCGCACCACGTGCCAGATCCCGATAAAAGCAATGGCCAAACCCAGACCGATACTGAAACTCATATAAAAATCAAAATTGTTGGCGAAAATCGTATCAACGGTTTCCATCCCCGGATGCCAGCGGTTAAGAATCCCGTTTTTATAAAGAATTGGATTGGCCACAATCGTAATGATGATTCCAATCAGCCCCCCGATGACCGCCCAGAAAGGCAGCACCATGCCGATAAAAAGCAGGCCCAGATCCAGTTGAATGCCGGTGGCAACCGCCGGAAGGACGTCTTCGGTGTGACCGGTCAGCTCGACCCAGGGAATTGGAATCAGACGAATCGGCTCCATGAGAATAAGGCCCGATACAGTCGGCAGTAAGACGTAAATCGCGCCAAAGGCCAGACCGATGACGCCGCCGA
>JGI2160J19893_10000087_pt1 | contig 28436 bp, 34 predicted proteins | sample DeeMarSeWOR28_12_FD_19893 | JGI IMG/M metagenome (IMG submission 19893)
CTGGGAAGATGATTACTAGTAGTCCAAAGATTATGGCTATTATTGCTAGTACTGGTTTGGATATTGTGACTCCTATTTTTTCCAGTCCTTTTTCTACGGTTTCAGTCATTTTGTTGGGCTCCAAAGGATGTTTTATATTTATGTTTTTAATTCAAGAATAAGCTAGAAATTGTATTAAAGTTACTTTTAGCTTCTGAATTGGATCTTGGATTCTTTGTTTGTTCTACCCCAGGAAAACTATCTTTGTGCTAGACCAATTACATTTCCATCAGGATCATAAAGTGCTGCTAGAACATCTCCCCAAGGCTTTTTTGTGGGAGTGTATTTCACTTTTGCTCCAAGTTCTTTGAATCTTTTGAAAGTCTTTTTCATGTTGTCAACTCTAAACCATAATGAAATTACTCCTAGGTGATCAACTTGATCTTTATCTACTTCATCAAAACCTAGGTAATTATCTCTTATTTGGAATCCTAAATGATTTGTTCCATGAGATTTTACTTCTTGAAGTTGTAAGCCCAATTTATAGAATTCTGCTAGTTCATTTATTCTTGTTGTGCAAATAATTACGGTATCAAGTTTTGCGTTTGTTATGTTTTTGCTCATAAATCATCACTAGAAACGTAACTTCCCCTCACTTTTAAGATTCCTGTTAAGTTGTTTTTGTCTTTTTTGTTTGTTTTATCCAAGAAAACTTTAGAATAATTATTTGTAGTTAATAACTGCTAAATAGTAAGTTCTTGAAAGTTGGTTTATGGAAAAATTTTATCTTGGTTTAGCATTGATTGATGTTTTTATGCTTGCAATAATTGTTTTGTTTGGTATGTTTTATTAGTTTGCATTATTTCTTTTAATGTTATCTCTACTTTTCTTCTTTTTCATTGAATAGGCTAACATTCCTATTCCAACTAGAACTATTATTGCTATTGTAGCTGTTACGCTGATTATTGGGAATGGATCTTTTATGTTGAAATATACTGTTTCAGAGACTCCTAGGTTTCCTGCCAAATCTTTTGCATATACTGTTATGTTGTGAGTTCCTGTTGGTAATCCTGTTAGTGTATAGTTTGCTGGGATTGTGTTGTTGAATAGATTGTCTAAGTTGTAGAATATTTCTGTTGTTGGTTTATTGATTGTGAATTTTAGTGGATAATTTGTTATACAGTCTTTTTTTTCATTTGATAGAATTCTAATTTGTGGGGTTTTAGTGTTTATAGTAAAAGTCACTATTTGCCTATCTGCATAGACCCACATTATCCTATCAACATATTTTGCAGAGACTGTTAGAGCGTAGGTGCCATCTTGTAATTCTGTAAAATTCTTATTGAAACTCAATTCATTTGTGATTGGTGTTCCCATAAAGAAAGTCCCTTGCTTTTGGAAGTTTTCTCCTTGCATGGAGTAGTCTATTGTGTAATCCATGTTGTCATAGGATTGTTTTTGGATGCTAAAATTTAGCAAGATTGTATTTTGACTGTATGTTGTGTTGGTAGGAGAGATTAAATCTATTTTTATTGTTGGTAATTCCTCTTGCGCTTTGACAATAATAATTGTGAGTAATGAGAAAATTAGTAAAATAACAAGAAGAACAGCCAAGATTCTATTTGCTATAGTTTTCATCTAGGTTCTTCTCCTTTTGAAGTAAACCAAGATTCCCAGTATAACCAGTGTGATGACTGATCCTATAATTATTCTTATTGAATAGCTGAATCTAAATTGAGTAAGATCAAAAGAGGGAGTAGAAGTTGGATATAATTGACCTTGAGGTTTTTCTATTGCAATTGGAGCTATTAAAGGGTAGTTATCTTGGTTGTTCTCATCAATTATATGGGGTGTATCTCCTATACCATCTCCATTAATATCTGATCCAATATAATCGATCCAATAATTTCCTTCTGATCCATTATCAAAATAATTCTCACTCCATCTATCTCCTCCAGACCCTGACCAGTTTCCAATAAAAATATTGTGATAAAAAATGTTATTTGTAGAATCATGCCAAATATTAAAAAAACAGCAATTATTCTTAACTTCATTTTCCTTTACTAAACAATCTATTGTATTTTCAAAATAGAAGGCTGCATAAGCATTATCAGCTAAATAATTCTTTGTTATTACGCAGTTTGTTACATTATCAAATCTAATTGCATCATGACATTTTGTAAAATTTGAATAAGTTATTCTTGAATTTATAGTGTTTACGAATAATATTCCTTCAAAATTTGGCGGCGATACCCAGTATTCTACTTTGATGTTTGAACAGTTAATTGCTGCTATCCATCCAGCATCTTGAGGAACAGTAAAATCATGAGTATTTACTAAAAAATAAATTGGTTTTTCATCAATAGTGTTTGAAGTATCAATATTATGGATGCAATACTCTAAATCACTTCCCCTAAATCTGATTCCAAAAAACTGGTTTTCCCTAATCTTGTTATTATTTAATGTTAAATTCTTACATTGAATGATGCTTATTCCTGTGATTTGATTTTCAATCATGTTTTCTGAAACAAAAATATCTTCACTTCTTACAAAACTTAATCCTCCAGCTTCATCTTGCAAACCAGTGTTTATGTTTAATTCTTGATCTTGTTTTATTGGTTTTATTATTTGGTTATTGGTAATTTCTATTTTTGATGAGCCTATAACTGTTATTTTGTTGGCTTTATTATTGTATATAAAATTCTTATTGCTTACTTGGACGTATATTTGGCCATTATTTATTTTGTTTTCAGAGATTTTGCATTCTGAGCTCTGTGACATTCTTATTATGCAATTGTTGAGTGTGTTTTTTTTAATTTCGATCTTTTGGGATTGAGTAATGTATATTCCATAGCCAAAATTTTGAATTTTGATATTTTCAACAACTATATCTGTTACATTTTTTAGATAGATACCTGTTCCTGTATCATCTCCTTCAAGGTAATTGCCTGCTCCATTAATTCTTATGTTATTTTTTTCTATGGATATTCCTCCTTTGATTTTTCCTGTGAAAATATAGGTGTTTTCAACTCTTTCTATGAGTGTTGATGGAGGATAGATTTGACCATTTTCTGTTATGAAGATTTTTGGTGCATGATCATAGGGGGGTATAAAATTTGCTTTTGCATTGTAGATTGGGGGTAACATTAATCCTACCAAGAAAATAGGTGATAGAATTAGAGCTTTGAATAAGGCACTTTTACTCAATGCTATCCCTCACTAAATACTGGTTTAAATTGTGTAAAAAGGATTTTTGTGAAGATATTTTGACAAAATAAGCCTGTTTTGGTCAATAAAACTTGACTATGTTTTAGTCAATAAACCTTGACTAACCTTTTATTATTAATTTTGAACCTGCTCGTCTTTTTTTCTTCTACCATAATCTTCCACTTAATTTGATTTTAATTGGTCAATATAAAAAATGACCGTCAGCTTTTGGAGCTGATGGTGTTAATTATTGTTGACCGATCCTCTCGGATTCTAGAAGTTGTCTAAATCAACAGGAATAAAATTCAAAAATTGAATCCAGCCTGTCAAAATAACAAGGGTCATCTAATAATACACTGATGGAAAATTTGGGATTTTACTTAGATTTTTTCAATTTAGGTGATTAAAGTATACAATAAAGTTCTAGCGCAGTGCTTTGTACTTTATCTGGTTGTTGTTGAATTTGTTTAAGGGTTTGTTTGTCTATTTGATTGTTTATGAATCCACTCTCCTCCGTTTGGATTCTGGTTGGTTGGGTGTGACATTTGGAGTTGTTATTGGATGATATAGCATGGTTGCTCCAGCAGGGTCTGGCACCAATCATCTCCTTGTCTTTACCCTTTAGTTTATGGTGATCTATTGTGGTTAAACGCAAGAATATTAATGATAGATGGGAGTGCAGTTGGGACTCTGGGTTTAAGCACTTTGATGTGAGAGTTGTTGCCTGGCATGAGAATCATGATCATTGTAACAAGAAGCCAAGTCCCTATGATCATACCTGGAAGAAGTTTAAGGTAAATTGGCATAAGTTTTAGCATTATAGGTGAGTTGTCTAAGACAAAATTGAGTTTAGATATAGATTATTGAATAATAATCATGAAAATGGTCTTAAAACTGGGCATAATTATAGTCTAATAGTTACTCTGTTTAGGCATAGTGTGTTGTTGAAGAAACTGTTATTGATCTGTATACTTTAGAATTTGGATAAGCAGCTATGGTGAAGAAGGATATTTATTGTAATTGTGATCCTTAAATACTTTGGACTATTGATTCAGTATTTGATTGATTCTTGTTATTCGAGTTTTATAATAAATCATAAAAGTTTGCTTTCAAAAATGAATTTCTGGAAATGTTTCTTTTGCATTGGAGATAAAAATGTGAATCCAAAATCACTCAAATCCACACTACTGATTTTTCTTCTAATTAGTATTTTCTCATTAACAAGCATAAATCACTTTTGTAGTGCACAAGATTCTACATCATATAAAATATCAGGCTATATTTTGGATTCAAACGGAATTGGAATTGCTAGTGCAATGATAATCTTTAATGTTCCCACAATTGTTCCAAGCGTATACTCAGACGTTTCAGGTTACTATGAAATTAATGCTCCTGCAGGCACTTATCATGTGAATGTTTGGCCACCTTTTGATTCAAATTATATCTACTATGATGAACCAGCACTTGTTGTAGGATCAGACATAGCAAAAAACATCACTTTAAATACAGGCTATAAAGTGTCAGGCTATATCACTGATGAGTCGGGAAATCCTGTTAAGGATGCTATTGTTTCAGTAGGTACTTACTATTCAGGTTGGTTCTCGAATTATGTGGGTTACTATTTTTTGAGTGCTCCTGCAGGCACATATAATCTAAGAGTAGCTCCTAGAAGTGGATATAGTCACTTTACCGTTTACTATGAATACGATTTTGTTGTAGATGGCAATATTACAAAAAATTTTAGTGTGTTAACTTCATCTCCTTCTCCATCGCCCTCTCCTTTACCAACATCTGAGCCTTCACCAACTCCCACTCCAAGCGTAACTCCTACCCCATCCCCTACTCCAGGTCCTACACCAATACCTACTCCATCTCCCTCGCCAAAACCTGCTAGAAGTTGGATCTCAATTTCTGCTGATGCTTCATCATCACATGTAGGTTCAGCTGTTATTGTTAATGGAAAGCTTGTTTCCTCTAGCGGATCTGCTTTGGTTGGTGAAACAGTGATTTTATCTTTTGCTGTTGGGAATACTTACTCTTGGATTCCTGTTGGCTCAGATATTACAAATGATTTTGGAAATTACAATATTCAATGGATTAATGATGCTTCAGGTGTTTTTACTCTAAAGGTAGAGTGGAGTGGAGATATAGGCTATCAAATTACAGAGAATATGACTTCGCTAAGTTTCCTGCCTTATAATGGTGCGAATATTTTTCATATTGAATCAAACAGTACTGTTTCTTCTTTAGCTTTTAATAGTACTAGTTTAGAATTGGGTTTTGCTGTGACTGGACCTGATGGTACAGGAGGATATGTGAAAACTACTATAGCTAAAGATCTAGTTTCTGATCCTGAGAATATTCAGATATTTTTGGATGGGGATGAGCTTACTTACGAGTTAAATTCTAATGTGGATTCATGGGTGCTTTTTTTCACTTATACTCATAGTCTTCACCAAGTGAGCATTAGTTTAGCAGAGAGCTCTGAAGTCATAGGCTTTGATAATGAGTATTTGGTGTGGATTGTTTTGATAGTTGTCATTGTTGTAATTGGGATTGGTTTAGTGGTTTATTTCAAGAAGTTCAAGCATTAAATTTCATTTTGCGTCTTAGGAAAATTATAAATTTTCAACTATCTATTACCTTTGTTTAAGTGATGGTTATGTTCAAGGGAGAGAAAACGGTTCCTTTTTATATAGGATTAGTTGCTCTTGGTTATTCGATTTATCAGTTTTGTATTTTAGTTTGGACAATGGTCTATTATCTTTTTATCAATCCTTATCCACCTGAATTTATTGTCGGATTATTTGCTAGTTTGATTCCTGAGGCTATTGGTGGAGTTATTTTTTTGATTATTGGTTTATATCTTATGAAGGTTGGTACTAAAAAGATTGAACCAGTATTAGAAGAACATGAAGAAGAAAACTTGGAAAAAAATTAGATTACTATCTTTGCTGAAAAGTAAAATTAATTATGAATTGTTACTTTATTTGTATCCTTTGCTGTGACATTGATAACAGAATTTATAGGGTCTGAACTTTTGTTTATTTTGTTTAATAGGTTTTCCGCAATTCTGGCATTTGGATTTATTGTTTAATTGAGGATTAAGCAGTTTTAGTCTATGTCTAATGGCTTTAGTTGTTTCTGAGTTAGGTCTTCTTTCCAATGCTTTTTCTAAGAGTTGTTTTGCTGTTTCAAGGCTTCTATTGCCAAATAATTCTTCAAAGATGTTGCATGGTTTCACTGTTACATTAATTTTTCTGGGCAGAACACTTACAAAGTTTTGTGGATATTGATCTGATCTATCCAAATCTATTACTGAAAATAGATATTTAGTCTTAATTATGGTGCTATGATGTGTTATTTCTCTTTTTGTTATGTGTAATTTGAGATTCAATTTGTTTTCTCCAAAATAAAAAACCGTTTGTGGTGTTTTTCCGTCTTTTCTGCTTGATTATACTTGATTGTGTATTAATTAAGGTTGGCTACCCTTTGATTTATTTTGATTGAAGATATTAGAAGATGATATGGTTTTTTTGTTTGCATATCATTAGTGGTTATTCTCAATTTTATCTTTTTTTAAAGATCTGTTAATATACATGGGTGAGAATAATAATATAATAAAATAGATTTTTCTTGACTATATTGAATGTAATCAGGTTTTTTCTATTTTAGTTGCTGCTGATAAAAACAATGGAGGTTTATGGATGGAAGCAACATCAGGGATTCTTTTTGCAGTGGAAGCTGGGATTAGATCTAAACTGATAGCTTTAGGGGCTACTTCAAAGGAGAAGGCTCTCACTAGTCAAGAAGCTCAATTTACTATGAAAGAGATTAATTGGATAGGTTATATTGCTGGTGGTATGGGTGCTAAGGTCAAGAAAACAAAAGATAGAAGATTTTATGCACCAATTTACTATTAGAATACTGATATGTTTTTATTTTTAGGATAATTCTTTGTTTATTTTACCCAAGAAAACTTGCAATCAAGATTTATTATTAAAAGTTGTTCTAATCCTTGGTATTATATATCATAGATTCTTTATTTTTGAGAAGTGATTTAATAATGGCTAAGCAATCTGTTGTTGGTTGGGTTTTAGTTACCATTCTTTCTGGTTTAATGTTGACTTTTAGTTATCTTTTTTATGAGTATGGTGAGGGTAATGTTTCTTTAATTTTGTTGTTTGCAGGATTAGTCTTAGCTGCTGTTTTGGCAGTTACTGTACTACTATCTAAGAATTCTGATAGTGGTTAGAAATTAGATTCTTTCTTTGTTCTACCCAATTAGCAGTTTTTCAACAAGATCCTTTTTTTCAACTAGGATCAAAACCAATAGCAGAAATCCCATAATCACTTGAATCCACAAATAGCCAAATTGCTCACCAAGAAACATGAAGATTGGACTGGGAGTTTTATCCGCTTCTAAAAAAGGCCAAAGAATAGGAGAATATTGATGATTTGTAAAATCTAAAAGCACATGAAAAATATTACCTATAAGAACTGAAAAAACTAAAGCCAGAGATAGGTTGCATTTGTTTTCAACTTTTTCTTTATCAACTCTGAATAGGGAACTGACTAATATTGGATAAAATTTTATTGTAACAAGTATAGCAAGTGCAGTTCCTAAAGTTGCTGATCCTAATAGACTGTGTAAAACCAAACGGTTAGGACCATCAAATCCATTAATAAATAAAATAACTGGTATTTCAAAATCTGGGATCATTGAACCTACAATTAATCCTGGAAGACTAAGATTTCTGTTAACCTTATTGACCAAGTAAGCGATGGGGTAGTGGAGAGGAGTTAATGGCATAGCTGATCACTTTAGCTTATACATAACTGGTTATTTTGAATATATTTTCTCTAACAAATTCCTGGCAATAATCTATATCTAACCTGTCTAGTATATTCTTCGTATCCTTCTAGTTCTTTTTGAAGTGTATTATCTTCTAACCAAGTTCTTATTATTATGATGATATACATTCCTACACCAATAAAAGAGAAAAGAGATCCAATAAGTAGTGGAATTGATATGGCAAACAATATTCCTGATAGATAGCCTGGATGTCTTATTATTCTGTAGGGTCCATTAGTTATTACTTTGTGATGTTTTTCTTTTTGGATTCTGACTGTAGGTTCAAAATATTTGCTACTTATCATAGCGTAGTTAAGTAGAATATTGTTGATAGTATCGCAAGTAATAATCCTATCCAAACATAATTTAAGCCAGGACATGACCAATTATATCTGCCACTATCTAGTCCCGCTATTATTGGTATTGCTATTATTATGGTTAGGTTGCTTATTCTTACTAGAAATTCATCCCATGTTTTGGAACCTTCTCTTTTTCTTTTGAGTCTTTGAATTACAAGTTGTGGATTTAGGTTGTATTGGATAATTGTACTAATTAAATAGTGGATGAAAATGTTATGAAGTAATACCATGCTCTCGATTTGATTGTTTGGTTTGCTGAAAAATAGAATAGTATAATTTGTATCATTAAGAAGATGGACGTTAATGTAAATTGTTTTACAGATNCAATAATATAGCTTGATTTATTGTTTTTATGCATGTTTCTAATTTAGTTTTTCTTTGACTTTATATTTATACGATTATTTGTTTATTCTGACCTAGAAAATTAAAAAATGATGTCTTATCTGGATGCAAAAATATAAACTAGTATTACATTGTTATAATAGGAGACTTTTGTTTGTCAGATAAGCTAAGCAAGATTAGGTTTACTGCTATAAACGGGGATATTTATTTTATCTATAAAGAATATTGTTTATCTGATTGGATAGTTGAAGATAGGGAACTTGATGAAAAAGAAGCCAAGAGAGTTTCTAAACTTGAGGCTTCAAAACCTCTTAAATTAAATCACATATAGAATTATAATTTTTGGGAGTTGATAGATTATGGGTTTGAAATTGGCTTGTAAAGATTTGGACCCCGTTGGAGGTTGTCCTTATGTTGCTAAAGGTGAAACTATGGATGAATTGAAGGCTGATCTTTTTTCGCATGCTAAAGCTGTGCATAACTATACGGATGAGCAATTGAATGATCCTAATATGCTTGCTGAAGTTAAAAGACTTGTAAAGCATGATTAAAAATTATTTTTGTTCTTCTAAATCATTCTTTAGTTTTCTTTTTTATTTTTTTTATTCTACTTATTGGCAGCTTTATGTTCTTCGGTTATTCTACGCAAAAAAACTTGGAAAAGTAAATTATGGAAAAACGTATCATTTTGAAGTTTGATCTCTAAAAATTGAAATTTCTAAACCAAGTAAAGGTATCGCCCAAACTTCCACAATCAAAACAAAGCCTATCATTCCACCAAAGTATGAATAACCTAGATAGATAATATAATGAATACCAATCATAATTAATGCTAAACTAGCCCATTTAATTGCATTTTTGCTTGATTTCTGTAAGTAATAAAAGCCAACCACACTAAAAATCACAGCTAAAGACATGCCAATAAAAGCGTTCAACGATCCAACCGCTCTTATACCATATAAGAAAACACTCAAACCATCACTTAAGATCATATCAAACCATCTAAAAACAGAATTTGACCATAATGCTGCAATATAACCTATAAAAGCAAATCCAACCCACTTTAAGAATCCAATTTCATTTTGTTTGTTTCTATGGACTTGTAGTCCTAAATTTACTAGGAATGGAGTTGTAAAAAGGATTGAAGAAAATATGATATTCCTAATGTTATAAATTGACCTCCATATCCTATAGTTGACATAAATGTTCCTGATGGAACCCCAACCATGAAATAGTAAAAGGCTTCAATAAAAAGAGCAGCAGACACTAATTTTTTAACTTCTGTGAAGCTTTTGTTTTTTATGCTTAATAAACAGAGAGAAATTATTCCCAGTACAATTCCTATGTTTCTTGTTATTGTTCCTATTGCTCCTGAGATTTCCATCCACACATACATTGAACCAATACAACTTTCATTGGAAAATGTTTGTCCTGTAATTAATATGTCAATTATTCTTTCTATGCTTGAAGGGATGCTTCAGTAGAGGGTACAAATTAGTAAGGAAAGTAATGTTATGAAAATCCAGATTTTTGATTCACGGTTTGTTGAAAACATTAATTATTCATTAATTTGAAATATTAATTTTATATTTATGAGTTTATCGAAAGTTTCTATTTTTTGAGCTTCTGAACTAAGTTTGTTATATTTAGTTTTAAGCATTTTCTGAATCTAATTGCCTCTATCCAAGAAAACTTAGAATGATTAGCTTAATTAGAGATTGTGGAGCTATACCATTTTTCTTTATAAAGCCCTTGTTTGGTCAAGGTTTCTTGACAAAAATGCCTTAATAAGATTATGAGAAAATATTAGAGTGTTCTAAAATGGAATAGTTTTAGAATATGGGGGATCTTTGGGACAAAACAAGCATAAGGGTAGTTGTTTGTTCTTTTTCCTTTCTCCTATATTTTATTCCCAAGGATTCCCAGCTAAATAGTGCAGTTGTCTTGTCTCTTACTATTTCATAGTTTTCTAGATAATATACTATATCCTATTGTCTATTCCTCTTTTTTGTTCAGTGCAAAAAACTTAGAATATTGCAATCATACTAAGTTTGTTTTGATTCTAAAATTGCATTATTATAACTTTTTATAACAAATGGCATTAACTTACCAAGCTCTGATTTTTGCTTAATAGGGATTATTATCCAATTTTTCATGATTTTTTTGCCTGCTTGGAAAAAACCGGTTTCATATTTCTTAGATAATTCTTCTCTTTGGTTTTCATTTAACTTTGTGATTACTATTCCTTTTGTTATTAGAAAGACAAAGAGTTTTTCATTTGTTTTGTAGGATGGACATCCAAACATTATTTTTTTGCTTACTTGAGGCCAGCTTTGTATTTGTTCTTCAAATGATAATCTAAGATCTTTTGTTTCCTCTTCTGAATAATACTTCATGGATCTATTGCAATCCTTAAATTTTTATGCAAGTTTTAATTTCCTTGTTATTATTATATATTTTTTCAAGTGTTTGGTTATATTCCATCGAGATAGTTCTTTGTGTGTGTTACCGAAGAAAACGCAATAATCTTATAGAAAAGTAGAAATTAGCTGTTATACTTTGTATATTTGATTTGTTATGTCTGGTCCTTCTGATGAGGATTTAGCTCTTGGTTACTGGTTTTTGAAGTCTAAGCAAGATAAAGCAGTTAGTCAGAAGAAGAATCTTAAAAAGTTGGATAAGATTAAAAAAATGAAGAAGTCTCAGTTTAAGAATAAATAAATTTTCTATTCTTCTTCTATTAAGCTAAGATTCAAACTATAACAAATATGATTGTTAAAATTAGACTAATAGGGCTTAAAGAAGATCGATTTGTTTGTGATCATGATGTTGTTTTGAATTTTATTACAATTTCTTGTGCTGGTTGGGAGAGGCAATTTTTGTTGCTTCTGCTTTTAGAGTTTGCCAAGGGGTGGGTTGGTTTGGTAGGGTTGTTTTAGTTGATATTAGTTAGGTTGCAGGTAAGAATTACGAGATTGTTGTGTTCTCTTCTACTGGTTGTCTTTCTAGTTTTATCAAAGTAACAGCTTAAACTTTGGAAAATCATATAAGTATTTATTTAAAATCAGTACTTGGAGGTTGTTTTATGAGTTTTATAAAGAAGGTAAAGGATGAGACCGAAAAAGCTACTAAGAAGGCTAGTGAAGAAGGTGCAAAACTAGGTAAGGATCTTAAGAAAGGTGCTAAAAAGGGAGCTGAAGCAACAAAGAAAGCTGGTAAATCTGCTGTTGAAGGGTCTAAGAAAGCAGTTAAGAAAGTAGAAAACAAAGTATCTTAAAGAAAGATTTTCATTGTTCTTTTTTGATCTTAATCCTGCTCGCTAGCTCTCGCGTTCTTTGTTCTATCCCAAGAAAACTTGGAATAATTAACTATATGATTGGTAGATTTTGAAGCTAGGCAAATTTGCATCTTTATTAAATCATTGCTTGGTCAAGCTTTCTTTGAATAAATGTCTTAATTCAATATTTGAGAAATTATTTTCATAATCTATGAAGGTAACAATACTAGAGGATCCTTGGGTGTAGTTGGTTTTGCGGTTTTAAGCAGTTGGATGTTGGGGTGGTGGCTTGGCATGAATCTCATGATCACTGTAATAAGAAGCCTAGTCCTTATGATTATACTGGGAAAAAGTTTAGAATGGCCTGGCAAAAGTTTTTGTGTTATTGCAGTCTTTGAGCATTCAAGATTTTTTTCCCAGCTCTAAAAGTCTTGGACTCCAGTAGGGTTGTATGAAGATCTCTTATGGTATTTTTCCTTTTACTTATGATAGTTTTGCCGTCTTTTATTTTCATCAAATTTTTAATTTAGTAGCTATTTTTTTTCCAAATTCTTTGGCTTTGAGGAATTCTCCTTCCGAAACTGGTCCTTTCATATCCTCAACTTTTATCGATAAACCAGGAGTTATTATCTTTAAGTTAGGAATCTTTTCACTTATTCTTTTTTCCATTTTCTTTAAAGCTATTTCAAAGTCTTTCTTTATATAGGTGTCAAATACTGCAATCCATTTTGCATTCAAATCAGTTTTTCCAAGTTTATCTATAAGTTTTTTGACTCCTCGAACTGGTCCTCCCCAATGATTAGGGGTTCCTATTAATATTGCATCAAAATTGGTTATTTTTTCGATTTTTAAATCTTTAATATCAACAATTTCTGTTGTTATATTAATAGCTTGATTTATTCCTTCTGCAATGTTTTCTGCAACAAGTTTTGTATTACCATATTTGGTGTCATAAATTATTATTAAACTTGCCAAATTGATCACTAAACTATTTCTTGAATTTCGGACAATTTAATAGTTTTTGCAGAAAGTAATATTAAATTAGGATTCAAGTCCAAATCGCTTTTCTTATTGTTATGAACTCCTTATGAACTCAAACTCTCCTAAGCCGGGTTGTTTGTGTTATTTTATGTTTTATTCTACACTTGAATTTATTGAAATTCTTTTGTGCTATTTGTTTGGTCTTTTTTTGAAAGCTCCTAAATATTTTTATTTAGTTCTTAAAGCTGAAATCGTAGCAAAAATAAATGCAAACAATAGTAGGAGTGGAATCAGGCTTTGATTTGTTTGCTCATCAAGAAGAAATAACCATGATGCAGCTAAACCAGTTAAAATCACACTAAAGAAAGATAATAGAAAGATAACTACTATTTTTGTTAGCTTATCATTGAAATAGTTAATTGTTAATCTCTCCAAAATTTAAAGGATATTTTGTTTGGATATTTTGACTATTAATAAATATTGTTGGCCAATAGTTTAACACAAATACAAGCACTAAAAAGCTCATTTTTCTAAAAATAATAAATTTATTTTCATTTTTATTATTGGATTTTTAATTTTGATTTTCAGCTATTATTCTTTTTTAGTCTTAACCAAGAAAACTAATAATTGATGGGTGTTAAGGATACTTCTTAACCTTAATAGCAAAATAGAGATTCTTGATTTTTGATTATGAAAAAGTTCTGCAGATTTCAATGTAGACTAATTATTTTGATTTTATGGCTATTCAAATGTTAGAAATATTTCTTCTTGTTTTGGTGTGGTGTTTCAATTTTTTTTATGAAAAGAAATTGACTCTCTACTATGTATTCAGGATTGTAGTGTTTTTGATTTTTTTCATACCAGTGCAGTTTCATGTTCATTCATAATTTATTATTTTTTTTTGTTTATTAATTCATATTCCGATGTAGTAATATACAAGATACTTTTGGTTAAAAATATTATTTCTTGTATTTTATTTTCTTCTTTGTTCAACTCTTTGAAAGTAAATTCCGATCAATTCAGAAACTTGTTTGTCTTTTTTATCAGCATTGTTAATTTTTTTCTCAATTTTGCTTGGAAGTATGTCTCTTTTTTTCAAGTGTAGAAGAGTGTAGGTTACGGCTACAGCTATCATTGTTATTATTACTGCTGTTAAATAATCATAGAATAAGCCTTCTCCTTCAGGCAAAAATGTATTTAGTGTTTTTTGGATCGCGTCTCTCCATGTTAGGGCTACAAGAAAAGAGAAAGCTGAGAGAATAGTTGTTATTATGATTGTTTTTATATTAAGTGTTTTGAGTTCTTCTACTGACATTGTGCTTTTTGTGGTTATTTAGATTGGTTTTATTTTTTGGTGTTTATTTTTATTGTTTTGTTATTGATGATATTTGGAATTTTCTTTATGAAAAAAAATTTGGAGATTTCTATGAAATTTTTTTCATTTTAATAAAAATGGCAAATCCAATCAGAGATGAAATTGTTAAAAATAAACTATAGACAGCTGCCAAGTTTGATCCTAGATTATTCCAAAGTGAACCCACAATAATATTAGCTAATAAGAAAGAAAAACCTGATACTAAGTAGAATATACCATAGGCTGTACCAACCAGATTAGGTTTTACATATTTTGGAATCATTGCTCTGGTTACCGTATTACAAATACCTTGATATAATCCATACATTATGCTTATAATTAAAGCAACAAAATAACTTGCAGGTTCAATAACTATAGTTAAAGCAACTGCAAGAAAAATTAAGTATCCAATAAATAGCATCTTTTCTCTTCCTATCTTATCACTTATTATTCCTGCTGGGATAGCAATTGCAACATGAGCAATATTTACCAAGGCAAATAGCAAGGGAATATATTGGTTATTTATTCCGACATCTGATCCATAAAGTAAAATAAATGAAAAATTGAATGCTCCCAAAGAAAAAATAGAAACAATGGCTAACAACCAAAGAAATTTGCCTTTGAGTAAATTTTTTAATCCTCTAAGAAAAGTAAATTCAGATTGTTTTTTACAGGTTTCATCTTTAACAAAGAAGATTAGAATAACTAGCGCTACCAATCCTGGTATTATTGAGAACCAGAATACTTCCCTTGCTGTAAACCCAAATATTATTAGTAATATCGAAGCAAGTATTGGGCCGACAATTGCACCTGCTTGATCTAGGGTTCTGTGTATTCCAAAAGCCACTCCTCTGTTTTTTTCTGGAATTGAATCACAAATTAGGGCATCTCTGGGTGATGTTCTTATTCCTTTTCCTACTCTGTCAAGAACTCTAATAATTAGAGCTCCAAAAGCGTTATTTACGACTCCAAAAAAGGGTTTAATTATATTCGAGAGTGCATAGCCACCAAGAACTAAGTTTTTTCTTTTTCCTATTTTGTCTGAAAAGAATCCTGATATTGCTCTCATGCTATAGCTAAGAGCTTCAGCTATTCCTTCTATAAATCCTAGAATAGCTGGATTTGAACCTGGCAAGCTTATTATAAATGTAGGTAGCAAACTTAGTACCATTTCACTTGAGAGATCAGTGAAAAAGCTTACAGATCCTAAAGCAAAGACATTCTTTTTTGAATTGGAGCTTGTGAGTTTCTCTTTCATGTTAAGTTTATTGTATTATTTAAATTGTAAGTACTTTTTGCTTTGTATTTGGATCTATAGCAATCATTATTCTGTCTTAGTTCTGCTAGTGTGTGATTTTTTTTGGTTATTAGTTTATATTTTGTAAATCTGGTGCTGAAAGGATTGAATCAGCGCCACAAAAATAAATTATTTTCTATTGATTGATTCTTTGTTTGTTCCACAAAAGAAAACTTTGAATAAATTTCATAATATTTATAGTAGTAGTTTAAAAAATAAACCAAAATTCTATATAATATTACTAAAAATAATTAGAAATTGCAATTTGTATATGTGATTTTTCAATTGGGTGATTAATTTATTGCCAAGGAATAATCTTTCTTGGATAGATTCAGTTTCAGTGCTTATAACAACTATTCTTTTTATCTCACAGATTATATTTGGACTTTATTTTCTATCTTATGTTTCTCAAATAGAACTTCTAGCTTTTTTTGGGGTTTGTCTTTATGTTTTTTCTGGTTTGGTTTTTGGGTTACTTCCTATTTATGAATTTAAAAAAAAGGGCGGAGTGGAAAAGGGCAAGAGTTATATTCACACAACAAGGCTGGTGGATACTGGTATCTATTCTGTTGTTCGCCATCCTCAATATGTGACTTTTATTCTATGGGCTATTGCTGGTATGTTTCTTTTTCAGCATTGGATAGTTATTCTTTTGGGTATTTGTATTATTCCATTAACCTATATTGATTTGGCTAAGGCTGATGAATATGGAATTGAGAAGTTTGGGGCTGCTTATGAATTTTATATGAAGGAGGTTCCTAGAGCTAACTTTTTGCTTGGGATTATTAAGTGGTTTAGGAAAAGATAAGATAACTTATTTAAAAAATCAGAAAAGTTGTTTTCTTCTAAATTATCGAATAATATATTAATGCTATCCCTATGATCACTTCAAAGAGAATAGCTAATAGACCACCAGCAGCTGTAAAGTCTTTAGATTTAGGTTTTGCAAGTTTTATGCTTGTTGTGAAACCAACTAGAATACTAGCTACGATTCCTAGCCATCCTATTATTGCTGGCACGATTCCAGATAAAACTAGTACAATCGAAAATGCTGATGTTCCAATTGACCAGCAAATCATTGCAATTTTGAATCTTTGATCTTTTGTTTTAAATATACTTTTAGCTTTATTACTTAGAGATTCTTTTTCATTGCTGCTGGTTGAATATTGTTTTGCTATTTTGAGAAGTTTCCAATAGTTTGGTTCATTAATGAATTGGATTAGTCCTTCTGCTGTTCTAAAGATAAGCCAAATAATTCCTAGTATTATGTTATAGGAACTAAATGTAATAAATAGCAGTGCAGTTAGTGCTATAACGCTACTATGTTCTATGACCGCTAGCACTATTCCTGTTTTGAATTTTTTTGGATTGTTGTTTATCTTTTTTAGATCAGTATCTGGATCATATTCTTCTTTTTCCATTTTATATCCAAATGATGCCATTATGAGGTTTATAACTAAAATAAACAGAAATAGAAATCCTGATAATAACATTTCAATAATCAATGGAGCTTCTCCATTTTATTCTTCTTTTACTTCTCAATTATTTATATTTCATTAATAAGTTTCTATTTGTTTTTAATTCTTTGTTTGTTATTCCCAAGAAAATCTTGAATAAAGAATTTTTATTTAGATTTATTATCTGGCTATCAATCTAGAATTGCAGGATGGGCATTTGGAGAGAAAGATTACGTATTCTGTCCGATTGCTTCTTTTCCATCTGTCTAAATTTTAGGCATATTATGGTTGTTCATCTTCTTTGTTGTTGTATCTTTTGGCTCGGCAATCATTGCAGATTGTTTGTTTTCCATATCTGTATTTTCTGGCATTGAATTCTTTTCCACAAGTTTTGCATTTTGTTAAGTTTTTTGGTTTAGGCTTTAGTCTTTTTAGTCTTATGTAAATTTCTTTTTTTATATCTTGGTCCTCTTGAGTTTGGAGTGCTTTTTTTAGAAGTTCTTCTATGAGCTGTTTACTTTGGTTCCCATACTTTTGTTGAAACTGGCTTGGGTTTTTATTGTTTGGATTAAAAGTTCTTGGTAATATGCATACAAAGTTTGATGGGTAATTATTTGATATGTCTTTGTTTATGACTGCTATTTTTATGTGGGCTGGTTTTGTATAATCTTTTATGTTGAGATTTTTTGTTATATATAATGCAAGTCTCATTTTGGGTTTGCTCAGGAGTTTGTGTTTTGTGTTGCTCAGTTTTTTTCTGGCTTATTTTGTTTTCTCTTCAGAATCTGAATAACTGATGCAACTCTTTATTATTTTTCTATTCTTGGTTGTGATTTTTTTTAAATTTTCATTGGCAATCCATTAAATTTCCCTATATTTTATATCGCAATTACGAATAGAAATACAGCTTTTTAGGCTCTTTATTTGCTCTAACTAAGAAAACAAAAAAATATGCTAAATATTTATGACTAAATTAGCATTCCCAAGTGTTCAAATAATATTCTTAATCCAATAATTATTAGAATAATTCCGCCTAAGATTCCAATTTTCTCAAAATACACTCCAAACTTTTTGCCAATGTATACCCCAAGTAATGAAAGAGAGAAAGTTACTATTCCAATTATAATTGCTGGTTCTATTATGGAACTTCCCAAGAAAGATAGACTAAGTCCAATGGCAAGTGCATCAATGCTGGTTGCGATAGATAGCATTATTAAGATTTTGAAGCTAGAGGAATTCACTATTTGCTTTGGTTTATTGCTTGTTGATTCATATATCATTCTAGCTCCTATGATTGTTAATAATCCAAATGCTATCCAGTGGTCAAAGCCTGAGATTAAATCTATGATGCTTTGTCCTGCAACCCATCCTATTATTGGCATTATTGCTTGAAATAATCCAAAGAAAAGTCCTGTTTTTATTGCTTCATTTAGTATTTTGGTTTTTTTGTTGGTGAATCCTCTTGTTATAGCTACTGAGAATGAGTCCATGGCTAGACCTAGCGAAATAAGTATTGTGACTATGTCCATTATAAACACCAGTATCAAAGAGCATTCACAAAAGTAAGGTTGAAAGAAAAAAACTTTTCTAAATCCCTATTCAATTTTACATGCTTAGTTATTTTATATTACTTTTTTCTATGCTCTTTGTTTGCTCTACGCAAGAAAACTAGAAATCAGATAGAAAGAGGATCTTTGGGTTGAGGGATAATAAGAATTTTACAGCTTGAGAGAACTTTTTATTGGAAGTATTTCTCCCTAGAGCCTTATAAAAACTCTGTTTTTGATTTTATATTTAACTTATTCATGATTTTAGAATATTGATTATTGCTTTGATTATAGGTTGTTTTTAGAATATATATCTAAAATAAGAATATTCCATCTTAAGAAGTATCAGTTAAGAGTAGTATGTAGTACTATTCAGTATATAATTTTCTAGTTAGGTTTGGGGAAGGAAAAGTAGTATGAAAACTAAAACCAAAGATTCTAAAATTGAATTTGCTAAGTTGCTTAGAAAATCCGGTTGTTCTAATAAGGTTATTGATGAGCTTTTTAAGTGGTATGATTATTCTTAGGATAAATGGTTAGTCATTTTCTATATTATTGTTTGCTCTGCTCAAGAAAACTTGGATGTAAATACTCTTATTTTTTAATATAGGGCAATAATTCTATTTTAAATATGGTTTTTATAATAACATAATGTTTTTTGTAATGANCTTGGAAAGGTTGAATTGGAGAAGCAAGATTATCAAATTTATAGTACCGATTTTGCTGAAAGATATAGAATGCCCTTAGAGGCAGTTTCGGTAAAGTTCCTATCCCTAAATGCTTGAGTAAAAAACAGATATCTAAGATATCATACAGGAGATAAAGCAACAGAAGATAATTTATTTTCACTCAAGTATTTCTCTGCGATCTCTAAGATGTCTTGTGATGTTGTAGTAGAAATTTTTTTTAGATAATCTAGAATTGCATATTCAGTTTCGTATTTGATTTCACATGATGTAATAAATTCGGGAAAAACAACAGGACTGTCTACTATTCTAAGTAATTCACTCTTAATAATATCTTTAGCTTTTTGTAATTCAGTTTCCTTTACTTTTTCATTGCATAATTTTTTAACTTCTTTTTGAACCACTTTTATAGTATAATCCTTTTTTCTGGGTTTTACAGAGCAATCAATGCTGAAAAGACCATAATCTAAACCAAAATCATTGCAAGTACTGATATTGTATGTTAAGCCCAATTTTTCTCTTACTTTAATAAATAACCTTGAGCTAGTGCCGTCTCCTAAAATTGTTGAGATCAAATCCAAAACATGTGAATCTGGATGTTTGCTAGATACCGTTCTAGCTCCAATTTTTATGTAGGTTTGGTTTATTCCAGCTTTTGATTTTTGTTTACTTTTTTTAGGTTTGCCTTTTTCAAAAAATATAGGTCTTTTAAAGGGAATTTCTGAACTGTTTTTGGACAAGAAATTATTCAAAATATCATCTATATCTTTTTCAAGAAATCTACCTGTGATTATTAAAATCATGTTTGGTAAATTATAGTAAAACTCGTGAGCCTGAACCAAATCAGATATTGTTAAAGATTTGAGACTATTTTTAGATCCTATTATTTCTCTTTTTATAGGGTGATTTCTAAACAAACATTCTTTTAACATGTAGTGAATTATTTCATTAGGATCATCAAGAATATCATTGAGTTCATTTAGGATAATTTTGCGTTCTATGTTGAGTTTTTCGATTTCAAAAGTGGAATCAAAAAGTAGCTCAGATAATATTTTTGAAGCTTCTGATATTTTTTCAGGCAAAATATCAACAAAACAATAAGTATATTCGTGATTTGTTTGAAAATTTGAAATTCCACCTAGGAATTCTATTTCACGAGAATGATTTATTCTTCTCTGTGAACCTCCAGAAATCATGTGTTCAAGAAAATGAGCTAGACCTAACTTTGAATCAGGATCCAAGTTTGCTCCATAATTAATGCCTACGCCTATCTGTGTTGTTAATGCTGATTTACGAGGATACAGAAGTACTCTAAGATTATTTGATAATATTTTTCTTTGCCAAATTAAACTATTTTTCATAAATATTCAATTTAACTTACTTTCTAAAAAGTTTGTATTAATATGTAGTTCCTATTTCTTTTTCAGTTTCTTTTCGTTAAACTCTATACCAGATTCAGACTTGAGCTTATGGCTTCCAGATTTGTTATTTATAACTACTATTCTAGAATAATAGTTATAATCTAGCATTTTTATTATTCGGGTGCTACCAATTATTTTCGGGATACTTTTTGAAAAATAGGTTAAAGAAATATTCTGTTTTTGGTATAAATAATAAAGCAGAAAATAATCGAATAATAAAGTTGAGAGGAATTTATTGAATAAAGGGGCTATTATTTTTTTAGCTACTTTAATAGGATCTATATTTGTTACATTTTTATTTGTATCAAATCAGCCAATCACAATAGTTGATTCTGATAGCGATTATTATGATAAAGAATTGCCCTTAATTCTACCTAATCTTGATCCTATAATTCCTCAGGATAATCTCACTAAAGGCATGACCTTTATTTGTAATTTTTCTGTTATTTCATTAACAAACAAGAAATTAGTTGTTCCTCTTGATTTTAAATTGTATATAATTAGAAATTGTTATAGTCGTGAGATTTCTGCAAAAGAGGCTGGTTTTTATGATTTTTATGCTCCAACTGTTTTTGTTTTAGATCCTTTCAGGCTTGTCTTTTCTTTAGTTACTTTGGAGATTTCCGAGGATGTTGATCTTGGTGAGTATCAATTATTTATAGGTACTGGTGATTGGGAAGTGACTCATGTTAGTGGCATAAGCTTAAACTTTAAGGTTGTCACATAAAAATTAAGTAGCTGCAAAATCATTTTGCCAATCTAATTTTAAATTAATAAAATAATCTTGAACAAGATTATTGAGAGATTGCAATAAAAGCTATATGATAACAAATCATCTAGGTAATATTTATGTTTGTAATATTAATTGGAGTTTTTATTATCTGGTACTACTGTTTTTAAGCAAAACTTCATCTTTTGTATAAATTAATCTTCATTTGGATTAGTTCTTATATAAATAGAATATTGAACTCATTTTTCATCTTCGGGATTCATAAATCATAAAAACTAACACTTCAAATAAGAAATTATTAGGTTTCTATTCAAAAGATGAAGAGAAGCTATCAATGAACTATAATAAGTATTTTTCAATTATTGTATTGATAATTATTGTTGTAGCCAGCATAACTATAACTGAAGCTAAAGCTTCAAATTCCACCCTAGCAGATACCATAATCTCTATTGTCAATAATGTTGATTGGGAAGATCCAAGCTCATTCACAACAACATGGGGTATTATCCTTGCAAATAAGAATTCTAGCTCTTTTGAACAAGCAATCAAGCAGAACATAATCAGGAAAGATTACAGCGAAGCATTGCATATAGCACGCCTTGCGGATCTTAATGAATACAACTCGACAATTATCTTAGAAAATACAAAATTCGCTCTTCAGAACATGTCAATGTGTGGAAGTTTTCCAATAAATTCTAATGCTAATCACTATGGTGATCCTGATGCTTTGAATGAAGGTAGCTTTTTGCTTTACGATCGGTTTCTTATCTGGGCATTTCAATATGCTCAAGAACTTGGTTTAATAGATAAATGGAATAAAACTCAGGCTTTTATTGATTTCAAAGATTTGTATGATGGTCCTCCAATTGATAGTTATTCTGGTGAAATGTTGTGGTGTGATCCTCAAGAGGATTGGGCAAAGTCATATTCGAGCAGATATTATGATGAACATGCTGAAACTTTGAGTGTCTTTCTAAAATTTTATGAGATTGGAATTCCAGAGGCTTTGGCATATGCTGACAAAGCTTGGGCTGGTGTTCAAAGGCATTGGAATGGACAATATTATGGTTATTCTGACTCATCAACAGTTGAGTGTGAGATGGGTAATTTTGCTAGGATTATTGGTGAATATAAACAAGAGAAGGGGGGTAATGTTTCTGCTTGGGAACGAGTGATTCAAGATTTAAACTATAAGCTCTTAGCAAATGGGTGGAATTCTCCTGGATGGGCTAGTCCTGGGGTAATTGTTCATGCAGATAGTAATCCTCAGTTAAGATTATGGGAAACTCTTGGTGCTATTGTAGCTTTGCATCAGCTTTTTCCAGAGTTTACATTGGATATGCGAACCAACTTTATTGATATGTTAATGAATCAGAATAAGGCATGGGAAGGTTTGGTTGGATGTGATTTGAATAATGGTGGTTATTTTAGTAGAGTTTTTCCAGGTTCAAATCCTTCTAATGTGGCAACGGCTGGTGCTGCAGCTATTTTATTCCTTGAGGGGATAGTTCCAAACACAGGGAGTTTATCAATTCCATTTCGTGAGGAGCATTTCCCAGATGATTGCACACCCTTTATTTTGAGTGATTTTAATTTTGATTACATAAATCATAAAATTACTATTCCAGTTAATGCTGGCGAGTTTACTTTTATTTATGGTTCAGATCCTGTGAGATGTACTTTTGCGGAGACTGGTGTTTATACTATTGAGTTCACAAGTGACTGGAACCACATAAAAAGTGTCAATGGGAAAAATGTTTTGCCTTCTATGCCTCAAGAGCTTGATGTTGTTGAAGGAAATGTGAATGTTTCATTGTCTTGGTTGCGACCTTTATCTGATGGAGGTGCTGAGGTGACCCATTATAGGATTTACAAAGGTAACACTTCTTCAGAATTAAANCTTTTTAGTGAAGTGGGAAATGTCACATCTTTTGTTGATATAGATGTTGTTTATGGGGAATCTTATTTTTATCAAGTCTCAGCGGTAAATTTTTTGGGGGAATCTAGAAAATCGAATTTAGCTTTTTTATCAATCTCTGGACCAGTAACAACTGATGATTATGATGGTTTATGGCATTCTTCTGATTTTTTAATTAGCCTTTTTGCGGTTGATTCAAGTGAAATAGCTGAAACATATTATAGAGTTAATGGTGATGCTGTTCAAAATGTGAGTGGTAGTGGCTTTCCTGAAATTTCTCTGGAGAGCGGAGTTAATTCTTTGGAGTATTGGAGTATTGATGGTTTGGGTTTTGAAGAAATTCCACATAAAATGGTATCTCAGATTAAATTGGATAAGACAGCTCCAAGTGGTTCTATAATTATTAATGAAGGTGCGCTTTCAACGAATCTGACTTCTGTTTCTTTGAGATTGACTTCAAGTGATGGTGGTTCTGGAGTTTATAGGGTTAGATATAGTAATGATGGTATTTGGGATACTGAGTCTTGGGTAGTTTTTGAGTTTACTAAGTCTTGGTGGCTACCTTTGGGGGATGGAATGAAAACTGTTTATTATCAGGTTAAGGATCTTGCTGGCTTAATCTCTCAAACATATTCAGATTTAATAGAATATGTGTCGATTCCATCTGTTCCTCCAGTTTCACCTGAACCAACAATCGCTCCTTCTCCTACTCCTCAACAATCCCCTATAATATCTCCTACTCCAGAATTATATCCAGAAAGAACGTTTATTTTGTCAATGGAAGAATATATTGGAATTTTAGCTTTGGCAATTGCAATTATTGCATTTTTTGGATTTAAATTGCTAAGACGTTGTGATTAGTTTGGTTGTTAAAGTAGGAGTTAAATAAAAATTCAAAATCAGTTTTTGATGGTGCATATGCATAATTATTAATCAACTGATAAAAAAGTTGGATTTTGCTTATATATATGAAATAAACCCTTTAAAAGCTATTATTTAGCCAAATAATGTATAATAATAGTTTATTTATTGAAGAAAAGACGTATAGGTCAGTATTTACTTATTGTACTGTTAGGAAGTTTTTATTATGTCAAAGAAATTACGGAAAGTTAGATTAACTTCCACCAATGGCGAAATCCATTTTATTTATGAAGAGAGATGCCTATCTGAATGGTTGATTGAGGAATTAGATTGTGATGAATTTGAAGCTAAGAGAGTTTCAAAACTAGAGGCTTTTAAACCCCTTCTTTTAGTCCGTGAATAAAAAAATTAGGGTTATTGCTAGCATCTCTGCTTTTTGACTTCTAATACCTAAGATACTTTTTTAATCATATATGATAAGGATCTAATTCCTGCCTAGACATAAATCTTCCCTGAGGATTTATGAGTAGCCTTAATCATTATTAGCATTGTTTTATTGGCTTCAAGATGAAATAATAGGTATTTACATTGCCTACCTGTTAACCATTAGAATATAGCTTGATTTTGTTATCTGTTTTGAAAGTTGAAAATTTGCATAATTAATGTGTTTTACATCCTGGTAGGATTTTGATTTCTTCTAGAGTTTTAGTAAGGTAAATAGCTTCATTCTTATTTTCTATTATGTGTACTGGAAGGCATAGATTTACATGTCCCATCATTGGTTTTATATATTTTAGTTTGTGAGTTGTTTCATTATTTAGGGCGAGGTGTAGGTGTGTTATTCTCCATTGATCATCCATTACTGCTCCTGATATTGATCCCACTTCTATTTCGTCTTTTGTTATGACTTTTTTATTGTGAAGTTGTTCTACTATTGTCATTATATGTTTACCTATTTCTTTTCAATCTATGGTAAATATAATAATTTTTTGGATTTTTACTTTGTTTTATCGAAGAAAACTTGGTTGACTATAAAAGAGAATTGATTTTATTTGCTGAAAACCTATAAATTTTGCTAAAATAAAATGTCAATATTATGCTAAGAATCAATTTTACAATTATTTAAGCTTGTTCTGTGAAGTAGGTTATTCTAGTATTCTTTTGGATAAAGAGATAATGAATTAAGTAAAGAAAATTAAGATCAATTAATTTTAAGGAGAAGAAAAAAGACTTAAGATATTTTAATTTTTAAAGATAAAAAGTTGGAGATTAAACTTAAGAATGTATCTTGCATTAGCAAAATCCTAATTAAGCAAGATTTTCCATCAATGTAGGATAAAACTATGATTCCAAAGTATTTCTTTCTTACTAAAGGTGTTGGTAAGCATAAAGAGAAACTTCAAAGTTTTGAACTAGCTTTAAGGGATGCTGGAATAGAGCATTGTAATTTGGTGAATGTTTCAAGCATTGTTCCTCCTGACTGTAAACTTATTCCTAGAAATAGAGGATTAAAGATGCTTCATCCTGGAGAAATCACTTTTGTTGTTTTAGCCAGAATTGCCACAAATGAGCCTAACAGATTATTAGCCTCTTCTATTGGTGTTGCTATGCCATCTAAAAAGAGTCAGTATGGTTATTTATCTGAACATCATTCTTTTGGTCAGACTGATGAGGTTGCTGGTGATTATTCTGAAGATTTGGCTGCAACAATGTTAGCTACAACTATGGGAGTTAAATTTGATCCTGAAACAGCGTGGGATGAGAGAAAGCAAATCTTTAAAACTAGCGGGTTAATAATTAAAACTCAACATATTACACAATCAGCAAAAGGTGATAAGAACGGGTTATGGACTACAACCATTGCAGCTGCAGTTTTTATACCTTAATGTAATTTTTTGAAAAAATTTAATTAAAAATTTGATGCTGAATTTTAGGTATCGCTGTTTTGTTTATTTAATTTTATTTCAATATCTGAAATTTGAATTCTTACTTCATAATGTTCTTCTTAGGATTTATTGAATATTTCTTTGATTTAAAATGACAAATAAAGAATTATTAGAATTACGTGCAACAAGGGAAAAGCTAGAAAAAGAAACTAAAGTTTTGATTCAAAAACAAAAAACACTAGAAGATAATGTTTGTATTCTTGAGGAAATGGCCAATATTCAAGAGTTAGAGATGGAAATAAAGAGCCTTAAAGATGCAATCTCCAAATTGGAAGTTAAGGAAGAAGAATTAGAATCAAAACTTGGCAAAAAATCTGTCAATAAAAAGGCAGAACCTAAGGGAAAGAAAGCTTCTAAGAAATTAGAAGATAGAAAACCTGAAATGTCAGATGAAGTTAATGGTGAAAAAGATGGAAGCGATATTACTATTGCAACAGTTGTTTATTCTAATGAAGTTAAGCAAAAGCCAGTTCAGAAAAAGAAGCGCTTCTTTTAGTATTAATTGATAACTAAAATTATTTTTTAGCTATCTTTTTCTATTTTTTATTACTTGATTGTTTATTTGCTCTGCCCCAGAAAATTTGAACTTTTCTACCTGATTGCTTTTGCAATTAATCCTATTTGACCAATTCGCTAAAAGTTATCTTGTTATCTTCTATAGAGTATTCATATTTTGTTGCTTAATTATTAATGGTATTCCTGCAAAGAAGAAAATCGAACACCACAAGTAAGGATTATGGGGAACAATTATTTCATACCATGCAAATGGACGCTCTGCAAATCCCCCTGCAAGAAAATAAATTAGTATGCCAAATAAGAAGTAGCTTCCAAAACAAACCATAACTACACCGATATTTCTCAAATTTAATTGTTTTTGTCTTTTTTTAACATATGGGAATGTAACTACCAAAGCAAAGCTAGCTATAAGAAATAATCCAAAAACTGAAATGATAAATCCTGCTAAATTCAAAGGATCAAGCAAGAGGCTGATTCCAAATGCTCTTATCATTCCAATCCATTGCATAAATGCATCAAACCAAAACACAATATAAAGATATGAAATTGCAACAATCAAGCTCCATGGTATAATTTCTCTTTTAGATGAATTTTTCAAGATTTTTGAAGATAGGTTAAAAATTACGAATGGAATAATTGTAGCTAATGCAAAACAAGCTACACCTGCAACAAAAAACACTTCAGGTACAGGTGTTACTTCAAAGTACCAAAGATTTCCTTTTGTTAAAGGGTATAAGAATCCTAGAATTACAGTGGGAATTAGAAATAAAAAGAAACTACCCTCTAAAATTAATGCAGATACTACTTTATTTTTTATTTGAGGATATGCTCTCTCTTTTTTTCTAAATAATAACCAAGCTGAATATAATGCAATACTACTTCCTATAGATCTAAGGATTCCGCCTATTGTACCACCTAATTCGCTAGAATAGAAAACAGCAATCCACCATGGAACTTGCATTAGTTCTTTATAAGTAGTAAAATTTAGAATTAAATCGCTACTGAATATTAGACTCCTGACTAGCATATATTGACTATAAAAAAAATAACTTCCAACTATAATTAAAACCCAAAATTCGAATGAGTTTAGAATTTTTATTACTTTTATTTTAACTTCTAAGGAATTTTTGCTTTTATAGTTAACATTTGTCATACTTATTTTTCCATTTTACTTAGATTCTTAATTCTCAAAATTCTTTTCAGGTTTTTTTGAATTTGATTTTGATTCTTGATTTATTAAAGAATGGCAAAAAAGAAATTTATAGTTCTATTTGAGGAACAAAATGTTCCAAACTTGGAACATAGAATTACTCTAAGCTATAATTTCAATAAAAAACAAGGAAAAGATAACTTTGATCTATAAAAATAGCTTGTTCTTTTTCCATTTTATCCCTTCAACTAAGAACATCGTTGCAGAGATAATTGTTACGATTGTAAGTAGCCAAAATGATCCCTCTATTGGTGATCCATATAATAGGTGAAGCAAAAGGATTACTATTTCGATGATTACTACTACTAAAAATATGAATCCAAAAATTATGAATCTAGGGATCAATTTTTTTCCTATCCAGAAGTATCCTCTGATTCCTTTTTTTTCCTTTGCTCCATAATTACCATATTTATCTTTATATGCTAGATTCATTTCTATTAGTTTTTGTAGATTTCTATAGGCTACACTTGGACTTGTTAGTTTTGCTTTTCTC
>JGI2160J19893_10000090_pt1 | contig 28105 bp, 20 predicted proteins | sample DeeMarSeWOR28_12_FD_19893 | JGI IMG/M metagenome (IMG submission 19893)
TATTTTAAGTATATGCAAAATAGTCCAAAGCTTAAATTATCATTCAGGCAACAGGGTAATAAAAAATGGCTTTTAGACTATTACTTCCCCAAAAGGGAATTGTAAGCCATACCTATTTTCAAATAAAGTACCTATAGTGAATCTCCGGTCGGACTGTCAAGACTAATCCCCGGTATGTCATGCTGTTTCTCATTTAAGCCCAATTGTACAAAGGAGGATTAATATCGATCATTCTTAAAAGTTCCCAGCCTTATATAAATCCAAATTTTAAACAAGATTTCAGAACTAAACATGGACAATATTAACTCCCATTTCGTTAGTTTTTTTTACTAAAAAACTAATTGATACTTTCTTTAGAAGTCTATATTGTTATTTGTTTTTTTTAAAAAAGTTAACTCGTCTTATCATCCTTTTTCTTGCGGAATTCATTCTAACCTGACTAAAACTTATTAATTATTAACTTAATAATAAAGTTCCCAAATATGATTACATATGAAATTTGATAAATATTTAATGGAAAGTGATGCAGAAGCTCTGCGCCTTGAAATAAAGACCGATCCATCGATTGTCAGAAAACAAGCGAAATGGGCCGGCATTAAGAGTGGAATGCGAGTTGCTGATATCGGGTGCGGCCCGGGCATTACAACAGATATTTTACATAAGCTTGTTCAGCCTGAAGGAGAAACCGTTGGAATCGATTTTTCAGAAAACAGGTTGGAATATGCTAGAAAAAACTATTCTCAAAAGAACCTACACTTTATTAATCGAGATGTACGTGAATCTTTAAAAAATTTAGGAACTTTTGATTTTGTTTGGGTGCGATTCCTGCTTGAATATTACAAGAATCATAGCTTCGAAATAGTAAAGAATCTAACCAGCATTATCAAACCCGGTGGAATTCTTTGTTTAATAGATCTGGATCACAATTGTTTGTCACATTTTGGAATACCGGAGAGACTTATTGATACTCTAGAAAATATCATGATAAAATTGCAGGAAAAAGCAAATTTTGATCCTTTTGCAGGCAGAAAATTATATTCTTATCTCTATGACTTAGAATTTACAGATATTCAGGTAAATATTTCTGCCCACCATAATATTTATGGTGAATTAAGAAAATCGGATGAATTCAATTTCTTAAAGAAAATTGAAATAGCCCCACAAAAAATAAACTATAAATTTGATGAATACCAGGAAGGATATGACGAGTTTATTGAAGAAACAAAGAAATCGTTTCGAAACCCAAGGCGTTTTACTTATACGCCTATCATTATATGCAGGGGGAAAAAGCCAATTAAATAACTATAAATTATTATTAATTACATCAATTACTTAATTTTCCCTTAGGTATATAAGGCATATCGGTAAGATTTTTATTATAAAAACTTATCAATGCTTCCACACATTGCCGATCAAAATGAATCCCGATATTTTGCAACATATAATCTATNGCGTCACTTACTGGCATGGGCTCACGATAATGCCTTTTGGATGTTAAAGCTTCAAANACATCGGCAACAGCTATGATTTTAGCACCAAAATGTATTTGATCCCCTTTCAGGCCTTTAGGATATCCNGTCCCATCCAGTTTTTCATGATGTGCTCCAGCAATCTCGGGAACTTCAGTATATATTCCTTCAAANTTNACCTGCTCAAGAATGCTTCTTGTTTTNGGAGCATGCGTTTTAATATGGTCATATTCTTCAGGCGTTAATCTGCCAGGTTTTTTCAAAATAGCATCATCCACACCGATTTTGCCATAATCATGCAAAAGTGACGCGACTCGTATCATTTCAGTATAATTATAGGATAAACCTAACTCATTGCAGATGCCGACAGCATACTCTGTGACTTTGGTAGAATGGCCTGCAGTAATTGGATCCCTTGCATCAGTTGTGGCAGCAAGAACCTGTAATATCGACTGAAATTGCCTGAATCTTGCTTCAATCAATTTTGCATTATGTATGCTAATGCCAATCTGGCCCGCAATGCCCATCAATATGTTAATATCACTTTGCAATAAAGGTTTTTTTGTTTTTATGTTATCGACTGCCAAGACCCCTATTGATTCGTCTTCATACACAATTGGGCAGCATATAAATGATTTTGCTCCGATCCTCTTGGCAAATTCAAGACTCCTATCCGTAAGAGAATCTTTTATTTCATCTATATCATTTACCAAAAAAGGCTTTTTCTCGTGGAAACTGACGACAAAAACACCTCTTGAATCTTCCCTGTCCAAACGGAAACCACTGCCAAGCATAAACTTGTTTAACTCACCCAGGTTATAACCGAATCCGGTTTTGGAAATAAGCCTTGTCTTCTCCTTATTTGCCAATAATATTAAACCTCTATCATAATCAAGCCGTTTCTCCAGTATGTTTACTACATTTGATAGGATATTATTTAGCTCGAGCTCTTTACTGAGTGCCTGGCTTACTTCATTGATCAATAATGAATGTTCATAATTCTTGTTGATAAGCTCAATAGAATTATTTGAAGACTCCTGTAAATTAGTAACAGCTTTAAACAGTTCCTTCCTGCTAAGATGGTTTACATATAAACTCAGTGCCATATATATAGATAAGCAAATTGAAAATAATGCAATTGAAGTAGGAAATGAAAACTCAAATGCTAAAGAGAATATAGAGAGAGAAAGTAATGCTGCTCCTGTGATATTGCGAATGTTTTTCCACAAAATTGTCGGTGATTCCTGCCAGGAAACTATATAGCGGCATGATTTCCCACCTTTGAATATACATTCCGGATGCTCAATCGTTGGGAGTTCATAATTAAAAGCGGTTGTGAGTGCTTCCCAAAAACCCATTCTGTTTTCACACTGATAAGCTTTCTCCTTAACTCCAGGTTTAGGTGTAACTATTATTTCAATTTTATTTTGTCCAAGATTTTTTGTTGCAAATTCTGATGACTTTGTAAATTTAGAAGAATAACTACTTGTTAATTCAAAAGCAGATTTAGGTCCGATCATGCCAAGGATATGGTATCTCATAAATCCAATACTTCCAGGAATTGCGGCATACCTCCCTGCTTCCCTTGCAACATTCTTGTTACCGGTAAGTTCTTTTAATTTTTTATGAAATTTATTTATTTGATTTTGCGAAAACCAGTGCCCTTCGTCTTCAACCTGGTATAGCTCCATACCGGCCTGATTGAGTAATTCCTCAACATTAATATAACTATACTGGCTTTTGATCAGCCTTATATAGTTATTTACAATGCGGCTGTTATACAGCGGCTCATCTAGTAATTCTGCTGATTCCATCTACAATTTTAAAATTTTGATTGTTTGGTTATTTTGACAATCGAATCAACCTATCTAAATAACTATAATACCGGTCACCAATTCTGTGAACATCCAATACCCAGAAATTATACTTCTTATTTATTGATATTGAATTATTATCGGTGTACGAGGATGGAAAAATAAGGACTGGGATATTATCATGATCATACAATGATGCTATTTTAGTTAAAGATGCATGTAAAATATCACTTGGCAAATTATGTGGTTCCAGAATAAAAATATGAATACAATTCGTTAGATCAGACAGGTTCAAACCAACATCTGATATATTCAACATAAAAATTGCAATTAAGTTGTCTTTTTCCTTTAAAGCAAAAAGAAGTTTTCTTCTTTTGAACCCGCAAGCCCTGTAAACTTCATTAATCTCTTCCTCGTTGTTTATCTTGTCCGGGAGTAAGTCCAGAGCGTGCAGACTTAATCCTCCTGAAATATCTTCATAATAGCACTGCAGGGTTTTAATGTCTGTTTGCTGTGCCTGTGCCAAGCTCCATTTTCTTGTTAGTTCACCGTCCAGGTATTTTTTGTTGATGGACAGGTAGGCAAATTTATCAATCGTACAACTTGTTTTATCCGCGGCATGTTTTGCAACCCCGCCAAAAACTAGGTTTGGGAATTTGTTCTCCGGCCTGAAATAGCAGGCCACATAATTCATTACCGCAGAATTAAACTGGTGGAATTCATTTATGTATCGGCTTACCTGTTGCAGGACTAGAAGCCCGCCCCTGTTGTTCTTAATGCTGTTAGCGGCATGATGGTTGATTATCCATGTTTTATGGTAAAAACGAAACATGGCCAGATGAGCGCACACCGCCCCCCTGTCCTTGCAGATAAAGTTAACGGCAAATTCTGGATTGTTCTCATATAGCTTCTTGTAAACTTTTTTGAATTCTGCTTTATTTTCATAGATAAAAGCATACTTTTCAGGATAAATGAAATCTGTCTCAAAAAAGAAATCCCACAGTTGATCAACATCAATTTTAGTGCATACATACGCTTTCTTATTCCAGGCCTGGTGCAGCAATGAAGACAGGCTGACCTGGTCTTTCAGGCTCATATCAAGAAATGCGAAGCCACACTGTATTTTCCCAATCTCATCGGCACTCCGGTAAACTACCTGGGCTTGACAGATGAGTTCAACATTATTCATTAGTTCAATGCACAACTCAGGGATTATCATACCAGGGATAAGGGTAGAATTTTCCGGATCCTCTTCAACAGAAAACCCTGAGCCGGAAATGTCATGGGCTTTAAGATTAATTTTCTTTCCTATCAACGGGTGCATGAAAACCGCATTCGGCATGGGCACTAATGTTTGCCTTAAACTTCTGTATTGCTTTGCTTTATATCTCTGAATCTGGTTCTTAAGCGGTTTCAGTACAATCGTAGAGCCTTCCGCTGAAGAAGCAAGTCTTACTATTTCACAACTACCTGAATAACAGGCAGTTGCATCTTTTTTCAGGATGACATGAAAAGCTGATTTCTGCTCAATGTTCTGAAAATCAGTTAGGCATGAGGGCGGCACATGCACTGAAAATGAAACAGAGCTGAAATTATTGAGGCTTCCCTCCAGAATTAATCCATCCTGGCTTAATTGAACTGCAATAGAATTACATGTGTGTCTTCGGATTTTTCTCGAACCAATCTCAAAGCAGGTTTCCGGCAGGAGAAGTTTAATTTTCGCAGAGCTCAGCTCTTCCAGTTTTGCCTCTACAAGAACTTTCTTAAGCCCATCCGAGAAATAAAAATGTTCAAATGTATATGCCTGGAGTTCATGTTCCGGGAATTCAGAGCCAGACAAATAACAGTGCAGAACATTATTGTTACAGGGTTCTGGTTTAACAGCCAGGGAAAGTATTTTATGGTATTTCGTGTGCCTGAAATTAAGAACTATTTCTTCATCATGGAAGTTGATCCTGTTCAGGGAATTGATTAGCCGGTCACGTCTAATCACTTTCCATTCTTCGTGTGCCGGCTTTTCAGATGAAATTTCTGAAAGCAGTTTCAGTTGGGTGTTGGAGTTTATATCATCCATACTAGGTTAATCGCCCGCAAAAAATATTGGGCCGGTTTTCAGTACCACATGTGATACTAAGCATTATGCTTGAAAACTCGACAACAGCCGAGAGTTACAAGTTATTCCAGAAATAGTGGAAAAATTCAACTAAAAAACGCAGAAATGCTAATAGTTAACGGTAATTTAACTACTTGAATTGATATAAAAAATCCTGAAAAAGTTATGACAGGTAAACCTGCCTGCACCCCTTCAGAGAAATTTTATGCAATAAAAACAAATAGTTAAATTAAAAAGAACCCGGCATTTACTTAATCCACCATGTCATCAAAACCTGCATTGGATTATAGTAGAGCGGGAGGGTTTCAGGGCGGTTGAATTTATTCCAGTAACTTACTCTGTGCCTGGCTACATACCAGTTCGGTACAACATAATAGCCATACCATAATACCCTGTCGAGAGCCTTGCAGGCAGCAGCAAGCTCTTCCTGTGTTGCCGCATAAATAATCTTTTCAACCAACTTATCTACTACGGGATCTTTGATGCCGATCAGGTTTCTGGAGCCGTTGCGGTCTGCTGTGCCCGAATGCCAGTAGTCACGCTGCTCATTCCCGGGAGACTGGGATTGTCCGAAAACATGCACCGTCATATCAAAATCAAACCTGTTAAGACGATCGATATACAGGGCCGGATCAATGGTTCGGTATGAAGCGCTGACCCCCAGTTTGCTTAAATTATTAACATATCCGGCCATGACCCTTTCAAACGAAGGAGAAACCAGAAGTATTTCAAAATCAAAAGATTGGCCTTCGCCGTTTTTCAGCCGGCCATCCTGTACTGTCCAGCCTGCTTCTTCCAGAGTTTTCTTTGCCTTACGGAGGTTGTCCCGCAGGCTGTTCGGAGGCTTTGTACTGAATGGCGTTAAAGGCTGGGTAAAAACTTCAGGAGGCAACTGATCTTTATACGGCAGCAGGTACTCGAGTTCGAGCCCTTCCGGCAGGCCTTTGGCTGCCAGGTCTGAATTGCTGAAATAGCTGGCACTGCGGGTATATTCATTAAAAAACAACTTGTTGTTTGCCCATTCAAAGTCAAAGGCCATTCCCAGCGCCGCGCGAACTCTTCTGTCCTGAAACAATGGCTTTCTCAAGTTGAAAACGAATCCCTGCATGCCCTGGTTATTGCGGTGGGGAAGATATTCCTTCATGATCTGCTTGCTTTCGAACTTGGGCCCCACCAGGTCACGTGCCCACTGCTTGGCAATATTAATATACATGAAATCAAACTCGTTGGCCTTGAAGGCCTCCACTGCTACTATCTGGTCCCTGAAATACTTGAAGGTTATCTTATCAAAATTAAACATGCCTTTGCGGGTTGGATGATTTATGGCCCAATAATCAGGATTCCTCTTATAGGTAATGGATTTCCCCGGGTTGACTGAATCAACGACATACGGCCCTGAACCTACAGGCGGCACCATGGAGGGATCATCAAAGGGATGCTCGCTATAAAACTTTTTCGAGAAGATGGGCAGCTGGCTGGCAATTATGTGCAGTTCCCTGTTGACTCGGGCAAAATCAAATCGTATGCGGTTCTTGTCAAGAATTTCTGATCCCTTTATATCCTGCAAATAAGCCTGGTAGAATGGATGTGCCGCTTCGCTTTTCAGAATACTGAGCGAAAACTGGACATCTTCGGGTGTAATTGATGTGCCGTCTGAAAACCTGGCATTTTCATCAATTGTATAGGTCACAGACAGACGGTCTTCTGCCAGTTCTATATCTTTGGCTATCAGGCCATAGCTGGCAAACGGTTCATCCAAACTTGCCACGGCCAGGGTCTCAAAGACCAGGTTATCCAGGCCCGAAGGAGCAGAACCTTTAAGGGTAAAGGGATTCATCTTGTCAAAGCTGCCAAGATCATGAAGTACCAGGGCACCACCCTTTTGGGCCTGGTCTGACGTATAGTCAAACTGTTTAAAGTCAGGTGGATATTTAAGTTTGCCATCAATGCTTACACCATGGGCAGCGTTGCACCCGGAAACATCAACCATCGCTAAACTCACAGTTATGACCAGCAATATGATTAGGATGTTCTGCATGCGGAGATGTCTGGACTCGGTTTTCTTCTTCATAGGAATTATGCCTCATTACGTTTTTAAAACATCTTACAGGCTGGGATTAGTGTTTATGAAATGCAAAAAAGGTATTCCCCTTGCTTTGACCAGTCAAATAAAAAATTTAAAAACTTTAAATATCAGCAAGACCCAATAAGAACAATTATTCTCTTATGCCGATATCGGTATTATTTTTTAATTTGACCTTCTTGTTCAAGATGGGTAATAAACCCGTTTCACTGTAAACGAATGACTCTAAACATAAACGGAGCTGTAGAATTATGGGAAAAACCATTGCAGAAAAAATATTTGCCGCACACCTGAGGGATACTCCGTCACCGGCAAATGTCGTCCTTGATATAGATGTGGTTCTGTGCCATGAAATTACCACTCCCATAGCCATCAACGATATGGTGGCAAAAGGTCTGGACAGGGTTTTTGACCCTGACAGGATCAAGGCTGTAATAGACCATGTAACACCCGCCAAGGATTCCAAAACTGCAACGCAGGGCTTGATTTTACGGGATTGGGCCAGGCGCCACAACATAAAGGATTTTTTCGATATCGGCAGCAATGGTGTCTGCCATGCACTGTTCCCGGAAAAAGGTTTTATACGCCCCGGTTACACCGTGATTATGGGTGATTCGCATACCTGCACCCATGGGGCTTTCGGGGCCTTTGCGGCAGGAGTTGGCACTACCGACCTGGAAGTCGGCATACTCAAGGGAGTCTGCTCGTTCCGCGAGCCGAAAACCATGAAAATCACCATTGCAGGAAGCCTGCCTGATACGGTTTCTGCCAAGGACGTCATACTGAACATCATCAAGCAGATTAGTGTAAATGGCGCCACAGACATGATCATGGAGTTCAGGGGCCCCGTTGTTGAGCAGATGTCCATGGAATCCCGCATGACCCTTTGCAACATGGCTATTGAGGCAGGTGCGACCTCTGGTATATGCATGCCTGACCGAGTCACTGCAGAATACCTCTGGCCCTTTATCCAGGACACATATGCTACCATTGATGAAGCGGTTCAAGACTTCAGGAAATGGCATTCTGATCCAGATGCAATCTATGCAAAAGAGCTGAACATCGATGTTTCAAGCCTCAAACCCCAGATTACTTATGGCTACAAGCCTGACGAGGTGAAAGATATTGTTGAAATGGAAGGCACCCCAGTTGACCAGGTGTATATCGGTTCGTGCACTAACGGCCGTATAGAAGACCTGCGCCAGGCGGCAAGAATTCTGGCCAACAGGAAGATCGCTCCCACTGTCCGCGGCATTCTCTCCCCTGCCACTCCGGCCATATTCTCCGAGGCCATGGATGAAGGCATCATCAAGGTTTTCATGGATGCGGGATTCTGTGTTACCAACCCAACCTGCGGGGCATGTCTTGGCATGAGCAACGGCGTCTTGGCAGCGGGCGAGGTCTGTGCCTCTACGACTAACAGGAACTTCAACGGTCGCATGGGAAAAGGCGGGATGGTCCACCTGTTGAGCCCGCTTTCTGCCGCAGCAGCTGCAATTGCAGGGCATATTACCGATCCCGGAAAATACATCTAGCTCAGACTGCTCTATTAAACTTTTTGACGGCAATAATGCCCAGGAGAATATAATGAAAGATTTTACCGGCCAGGCACTGTTTCTGGCCAGAAACGACATAAATACCGATGAAATTATTCCGGCGAAGTATCTGACCGAAAATACCAAGGAAGCACTAAAACCTCACATTCTTGAAGATCTTCACCTGGAAGGTTTTGATGCTGCAAAAGATATAGTCGGCAAGAATATCATCGTCACGAAAAGCAATTTCGGTTGTGGATCCTCACGTGAGCATGCTGTCTGGGTTTTTGAAGTAAATGATATCAACGTTGTCATTGCAGAAAGCTTTGCCAGGATATTCAGGCAGAACATGTTTAATTGCGGCATGCTGGCAATCGAACTTCCCAAGAGCGACATTGACTCCATATTCTCGTTAGGGAAAGATGCCCTCATCAGTGTTGATCTTGAACAGAACCGGATAGTAGCTGAAAACAGCCAGGGAAAGAAAAAGGTTATCCCATTTACGTTAAACCCCTTTGACCGTGAGCTGGTGCTGGCTGGAGGCTGGCTGGCCTACGCTGATCAGAAATACTGATTTTTGCTTCCTAAAAAAGCTGATATACTAAATTGTGATAAATTTTCGTCTATACGATGTGCTCCCAACACTGAAGCGTTTGGGTATTGCAATTATGTAAATCTTTACTCTGTTACTCCAATACTCCAATTCCTTGGTCCCTTGATGCCTTGACACCTTGACTCCTTGACTCCTTTTCACAGCCCTTTGTCCTTCAATTCCTTGATAAGTTTTTTCTGCTCACTTGTAAGATTCTGCGGAACATCAACAGCGATCTTCACATAGATATCACCACGGCTGCCTGTTTTGCCGGCAGGCAGTCCGTGCCCCTTAAGGCGCAGTTTTGATTGCGGTTGCATGCCTGCCGGGACTTTCACCTTAAGCTCATGACCCTCAAGCGATTTCACGCTTATTTCAGAGCCCAGGCATGCCTTGCTGTACGGTATGCGCTGTTCAACTATCAGGTTGTTGCCGTCCCTGGTAAAAACAGGGTGCGGCTGTTCCTTGATGATGAGAAACAGGTCTCCCGGAGGGCCGCCATAGGGGGAGGGAGAACCCTTGCCTGCCAATCTCAGTTTCTGGCCCTCTTTTATGCCCCTGGGAATCTTGACTGAAACGTTTTCGGTTTTATTTTCGCGCGCAGGGAGATGGTCTTCTCCGATCCGCTTAAGATCTCATTCAATGAAATTGAAAGCTCATAGGTAAGGTCGCTTCCTTGAACCGGCTGTTGTGCACTTGTGCGATAGGACGCACGTCCTGCACCCGGTCCACCGCTTTGGAAGAAAAAGGTTTCAAACGGACTGCCTTGGCCGCCCGAGGTCCTGAAACCGCCCCCTAATCCCCCAAGGCCGAACTCCTTTAGAATATCGCCGAGATCGAATCCCCGGAATATGTCTTCCTGGCTGTACCGCTGTTGAAAACCACTTGCGCCGAAGGTATCATACTGCTTGCGCTTTTCAGGATCAGACAGAACGGCATAAGCCTCGCTGATCTTTTTGAATTTCTCCTCAGCTTCCTTGTTCCCTTCATTGCGATCGGGATGATATTTCATGGCCAGCTTACGGTAGGCCTTTTTTATATCCTGGACGGAACTGTCTTTCTTGACGCCCAGAACCTCGTAATAGTCCATAACTTTCAGAATTTTATCTATAAGTTTTTATGTATGCGTTTTTTTTAGAATGGCACATCATCTTCCATTGGCGGTGCATCCGGCATCGGCGGTTCATCTTCCCGGTATCCACCCGCCTTGCTTTCGTCGCCGGCACCCCTGGGTGAGAGCATTTTCATTTCCCGTGCCACTATCTCTGTCGTATAGCGCGGGTTGCCGTCACGATCCTCCCACTTGCGCGTTTGAATGCGGCCCTCGATGTATACTTTGCTGCCCTTGGACAGGTATTCCCCGCATATTTCCGCCAGGCGGCCGAAGGTGACAATGCGATGCCACTCTGTCTGTTCTTCCTTCCCACCTTCTTTTTTCCATGTTTCTGTCGTGGCGAGGCGAAAATTTGCTACTGCTGTCCCGTTCTGGGCATAACGTACTTCAGGATCTGCGCCGAGATTGCCGATCAGGATAACTTTATTAACCATTCTTTCTCCTATTGTTTAATTTAAAAATTAAAAATTTTCGCACCTTATAAAATTTTATACACAATAATCCTGACTTAAAAAAAATAACAATGAATAAAAAAAAATCCAGCTGGTTTGCCAAAAAAAATAGCCTGGACAAATCATGCAGAAAGTCCCAGAACACTGAGGCCAAGGAATACGCGCATTACACTTTATTTGTCAATATGCTGGCAGAAAATTGTTACTATTTAAAATCAGTTGAATTTAAGAAATGTAATAACTTTATTCAATTTAAACCGATTGCCTTATCGCCCCATCAAGCATCCCGGGAAGCCCTCCCCTGTCCTCAGGGATAAACCCGAAAACCTCCTGCCAGATCTCATTATTTTCCATGCAAAGATATATGCAGGTTTCCGGAGCAGCCCGCCGCAACAGCTGCTGATAAAGGTGCCGGTACATCTCTACCCGTAATGTCCTGAAATACCTGGCTTTACCGTCAAGTCCTTCAATGAACTCTTCATGAAAGAACCTCGAATTGGGAAAACGCTGGCCGGCAATCGTTTTTAACAGTGGTAGATAGCGCAGGCATCCCATGCTGATCCAGGCGATATTCTCCTTCGGAACTGCGGCAAAAAGCCTGCTTATTGTTTCGGCATAGCCCTGCTGCCATCCTTCATGGTAGATTATCGGATCAAAGTGAAAGGCAAGTTTGTAGCCCCACGAAGCACACCTGGCTGCTGCAGCCAGTCGCTGCTCCAGCGGGGCTGTCCGGATCTCTTCTTTCGCCACTATGGCAGGACTGTTCAAAGACCAGGCTAAGATGGTCCTGCCCCCATGATCAAGGTCCGCAAGGTTTTCAATAACAGCGGTCTTGGTCTTTAGTTCCAGTACCGCTGAATTCTTATCCCGCATGAATTCAACCAGGATCCTGCTCAGTCCTGTCAAGCTGTCCAGGGCAAGACTGTCGGTAAACTCGCCGGTGCCGATACGCCGGAAATGTTTGGGATCATGGGTAAATGCTTCACTTAATTCTGCCAGTAAATCCTCAATATTTACAAAAAACGAAAGATAGGGATTGTTAAGATATGCCTGCAGAATGCAATAGACACAGTCCATGGGGCAATTCATGCCGATATTCAATACCTGGTAATCGCAACAAATGTATGACTTTGTGCCCGGACAGGGCTTGAAAAACTTTCCCCGGTTTTTCCCCAGCAGCAAATGGCGCTTGCCTCTGTTCAAACTTTTAGGGTAGAAGCCCAGATCAGGCATGCTGGATTTGCCGCCGGATAAGACTTCAACCGGAATTTCGCCGGCCCTGGTAATTATTTCCTGCGTCACCGGATGGTCATAACAGTCCGGCTCAACGTGGATCATGGATATGTAGCTGGCCGGTTCAGCCAGTCGTTGCTGTTTGCAGTTTGTCATCGGCCTGGCATGCTCCCGGCAGTTTCGGCAAGATTAAGATAATACCTGCCTTCTTCATCCCTGCCATGCTTGATGCAGCCAGCACCATATATCATGCATTTACGCTGCAGTGCTGAGATGGCCGCCTCTTTTTGCCCGGCAGCCAAACAACCGGATGCCAGCATTTTCATAAGCGCCCGTATGCGAAACTTATCCATGCCGACCCTGTAAACCGAAGAAACCTGGTCATCTCTGCCGCCATCCTTAATGGTCAAGGGCTGGTCCACCAACAGGAAATTCTCTGCCGCACCGACCCGCAGCCAGAATTCATAGTCCTCACAGCAGGGAAACTCTTCATCAAAGTGTCCATAACGCTCAAATATCCGCCTGTGCAGCAAAACCGTGGACATCCCCACTGCACAAAGCTCCAGGCTCTGGTTGAAAATGTCCCCACCGTTTTTCCTGTGCCTTATTTTCTGGTTCAGTATGCGGCCCTTGCGGTACCATATTTCCTGGGTATGGGAAATCAGATATGCCGGATTTTCCTGCATCGCCCTGATCTGGACCTCCAGTTTTTTTTCTGTAAAACGGTCATCCGAATCAAGAAATGCGAGGAGATCATACCTTGCAGCCTGCACACCTTTATTCCTGGCTGCAGCAGGTCCCTTGTTCTCCTGCCTTATATAAGTAATATCGGACTTGTATTTTAGGGCTAGATTTTCAGTCTTATCCTCTGAGCCGTCATCAACTACTATGAGCTCGAAATATGGATACGTCTGGGCTAATACTGAATCGATTGCTGTTTCCAGGCAATATGCCCTGTTATATGTGGGGATGATGATACTTACAAATTTTTCCATTTTTAATTTCTGGTTTTTTTTGTATAACCTCTTGATCTGAAAAACTTGAAAACCATGAAAACTTTGACATTTCATGCCTGAATCTGGTTATGTGAAGTCCGGGACCACATAACAACCCTTAATCGATATATATGCAATAAAACATCGAGCAAATGAATTCTAAAATTATAATAAATATATATAAGAATCCATGTATAATTATCTTCTCATTAATGCAACCCCTTATGAAATCCGTATCGCCCTAGTTGAACATGGTAACCTGGTAGAATTCTACCAGGAAAGACCTGTGGAAAAAGGTCTGGTAGGCAATATCTATCAGGGCCGTGTGGTCCGTGTTCTGCCAGGCATGCAGGCTGCTTTTGTCGACCTGGGGCTAGAGCGCACAGGTTTTCTTTATGTTGATGACGTCAGGACCGACAATAAGCATTTTGAAGACCGCATGATGAATAACGGCTGTCAGGCCTGCTGTGAAGACGGCCCTGAGGTTATCCAGGAGGGACCTGCACCGCAGGTTAACATCGAAGACCTCCTGACCGAAGGCCAGGAGGTCATGGTACAGATCTGCAAGGAGCCCTTAGGCACCAAGGGTGCACGGCTCACCTGTAATATCACCCTGCCCTGCCGTAACCTTGTCTACATGCCCATGACAGATCATATCGGCATTTCCAGAAAGGTTGAAGACGACGAAGACCGGCAGAGGCTGCGGGAGGAAATAGAAAACCTGCGGCCGCAGGATGCTGGTTTCATCGTCAGAACCGTCGCTGAAAGTGCTTCACGTGAGGACCTCGAGGCGGACATGGAATTCCTTCTCCATCTCTGGGGTGAGATCAAGGATCGCGCTTCCAGGGCTTCTCTGCCAAGCATGGTTTATGAAGATCTGGATATAACCCAGCGGGCAGTGCGGGACCTTTTTACACCTGATATCCAGAGGGTTATAGTTGACGACAAGGCAACATACAAAAGGGTCTGCAATTTTGTGGAAACATTTGTACCACAGCTGCGCAACCGGATAGCACTCTATGAGAATGAAGTCCCCCTGATGGATGCTTACGGTGTTGAAGTTGAAATCAGCCGGGCCCTGGAGAAAAAAGTGTGGCTTCGTTCCGGGGGCTACATCATCATTGAAACAACTGAGGCCTTGACCGTTGTTGATGTCAATACCGGCAGGTATGTCGGCCGCAAAGACCTCGAGGAAACAATCTTCAAGACCAATATGGAGGCGGCAAAAGAGATTGCCTACCAGCTCAGGCTCAGGAATATAGGCGGCATAATCATCATTGATTTTATCGACATGGAGCAGGAATCGCACCGGGAGGATGTTTTCAACGCCCTGCAGGAGGCTGTAAAAAAGGACAAGAGCAGGTCAAACATACTGAAAGTTTCTGAATTCGGCCTGGTGCAGATGACCCGCAAAAGGGACCGTGAAAACCTTTCCCAGATGATGTGTGAAGCCTGCATGTACTGCGGAGGTGACGGGTTGTTGAAATCCAGACGCTCAGTCTGCTACGAAATTTTCCGTAAACTTTCACACGAAGGCCCTAAAATGGCTGGCGACACTGTTACCATCAAGGTGCACCCGAGCGTTGCTGACCTGATGCTCAAGGATGAAACACTGAATACGGAAAATCTTGAAAAAGAGACCCGGAAGCGATTCATCATCGTCGCTGACAATGACATGTACCTTGAAAAATACGAAATCATCTGGGAGAACTCATAAGACCCTGGTGGGTTTTCCCTAATAACAATTCTTTTGGGAATAAATTATGTCGGACAGTTTTGAAAGAATGACAGCAAAGAAATCCGCCAGGTCAATGATCATAGCAGTATTTTTCCTGGCCCTCATTGCGGCAGGCGCAATTGTTTTTTTCAAATATTACGAGAGGGAGAAACCACTGATAAGCTTTGATGGCGATATCTCCACCTTTGGCCTGACCCGGGAATTAAAATTCAGTGTTTCAGATATGCGCAGCGGCATTAGCCTGGTAGAAATTATTCTTACCCAGGGCGACAAAAGCGCAAAAATCTATGGAAAAGAATTTTCCCGCCTTGGATTTTTTGATAATAACGGCCCCAAAAAACTGGAGGAAACGCTGACTGTTGAAAGCGGCGCCCTTGGTTTTACTGACGGTGAGGCGGAATTGCAGGCCACAGTGCGTGACTTCTCATTCTGGAACTGGATGGCCGGCAATGAAACGGTTATGACCTCTCCTGTCATTGTGGATACGCATCCGCCCAAAATTTCCATTCTGCATTCCACCCGTTACGTTAGTCCCGGCGGCAGCGGCATGGTGGTCTACAAGATTGAAGATACTCTTGCAAAACATGGTTTGACTGTCAACGGTCACTTCAATCCCGGCTTTCCGGTCAGCAATGAGGAAGATAACCACTATATTGCTTTTTTCGGCCTGCCCTATGATACAGAAAAAATTGACCAGGCAGTTGTCAGTGCAACTGATCTGGCCGGCAATACAGGCAATGCAGCCTTTGGCATGGTTTTGAAAAAGCAGAATTTCAAGCATGACCAGATCAATATCAGTGACAATTTCCTCAACCTGAAAATCCCTGAATTTGCTCAGGCGTATCCCCAGCTCAGCGGCTCTCTGGTTGAACAGTTCGTCTATGTAAATAGCCGGATCAGGAACGAAAACTACGAGGCTATTGTTGCAGCCACTGCCAATCCTTCCCCTATCCGTCTCTGGGAAGGGCCCTTCGAAAGAATGGCCAGGAGCAGCCGTATGGCCGGTTTTGCCGAGTACCGGACTTACTACTACAATAACGAGGAAATTGACAAACAGGTTCACCTGGGGATTGACCTGGCCTCAACAAAACGGGCCGAGGTCCATGCCGCGAATCGCGGCAATGTGGTTTTTGCCGATTACCTCGGCATTTACGGCAATACTATCATTCTTGACCACGGCCAGGGACTTTTCAGTCTCTACTCCCACCTGAGTGAAATAGGTGTTGCAACCGGTGAATTGAAAGAAAAAGGGGCGGTTATAGGTTTAAGCGGCGCCACCGGTATGGCAGGCGGGGATCATCTGCATTTCAGTATCCTGATCAATGGCATCTTTGTAACGCCCGTAGAATGGTGGGACCAGCAGTGGGTGCGGCTGAATATCGATGACATCCTTACCGGAAGCAAGGACAAGTATTGGAAGTAATTATAAGTTTTCAGTTTTTAATTCTGAATTTTCATTTCTGAATTCCCCTCTTGCTCCTTGTTTCACATCATGTATTCAGGATCAACATCAATTGAGATCTTGACTTTGCCGCCTTTGCTCAGGGTGGCGATCTCACCTTCAAGCCTGTGCAGAAAGGCATGCAGTGTTTCAAGCCGTTTACCCTTTATCAGGAGCTGCCACCTGTACTTGTCCCGTAAGCGTGTTAACGGGGCAGGTGCCGGCCCCAGGATCTCCGGTTCTGATCTCTTCTGTATTCTGCGCGCCAGTTTCGCCAGCCCGGCTGCTGCTTCCTGGACATTTCTGTCTTCAGTGGCCTCGATCTTCACATTAACTATCCTTGAGAAAGGAGGATATCCAAGAGCTTTGCGCAGCTCTATTTCCCTGGCATACATGCCTGAATAATCATGATTCCTCGCCATCTCAATGGCGTAATGTTCGGGCTGAAACGTCTGTATGACAACCCGCCCCGGTTTTTCACCTCGGCCGGCGCGCCCGGTTACCTGGGAAATCAACTGAAAGGTTCTTTCACCGGCCCTGAAATCAGGCAAACCAAGACCTGTATCAGCCAGGACAATACCAACCAGTGTCACATTCGGGAAATGATGCCCCTTGGTGATCATCTGGGTGCCCAAAAGAATATCTATATCACCCTTGTGCACTGCCCGTAAAATCCTGATGTAATCATTCCGGTTCCGGCACGTATCCCGGTCAAGACGGGCAATCCTTGCGCCCGGCAGGAGTTCCGGCAGTTCATGTTCCAGGCGCTCGGTCCCAACACCTATCGCTGTCAGAGAAAGGGATTGACAATGGGCACAAACGGTTTTGCTGCTGACTGTAAAACCGCAATAATGGCAGAGTAAACTATTTTCTGACTTGTGCAGGGTTAAAGACACCTGGCAGTGTCTGCACTGTACCGGTTGACCGCAGTCCCTGCAGATCATGAAATTTGCATAGCCGCGCCGGTTCAGAAAGATCAGGCTCTGTTCCCCACGTTCCAGATTCTCCCGGAGATTCCTGATAAGAACCGGCGAGAATACAGGCGGTCTTCCTGATACTGTCTGAACTGACTGCATATTGACCACTTCCGCTTCCGGCAGAGGTCTTTCTTCAATGCGCTTATACAGATCGAGCAGCTGATATTTTCCCTGCAGGGCATGGTAATAACTCGTGACCGAAGGGGTGGCCGAGCCTAAGATGACAACCCCTGCTGAACGGCTTGCCCTCAATACCGCAAGATCCCTGGCATGGTAGCGAAAGCCCTCATCCTGCTTGTAAGAACTGTCGTGTTCCTCATCAACAATTATAAGGCCGGGAGCCTGCAGGGGAGCAAAAACTGCTGAACGGGCCCCGATAACTACATCGGCCTTTCCCTGGGCTATCCTGTTCCACTGGTCAAAGCGCTGCCCTGAACTGAGCCCGCTATGCAGCAAGGCAACCCTGGAGCCGAACCGGGCCAGGAAATGGGCCTCCAGCTGCGTTGCAAGGGCAATTTCAGGCACCAGCACGAGGACAGATCTCCCCTGTTCCAGCGCAAATGCCGCCGCCTGCAGATACACCTCTGTCTTGCCGCTGCCGGTAACACCATGCAGCAGAAAAGGAGCAAACCTGCCTTTTTTAATGGCCGGCAGAATGGAGTCCAGAGCCTTTTTCTGTTCGCCTGTCAGTACTTCGGGAATATCACTTTCCAGGAAGGATTCACCGAACGGATCCCGATATACCTGCTGCTCCTTAAAGACGATAATATCTTTCTCTGCCAGGGACTTCAGGCCTTTTCCGGCACCGGGATATGCACGGGTAATTTCACTGCGGGGCACAAACCTGCGATTTGTAGCAGAAGCAATCTCTTGGAGAATATCCAGGCTTTTCTGCTCAGAGACTTTCAGGTTTTCAGGGATGTCAATCGTGTCAGCAAGACCGCAGCATGTTTCAGTCATGATTTTCGCTGTCCCACCGACAAGCTCGCTGCTGATATTTACCCAGCCTTTGTCCTGCCATAACTCAAGAAGCCTGCGTTCTTTTGAGCGCCAGAGGCTTCCTGCCACATGGGGGCTGATCACCCCTTTCCGGAGAAGACTTACAAACCACGGACTGTCAGTGATTGCTGTTTCTGTAAGGAGAGACAGTTCTTTTCTTCCGGCATCTGTGATTACTACGCGTCTGCCGCTTTTTTTAGTGAGACCGGCCGGAAGCGCCGTCTTTATGACTTCGCCGATGGGATAATGGTAGTAATTGGCGATCCATTTATAAAAACCTACCTGTTCTGCCGGAAAAAGCGGCGTGCTGTCAAGAACTTCGTAAATTTTCTTGATTTGCTGCCCGGCGGGCGCTGAATCAACCTTCTCGAGGATATAACCCGTTATCTTGCGGCCGCTGAGTGGCACCAAAACCCGCATACCAGGCAGCAACGGCTGAGCGCACATATCCGGTGCAAGGTATGTCAGGGGCCTGTTAACAGGCGCTGAAACAGCCACTGCAAAATAGTTTTTTACGGGATCATCTGTCATGCATGGGTGACGCTGCTGCTGCTTGTGGCAATTCCCGGCATAATAACCGGTTCAACAATTTTCACATACCTGTTTTATGTGCTTTCTGAATGCTTCACCCAGTTCGGGATGACGCAATCCAAAAGCAATTATTGCCTTAAGGTACCCTAGTTTATCGCCCGCGTCAAAGCGTGTTCCCTTAAACTCGTAGGCATACATGGCTCTCTGCCTGGAAAGTTTTAATAATGCGTCAGTAAGCTGGATCTCTCCCCCATGACCGGGCTCGGTTTCTTCAAGCAGGGAGAAGATTTCCGGCCGCAGGATATAACGGCCTATAATGGCCATGTCAGAAGCGGTGGTACCGGGTGCAGGTTTCTCGACCATCCTTTCAATCTTGTAGGTCCTTTCCTTGTATGAATGTCCTTCAACTATGCCGTAATTTTTGGTCTGGTCCATGGGCACCCGCTGGATGGCAACAATGGATTCCTGCACTTCATCGAATAACGACAGCATCTGGTGGCAGCAGGGTTCATCACTTAGAACCAGGTCATCACCGAGCAGGACTGCAAAGGGTTCATCGCCGACAACATGGCGGGTAGACCATATGGCATGCCCCAGGCCAAGGGGCTTTTTCTGGCGCACTGAAACAATATCAATAAGGTTGGATATATGGTTTAATTCCTCAGCCAGCCTCACCTTCTTTTTTGTTTGCAGAATGGTATCAAGTGCAAAGTTATAGTCAAAATGATTTTCAATGGCCGATTTTCCCTCGCTGGTTACCAGGATCACCTGTTCAATTCCAGAGGCCACCACCTCTTCCACTATATACTGGATAGTGGGACGATCAACTATAGTCAGCATTTCTTTCGGAATAGCCTTGGTGGCCGGCAGAAACCTTGTTCCAAGACCTGCCACCGGGATGACCGCTTTTCTGATATTCATACTTCTCCCATAAGATTATTTATTCGTTTTGCTAGGACACAGGCAAATAACTGTCTCCCGGTAAATTCACAAAGACTTCTGGTTACGATCGTGTGCTGCCCATGATAATATGGTAAAGAGCAAAGCACAAATTATATGCTGCATATTCTGTACACTTTTTATGCAGATAAATCTATTGTACCATGGTACTAGCTTATTGTTTTATTTAAAAAATATTCCCCAACCAGGATTGAAGTCTGGCTCCATAATATATTACATAACGGCTGCAAATTGATTATTTATAGAAAAAATTTTTCTGCAGAACAGATTGAGCATGCACAAAACCAGCAAAATAAAATACCCTGACGAACTTCCCATCGTTGCCCACAGGGATAAAATCATAGAAACCATTGTGCAGCACAATGCCGTAATCATCTCGGGTGATACAGGCTCCGGGAAAACCACGCAGCTTCCCAAGATGTGCCTTGAGGCAGGCCGCGGGCAAAAAAAAATGATCGGCTGCACCCAGCCCCGCCGTATTGCGGCCATAACCGTGGCCGAGCGGGTGGCCCAGGAACTCGGGCGGGAATACGGTTCCCTCGTCGGCCACAAGATACGTTTCCAGGATAAAACCACCAAAAGTACAAAAATCAAGTTCATGACCGACGGTATCCTGCTCGCTGAAACCCGGTCGGACCAAGGCCTGCATGCCTATGATACCCTTATCATAGATGAGGCGCACGAGCGCAGCCTCAACATTGACTTTCTGCTCGGATATGCAAAACAGCTTCTGCTGAAAAGAAAAAACCTCAAAGTCATTATCACCTCGGCAACAATTGATACGGAAAAATTCTCTGCACATTTCAACAATGCTCCCATCATAGAAGTTTCAGGCCGCACCTATCCGGTTGAAGTACGCTACCGCCCTCCGGACCAGGACAAAGACAACAAAGAAAACAACTCCTATATCGATCTAGCTGTCCAGGAGGTTTTTGACCTGCGCCGCAGGAAAGAAAGTGGGGATATCCTCATTTTTATGCCGACCGAGCGGGATATTAACGAGACCATCGAGCTGCTTAAGCAGGAACTCGATCCTCCTGCCCTGCAGAAAAAGAAAGGACAGCAGCCTAGTATACATATACTGCCCCTGTTCGGCCGGTTGCGCGCAGCTGATCAAAGCAGGGTTTTCAGGCATTTAAAGGGGCAGAAAATAGTAGCTGCCACCAACATCGCCGAAACATCTGTTACCGTGCCGGGCATCCGCTATGTCATTGATACGGGGCTTGCCAGGATCTCAACCTACAACCTAAGAGCCCGTACAACGAGTATGCCGGTAACTTCTGTTTCAAGGGCAAGCTGCGATCAGCGCAAGGGCAGATGCGGTCGTGTCGGACCGGGAACCTGTATCAGGCTCTACAGCCAGGAAGACTTTCTCAACCGGCCTGAATTCACTCTGCCGGAAATCAAGCGTTCCAACCTGGCGGAAGTTATCCTGCGCATGATAGACTTAAAGCTCGGTGATCCGTCCTCCTTCCCTTTTATCGACCCGCCGGCAGCAAGGGCAGTCAGGGATGGCTACGCTCTGCTCCATGAGCTGGGAGCCATTGACACATCCGGGCAGGAACCCCGGCTTTCTGCCACTGGCAGGATAATGGCCATGCTGCCGCTTGATCCCTGCATCTCCAGGATGATTATTGAAGCCAGGGAACACAACTGCCTCCAGGAAATAGTGATCATAGCCAGCGCCCTGGCTGTCCAGGACCCGCGTATACGGCCTGCTGAGGCTGAAGCAGAGGCTGATCTGTGCCATGCAAAGTTCAAGGTGCATCCATCCGACTTCCTCGCCTATCTCAAAATCTGGGAAGAATTTAACCATGTGTTTGGCAAGAGGAAAGAAAAGGACAAGAAAAAAAGCCGGTCACAGATGCGAAAATTCTGCCGGTCCAATTTTCTCTCTTACCAGCGCCTGCGGGAATGGCAGGACATATATGAACAGGTCTCCTCAATACTGCGTGAGGAAAAAGGTTTTTCAATGAACAGAAGGCCTGCATCCTATGATGACATCCATTATGCCATCCTCAGCGGTTTTTTACGCAACATCGGTTTCCGCAAGGAAAAAAATATTTACCAGGGCGCCCAGGGCAAAGAACTGATGCTGTTTCCGGGTTCCGTACTTTTTAATAAGGGCGGTCAGTGGATCATGGCTGCCGAACTTGTCGAAACTGCCCGGCTGTATGCCAGGACTGCTGCAAATATCAAGGTTGAATGGATTGAGCCCCTTGCCGGCCCCCTGTGCCGTTCAACTTATTCTAATCCAAGGTGGGAGAAAAAAAACGGCCAGGTTATTGCTGATGAAAAGGTTACCCTCTTCGGACTGGTGATTGTCGCCTCCAGGAAAAAGAATTATGCCAGGATCAGTGAAGCCACGCGTCATGAGGCGCGTGACATTTTTATTCACGCGGCCTTGATCCGGGGTGAACTGCTGGGACGCTACCCTTTTCTTGAGCATAATCAAGGTTTGATTGCCCGCTTTGAAAAAATTGAAGACAGGCTGCGACAGCGAAGCGTCCTGGCAGACGACTATGCCCTGTACAGCTTTTATGACACCCGCCTGGATCCTTCTGTTCATGACCGGGCAAGCCTCAACCGCTTCCTGAAAAATCAGCAGGATGACAAATTCCTGTTTATGCGCGAAGAGGATGTCCTGATCCAGGTGCCTGCATCTCATCAGCTTTCAGATTTTCCGGAGCACTTATCCCTGGCGGACAACATCAGTCTCAAGCTGAGCTACAGCTTTGATCCGGGCAAAGAAGAGGATGGCGTAACTGTTCATCTGCCGCTGGACCTTCTTGGTCATATTTCTTCCGAGGTTTTTGAATGGCTTGTGCCGGGACTGCTGCCGGAAAAAGTGATCTTTCTGCTCAAAGGACTTCCCAAAAGTGTGCGCAAGAAGCTTATCCCAATCCAGCATACTGCTGAAAGACTTACCAGGGAACTGGAAATTTACCATGGTTCCTTATACCGGCAGCTGGAAGAGCTGATCCTAAAAGATTTCAGGATCAGGATCCAGCCGAATCAATGGCCCAGGGAGCAGCTGCCCAGCCACCTGCAGATGCGCTACCTGTTGCGGGACAGTTCGGGCAGAATAGTGATGGCAAGCCGCAGGTTTTCAGATCTGAAAGCTGACAGGGTGGTTGAACCGCAAAGCGACTCATTGGAGAAACTGCGGCAGAAATGGGAGCGAACCAATATTACCACCTGGGATTTTGAAAATCTGCCGGATAAGATTCCCCTGCACAATGCCAGGAACAAACTCCGGGGTTTTGCCTACCCGGCTTTACATCTTGAAAAACAGGGTGCGATCTCCATCAGGCTCTATTCTGATCCAGCGGAAAGCAGACGTGCAAACCGCGAGGGCCTGCTTGCCCTCTACAGCCTGCAGTTCCCAAAACAGTTCAGGCTCCTGAAAAAGGAGTGTGTCCTCCCCTCCTCTTTATGGGCCCTGTATGAAGGATTTGACTCCAGGCAGAAACTTAATGAGGACCTGTATCACTTTGTTCTGGAGGCAATATTTGCCTGTCAAAACAGGGCCTGGCCCCGGAAGGATGATTTCTTCCAGCTCGTTGATACCCTCAAGAAAGAAGGGTTTTTCAGCAGAGCCAGACATTTAGTGGCTCTGGTCCTGCAATTGCTNAGAGAACGGAGGGAAGTTCTGGACCAGATTAGCAGAATAAAAGCCATGACCCGTTCCAAAACCCGCGCACCCTTCAACATGGATTTATATCATAAGGAGTTGATTGAAATAGTCCCGGTCGATTTTTTAAGACAATTCGATGAGGAACAGTTATCCTCCGCCATACGCTATTGCAAAGCACTGCAGATACGCATGGAAAGGGCCTATGTTTCTCCTGATAAAGATAAGATGAAAGCTGAACAGCTGGTGCCGCATGCGGACAGGCTGAAACAATTAAAGCCCAGGGACCCGTCACCAGCGTGCCTGGAATTACTCCGGGAATACCGCATTATGCTGCAGGAATATAAAATTTCCCTTTTTGCCCAGGAGATGAAAACACGCTTTCCGGTTTCTGCAAAACGCCTTGACCAAAAATGGCAGGAGATTTTAAGCAGCTGCTAAATGCGAACGGGTTTTGCACCAGGCATTGAAGTGCATTATTAGTGTTGAGTAGTAGAAATAAATTCTTGGCAAGAGGGAAAAACAAAGCTTCCCGCTGCAGGTAAGCGAAGAATCGAGACGCGGGGCAAAACCCCTGCTGATTATATTCATGACTTCTCAGGTATCTACACATATTCCACTTGCTGAACGCATGCGGCCGAACAGGATAGAGGATTTTGTCGGCCAGGATGAGTTGTTGGGCGAGGGAAGAATCCTTGACAGGCTTATCCGGCAGAAAAAGATCCCCTCCCTTCTTCTATGGGGGCCTCCCGGGAGCGGCAAAACAACTCTGGCAAGGATCCTGGCCCGGAATATGGCCGCAGACTTTGTCTTTTTTTCCGCTGTTCTGGCCGGGGTCAAAGAAGTGAGGGAAATAGTAGCCAAAGCAAAGGAGCGCAAGGATAAGGACCAGGTCCAGACCATTTTGTTTGTCGATGAAATACATCGTTTCAATAAAGCCCAACAGGATGCCTTTCTGCCCCATGTTGAAAGCGGCCTTTTGATCCTGATCGGCGCCACCACCGAAAACCCTTCCTTTCAGGTCATTGCCCCCCTGCTTTCACGCTGCCGTGTGCTCGTTCTCAAATCACTGTCGCCGCAGGATCTGAAAATTATCCTGGAGCGGGCCCTGGCTGACAAAGAAAATGGACTGGGCCGCCATAAACTCCGGATTGATGCAAAAGCCATGGAGCATATCTGTTCCCTGGCGGACGGAGATGCCAGGATTGCTTTGAATATCCTTGAGCTTGCTGCTGACCTGGCCGAACCGGCAGGAGAGAACAAAAATGGATTACAGGTCATTACCGTCCATGCCGCCGAAGAGGCAAGCCAGCGGCGGCGGCTGCGCTATGATGCAACAGGCGAGGAACATTACAACCAGATATCGGCACTGCATAAAAGTCTGCGCGACAGTGATCCGGATGGCGCCCTCTACTGGCTGGCCCGGATGTTGGCTGCCGGGGAAGATCCTCTTTATCTTGCCCGCCGCCTCATACGGTTTGCCACTGAAGATGTAGGCATAGCCGACCCCCAGGCGGTTTCTGTTGCAGTCAACTGCCGAAATGCCTATCATATGCTGGGTTCCCCGGAAGGCGAACTTGCCCTTGTTGAGGCCGCTGTATATCTGGCCACGGCACCAAAAAGCAATGCACTCTACAAGGCTTACGGTGCAGTGCGGCACGATATTGAGAAGACAGGTTCTCTGCCGGTGCCGCTTCATATACGCAATGCCCCGACAAGGCTTATGCGAGAACTTGACTACGGCAGGGGATACCGGTATGCCCATGACGATGCAGAAGGGATTGTTGACCAGGAACATCTGCCTGACGAACTTTGCGGCAGAAAATACTATCATCCCACCAATCGGGGCTATGAAGCGCTTGTAAAGGACAGGCTGGCAAAATGGCAGCAGATCCTTAATGCGCGTAAAAACAAATCCGGACTATAATCCGGTAAAAAGGATAGACGCTGATGATACGCTTATTTATGCTCATTCTTATCCTGTGCCTGCTGCCAGGGATCTATACAGCAGGTGCAGAGGCTGCAGCCGAACAGAACCTGCTGCTCTTCTATTCCAGTGATGTTACGGGGGAAATAGAGCCCTGCGGCTGATCAAGCCGGCAAATGGGCGGTCTGTCCAAAAAAGCATACCAGCTGGAAAAGATGCAGGGGAGCCGTGAAATTCCGGGTTTGATCCTTGACGGCGGCAACCTGCTTTTCAAGCAGCAACGTCTTTCGCCCGGGCTCCTGCAGCAGGCAAAGATCACAGCCGCTGGAATCATAGATTCCTACAACATCATGAACTATGCTGCCGTAGCGGTCGGCACGTATGACCTGGCCGGGGGTCTTTCTTTTCTCCGGGAGCAGGCTGCAAGGGCAGAATTTACCTGGCTTTCTGCCAACCTAGTCCGCAAATCCGATTTAAAACCCCTGTTTCCCGCAAGCCTGATCCGTCCGGTGGGGTCTATTTCCGTGGGTGTTATCGGCCTTACCGGTCTAGATGGAACAAACCGGTTCGAAGAGAACGAAGATGCTGTTCTCGTTTCCTGGCAGGAAGTACTGCCGGATATTGTTGCAGATCTTGCCGGCAAATGTGATCTTCTTATTCTGCTTTCCAACAACACGACGGAGGAGAACCAGAAAATTGCTGAATCTTTTCCCGCCATTCATATTATCATTCAGTCTTCCCCCCGCCCCGGTAACATTGTGCCGGAATTGAAAAATAAAAGCCTCATCTTCCAGACCGGGAAACAGGGGAAATACCTGGGCTGGATGTCAATAAACTGGCAGGAATCCAAAACCTGGGGCCGGGCAGGCGCAGCAAAAGAGCTGGCCACCAAGAAACAGGAACTCGATGGCATCAACGGCCGGATCAGTCGCATCGAACGGCGCGAGAAAAAAGAGGCTCTGCCTGCAAATAGAAGCTACCAAAACCTTTTGGCTTCCCGCGACAGGCTGCTTTCCGAAATTGTCTTTCTTGAAAATGAACTCCAGGACATGAAGGAGTCAGGACAGACCCCGTCAACCTTTGAGAATCACTTTATCGCCCTGGATGTCAATATGCCCGACCAGCCTGAGGTAAAGAAAATTGTCGAGGCTACAAAAGCAAGCGTTAACCTGGCCGGCAGGGACCAGGCTGGCAGAGCTCAGAGTTCTCCGGCCCTGCCGGAGCTTATGCTTGAGAAACTTGCCTTCACAGGTTGGGAGACCTGTACCCCNTGCCATTCCCCGCAAGCTGCTTTCTGGCAGAAAACAGCCCACGCCTCAGCTTACCAGACACTGGCCGGACAAGAGCAGCAATTCAACCTTGACTGCCTTCCCTGTCATGTCACGGCAGAATATAAAGACATAAAGATCAGCGACAATGATGCTGCACTCCTCTCTCTGCCTGCCCAACTGCAGCAGGTAGGCTGCGAAGTCTGTCACGGCCCCGGTAAAGACCATGCAGCAACGCAGGACCCGAAAGTTATTTCCAGGAAACCTGAAATATCCATCTGTACCAGATGTCACACCTCTGAGCGCGACGAAGGGTTCAACTATGAAAATGATCTTGAAAGGATAGCCTGCCCTGCCAGCAAGCGCTAGGAGGANATTAAAAGTGCGGAGAATTAAAAAGGCCATGCGGGAACGCATGGCCTTTTTAATTCATTTCTGCGGGTCAGGGTAATCTATCAGGCACCGAATGCCTTCTGCAGAGGCGGTACGGTTTGTTTCTTGCGGCTCATCATGCCGTCAACCCACATGGATTGCCCTTGCAGCTTGCCATTGAAAGCTTTCTCAATAACTGCCGGCTCATCGGAGACAACCATGAGATCGGTCCCTTCCTTGACCACATCAGTGAGCATGAACAGCACTGAATGACGGCCTTCTGCCTTGACAGCCGTAATAGCCTTGTAAAGATCTTCGCGTATATCAGCGACCTGGTCCAGGGTGGCAAGTTCGATCTGGCCAATGCCTACTTTTTTGCCGTTCATGTCAAAATCCTTGTAATCCCGGAAAACAAGATCCTTTATCGGCACTCCAGCTACAGAGGATTTGGCTTTCAGCATTTCCATGAACAGGGCGTCCTGGTCTGTGACACCGGTGATTTTCAGAAGTTCAGCCACCGCAGCCTTGTCGGCATCCGTACAGGTGGGGGACTTGAAATTAACGGTATCGCTCAGGATGGCGCAGAGCATGCCGCCGGCGATATTCTTCGGCAGCTCGACCTTATTGTTCTGGTACATTTCCAGAAGTACCGTACAGGTGCATCCGACCGGCTTGGCATAAAAGAAAATAGGGCTGCCTGTGGTAATATCACCGATCTTGTGATGATCGACAATGCCCACAATATTGGCACTGCCGATATTGGCCGGGGCCTGGGCAATATCGCTGAAATCAACCAGGGCCACGTCCTTGCCGGCAGCATCGGTCATTTCCTGGGGTGCGGTCAGGCCGAATTTCTTG
>JGI2160J19893_10000092_pt1 | contig 27580 bp, 19 predicted proteins | sample DeeMarSeWOR28_12_FD_19893 | JGI IMG/M metagenome (IMG submission 19893)
AAAGCAGCGATACCGCCTCCCATAATTCCTGAACCGATGACAGCGGCAGATCGGATCTTCCTTGGCATAATGGCCTCCTCGTAAAAAGTGGGTAATAAATATGAATGAATATTCATTCACTTATCAAAGCCATCAAACATCTGTCAAGCAAAAACTCACAATGCTTCAAATTTGATAAAATATTTATAATATGTAATTTCAGTTTATTATATCGATTTAAATTTGGCGAATTAAAATAAGAAAATTTGGAATGGATGCATACGCGGAAATTCAACGAATGAATAATCATTCAATCAGACCGATTGATCCGTTCGCCCAAAATGGCCAGATGTGCCCATACAAAAACGGCCCTGCGCGTGCCAGGACCGAACTTTTGTTACGTGGTTATCCGGAAAGTTCCAGTCGAGTCGGTCCGCCGNTTGTCGCACCACGAAGATCACGAAAGTTGNGCAGGGAAATTAAGCAATCTTTTCTTGGTGATCTTCGTGCCCTTCGNGGTTGATAGAGTGTTACTTGGGCTTTATGCACAACCGTATTTTTTTTAAATTATCAAATNGATTATCAGCGGTCCGAGAACTGCTTGGGGCCAAATAACTGGATTTTCTTTGGTTTGGTTGCGGGCGAAGCCGGAGCGGTGACCTGGGCGGCCGGAGATTTCTCGTCCGACTTGGCAACCGATGTTTGATCCGATTTTGAATACATGGGCTTGTGCGTTTTTAGCAAAGCGGACGGTATATATATTTCGTTGCCGACCAGCAGAAACTCAGGATCAATGTCTGGGTTAGCTTCAGCAATGGACTTATGGTTTTCCGCATCCCCGGTGTACCACCTGGCAATATCGGTAAATTTTTCATCTGGCTGGGTCACGATGTGGGCAAAGTAGACCGGCAGGGTTTTGGCGACCACTTTAAGCGGCAGGGGCTTTTTGACTTTCATCATTTCCGGTGGAATATAGATAATGTTTCCAACCGCAATTCGATTCGGGTTGAGTCCCGGATTTGCCCGGGCAATCGCTCGCCAGTTTCCATAACGGCCCGTATACCACTTTGCAATCAAAGCCAGCGTTTCTCCGGACCATTTTACCTGGTGCTCAAAATAATAGATGCGGTGTTTGGCTGCAAAGTCTTCGGTTGGCAAATTTTTATTTTTAATTAGCCTGGCCGGAATCAAAATCACGGTGCCGGCGGCAATGCGTTTGGGGCTGACTTCCGGGTTAACCGCGGCCAGAGCTTTCCAGTTGTCAGACGCTTCCGTAAACCACTCGGCAATCCCTGGCAGTGTCTCATAGGACCACTGGGTTTCGTAGACGAAATAATCGGTTTTGTGTTGGTGAGGCTTAATGGATTTTTCCTCATTTCCGGAAGATGAAAATTTGGAACCCATCTTCTGCCATTTTACTTTAATCCAGCTTTTGGAATCATCGTATTTTTGGCCGACATTCATTTCTCTGACGCTGGCACAGCCAAACAGCATCGCCAGAATCATTCCTGCAAGGATGCAATTTTGGCATTGTTTCCTTAGTAGAAACTTCATAAATTTACTCCTTTAGTTCTGTTAATTGCTTTAAATAGGCCAGGGCCGATTCGTTGGCAGGATTAATTTCGATGGCCTGCTTGAGGCTCTTTAAGCATTGGCGGCGTTCGCCCAGTTGCTCCTGAACCATGGCAAGGTTAAATAAAGCTTCATCTAAAAAAACAGGCTCCAGTTGAACCACGCGTGCGTACATTTCTTTGGCCTTGTCATAGTTTTCAGTAACCGCATAAATGTAGCCGAGGTTGAAAAAGGCATTCGGCATCTGAGGTTCGAGCTCGGCAACCTTTTGGTAGGTTTCGACAGCCTGCGGATAATTATTATCGCGGAGGTAAATGTAGCCAAGTTTGGAAAGTACCTGAACGCTGGCAGAGTCTATATTCAGTGCTTTGAGCAATACGTTTTTAGCCGATTGCCTGTCCGTTGAGATCAGTTCCTCGGCCAATCCCTGCAGCGCAGCCAGATAGGCATCCGAGATCCTGTTGATTAAGGATTTATCATCTGCCAAAACCGCTTCAAAAAGCGCCACTGCTAAAGAAAATTGTTTCGCCTGAAGTGCGTCCCGGCCAGCTTGAATTTGCTTTGCGGTTGTGTCAACACCTGCCGGTGCCAAATCAATCGAATAGGCCGAAACGCTTCGGTCTGACGGTGTAAAGGGCAGTTCAGCCAGACTGAGATTTAACGCAAAGCCGAGCAGAGTCAGGCCAGCCACCAGCGCAAAGCGCCAGATATTGCGCTGAAGCGGCTGCCATTTCTGGGGATCGGCAAGGAAAACGGTGCTACCGGGACATCCGTCAGCGTCAGGCAGCTGACTGCCCAAATCGGATTGCCCGTCAACGTAAGTTTTTGTTTTTGTCCACAATGCGGTTTCATCAACCGCCAATTCTTCCTTAAAAAATTCCTTAATAAACTGAGCAAAGCTCCTGCCATTCGGCCGGATAGACAGTTCAAAGATGCATTCTTCCAGATCGGCGAGCATTTCTCCGCAGGTCTGATAGCGCTGACCGGGTTCCTTCGCCAGGGCCCGTTCAACGACCGCATAAAGTTTTGCGGGAAGATCCGGTAATATCTCGCCCAGTGGTTCATAGCGGGCTTCACGCACCAGGTTATAAATGTGCATCGTTTCGCCTTCAAACATCCGCCTTCCCGTCAAAAGCTCATAGAAAATAATCCCGGTGGAAAAAATGTCGGACCGGCGGTCGACGGCTTTACCAATGGCCTGCTCCGGCGACATATAAGCCAGTTTTCCTTTAATCAAGCCCTCATGGGTGGTGCTATTGTGGCTGGCGGCCTTGGCAATACCGAAATCAATAATTTTCACCTGACCTTCATAGGTCAAAAAAATATTTTGGGGGTTGATATCACGATGGATGATGTTTAGCGGTTTGCCCTGCAGGTCTTTTAGGTGATGAGAATAATCAAGCCCGGCACAGATACGCGAGACAATGTAAAGGGTATTTTCCAGGCTCAGCGGAATGCCCGTTTCTGCAGCCTTAAAGATCAGCTTGCGCAGATCCTTGCCAAAAAGGTATTCCATGGCGATAAAGTATTCGCCATCGATGCTGCCGAAATCATATATCTGAACGATGTTTTCATGCTGTAGCAGGGCCGCCAGCTTGGCTTCATCGATAAACGCCTTGATCAGGTTGCCTTCATCGGTAAGGTGCGGCAATATTTTTTTTATGGCAACCCGTTTTTCAAAACCGTGATCACGGGTGACTTTGGCACGATACAGTTCGGCCATGCCGCCCACGGCAATTTTTTGAAGCAGCTGATATTTACCAAATTGTATAGGCTCAAATTCTTTCATTTGCTGGTAAATATATCGGCAATACGGGAGGAGACTTGAATGGATTTTCCAATAATGACGTGAATTTGGATAAATCTGGCGGGCTTGGAAGGCTGAATGTCAAAATAGAACCCACTTTACAAATGAGGTTCCGAGGTCTGTGGCCAAAATATATTTATTTGTCAGCGGTGGCTGCCCATTTACCTGCCTGCGGCTCGAGCCAGCCCTTGGCTGAATTTTGCTTCCTCTTTGAGCTTTTCCTTGCGCACATGGTCAAATTTTTCAGCTACGGCCACAAAAGCGTTCACAATATGCGGATCAAAGTGTTTTCCCTTCAACTTCAAAATCATACCCCTGGCTTTGTTGTGGGAATAGGCCGCTTTGTAAAATCGCTTAGTCGTCAGGGCATCATAAACATCTGCCAGGGCAATGATACGTGCAGACAAGGGGATCTCTTCACCTTTTAGCCCCCGCGGATAGCCGGTCCCATCCCATTTTTCATGGTGGTTGAATGCAATTTCTTTTCCCATCGCCAGAAAGGATTTCCCCTCGATCTGCGATTCAATGGCCATGAGTGCGTTGCCGCCCATCAACGTGTGGCGTTTAACGATATCATGCTCTTCCTGGCTGAGCGCTCCGGGCTTCAGCAGTAACGCATCCGGTGTACCCACCTTTCCAATATCGTGTAAGATTGAAGACTGATAGATATCGTCAATGTATTGCTGATCGATGATGCCATTGAATTCGGGATTCTTTGCCAGTTCTACCGTAAGGATTTTAGCGTACTCGCGGATTCTTTCCAGGTGGGTGCCGGTCCCCTCGTCTCTGTATTCGGCAAGCTTGGCAAGACCCAGGATGGTCGCCGCTCGCGCTTCATGTACTTTACGATAGGATTCCAATAAATCCATCTCCATTTTCTTCTTTTCGGTCCGGTCGCGCAGAACGCCTCTATAGCCGCTCGGCAGGCCTTTTGAATCCCGGAGGAGTGAAGCCGACGCTTCGACATACAGTCGGGTGCCGTTGATACTTAATTCGCAGTCAAAAGCTTTTGCAGGCTGACCGGTGCGCCGGCATTTGGAAAAAGTGTCATAAATTCGATCAGCATTTTCATTGTCCATAAAGTCCAAAAAATTCATAAACCTTAAATCCGTCTTGGGGGCACCTAAAATTTTGCTCATCGCATCGTTTACAAAAATGAAATATCCTTCAAAATCGACCTCATAGTAACCTTCTTCGATGCTCTCCAGAATCGTTCGGTATTTTTCCTCACTTTCTTTTAAAGCTTCCACTGCTTTTTTGCGCTCATTAATGGTAAACTGGACGTGGGAGCCGAACATCAGAAACAGGCAGAGTACAATTAAACGCGGCCAGACGACACTGATATTCTGCCCGAATATTTCTTGATAGAAACTGATTTCTTCCGGAGAAAAAACGTTTAGCAGAGATTCCAGCGCCCAGTACAAAGCCCCCAGAAAGATTCCGGTCAGGACCATATAGTCCGCCATATCGACCCGGTTGCGGAAAAGTTTTTTGAATTTATTCATGAAGTCTCTTGCCATAGAAACGAGAACCTTACTGGCGCCTTCAAAAGTTGACGGTTAGTCCACTATTTGATAGAATTTTTATCATCAGATGGCAAGCATCATTTCTTGCCCTTATTTTAACCGCAAAAATTAAGATAATATAATGAATTCAAGAATTAAACAATACATACTGATCGCTGTTCTCGCAGTGGCCGGGTACTTTCTCGTGAATAATCATTTTATAATTAACGGACGCCAGGTTCATCTGTTGAAGAAAACATCCTACCACCTGCATTACACCTTCTACAGCATTAAAGAAAAAAAGCCCAGTACGATCATGAAAATCAGTTATCTTCGCGAAGCCGGTATTGGTGACTTGCTCGTAGAATTGGGAATGATTGATGAAGAGCAAAAAACGCAGCTGGAAAGCGAATATTCCTATGACTGACGGGCCTGGTTCAAAATGTTTGCAAAAACCACCAGCATTCCGCTCATTTGAGGCGACATTTCTTCAAATCGAATACCAAGAGCCATCGTCCGCTGCTCCTCATGATAGACTTCATTGCTCCAGACAATCGAACCCGCCACATTGATGGTCATCGCCTTTGATGGCATTGAAATTTCAATTTTCGCATTTTTGATATTTTTGTATATCGAAGGAACATTGAGATACTTTGTATCCAGCAAAATACACATGCCATCCACGGAAATATCTCTGGACTTGCCATCAAGGATCAGTCCGTAATGGCCGGCGGTGCCCGGCCATATTTTCAGATTCATTTTTACCGGCAGTTTATGCCGGTCCACCTTGCGAACAGCGCGCGGGGTTTCCATGTCCTCTTTGTTCGAACGCACTTTGAACAGATCGATAATCCCTAATTCGATTCGGGTATGCCTGTAACACATTCGGATTAACTTTTCCCTGGAAATTCTGACCAGTTCCGTCTGACTGGTGGTTTCTGTATAGCACTGAGATTGATTGCTCTCATTGAGTGGATAAATATTTCCGAAAAAGTCATTTTCAGATAGATAAAGTGTTGATTTGCGGTGATCAAAATCAGTTTTCCTCAAAGGCTCATAGGTCGTCGCCTTTATGCTGCCGGCAACCACAAAGTAAAGGGCATTTTCCTCATCACCGATTTTGTTGATCGTTTTGCCCGCCGGCAGGCGCATTAACTCCATCGCATTCATAACGCTGAGCAACTCAGCTTGGGACAGGCGCGCTAAAAATACATTGGTCGGTATTTCATGATATTTGCTGTTGTGAAGCGCCTCCCAAATTTTTAGAGTATCCGCGTCAGTCGGCGGGCAGACCCGCCATTTTAAAACCTGACAGACAACCGCCTGCAATAATAAGCCGGCCGTGGCAAATTGTTCAGAGGCCTGTTGGTAGGACTGCCCGGCCGCCTCTGAGTATTGTTTGCGGACCAGCAGGTCGGCATAGGCACGATGCAAAGCAGGGTCATTTGGAAAGATTTGGAGCATGCCTTGAAATTCTTGAATCGAATCAATGGTAATCGATCCGTCAACAATATGCTTGGCGATGCTGATTTGTTTGCTCAACTGACCGTTCATATTTATAGAAGCTATCTCAAAAAAAGGTATAAAACCAGATTAATCATCTGGAGACGCCAACGCATTTAATTCCAGGGTAATTGGCCTTTCTTCTTCACTTTTACCGGTAAATCTAATGGGGCCAGGTTTTCTGAAGTGATCCCCCTCCGAGTCCACCGCCAGCCATTTCTCCCGGTTGGCTTTGACCACCTGAAATGCAACGGAGCTCACATCGACGATACTTTTTTCCAGTACCAGTGCCAGTTTGCCTTTGCGTTCTTCCAGATGCATCAGCGGCGCAATCGGAATACCGATGGGCTCCCATTTTGAAAAATCCTTTTCCAGATTGTGAATGGCCGCCATCTGGCCCGTGGCCCCGTTGGCTATCAGGCTGAAAACCGTCAATCCCAGATTATAGGTATAGATACAGTCAAATCGCGTCGGGTCGTTGCCTCTGCCGTCATACCCGTAAAAATGAAGCTGGGTCTTGAAAGACGGCATCGATTTCTTAAAAATTTTTTCGATGGCGGCCGGAATGGGATCTTCTGCGTCTATCAATTTTCCTTTCTCCAGAGACTGCCTCAAGGTTTTAACGGATATGATTTCGGCTTTTCTTAAAAGGAATTCAGCCTGACCGTAATTTTCAAATAACAGCGGGCCGTAAGTGTTCGGGTCCAGATCGGCCCGGGCCAGGGTTTTCTGAAAATAACCTTGCTCAATCCCCAGACGGTAGCGCCCTTCCTCTTTTAAAATGTTGAGATAATCCTTGACGAGGTCTATTAAAACTTTTTCGGTTTCCACCTGGGAAAACTGAAAATTGCCGTGGCTGTCTCTTTCCATGAGCAACCCTTCCTGGAAAAAAGCCGGGATATCATTAAAAAGATCATCGTCGCGGGTATTCCAGAGCTGAAACGAAGTATCTTCCCTGGAACGCTGGGCCAGCCGCCGCAGATATTCCAGTTTGTCTTCCAGCAACGGAAAGGCGGCATGAAACTCTTTGTCGTGGGTCTGGTTGTATTCAGCGATAATGGTGTTGAGCTTAATGATAAATACCTGGATTTCATTGATAAATTCCAGAACGCCTTCCGGAATGATGATCACACCGTAGTTTTTGCCAACCGCAGAGCGCCGCAGAATGGATTCGCAGATCACGCGTGAGAGATGCCTTAGGGTCATACCGTAAGCATGAAAATCGAGGGTGCCGTCCTCTCTGGCCTTTTTCAAACGGTGTTCATCAACATAATCGGCCAGGTCCTCTCCGATGAGCGTCAGGTTGGCATGGGTTTGCAGGGCAACCTCCAGGGCCAGGTGACTGGCCACCCGGCCCATGACTTTGCAGACATGCCAGTATTTGACATCCGAGCTGCTGTCGGTACACAGATTGCTGATAGAATTGGCAAAGGCCCGGGCGGCCGTGTGGAACCCAAAGGACATGGCGCACAGAACGTTTCCGTTGTCATCTCTGACCTGAATATCGCCGTCGATCGTTTTGGGCACGCCCAGAACCTGGACACCGTCGGCAAACATTTCCTGGGCTAAAAACGCCGCGTTGGTATTGGAATCATCTCCGCCGACAATCACCAGGGCGTCCAGCTTGAGTTTTCGGCAAGTCTCTCTGGACAGCTCCATCTTTTCGCGGGTGTCTATTTTGGTCCGGCCGGTCTTAATCATGGTAAAGCCCCCCAGGTTGCGATAGGCATCGACCAGAGCGTCATCGAGTTCAAGTGCTTCATTTTCGATTATGCCATCGGGACCGATCAAAAACCCGTAGATCCTGGATCGTGGATTGGCCTTTTTGGCGGCATCATACAGACCGGCGATGACATTATGCCCGCCGGGGGCAGGACCCCCGGAAAAGACGATGCCAATGTTGCGCTTCTTACCATAGGCCCTGGCAAACGCGGCATCGGCGGTTTTAATCCCCTGGATCTTCTGAACTTTATTGATGATAATGTTGGGCAATTTTTTTTGCGCTTCATTGTCCACCGTGAACTTAAACCGATCGGTTTCCTTCAGAACCGTGTACTTTTGCGAAAACGCTTTACAGACGGGCGGCAGATAATTCCTTCTTTCGAGCAGCTCCGGATTTGTGTCGTCGGTGACTCTCCGTACAACAGGATGCTTCAACACATCTTGCAGTTTTAATTTCGATGCTTTTTTTCCGGGCATGGCAGTCTCCCTCTGGATAAATGGCATGGATTAAAATAAGNCCGAGAACATCGTTGACGTTCTTATTCATTATCCAACATCATCCTATCGTGTCAATATTATTTAAAATAAGACCTGTTCATCCGGGTTTGATATTTATTGCGTCCCATTTTAGGATAACGCAAACCAACCGCCAGCCTGTTGAATCTTACCCGGGGCAGGTTGAATATCGTTTAGTGTATGAATGGCTTTGATTTACAAAACCGGATTAAAAAAAACGACTTGCCATTTATGATTATTGTGATAAGTATTCATCGTTTAACGAGGCAATCATACGCAGTAAAAACGCAAAATCCCCAAAGAAGAAAACTGTTTTCAGTTCTGCCGACAAGGGGTAAGATCGTTGGCGATTCAACCCCCTGCAGGCAAATCATAACCCAATAAGGAGGAGGTTCAGCATGAAAAAAGTATCGGTTTTGAGTTTGGTGGCGCTGTTTGCCGTCGGGTTTATTTTCAGCACTTCTTTGTTTGGCGCTGACATCGAACTGGCAAAAAAATCAACGCTTGAAAAAATCCTGAGCAGAGGCGAGCTTCGCGTCGGCTTCGAATCCGGTTACATTCCGTTTGAAATGACCGATAAAAAGGGAAATTTTATCGGATTTGACATGGATTACGCCCGGCGCCTGGCCAAAGATATGGGGGTTAAATTCGTTCCGGTCAACACCGCCTGGGACGGCATCATTCCAGCCCTGATGACCGACAAGTTCGATATTATCATGGGCGGCATGACCATCACTCAGGAAAGAAATCTGAAAATAAACTTTGTCGAGCCTTACATCGTTGTCGGTCAGACCATCCTGCTGAATAAAAAACACGAAGACACGGTAAAAGATTACCGCGACCTCAATGATCCCAAATACATTGTCACCTCCCGGCTGGGCACCACCGGTGAGCAGGCTGTGAAGAGATACATCCCGAAAGCCACCTACAAAGCCTTCGAATCCGAAGCCGAAGCCGGCCTCGAGGTGATCAACGGCAAAGCCGACGCCCTCGTGTATGACCTGCCCTTCTGCGGATTTCTTTACGGTAGCCAGGGTCAGGGCAAGACCGTCTTCCTGAGCGAGCCGTTCACTTTTGAACCGCTGGCCTGGGCCATCAACAAAGGTGATCCGGATTTTTTAAACTTTTTGAGCAATTTCCTGAGACAGACCAGAGGCGACGGCTTTTATGAACGCCTTTTCAAAAAGTGGATTATCGGCTCCGATTGGAAAAAGGAACTGGAATAATCTGCCAGTTGGGTCAGCGATCGTCTGCTGCTAATTTAACAGGCCGGCCCTGCCCGATGGCCATGCGGCCGGCCTGTTGCCCAATCAGAAATATTCCCCGGGCGAATGCTTAGGTTTGGGCTGAATCGCCTGATCATCTGCAACCTTTTTGGAAACAGAAAACAGGCCATGGAAACAAAATCGCAAAAAAAACCGGCTATAATCAGGGCTGCCAATTACAACCTGTGGGTGGGTGTCTTCTGTGTTTTTATGCTGGTGGCCGCCGGCGCTTTTTACTACGCCACCCAGAAAATCGAGTATGTCTGGCGCTGGAACCGCGTCCCGATTTATTTTGCATACAAAGAAGATNTTCATGTCTATTCCGAAATAGACGGCGATGTCGAATCCATCGCGCCCCAGGGAAAAAAGTCGATTATCACGGTAAAGGGCCTCGACGAATCCGTGTCCTATACCGTTTCAACGGATAGTGTCAACGTCGAAGAGGGTGAAATCATCTCCATTGGAGATACGCTGGCCAAGTATCAGGAGTGGAAACCCGGACTTTTGATCATCGGGCTATGGATCACGCTGCAAATCAGCGTGATTGCAACCATCCTGGGGGTTATTATCGGCATCATCGGCGGCCTGACGCGTCTCTCATCCAATCCGGCATTGAGGTGGGTTACCATTATCTATGTCGAAATCATCCGCGGCTCGCCGTTGATGGTCCAAATCCTGATCTGGTATTTCGTTCTCGGAACCGTGATCAATGATATCCTGGCCAGTTCCGGGATGGGACGGCTGCCTGCCTTCTGGTACGGAGTAGCTTCGCTGGCCTGCTTTGCCGGTGCATATGTCACCGAAATCGTCAGGGCCGGTATCCAATCCATCCACCGCGGACAAACCGAGGCCGCGCGTTCGTTAGGGATGACTTATGCCCAGTCGATGCGGTACATCATCCTTCCCCAGGCCCTGCGCCGCATATTGCCGCCGCTGGCCGGTCAGTTTATCAGCCTGATAAAAGACTCTTCGCTTTTGGGCATTATCGCGATCCGCGAATTGACCAAAGCCGCCCGGGAGGCGGTCACGGCCAGTTTGCAGCCCTTCGAGGTTTATATACTTGCAGCGGTCCTGTACCTTGTGTTGACCTTTACCCTTTCAATGCTGTTGCAACGACTTGAAAAAAGGATGGCATTTCAATGATCGATGTTCAGAACATACATAAAACGTTTTGGGTGCCCCACGAGGTCAAAGCCCTGGTCGATGTTTCCACCAAAATCGCGGCCGGTGAGGTGGTGGTGGTCTGCGGGCCTTCCGGATCGGGCAAAAGCACCTACCTCAGGTGTCTGAATCGTCTGGAAAAAGCGGATTCGGGGCATATTTTCATTGACGGTGTTGACGTTCTGGATTCAAAAACCAACATCAACAGAGTGCGGGCTGAGGTCGGCATGGTGTTTCAATCGTTTAACCTGTTTCCTCACAAAACCGTGTTCGAAAACATTACCCTGGCCCAGAAAGTCGTCCGCAAACGATCTACAGCCGATGCGAAAGAAAAAGCCGATTTTTTGCTGAAAAAAGTCGGCATCCATGATAAGTCCAACGCCTTTCCCGATAATTTGTCCGGCGGCCAGCAGCAGCGGGTGGCTATCGCCCGTGCCCTGGCCATGGATCCCAAGGTGATGCTGTTTGACGAGCCGACCTCGGCGCTGGACCCTGAGATGATCGGTGAAGTGCTGGATGTCATGAAAACCCTGGCCAAAGAAGGCATGACCATGGTGTGCGTCACCCATGAAATGGGATTTGCCCGCGAGGTCGCCGATCGCGTCATATTCATGGATGAAGGCGCAATTGTCGAAGTCGGCACCCCGGAGCACTTTTTCAAGAACCCGACCCATGATCGCACCAAACTGTTCTTGAGCCAAATCCTGTAAATGCATAGCGCATGGCGCAAAGGGCCCGAGGTAAAAAAAGATCTAACATGAGACGCCATGCACTATGCCCTCTGCGCTTNTCCTATGCCCTGCGCCTGTATACCACATCTTGTATCCAAACCACTAAAATTATACCGTAAGTTGTGTTTTTTCTTTACAAGCGTTCCTCAGCCTGCTATGATTTGACATTGAAATTCACGCTATTTTTTCCATCATCTTATCAGCCCGGATTTGCCTGAAAAAAAGTTTCAGCAGGTCAGTCTGAGGCTTTTTTTACCCGAACTGGACGCACGTAAAATGTGGCCTTAACTTTGGCTCAATTCGGGTGTTAAAGCAGCTGTATCCGCCGGTCGACGAAATAGCAACAAACACCATGCAAGAAAAACGCATTCAGGTTAGAATTGGTTTTAAAAGCTCAGATCAGGTTCAAGGGCAAGGCATCCCGCCCGGGTTGAAAACGGCGCGTAGTAAGTACGGGAGTATTTCAACCCGCGGGACAACGCAGCAATTGGGCCTCAGATGAGGTTTTAAGGCCAATTCTAATAAGATCTGAGGAGATCTTGATATATGAAATTAAAGAAACTCGAAATCACCGGTTTCAAGTCCTTTTATGACCGGGCCAACATTCAATTCCCGCAGGGCATCTCCGCGGTGGTGGGACCCAATGGTTGCGGCAAAAGCAATATCATTGATGCGTTGCGCTGGGTCATGGGAGAGCAGAGCGTCAAGCAGCTGCGCGGCAAATCTATGGAAGATGTGATTTTTTCGGGCGCCAATGGCAAGGCACCCTTAAACATGGCTGAGGTCTCTCTGACCCTTTCAAACGAAAATGGCGATAGCCCCGAAGAGCTGAAAGAATTTACCGAAATCAACCTGACCCGCCGCCTCTACCGCTCTGGGGAAAGCGCTTATTTTTTGAACAAACAGCCCTGCCGGCTCAAGGATATTTACAATGTTTTCTGGGGCAGCGGGCTGGGATCTAAATCCTACGCCATCATCCAGCAGGGAAAAATCGGCGCCATCACCGATGCCAACCCGGATGAGCTTCGCTTTTTCGTCGAAGAGGCCGCTGGTGTCACGCGCTATAAAAACCGCAAAGCCGAGGCGCTGCGCAAAATCGATATCACCAAAAACAATCTGCTGCGCGTTACCGACATTATTTCGGAAATTAAACGCCAGATGGCCAGCCTGAAACGTCAGGCCCGCAAGGCCCAAATCTATAACAAATACCAGAAACAGATCAAAGCCTTAGATATATACCTCGGCATGCATTATTATGAGGATTATGCCACCCGGATTCAGGAGACGGATGCCCTGTTAAACGATTTGCAGGATTTGGATATCAAGCATACCACCGAGATCAAAAAGCTGGATGCCTCGGTTGAAGAAATCAAACTCAGACGCTGGCAAAAAAACCAGGAGATATCCGAACAAAAATCGAATCAATTTGAAACGCAACGCAACATAGATCGCTTCGAAAATGACCTGGTTCATCTGCGCAAAGAAATCAAGCGGCTCGCTGAAGAGTCGACGGAGCTTAAAGCCGCGCGGGCTCACCTGGAAGAAAAGAATCAGGANATGCTTTCTGAAATTGATCAGGTAAAAAATGAAACATCTGCGCTGAACGACGAAATCGCCACGGCAAGGACNCGGATCCATCAGGAAAGAGCNTCTGGCGAAACGATNACCGAAAAATTGGCGACCCTCAATAAAGATCTGGAGACCGATAAAGCCCGCTTGATGGACTTGATCACCCGGGAAGCTCAATACAAAAACATCTATCAGACGACCATCAACAATAAAGAAAGCCTGCAAAAACGCCTGACTAAGGTTGATGAAGATCTGGAGGGGGCGCAAAAAGAAATTCATCGAACGCGCAGGCTGGAAGCCAAGGCCCGTGAACAGCTTGAAACCATTAAGCAGGAGATAAGTGATCTGGAAGATCAGGTTGCCACAACCACCCGCCAGTTGGAACAGAAAAACGGCAGCCTCAGCCAGCAGGTCAAATTGACCCAAACGCTTGAGCTGGAGCGTAACACGGTCAAATCGAACTTAAATACTTTAAAGAAAATGGAGGACAATTTCGAGTGGTACCGCGACGGTGTCAAGGCGATTATGAAGCCTCAAAGCACCGAAGGGTCGTCATTCAGCCAGAACGTATCCGCCAAAATCATCGGGCTTATGGCGGATGTTATCGAAGCTAAACCGACATTTGAAACCGCCGTGGAGGCCGTTCTGGGCGATGCGCTCCAATACATCATTGTTAAAGATCAGGATGCCGGCCTTCAAGCCATCGATTATTTGCAATCCAGCAGTGCCGGCCGAAGTGGATTCATCCCGCTTTCCGCGGTAAAGCGCGTCGACAAAGACCCGGAAAGCAAAACTGTTTCCGGACAGCTGCTTTTAAATCAGATTACCGTCAAATCCGGCTATGAACCTATTATCGAAGCCCTGCTGGGCCATGTGGTCTTTACAGAGGATATGGTTGAAGCCATTGAGATGTATAACCGCAATGGAGAATCAAAGACAATCGTCACCAGAAATGGTGATGTGGTTTCACCGCAGGGCATCCTGATCGGCGGCAGCAAGGATAAACTCAACGGCATTCTGGCCAAAAAGCAAGAGCTTAAAGATCTCAGCCGCCGAAGCATCGAACTGGATGAGAAACTGGAAAAGGCCCGATCGGTGCAGGGCACATTGGAGTCAGAGGCGCGCCATCTGGAGAGCCAGCTGCAAAAGCTTACCGAGAAAAAGAATATGGCCTCAAAAGCCGAAATAGAGGCCGAAAAAGAGCTGGTAAAGGCTACCGAAGAACTCAAAAATGCCAACCGCCATCAGGAAATTATCACGCTGGAAAAAGAACAGCTGCAGGGGGAAGCAAACGATCTCGATGAAGAAATGAGCAAATATAATGCGGCCCTGGCCGAGCTCTCGGCAGAAGTCAAGGCTGCCCAAGACAACGTTGCTGGGATTTCGACTACCATCGGCACCGTTTCGAGGGAACTGGAAGAATACAATCAAAAGGTCGTCGATCTGCAAATGCAGTCAACGGCGCTGAATGCAAAATTGGAAAGCGCCAACAGCAGTTTGCGGCGACTCACAGAATTTCACAACGACAGCTTAAATCGCCTGGAACAGCTTGCAAAGGAAATTAACGAAAAACAGCACAGGGAAGCAGCTGCCAAACAGAAGGTAACCGAATACGAGCAAACGCTTGCCGAAATGTATCAGAACATGGAAGTCCTTGATCAATCCCTTAAAACCGATGAAGCCCATTACCAGGCTATTGATCAGCAACTCAAAGAAAGCGACAGCAAGATATCGGATATAAAAAGCCAGCGTGAAAAAACACTGGAAAAAGTTCGTCTGCTCGAGCTTGAACAATCTGAGCGCAAAATTAAGCAAGAAAATATCGCCAATCGGCTGGAGGAAAAATATCGCCAGTCATTTTCGGTACTGACAACTGAGTTCAAAAATGATTCAGAAAGTATGGCGTTGACTTCGGAAAAAACGATTGAACAGATGGAAGAGAAACTGGCAGGCCTTAAAGCCAAAATCATTAAAATTGTTGATGTCAATCTGGGCGCCATCCGGGAATATGAACAACTCAAAGATCGAAATGATTTTCTCGAGCAGCAACGCGATGACCTGATGCGTGCCATTCAGGATCTGCACAAAGTGATCCGTAAAATCAACGCCATCACTCAGAAGCGCTTCCTGGAAACCTTTGATTTGATTAATCAGAAATTAAATGAAGTTTTTCCCAAGCTTTTTGGCGGTGGCGATGCCAAGCTGATTTTACAGGACCCGAATGATCCTCTGGAAACCGGTGTGGAGTTTATGATCCATCCGCCGGGTAAGAAGCTGACGCGTTTAAGCCTGCTTTCAGGCGGTGAAAAGGCCATGTCCGCCATCGCGTTTATATTTTCAATCTTCTTGATCAAGCCGACGGCTTTTTGTCTCCTGGATGAAATCGATGCCCCGCTGGATGACGCCAACGTTTACCGCTTTAATGATTTGCTTAAGATTATCGGGGAAAAATCCCAGATTATCATGATCACCCACAATAAACGCAGCATGGAATTTGCCGATACCCTCTTCGGGATTACCATGGAAGAAAAAGGTATATCCAAGATCGTTTCGGTTAACTTTGAAGCGGCCCATTCCTCCAATTAAGGTTAAACGCGCCGGGATACGTATAGGTCGTTTTTACCACGAATTTCAAGAAGGACACAAAGAACGGGATTTAAAAGATTTTTAAATTTCTCTTCGTGAATCTTCGTGTTCTTCGTGGTGGGCGCAGGACAGACAAAGCTCCGAGCATAGCGATGATTTTTTCAAAATCCAAGAAAAATGCAGGCGAAGACGCGAATGTTTCGTCAGAATCTGAAGATGTTTCCGCTGAAGAAACCGGCTTGCCGCCGGAGACCGGGGCGACAACCGGATATTTCCGGCGGTTAAAAGACCGCTTATCCAAAACCCGCAAAACCTTATCCGATGGCTTTGACAGAATTTTTGCCGGTAAAAAACAAATCGATGCCGACCTTTTGGAGGAACTCGAAGAATTATTAATTACATCGGACATCGGGGTAGAAACCGCTTTGGCGCTGATAGAAAAAGTTTCATCAGCGAAAATTTCCGAAGTGGATCAAATAAAATCCTTTCTCAAAGATGAAATTTTAAAAATTCTCGAACCCCAACCCCGGCAGCCGGAACGTCAGCTGGCCGCTCCGCAGGTGATAATGATCGTGGGGGTCAATGGAACCGGCAAGACCACGACCATCGGCAAAATGGCTGCCAGTGCCACCGCTTCCGGAAAAAAGGTCCTGATCGCGGCAGCGGACACATTCCGGGCAGCTGCCATTGAGCAACTGATGATATGGGCTGAAAGAGCACAGGCGGAAATCGTCAAACACAAGGAAAAGGCGGACCCGGCGGCGGTTGCCTTTGATGCGGTTCAAGCCGCAGAAGCCCGCGGCTCCGATCTGGTATTGATTGATACAGCCGGCAGGCTTCACACCAAAGTCAATTTAATGGAAGAATTAAAAAAAATAAAACGCGCCATATCAAAAAAAATACCGGATGCCCCCCATGAGATATTACTGGTCCTGGATGCAACCACCGGTCAAAATGCCCTATCACAGGCCGAGCTATTTAACTCTGCCCTGGGTGTCACCGGCCTGGCGTTGACCAAGCTTGACGGAACTGCGAAGGGCGGCATTGTCATCGGCATATGCAATACCCTAAAAATACCGCTAAAATACATCGGCATCGGGGAAAAGATAGAAGATTTGCAGAAGTTTGATGCCGCTCAATTTGTGGATGCGCTTTTTTAATGGCAGCTTTCGGCACCCGAAATTTTATAAAATTTGACAACGATGTCCCCGCAAATCCTATCAGGCAGCACTTCAGCGGAGATTATTTCAGAAAAAGCATTGTAAAATGTAGATTTCTGTTGACATCGATTTTAACTTTCTATATGGAAACAGAAAAATAGGCGATCGGTTAAAATTAACCAAACCCAACAAACCCATAAAGAGAAGGGGGTAAAGCACTATGACAAAGGCAGAACTGGTAGACAAAGCGGCAAAGGAAGCTAAAATTTCAAAGGTTGCAGCTGCGGCTGCGCTCAATTCATTCATGGACGGTGTGACCAAAGCCCTGAAGAAAAAGGAAGGCAAGGTTACGCTGGTCGGCTTCGGCACCTTCCAGAAAGTCCGCCGTAAAGCCCGCAAAGGACGGAATCCGCAAACCGGCGCGCCGATTAAAATCAAGGCCACCAATGTCGTTAAATTCCGCCCCGGCAAAAAACTTAGAGACGCCGTTTAATCAAATCAAACGCAACGGGCGATTTATTTTTATAATAGATCGCCCGTTCTGTTCCCACACTCCCAATTGATTATAAATCAATTGGGAGTTATTCGTTATTTGTTATCGGTTAATTCTGGGGGACGAATGAAATCGAGGTTTTTTTCATCAGCAAACCCTTAATGACAGATAACCCATAGCATCTAGTAGGTGATATCAAAACGATCAAACTCGCCGGTATAATCCTGCCAGTTGGCATCGACCTTGTCCACACGGGCCATCCTTGGCCCCTGCCGGCACCAGCTCAGCATAGCGTCAACATCCGACTGCCGACCTTCAAAAACGGCTTCGACCGTGCCGTCGCGTTTGTTCCTGACCCAGCCGAATACCCCAAAGCCTTCAGCAGCGCGCTGGGTTTCCGCACGAAAAAAAACGCCCTGAACCCGTCCGGATATGATGGCATGGGCCCTTACCTGTTTTTCCATATATACCTCACAAATTTTTGGCTTGAACGCTATGATGCTGGCAGGCTGGAAGGCTGCAGCGCTATCACCAGGTCTGCTTTCCAGCTTTCGAGCCTCCAAACTTTATAGCCCGCCGGTTTACCCTAACAACTTTTTAAGCGTTGCTTCATCAATTACCGCGACGCCCAGTTCCTTGGCCTTGGTGAGTTTTGAACCCGGAGCGTCACCGGCAACGACATAGTCGGTATTGCGGCTGACCGATCCAACGACCCTGCCGCCGGCAGCCTCGATAAGCGCCTTGGCCCGGGACCGCGTTAAATTTTGAAGTGCGCCGGTCAAAACGAATACCCGGTCTTTGAGCCTGCCGCCTTTCATCCGGGCTGCCGTCTTGAGCGTGACCCCGCTTACCAGAAGCTGATTGACGATCTGCCGATTACTTCTCTGCCTGAAAAAATTAGCGATACTTTCGGCCACGATCGGACCGATGCCTTCAATGGATTCCAGTTCTTCCCGGGGGCAGTCCATCAATGCAGCAAGATCATGAAAATGGTCGGCCAGCAGCTCGGCCACATGCTCGCCGACATGTCGGATACCCAGGCCAAAAAGAAGCCGGGCTAAGGTAACGGATTTGCTGTTTTCAATGGCGTTTAGCAAATTCGCGGCTGATTTGGCACCCATACGCTCCAGCTGGCTGAGGGTTTTTTCATCCAAACTGAAGATATCGGCAAATGAAGACAGCAGCTTTTTATCTACCAGCTGATCAACGAGCTTGGCTCCCAGACCATCGATATCAAAGGCTCCCTTTGAGGCAAAATGTTTGATTCGTTCCTTGACCTGGGCGGAACAGCCCGAATTGATACAGCGGGTTGCCGCTTCTCCTGCCATTCGCACAACCGGTGAATTGCAGACCGGGCATTGTCCGGGCATCTTAAAGCGGGTCTCACTGCCATCGCGTTCTGATACGATGACTTTAACGACCTCCGGGATAACGTCTCCGGCCCTTTGCACCAGGACTTGATCGCCGATGCGGATGTCCTTTTTCCGGATTTCATCTTCATTGTGCAATGTCGCCCGACTGACGGTAACCCCACCAACATTCACCGGTTGCAGACGGGCCACCGGCGTCAACACGCCGGTGCGCCCCACCTGAACTTCGATCGCTTCAAGCGTTGTGGTTTCCTGTATGGCTTTGAACTTATAAGCAATTGCCCATCTGGGGCTGCGGGACGTCGCACCCAGACGTCGCTGCCAGTCAAGCCGGTCGACCTTAACCACGACCCCATCGATGTCGTATGCGAGTTGATGCCTCTTTTCACCCAGCTCCCTGTAATAGTCCAACACGTTCTCGATGGCAACGGCGGAACGAATGATTGGATTTACCCTGAAACCCCATTGGGTCAAAGACGCAAGAAGCTCACTGTGTGATTCAAACTCGAGGTCTGCAACAAACCCGACACCATAGAAAAATATCTCCAGCGGACGGGCCGCGGTAACTTTTGAATCCAGCTGTCTCAAAGAGCCGGCGGCAGCATTTCTCGGGTTGGCAAACGCCGGCAGTTCCTGATCGATCCGTTCCTGGTTGAACTTTTTAAAAGCCTCAAGCCCGATAAAGACCTCACCTCTAACTTCCAGTCTCGGTGGTATGGCGGTCAACCCATCGCTTTGCATCACCAGCGGCACCGTTTGGATCGTCTTGACATTGTTGGTGATGACTTCGCCGGTCATGCCGTCCCCCCGGGTAGATGCCGTCACCAGCTTGCCGTTTTCATAAATCAGTTCAACTGCGACACCGTCCATCTTGGGTTCAGCCGTGTATAAAATTTCACCCCGGGTATTCAGATTGCGTCTAACCCTCCTGTCAAACTCCAGAATATCTTCATCGTCAAAGCCGTTGTCCAAACTCAGCATGGGGATCGTATGGGCAATGGTCTCAAATTTTTCCAGCGGCGGTGCGCCCACCCGGGCCGTCGGGGAATCCGGACTGCTCAGCTGAGGATAATCTTCTTCCAGCCTCTTCAACTCCCGCATCATGCGGTCATACTCGGCATCTGAAATTTCCGGATCATCGAGCACATAGTAACGGAAATTATGCCGATGCAGGGCTTTTCTTAAACCATCAACCTTGTGAATGATTTGAAGGCTTATATTTTGCGGCATACGTCTTTTATCACCGTGCAGGCGGTCTGGCGACCGTGCTTGAATTCATCCGTTTTAAATCCAGGAAGCCACTTAAAAGAAGCCAGCTCATCGGATACAACAGCCAGCGCAGCCGCATCGACACCCCGAAACTTTGCCACCGTAAACAGGGCCGAAATCTCCATCTCAACACCGATCGCCTTCTGGCGTTGGAAGTATTTCACCTTTTCGGCGGTTTCTCTGTAAATCGCATCTGTGGACCAGATCGTTCCGTTATGAAAATTGACTTGAGTTTGTCTCAACGCGTCGTTAAGCGACGTTACCATCGGCTTTGCAGGAAAGGCTAAAGGCGCATCATCGTTTTGATAATGCCCCGAAGTCCCTTCATCAATAATGGCAGATGTCGCAACAATGATGTCGCCAATCTTGACCTTTTCAGATATGGAACCGCACCAGCCCAGAAAAATAATTTTTTTAGCCCCCCAGGCGATCAGCGTTTCAAGCACCATCACGGCATAGGGTGCCCCAACCGCCGGGCCGGCAATCGAAACACCTCCGGCTGCCGGGTCAGCGACGTATAGCCGGCTGGTGAACAGTTTGTCGTAGGTACCGCTGTCAAAGCCCAGCAATTTGCAAAGCTGCGAAAGATCATTCTGGGTCCCCGCGATCACGGCCACAGAACCCAGGGCCGGTGAACGTTTCCCTTTTTTGGGAAATATAATGGCATCCTTTTCGTTCACTTGCGATATCCGTTGCAGACAGAAAGGTTTTTCTGTCAGTTATTTGTTATTCGTTATTGCTTATTTGATTTTGCTCCGAAGCCCTTATTGCCGAAACGAATAACCAAAAACTTCTATTGGGGCTTGTGAAATGCGGCCAGATTATCTTTAACCTCATCGATAATATCGTACAGCCACATCAGATCCTCGATGCTCAGCCGCCCGGCCTTGGCCGGAGCTCTTTCGCTGCCGTCCTGTTTTAACAGAATTCGCGGCCCGATTTGAACCTTGGGCTCACCATCACCGTATTGATTGATTGAAACCACCAGCCCGGTTTCATCGCATTTCCATTTCTTCAGCATTTTGTCTTTTTCCGGATCATACGCCATAATTACCATTGACCTCCAATCGAATAGAACATTTTTTTGTTTAAAGAGTGAGTTTACAAAAGCAAATTTAATGGGTCGAAAATCGCTTGTCAATCAGTCTTTTGGATATAAGGTAGAAACGTTTTCAAAACCCCCTCTCCCCGCTCAAAGAAGCGGGATTTCGCGCCTAATGGGAGCATAAATTAAGGTGCTCAAGAGGGCCCAATGGCTGCGTTGCTCCGCACATTGCAATGCTCACGTACTTACGTGTACGCTCCGCTTCCAATGCGCGGGACGCCTTGCCCTTAAAACTGATCTGGAATTTTGAAACCGCTTCTAGTATAAAAAACTTGACAACCTCAGGCAACCCGTATATCCCAAACGGCTGTCGCCAAGTTCAAAGGTTCCAAGGTTCAACGTTCATAGGTTCCGCGGTTAGAAAACAGAAGACAGATGTCAGAGGACAGATAAGGCGTTTTGTGCCGTCTTTCTTGCCATCTGTCTTCTGACTCCTGAACCCCCGAACCTCCGAACCTTTGAACCCTTGAACCCTTGAACCTGAAACTTTTTTTAAGATGCCGATTCCAACGCCATTTCACGAGAGAACTTCAAAATTGTGCACCAGCTACCGCTGGACCGATTGGGCGGGTTATTATGCGGTTTGTTCCTATAATCTGCCCAATGACAGCGAATACTACGCCATTCGCCATGCTGCCGGTTTAATTGACATCACACCGTTGTTTAAATACGAGGTCAGCGGAACTGATTCTGCGGCGTTTCTTTCCCGCATCATGGCCAGAGATATTCGAAAGCTGGATGTCGGGCAGGCGGCCTATTGCTGCTGGTGTGATGACCGCGGCAAGATCATCGATGATGGAACCGTTTTTCGCCTGGACGTAAATCGCTTCCGGGTGCACAGCGCCGAACCCGTGCTGGCCTGGTTTGAACAGTTTAAGCGCGGCTTTACGGTCACCCTGGAAGATATTACGGAATCGATTGCCGCCGTCGCCATCCAGGGGCCCACCTCCCGCGATATACTGAAGCCGCTTGTCGATTTCGAACTGGATTCATTGGCCTATTACCGGTTAACAGCCGGCAAACTGGCTGGAATGGATGCCCTGATCTCCCGCAGCGGATTTACCGGCGATTTAGGATATGAGATCTGGGTGGAAAATGCAGTCGCGCCGCCGCTCTGGGATGCCCTCATGTCGGCGGGAAAGCCCTATTTGCTGCAGCCGGCCGGCCTGGATGTTCTGGATATTGCCCGCATCGAAGCCGGACTGATTCTCAACGGTGTTGATTTTCACAATGCGCTGTATTGCCTGATCGAATCCCAAAAATCGACTCCTTTTGAGCTGGGCCTGGGCTGGACGATTGATCTGGATCGAGAAGCCTTCAGCGGCCAGCAGGCGCTAACCGACGAACAGGCCGGCGGATCGCGGAATGCATGGGTCGGACTTGCACTGGACTGGGACGAGCAGGAAGCGCTTTATGTCAAACACGGCCTGCCGGTGCAGGTTTCAACAGCCGCCTGGCGCGGCGGTGTGCCGGTCTATGAAATTAAAGGCTCTCGCCAGATCGGCAAAGCAACCAGCGGCACCTGGTCGCCGATCGTCAAAAAAAACCTGGCCCTGGCCTCGCTGGAAAAGGCCCATGCGCAGCCGGGAACAAAAGTGAAAATCGAATATACCGTGGAATATCAGAGAGAAACCGTCACCGCGGTGGTGACGCCGATGCCTTTTTACAACCCCGAACATAAAAAGAGCTAATGACACAAGTCTCCCAGTCGTTTCACAGCCATATCCCGACCCAAACCTTTGACGCCGTTATCGTCGGCGCAGGGCACAACGGACTGGTTTGCGCGGCCTATCTGGCAAAAGCCGGCAAAAAGGTTCTGGTTCTGGAGCAACGCCATATTTTGGGAGGCGCCGCTGCCAGCGACGAGGTCTTTCCGGGCTTCACCTTTTCAGTTTACTCTTATGTGGTCAGCTTGTTCCGCCCGCACATCATTCGCGAGCTCGAGCTCACCCGGCACGGGTATCGCGTGATCCCGCTGGAATGCACGTTTACACCGTTTCCCGATGGTGAATCCCTGACGCGCTGCGGAGATCCGCAAGCCACCCGGCGCGAAATCGCACGATTCAGCCCGAAGGATGCGGAGATGGCGCCCCGCTTCTCGATAGCCATGACCAAAATGGCCGGTTTCATTAAACACCTCATCGATGCCCCCGCTCCGGACCCCGCCTCTTTTAAAATCGGTGAAATCATTAAACTTCTGGGTCTGGGTCGCCGTTTCAAAGATCTGGATGCCGACGACCGCTATTTATTCACCAAGCTGATGACCATGAGTGCAACCGAATTTCTGGATTTGTGGTTCGAATCCGATCGCCTGAAGGGGCCCATGTCCGTCAGCGGCATTATCGGCACCTTTTTAGGCGTACGGTCTCCGGGAACCGCCTATGTTCTGCTGCATCATTATATGGGCGAAATTGACGGCGCCTTCCGCTCATGGGGACTTTCCAAAGGCGGCACCGGAGGCGTCAGCCTGGCCTGTGCCCGTGCGGCCCGCTCATTTGGCGCTGAAATTCTAACCGAAGCCCCGGTGGAACAGATTTCAATCAAAAATGGACGCGCCACCGGCGTGGTTGTAAAAGGCGGACACGAAATCAAAAGTAAGACCGTTATCTCAGCCGCCGATACCCATCAGACATTTTTTAAAATGGTCGGCGAGCCGCATCTGGACAGCGAATTTGTTCGGCTGCTCAAGCGCTTCAAATACAGGGGCAGTTCTGCCAAAGTCAATCTGGCCGTGGATCGGCTGCCGGATTTCAGCTGCAAACCGGGTGAAGGACCCCATCTGCGGGGCGACATCACCATTGCCCCGGGGGTGGACTATCTGGAGAAAGCTTACGATGACGCCAAATACGGCGAATTTTCCAAAAAGCCCTTTCTGGATATCGTTATCCCGTCACTGACCGATCCGAGCGTGGCCCCGCCGGGCAAACATGTGATCTCGATTTTTGTCCAGTACGCACCCTACCATCTCAAAGAAGGTGCGGCGCAATGGCCGCAAAAGCGGGAGGCACTGGGAGACACGGTGATCGACACGCTGTCCGAATACTGCCCGAATCTGAAGGATTCGATTCTGCACCGCCAGGTGGTTACGCCCTGGGACCTGGAGCAGGATGTGGGCCTGACCGAGGGAAACATTTTTCAGGGTGAGCTGAGCCTGGAGCAACTCGGCCCGTTTCGGCCGGCGGCCGGCTGGTCCCGCTACCGCACGCCGATCAATGACCTGTGGCTGTGCGGTTCCTGCGTTCACCCGGGAGGCGGCATCATGGGCGCCCCCGGGGAGCTGGCAGCCAAGGCGCTGCTCAAGTCCTGATGGGGTTAAAGCCCAATCAGGCATTATTTGTTATTGGTTATTCATAAAAGGTTCAGGTTTAGGGTGTCAGAAAAGATAGGACTGAGGACTGGGTGCTGAGGACTGAGGAATATCAAAACAGAAAGTTTCGAAAATCGCCGTGGCGGCTCATCACGGAAAACGACCACTCATGATCCCAAGAGGACAATTCATGACGGAAACGGACACTTCATGATGAGATGGTCGGTTGCCAAGCTGGCTTTTTCGCTCAGCCCGCAGTCCTCAGCACTCAGTCCTTATTTTTCCTGACACTCTAAGGAATACCAAGCAAAGTATGGAAAAACCGACGAACAACATCTATGACGTAATCGTGATCGGTGCCGGTCATAACGGTCTGACCGCCGCCGCGCTACTGGCCAAACAGGGCCGCAAAGTTCTGATCCTTGAACGGCGCGGCATCATCGGCGGTCTGGCGGCGGGCGAAGAATTTCACCCGGGATATCAGACCTGCGGTGTGCTGCATGATACCGGCCAGGTGCGCGCCGGGGTGGTCAGGGCGCTAAATCTGAAATCTTACGGTCTTGAAATATCCCGGCAAAGGCCGTCGATTCTGGCGCTGCACCCCGAAGGTCGGGGCATGCTTCTGGGCGGCAAAGACCGCCAGACGGCAAAAGAAATCCGTTCCAGCTCGGCAGGTGATGCCGAGCAATATCTGAAATATCGCAAATTCATCAAACGCATTGCCGGTGTGGTCAGCCGCATCTTCGACCGGCCACCGCCGGCAATTGAGTCGGCTGGGGATCGCTCGCTCTGGGATTTTTTCAGGACCGGTTTGGCGCTGCGGCGGCTGGGCAAAACCACCATGCACGAATTTCTGCGTATCGCGCCCATGAGCGTTGCCGACTGGCTGAACGAATGGTTTGAGAACAATTCATTGAAGGCCGCGATGGCTGCTGCCGGATTGGCCGGCAGTTTTGCCGGTCCCTGGAGCCCCGGCACCGCCATTAACCAGCTGGTGTGGGAGTGTTGCGCGAAAAACAGCATTAAAGGCGGGCCGCGCGCCCTGGTCGCCGCCCTTGCAAAAGCGGCTCAATCTCAAGGGGTGGAAATTCGAACCGAATCGGCAGTCGCCAAATTGCAGATTTCTGGAGGGCGGATCAAAGGTGTGGTACTGGAGAGCGGTGAGCCGATCCCGGCCCCCATTGTGGCGGCTTCCTGCGATCCACGGATTACTTTTCTGAATCTGGTGCCGGGCAATCAGGTTGAGAACCGGCAGCAACAGCGCTTTCAGCATTTTCGCGGCACCGGAACCACCGCCAAAGTGAATCTGGCTCTGAATCGGCAAGTGGAATTTAACGGCCGGTCCGGAGAGAAAATAGCGTTTGCCAGGACGGGCCAACACCTGGACCAGATCGAAAAGACCTTTGACGTCTGCAAATACGGCCAGTTTGCCGCTTCACCCGTGCTGGACATCCATATCCCCACTGTTTCAGATCCCGATCTGGCCCCTCCAGGCCACAGTGTGGTTTCGATTCTGGTGCATTTCGTGCCCTACGCGTTGCGGCCGCAATGGGACCGGGATCAGATTGAAAAACTGGGACATGCCGTTGTCGCCACCTTGGCGCAATATGCGCCCGGGGTAACGGATGCGATTGTGGGCCGGGAAATATTGGCTCCAGCTGACCTGGAAGCGCGCTACGGACTGTTTCGCGGACACATCTTTCACGGAGAGCATGCCCTGGACCAGCTGATTTTAAGGCCCACCCCGGAATGCGCCCGCTATCAGACCCCGCTAAAGGGACTGTATCTGTGCGGCAGCGGCAGCCACCCCGGCGGCGGCATCACCTGCGGCCCTGGTGCCCTGGCCGCCGCAACTATCGCCAAAGTTTGACAAAATTATCCTGCCAGATAAAGCCGGCAAACGACACCTCAGGGTTCCTGGGGGACCATTCGGGCCGGAAAGCGACCTGTTGTAACACCACTTTCCGCACAACTATGGCGGGCAGCCCGTCAAGGGGCGCAGGTGGGCACCGATTGCAGGTTTGAAAATACTTCCGCTTCCCGCATATTTTAGCAATCGGCGTTTACAGGGTTATGATTGCCGTTTATTGATCCAATAGCAAATTAATATTTCCAGATCAGATTAACGGCAATAAAGTGAATTGCGTTGGTTTCGTATTTCCCCTTGAGAGGTCCCTGCAAGGGACCTCCGGCCTGGTCGATTTCGGCATCGCCGGCATCTAAATACTCGTAAGCAACCCCCACGGTCACATCCTTGTTCCAGTCGTACTGAATTCCGGTACCAATGCGGATCTGGCGGTCCAGGGGCAAATCCGGGGTGCGCTGGTCGTCGCCGTCCACCGGCGAGGTGTCGTAGGCTGCACCCACCGACCAAAGCCAGCGTTCGGCAAACTGGTATTGGGCACCCAGGGCGAAGTGCCAGGTGTCGTCGTATCCCAGATCCTTGGTGAACGTGGTGGCGGTGGTGGAACTAAGTGTCAGGTCTTGCTTGCCAAATTCACTCCATTGCTGCCAGCCGATGTTGCCCATGACGGCCCAGCGCGGGTTCAGCTGGTGGTAACCGCTCAGCATCACCGCCTGCGGAATGGTCATGTCGATGTCCACCTTGCTGCCGGCAACCCCGGATGCGTTGAGCAGACCCTGCAGAACTGGACCGATGTTTTTCAGGGAAGCTGCATCCTTGAATTCCAGATCCACTTCGGAGCGATAGGTGAGGCCGAAACGCGTGCCGTCTCGCGGTGTTAGCGTTAGACCCAAATTGAAGCCGTACCCCACATCGTCGCTGTCAAGTTTAAGCTCACCGTCCGCAAATCCTGGATCCGTCACCTGGTTGTTGACGGCCGCTTGCTGGTCGAGGGTGGCGTAGAGCATGCTGAATCCCGCCCCGACAGACAGCCAGTTGTTGATCCGGTAACCCGCACCCGGGTTGATGCCGAAGACCAGCAACTCTGCTTTGGTGG
>JGI2160J19893_10000095_pt1 | contig 27326 bp, 29 predicted proteins | sample DeeMarSeWOR28_12_FD_19893 | JGI IMG/M metagenome (IMG submission 19893)
GTTCGGGGGCGGGCGCGGCGGACAAGGCGGTGGTCGCCGAGGCGGCCAGGGAGGAAATCGTGGCGGCAGGGGCGGCAATCGTTAAAAGCTGATTTTTTAATACATCATACACACAGGGGCTGAGACTTTGGGCCTGTCAAAATAAGAAAAAGCGGACGAGTGTCCGCTTTTTCCTTTATGCCCTCAAGCAGCCGGCGCTTTTAATTTTAATTTTTTCACTTTGTCCCTTTACTTAACACCCATTTTTTCTCCCCTAAGCACAAATTGACCTAAGTCATTTCACTTCCCGGTAGCCGCAGGTAGAATGGGATTAAATCCCTTAAAGGAGCCCTGACACATGAAACTGCACAAGGATTTGGGAAATCAGCCGATCAAGGAAGTAATTGAAGCCCACCCCCAAATAGGCGAGATCCTGAATAAATATGAAATCGGCTGTCTGGCATGCAGCATCGGTACCTGCCTGCTTAAAGACGTTGTGGCCGTGCATGTTTTAGGAGATGCAATAGAAGCGGTGATAGAAAAAGAGATCAATGCATACCTTGAAAGCTTATGATCTCAAAGGTAAGACATCAGATTAAAAAGAAGGGAAAAGTTATGGATCAGCAAAAAAAGCAGATATTGGAAAAGGAAGGATATGATTTGGATAGTGCATTATTATGTTTTGTCAACAGGAAGGCCGGCAAAATTTTTTCTGCCGCATGGATTGATGATAAAAATATAAACACTGTGCAGATATCACTTTCCCTGCCACACAATCAAGCCACATGGAAAATCTTTTTAAATCCGGATCAGCCCCACGAGGAAATGCGGACAGCACTATATGAAAAGTATGGCAAAACTCCCTGAAAATGTCCCCAACCGCACTGGAAATATTTAAGAAATTGCCACAAACTAATTGCTCTAAGTGTTTGCTGCCGTCCTGCCTCGCATTTGCTGCTGCACTTATAACTGGCCGTAAAAAAGTAAAGGACTGCCCGGACCTCACTCCTGAAATCGCAGAGCAGCTCTCTGCAATGTTGCTAAGTTCCGGCTCCGTGGAAATTGAGCAGGCGGAATTTGTCGACAAACTGCAGAAAAAAGTTTCGACCGTAAATTTTGAAAGGGTAGCCCCGCTTATCGGGGCAACCCTGAAAAATGACAGGATAGTTATTAATTCACTGGGCAAGGATTTCATCATTGACCGCCTGGGAAATATGGACTCAGAATGCCATATCATCCCATGGGTGCTTGTACCGATGCTTTCCTATATTACCTATGGGACACACACAGATATCACGGGTAACTGGATATCATTCCGGGAAATCAGGGGGGGCATTGAATGGCAGGCTCTTTTCACCAATCGCTGTGAAGAGCCTCTGAGAAAGCTGGCCGATGACAACCCCGACCTGCTGCATGACATTATCGATCTGTTTATGGGCAGGACCATCGATTGGTATGACGCGGACATTGCCCTTATCCTGCATCCCCTGCCGAAGTTTCCCATCCTCATCTGCTACCAGGCGCCGGAGGATGACCTGAAGTCAAATCTCAGCATTTTTTTTGATGAGTGCTGCGGTGTTAATCTTCACATCAAGTCGATCTTTACCCTCTGCCATGGGCTGGTGCAGATGTTTACCAAGATCGCAGAGCATCACCTGTAATTTTTAGCGGGATAAGACCACTCACCTCCTGGAAATCAATCTTTTAACCGTTAATCCCGTGCTTTTTCGAGTTTTTTTTCTCACTCAAACTCTTTTCTGAAATTTTCGAATTCAGCCTGCAGGTTGTCAAATTCTTGCCGCAGCTTCTGCAGATCTTCTTCAAGCGCTGCGATCCTCATGTCTTCCGCCCGCACGACAATTGCTGCCGGTTCGGGCCTCGGCTCTTCAGATTCAACTTGAACCTCACCGGCAAGGAGGTGCGCGTAACGTGATTCCTTTCGACCTGCCATGCGGGGCAGCTTTTTTAAATAACCCGATTCGGCCAGTTCTTCCAGGGTGGCTTCCACTTCGCTTAGATCCTCAAACCTGTAGACCCTTTCCGTTCTGGACCGAAGCTCGCCTACTGTCTGAGGCCCACGCAGCAGCAGCACCATGAGCAACACCGCCTCACGGTTTACCAGCTTCCGTGTATCCACAAATACTTCTGCGTACTTAGGTACCCTTGAAGAAGCACTCAGCACGACCAGTTGTTTATCCCGTAAAGTGTCCAGGGCCCGCACCACGGTTGTCTCATCAAAGGCAACAACCGGATCACGGTTTGACTTTTGGTTGCAGGCATTGGTAAGCGCATTGAGCGACAAAGGGTAATACTCCGGCGTGGTCATGCTCTTTTCCATCAGGCTTCCCAGTACTCGCACTTCAATATCATTGAGCAGAATATCCATGGTAAAATCATCCTCATTAATTAACCGCATAGGGGGTCATTATGGGGAACGGATTATAAATTGGAATCAAAAAGAATCCAGCGTTTTTTGCAGGTTGCTTTCGTTCATTTTTGCTTGGCCGCCTGAATTTCCCCCTTTTCCGTTCCTTTTATTGCCCCGTTATTGTAGAATTATCTTTATATTTCCTTAAATCATCAGGCGGCAATTATCTTTAAGCATATCAACAGGATATGAAGCACACATTGCTAAGAATATACGACAGGTTTATCTTGGAGCACCCTGTTCTTACGCTTCTTGTTACCTTTTGCGTGTTAGCTTTCTTTGCTCTGCAGGCTCCCAAGTTCAAGCTGGATGCCTCGGGCGATTCATTGGTCCTGGAAAACGACGCCGATCTCTATTATTACCGGCAGATCACGGAGCGCTACCGGGCACAAGATGTCCTTGTCATTACTTATACCGCCCGGGGAGATCTTTTTTCGCCAGCAACGCTGGATGACTTGAAAAGACTTCGTGATGAACTGATTCTGCTGAAAGGCGTTAGTTCGGTAACCACCATCCTCGATGTTCCCCTGCTGCTCAACGCAGGTGTTTCCCTGGCTGACCTGGCCGATGAGGGAAAAATAAAGACCCTGGAAAGTTCCCATGTTGAAAAAAGTACTGCCCTGGCAGAATTTAATGAAAACCCCCTCTATAGTGGCAGGCTGGTAAGCCCGGATGGTAAAACCACGGCGCTTTTGGTCAGCCTGCCTTTTGATGAAAACTACAGGGTTCTGCTGAAACGACGCTACGAGTTGCGTGAAAAGAAATACAGGGATGAATTCTCCGCAGGCGAAAAGGAAGAACTGGGACAGGTTTCCAAAGCATACCGGGACGAACTGACCCGGATCATGCACCGCGACAACCAGCTGGTTGACGAGGTTAGGAGGATCATGGACAGGCATCGCGGCGAGGCTGACCTCTATCTTGGAGGTGTGCCCATGATAGTGTCGGACATGATCGCATTTATTGAGAACGACTTGGTCATTTTCGGACTGGGCGTCATTTTATTCCTGATCATTACCCTTGGTGTTATTTTCCGTAAAGTGCGCTGGGTTGTACTTTCCATGTTCTGTTGCCTGGCTGCAGTCCTTGTAATGGTCGGCGCCCTTGGCCTGATTGACTGGAGGGTGACCGTCATCTCATCGAATTTTATTTCACTGATGCTGATACTGACCATGTCACTCACCATCCACCTGATAGAACGTTACCTGGAGGTGCATGCCAAGTCACCGGATGCAGACCAGCGCGCACTGGTCCTGGAGACCGTGCGGACAATAGCGCTGCCCTGCCTGTACACAATGCTTACCACCATGGTTGCCTTTGCCTCACTTCTGGTGAGCGGAATCCGGCCGGTAATCGATTTCGGCATGATGATGACCTTGGGCCTGCTGGTCGCCTTTGTCCTTGCCTTTATCATGTTTCCCGCCACGGTCGTGCTTCTGAAGAAAGACACCTCCGGCGCAGGTGAGGATTTCACCCATCCCTTCACACTGATTTTCGCCCGCATCACCGAGGTCCATGGGAAAAAGGTCCTGCTTCTGAGCCTTGTTCTTGCAGCCGTCAGCGTTATGGGCATCACGAAACTCAAAGTGGAAAACAGGTTCATCGATTATTTCAGCAAGAAGACCGAGATCTATCAGGGTATGAGCCTGATTGACAACAAGCTGGGCGGCACTACACCCCTGGACCTTATCGTTGATTTTAAAAAAGAATCTTACGAGTTCGATGAATTTGAGGAGGATATTTTTGCAGAAGAAGAGTCTGGTGAGGAGGCCGGCTACTGGTTTTCAGATGTCATTACCAGGGAGGAGATCGAGAAAATACAGGACTATTTAGAGAGTCTGCCTCAAACAGGAGAAGTCCTGTCTATTGCAACTCTGGAAAAACTTACCACCCGACTCAATGACAACGAGTCACTGGACGGTTTCGACTTCTCCATACTGCTGAAAAAAACACCCCCAGACCTGCAGGAACTCCTCATAAGTCCCTATGTGTCAGAGGATATTACCCAGGCCAGGTTCACCATGCGGGTCATTGAGTCTGACAAGAAACTGGAACGAAAACTCCTGCTGGAAAAGATGCGTGATCATCTGGTGAACGAACTTGGATATGAAGATGACCAAGTACGTTTCACCAACATGTTCGTGCTGTATAACAATATGCTGCAAAGCCTTTTTCAGTCCCAGATCCTTACCATCGGCATAGTATTCCTGGCCATCATGGTGATGTTCATGATCCTCTTCCGTTCCATACGTCTGTCAGTCATCGCCATTATTTCCAACGTGCTGCCTGCGGCAATGGTGCTGGGGGCAATGGGCTGGTTCGGTATTCCGCTCAACATAATGACCATCACCATTGCCTCCATTACTATCGGCATTGCAGTGGACGATACGATTCACTATATCCACCGTTTCCAGAAGGAGTTCCCCCAGGACAGGAATTACATGGCCACCCTCTATCGTTGTCACTGCAGCATCGGTAGGGCCATGTACTATACTTCAATCACGATCATCATCGGTTTTTCCATCCTGGTTGTTTCAAATTTCGTGCCCACCGTCTATTTTGGTTTATCCACAGGGTTTGCAATGATAGTTGCACTGCTGGCCGACCTTACCCTCCTGCCGCAGCTGCTTGTTACCCTGAAGCCCCTGGGCCCGGAAAGCAACGATAAAGAACAGAAAATCCCGTAAAATGGTCAGGTCTCCCGGGCAAATATTTTGGCAAACACAGCAAATCGTGCTATCTGTCAGGATATGAATAAGACAAGCCAGGCACTATGCTGTATTGCGATCCTTTGGCTCCCTGCTGCTCCGGGCCGTGCCTGAACCGGTAAAATCGTTGAGGTCGAGGTACTTTTTATGTGTTCAGAAAAAAAGAAAAAACCAAACATTAAGGATACTGTTTCCAATCTTTCAGCGCCAATGCCCCTAGCCAGAAAGATATCCCTGCTCATCAGGAACAACACCTACAAGCTGCTGAATTTCAAGAACTGTTGTGGCCATCCGGGTGAACCCGGCTGCTGACAAACATAAAATAGGGCGCCGGTTCGGCGCTTTATGGCATGATACGTGGCTGGTGATTCTCCTGTCGTCAATTTCATGAAGTATGCTATAATCATATCCTCAAGTTTTTGCGTTCAATGGTAAGAAATGATTATGAAAAATGTTGCACTGATTTTTTTCTGGTGGTTGCTGTTCGGCGGGACCCACATCATTGGCTCTAGTGTGCCTGTGCGTACCTTTGCCATTCGCCGCATCGGCAAGCTGGGATTTAAAGGGCTGTATTCCCTGGTTGCCCTGTCTACATTCGCCGCTCTCTGTTATTTCTATTTCACCCACAAGCATGCTGGGTTTCATCTCTACAATTCTGGCTATTTCCTGCAGTTGCTGGCAATTCTTCTCATGCTGGCCGCTCTCGTTATCCTGTTGCAGGGCCTGGTATCTGCAAATCCCATGACCACCCAGGCGGAACTGAGCGGCAGATATGTCAGCAGCGGCCAGGGCATCCAACGCATTACGCGCCATCCGCAGAATTTTTCATTTGCACTCTTTGGCTTGGCGCACATGCTTGTGAATCCATATATGGGAGACTGGATTTTTTTTGGGGGTTTTATCGTATATGGAGTCGTGAGCGCCATACATCAGGACCGGCGCCATCTTGCCACAGGTTCCAAGGCGATGAGACAGTTTATGGCTGACACCTCAGCCATCCCCTTTGCCGCTATAATGAAAGGAAAACAGCGATTTGGACTGGATGAGTACTATCCTCCAGCCCTGGTCGCAGCGATAGTTATTTTCATCCTACTAAAGCTTTTGCACCCCATGCTTTTTGGCGGCTTCAAAGGGTAGCAGCCGATAAGCGGTCAGCAATCAGCAAAAACTTTTTAATTTGACTAACCTCGCCACCTGTTGACTTTTTTCTTTACCCCTGCGGCCTATTAAGCACCTTGAAATTCGTCATTCTGCATTTTACATTTTACATTTTTTAGTATCTGCTTTTCCCTTTCACGCCGATATGTTCCCATAACCTGTCGCTTTTTATTCTTCGCATGAGCCGGCCGGTGCGCTCCATTTTCCGGGCATTCTCGCGGTAAAAATCAAGGCACTTGCCTATAAGCTCTATCACTTCATCATCGCTGAGGCCCTCGGCAACAATGTCAGCTATGCGCGGGCAGCCTCCGCCGTTGCCGCCGAATACCAGGGTCCAGCCGTTCTTTTTGCCGAAAACACCGATATCCCGCACGTAACTCTCGCAGCAGTTCAAGGGGCAACCGGAGATGCCCACCTTGGTTTTTGCCGGTAGTTCCAGGCCGCTAAAAGCCTTTTCCAGTTTTTCCCCAAGGGCGAGGGAGTCCTGGCGGCCATACTTGCACCACTTAACCCCCGGGCAGGCCTGGATATAATGGATGCCCGCCGGCTTTTTCGGTCCGGTCTTCTGCCCCAGTTCCTTCCATATCTGTGCCGCTGTTTCCGGCGTATGACCCACAATGGCCAATCGCTGGGCCGAGGTAATCTTGAAAAAGGGAATATTGTGTTTTTTTGCGGTCTCCGTCAGCTTTTCCAGGTATTCTATTGTAAGCACGCCCATCCTGGTGCCGGGGAGGACATTGTAGGTTTTGCTTTTATTACTATTCTTCTTACTCATAATGTTACCTTAATTTTTAAGAGGAATGGCTGTCATTTGCATGCACTATAACCGGGGTCGCATCCCGGGTTCATTGATGTAAGTCAAGACAAGCGGACAGCTTTCAGCTAAAGATAATTTTTCCATAAGGCAGTTGGTCGCCTTGCCAGTGCCGCCGGCAAACTGATTCTTTTTATTCGTCATTCTACATTCTACATTAACTCCCCCTTCACCTTTCCCTTTGCTTTTGAATTCCCGCAGGGTATCCTTTCCCTCGATGCGTCCATCCCCAAAGCCAAATTATCTCAATACCGGGCTGCCGCTCTGGAGCGTGCACTCCCTGATGTTTTTGGCATCGATAATCGTATCCAGTTCATTTACGGTAGGCGAGGCCATAACCCACGGTCTACAACCGTCAGTATTGCTTCTGGTGCGCTACCTGGTTGCCGTGATCTGCCTGGCGCCCATTGTCATAGTGAATCACGGTTTCTCACTGCCGCCTGTCAGGCGGCTTGGCGGCTACTCCCTTATCAGCATCAGCACCGTAGGTTTTTTCTGGTGCATGTTTGAATCGCTGCGCTACACCAATGCCCTGAATACCAGCGTTATCTTCACCCTGGTGCCCGGAATCTCCGGGATATACAGTGCGATTTTTCTGAAAGAGCGTCTGGGCCGCGGCCGCCTCTGGGCCCTGTTTTTCGGCATGGTCGGCGCTCTATGGGTTATTTTTCGGGGTGATCTCAACCGGCTATTGGGCATGGAGGTTAATTACGGCGACCTGCTTTTTTTGGCCGGCTGCTTCATGATGGCTGCCTATACTCCTCTGGTAAAAAGGCTGCATCAACAGGAATCAATGGTGGTCATGACATTCTGGGTGCTTGTCGCGGGCACCGTCTTGCTCCTTCTGCTCTCTTTTTCAGGCCTGACTGCGGTTGACTGGCAGGGTGTTGAAACAAAGGTTTGGGTCGGGATCGTCTACCTGGCAGTTTTTTCAACGATCATCACCTTTTACCTGACCCATATCTCCACTCTCTACCTGGGTCCCACACGTGTGATGGCTTACAGTTATTTTTATCCTGCCTTTGTACTTGCAATAAACTGGGGTTTTGGCAAAGGTCTGCCTCCCCTAGCGATTCTGCCGGGTGTTGCGGTTGTCACCCTGGCAACCATTGCCCTGCAATGGGAATCAAAAAAAATCCTTTATCGGTCCCGGAAACATATGGACAAAAGTTGACAAAAAGCTAAAATTCCCTATCCTCTAAGCACCTTGACCAGCAGATAACGATATTATCAACATCCTTCTGCGGTAGAAAATTATTTTATTCTTTTTTTCTTTTTGCTTTTAGCCACGGACGTTTGCCTTAAACTTTTAATTGCGGCCCTGTTTAAACATACAAGGAACATCAGCCATGAAATCAACGCGCATGAAATTGCTGCTAATTTTTGTTTCGGCCTTTTTGCTGTTTCTTAAGGTCAACATTTTTTCAGCAGCAGCTGGTGACCAGGCCGTAACAGTCTCCATCCCGGATGATGTTCTGCTCCAGGCCATAAAGGATGGACTTCCCATTCCCATTGAGGCCCAAAGTCCATCTGTGCAGGGAGATGTCATAATCCAGTCTCTGGAAAAGGTGCAGGTGCGGGAAAAATCACTATTCCTGCAGGGGGTTGTTTCTGGTCAGAACTTTACGCTGAATACAACAATTGCCGGCAAGGAGATCTCGATGAATATCGGCAGTGTACAGTTGCCCGTGTCGTGCGAACTTTTTCTCCGGTTTGATGGAAATAAAAAGGTTCTTTTCGTCACTCCGCACTTTCCAAGGCCTAAGTCACTGTATACTACTGACCCGGCGGATGCTCTTTTACTGTTGCTTTCATCCCTTGGTGAAAAGGAATATCCTGTGGAGTTAGGTTCCATCCAGCCCATTTTGGCCAAAGCGGGAACGCACAATATCCTCATCGAGTTGGAACCGGTAGATATTCAAACGCAGAAGGGTTTGCTGCTGATTAAAATGAGACCACGGTTATCAAAGGAGTCTTGAGCTTTAAGGCATCTCACAAAAAATTAATTGTTAAAACGAAAAGCTGCAGATTATATGAACCTGTGTGAATTTACTTTATATCCGTTTGATGTGTGAGGTTCGACGGCAAAATGTTGGCCTTGATGCGATAAGGTTAATGATCAAAAAAAGAGGGCTGGGTGAAGAGAATATTAGTTGCCGGCAGCACCAGTCAAATAGGCTTTGAAATGACACCTGCCCTGTGCAAGGGTTACTGAGACGACAACGTCATTGCCGCGCGGGCCATATAACAAAGCAAAGCGGCTCATGCCGATATAAAAAACAACAGGAGGAACTCCCATAATGTCCAGCCAGGCAAGAAAACTCTCCGTGGAACAGCTCCGGCACACCGTTGATCCTGGGCAGTTTGACTTCAAAAGCACCGAAGAGTTACCTGCATATGAAGGTATTATCGGCCAGGAAAGGGCTCTGCGGGCCATCTCTTTCGGAATCAACATCAAAAGCCAGGGATATCACATGTATGCCCTGGGACCGGTCGGTACAGGCAAGAAGACCATAATCCGCAAATATCTGGAAACTGATGCCGAAACAAAGCCTGTGCCGGAAGATTGGGTCTATGTCAATAATTTTAACGACAGCGATACCCCGAAGGCCCTCAGGCTTCCGGCCGGCAAGGGCCGGGAGTTCCGGGATGATATGGACCAGTTGGTGGAGGAGTTGAAAACAGAGGTCCCCAAGGCGTTTGAAAGCAGTGAATACCAGAAGGAGCGCCAGGAAAGTAAACACCAGTTCAACCAGAGAAGCCAGAAACTTTTTGACAAACTGGAAGAAAAGGTAAAAGGAGCCGGCTTCCGGCTGTTGCAGGGAGCAGACGGCATTGGCATCGTTGCCGTGATAGAGGGCGAAGCCCTGACGGCCGAGAAAATGGAACAATTGGACGGAGCCACCCTGAAGGAGATAGAAAAACGCCAGAAGGAGCTGGAGGAGGAAATCCATACGACAATGCGGCAGGCTCAGGAACTGCAGAAAGAAGCCAAGCAGAAGATGCTGGAGATCGACCGCAAAACAGTTGCATTTGCCATCGACCATTTTCTCGATGAGTTGAAGGAAAAATACAGGGAGTTTGAAAATATCGTCGCCTTCCTCGTTGAAGTCAGGACCTTCCTGCTCAAGCATGTCAGTTCTTTCAAACAGTTGAAGAAAATGGCGGAGGCTTCTCCGGAGCAGCAGCAGTTCATGGCCATGCTGCAGGAACAGCAGGTCACCTTTGACGAATACCGAGTCAATCTTATCGTGGACAACAGCTCCACCAAGGGAGCTCCTGTTGTTTATGAAAAAAACCCCACTGCAACGAATCTGCTCGGCCGAGTTGAATATGTGGGCAGGTTCGGCGCCCTAGTCACCAATTACCGCATGATAAAAAACGGAGCCCTGCACAAGGCTAACGGCGGCTATCTCCTGCTTGATGCCTTTGAGCTGCTCACCAAGCCCTTGGCCTGGGAAACACTCAAGAGAGCCCTGAAGAACGAAGAAGTGGTCATCGAAAGCCTGGAAAAGTCCCTTGGCTTTCTGACCACGCGAACCCTGGAGCCGGAACCGATTCCTCTGGACATCAAGGTGATCATTGTCGGTGACCCCTTGCTCTACTATCTCCTCTACAATCTGGACCAGGATTTCCCCGAGCTTTTTAAGGTCAAGGCCGATTTTGATTACCGCACCCCCTGGACTGAGGAGTCCGGTAAACTGTATGCCCAGTTCATCGGCAACATCTGCAGCGAGGAAGGATTAAAACATTTCAGCCCCGACGGGGTCAGCAGAGTCATTGAATACAGCGCCCGGCTTGCAGAACACCAGAAGAAGCTGATCACCGTTTTCGGCGATGTGGTTGATATCATTCGCCAGGCCTCCTTCTGGGCGGACCAGGATGCCCGCAACCTGGTGTCCGGAGTGGAAGTCAACAGGGCAATTGACGAGAAGATCTTCCGTTCCAATCGGATCGAAAAGATCATCCAGGAAATGATTGAAGAGGAAACCATTCTGATCGATACCAAGGGCATGGTGGTGGGGCAGGTAAACGGCATATCAATCCTGCAGCTCGGCGATTACAGCTTTGGCAAGCCTTCCCGCATCACGGCGCGTACCTTTGTGGGCAGCAAGGGTATTCTCAGCATCGACCGCGAAACCGAGCTCGGCGGACCAATTCATAACAAGGGCAGCATGATCCTGGCCGGCTACCTCGGCGGCAGGTATGCCGAGGATGTTCCCCTGGCCTTTTCCGCCAGCATCACTTTTGAGCAGCTCTATGAAGGTGTTGAGGGCGACTCTGCCTCTTCCGCTGAGCTTTATGCTCTCCTGTCCAGCCTTTCCGGTTTTCCCCTCCGCCAGGACCTGGCGGTCACGGGTTCTGTGAACCAGCGCGGCGAGGTGCAGGCCATTGGCGGGGCTAATGAAAAAATCGAGGGCTTTTTTGCTGTCTGTAAGGCAAGGGGCCTGACCGGCACCCAGGGATTGATCATCCCGGCAAGCAATGTCAAACATCTCATGCTTCGCGATCAGATCGTGGAAGCCGTGCAGGAGGGCATGTTTCACCTCTATGAGGTTGCCACCATTGATCAGGGAATTGCACTGTTAACCGGCAAGGAAGTCGGTGAGAAAATGGAAGACGGCATGTATCCGGAAGGCACGGTGAACTGGGCCGTGCAGCAAAAGATCTGGGAACTGGCGGCCAAGGTCCGTGTTTTCAGCAGTAGCGATGAAAATTCTCAAGATAAGGAGTCAGGCTGAAAATAACTTTTGCGGCCTGAAGCTGACAGCATGAATGAAGAAAATATAATCCAGGAGCTAATGGAGGAATTCGCCTGCAGGACAGGTCTGGCTTCAAGAGGTGCGGCACCGCTTCAACGCTACCTGTGGACCGACGCCTTTGCCGTCTGTAATTACCTGGCAATCTATAAACATAGCCGCCGGGAAGAGCATCTGCACTTGGCCCTTAACCTTGTGGACCAGGTGCATGAGACCCTGGGCCGCCACCGGGATGATGATCCTCGCAGCGGTTGGATCAGCGGACTTGGAGAGGGGGAAGGCAGGCTCCACCCAACTGCTGGCGGCCTGCGGATTGGCAAGAGAATGCCGGAGCGGCAGCCGCAGGAGCCCTTTGATGAAGGCCTGGAATGGGAGCGCGACGGTCAATACTATCATTACCTGACCAAATGGATGCATGCACTCTGCTGCGTCAGCAGGGCCATTGACAATCAGGCCTATTCTGCCTGGGCAGCGGAGCTAGCCGGGCGGGCGCATAGGGCATTTTATCATACCGCGCCCAACGGTGATAAACACATGTACTGGAAGATGAGCATCGACCTGTCCCGTCCGCAGGTTGCTTCAATGGGACATCATGACCCCCTGGACGGCCTGATAACCTGTCTTGAGATCCGCAGGGAAACTGCCCGAAGCCACGATGCGGTCTCCATGCATCTTGATTCTGCACTAACCGATCTGGCAGAAATGTGCCGGGAAGTCAACTGGACAACTCCAGACCCTCTCGGGCTGGGCGGCTTGCTGGCTGATGCCTGGCGCCTGTTGCAGCTGCTAAGCGTCGGAGAACAGATGCCGTTGCAGGGGTTGCTGCAGAACATGTTGAATGCGGCCGTGGTCGGCCTGTCCATATACTCGCGAGATAACTCAATGCACCTGCCGGCAAACCACCGTCTCGCCTTCCGGGAACTGGGTTTGTCCATTGGTCTGCAGGCAGTCGACAGGATGGAATCCCTTGTTTCCCACAACTCCGATCTTTTCCGGGGTGAATCCCGTCTGGTCCCTTTGCTGGAGGCTTTAAAACATTATCTGCCACTCCTGGAGCAGATAGAGGTGTTCTGGCTTGATCCCGAGAACCGGGAGGCCACCAGCTGGAAGGACCATGCCGACATAAACATGGTGATGCTGGCCACAAGCCTGGTGCCCGAAGGCTACCTGGATTTATAATAAAACATTACCGCGGCCGCGGGTTTTTTTACGGCATACCAAGGATTATGCTGACCCTGAAAAGATCGACAGGGTAAAGGTTCCCAGGCACCTCCTCCAATCCCAGGGCTTTTGCCACGATGAACCTGGCGCACTGTGAACTGCCGCTGCCGCAGAATTTCCTCTTCATTTCCTCTCTTTCTTTGGCAGTATGCATCCTAGGCAGCTCATCGTTGAAAAAAGGACATTCATCACTGATTGTACATTTTTTCATGACATTTCTCTCCCGGCTTTTTCTGGCCCTATTGCCTCCCGTACCTAAATTGAAACGGCACAAATATCAATTGCTCATCTGCAAAAATCGGGCCTGGAACTGAAAAAATAGCAGAAATATATGCAAAATAGCAAGTATTTTCAATAAATTGCTTCGTGTTCTGCAGGGCAGGAAATGGGGTGGACGGAAGTGTCAAGAAAGGGGGAAAAGACATTTTTAAACAGTATTTGTCAGAAATTGACAAAATATTGTGTACCAGAGAAAGTTTTAGCGGGTTTTAGTCTCGTTTCTGCAGCATGAATTGTCTGAAAAATACTGCGACAATTTACCACAGTGACATTAAGGAGACGCTGACACATTATATCTCCTATGTTCCATCAACCGGCGTTTAAAAAAACCAGGAGGTAATAAATGAAAACCAGGTATTTTTATGCAATAGCAGTGCTGTCCCTTTTAGTTCTTACTAGTGTTAATGTTTTAGCCCGAGGCGGTGGTGGCAGTGGCGTCTCCGGCGTTTCAGGAGGCAGTTATGGCAGTGGTTCGGCCATGCAGCAGGAAAAAACACAGGCGCGGGAGCAGATGCAGCAAATGGAGCAGCAGCAGATCCAGGAAAATGGACGCACTCGCGAACAGGAGATGAAAAGCGGGGGAAAAGAGGACCAGTACTTAAAAGAGCAGGCGCAGGAAAGAACCAGGGAGCAAAACCGGGTGCAGGAAAAGGAAGAGGTCAAAACCAAGACAGAAAAGAAGAAAAGATGGTGGTGGCCATTCGGCAAATAGAATGATTCAGGAATTCGGGGGCATATAGGCTGTTCTCAACAGGAAATGGTCAGTGCTGACCCGCTTATTTTGTTTTCCCATACAATTTGCGCAGCTCATCCTCGGCTTGCTCCAGGATGAGCTTCTGGTCCCTATCCAGCTTGGAGCCTGCCCGGTTGATGTAAAATACGAGCATGGACATGGCGGAACGGAAGGGCGGCGACTTTCTCCGGGTGCTTTTGTCTGCCGAATGTTTCAGGGACCGGGCAATTTTCTTGGGATCCTTCCAGGTAAAGACACCCTTTTCCAAGTCCAGTGCATCACTTTCCCGCGTTACCTTTGCAGTCCAGTTCCCAAGGGAAATTGTTTTGGATTTCTCTGCCACCGGATCCAGCCCCCAGATTTTTTTTGATGTTTCCTGTTGCTCGGCTGCGTGAAATGGCTCTTAAAAAATCTTTAAACGTGACCCCCTAAAGCCCTTGAAAGCTTTCTTTATACCAGCGGCAGGCTGTGATGCAAGAAGAGTCGCAGAGGCTCGGTGCCGGTGTTACGGGTGCCATGTTTGCCTTGCGCCGGGATAAAGATATAGTCGCCGGGTTCGATCGGCTGCCAGCTGCCAGCAACATAAGTCTCTCCATGCCCCTGGACCACAAAAACGGAATCCGCCTGCTCTTCATGCGTATGAATAGGGGTCTCAGAACCGGGAGCAATCTCGATCATGCAGACACAGGCCTGTTGGGACTCCTTGCTGGTGATAAACATTGCGACCTTAACATTGTCGAATGAAGGGTGCTTGGTGAAGATCATTTCACGGTGGGGAAAAATTTTTGTCTCCATATCTCCTCCTTAAGCAGAATTTTACTTGAGTATTCTGTAGTGCAATATGGGATGGGATTATGAAAAAACTATAAGGAGCAGGGGAGATTTTTCAAGGTAATGATTGGCCCGGTCAGGAAAATATTTTTCCCATTATGATTCAAGGATTAACTTACTGCTGATATTAATTTTTTTTTATAATTCTTAATTCTACATTTTATAATGCTTTCCCCTTGCGTCTTATTTTGCACTCCAACCCCAAAATGATTATAATATAAATTAAAGAAAGCATCAGCAGGAAGTGAAACGATGCCTACAATATCAGCATGCAGATTGGATTTTTTAGTCGATGATGAAACGAAACTGATCGGCTTCATTGCTGCAGTTCTCCAAGTCTCCGAGTACGAAATTTTCCGCATCGCCCACTTTCAATGGTTCAACCACCCGATTATCGAAAACAGGCTTGATTCACTTTTCAAGGAGTACCTTGCAGTCGGAGAAGTCCCTTACTGGGTTAATGATTTTGTTCGCAAAGCCCATGAGAAATTCAAGGCCGGTGAACTGAATTATAAGGACTACGGGATTACAAGGCGGGTCTGTGACCGCAGAACAAGGATTAAAGGCTGGGTCATAACCATATTTCTGGTATTGCTGATGATAGTTTACAGCGTGCTGATCACCCGTCTGCCTTCCTATTGATTATAGCTGCCATTGATCAGCTCTTAGCATTCAGCAGAAAGAATATATCATTATTGACCACAGTGGATTAACTGCCGGTGGTTTAGGCCATTACCCATCTGCTTTTGACGTTTTCCCTTGATCCTTTAGCCTTTCCCCTTTACCCTTTTTCTCATGCGTCATATATGGCTCAGCATTTTTCTCCTGCCGTTGCTCTTGATTGTGCTGCCCCTGACGGGTGTCCTGGTCAGGGGAGTGGAGCTAGATCCTTATCTGGAGTTCCCGCCTCTGACGTGGTATGTGCAGCATGCACCTTATTCCTGGCCGGCTTTTATTCTCCTCGCCCTGCTGGTGCTTACGGCCGTGGGGCCGTTTATCAGACGGATCATCCAAGCTCAGGGGACAGGCCCGGCTGCACTCCGGCGCAAACAATCCTTTCCCTGGTGGGGGTATTGGGGCGTCATGTTGACTGCAGTCGCATGGTTTCTGGCCTGGACCCGCTTCCAGTGGTTTGCGCCCCTGCAGGCTTATACCTTTACCCCCCTCTGGCTTGGCTATATCGCATGCATGAACAGTCTTACTTATACCCGGACGGGGCACTGCCTGCTCATGAATCGCCCCCGCTTTTTCCTGATGCTGTTCCCATTAAGCAGCCTTTTCTGGTGGTTTTTTGAATACTTGAACCGTTTTGTGCAGAACTGGCATTACCTGGGCGTGGAAAGTTTATCCCCAGGCGAATACATCATCCATGCCAGCCTCTGCTTCTCCACGGTGCTGCCGGCAGTGCAGAGCACGGAGGAATGGTTGGTATCATTTCCCCGGCTGGCTGCACCCCTTAAGTACTGGCGGCCGGTCAGCGTCCAGAAACCGACAGCATGGGGCTGGCTCCTTCTGGCCTTTGCAGTCCCTTCCCTTGCCGGGATATCCATTTATCCAGACTACCTGTTCCCAATGCTCTGGGTGACGCCTTTCCTGGTCATCACCGGTGTCCAGGAAATCTGCGGCGAGGATACGCTCTTTAGCGACCTTGCCCGCGGAGACTGGCGTCCGGTCTGGCTTCCGGCCCTGGCTGCCTTGTTCTGCGGTTTTTTCTGGGAGATGTGGAATTTTAAAAGCCTGGCCCATTGGGAATATTCCATTCCCTTTGTGCAGCGTTTTAATCTCTTTGAAATGCCGGTTTTGGGTTATGGGGGCTACCTGCCGTTTGGGTTGGAGTGCATGGCGGTTAGCAGAATGCTGGATAGGGTTTTAGGATCAGAGGTCTATGGTTACAAAGAGAACTCTCCTGCAGCGAACTGAAGGGAGAAGGACAGTTCATGCCACATAGATCATCTTTTTGGTCATGCCACCGTCAGCGATAAAGTTCTGCCCTGTGACGAATCCTGCGCTGTCCGAAATGAGATACCCGACCAGTTCAGCGATATCGGCCGGTATCCCAACTCTTCCGGCAGGATGCTGGGCATGATCGTCGGCGCTGAGGGATGAGGTTTTTTGTGCTGAAGTTTTCTTCCATGTGCTGGCATCGATCCAGCCCGGGCTTATGCAGTTGACGCGGATGTCAGGGCCAAGGCTGATGGCAAGGGAGTGCGTCAAAGAAACGAGCCCTCCTTTTGAGGCGGAATACGGTTCCGTATCTGGTTCCGACTGGAACGCCCGGGTCGAAGCAATGTTGACGATAGCCCCTTTTGTCCGGCGAAGATGGGGGATGGCATGCTTCACCATTAGAAAGCAGCCCGTGAGATTGGTTGCGATAACTTTGTTCCAGGAATGGAGAGATAACTTTTCAACCGGTCCGCTGTGGGCATGAGCGATCCCGGCATTATTTATCAGGACATCAAGGCGCTGAAACCTGTCAATGGAACGGCTGACACATTCACTGACCGAATTTTCATCTGCAACATCTGTAGGGATAAACAAAAGCTCACTTGACCCGCGGTATTCCTGCCTGGTTTCTTCTCCAGCCTCGGTATCGATATCGGCAATGACAACAGCATGCCCGGCTGCCAGCAGGTGCCTGGCAATCCCTTTTCCTATACCCTGCGCCCCTCCGGTGACTATGACGGTCTTGTTCATGTTTTGAGTAAGATGCCTGTATTATTTTATGTTCGACCGTAATAAATAAAAATTTTGGTTTTATTTTTTCCCGGCGTTAGGGATCTTGACTTTATCCCTTTTTCCCACCCTTTGACTCCCGTTTTTTACGATTTTTCACTTCACAACATTCACATTGGCAGGTCCGCGCTGCACGGTCCGGTGGTATTCCACCGCAGGTTCACCAAAGGCCATTGCATACCCCACGAGGTGGTTTTCAGGAATGCCGAGTCTGGCCCCCAGGCCGGGCAGGAGGGAAAGGGCCATCATGAACATACCATCCCATACCGTTCCCACACCGCGTGCATGCGCCATCAGCTGAAAGGTGGTCAGGGCGATAAGAGGGTCCTGAACAGGACAGGGTGCGTCTTTCGGGGCGCTTGTTACGAGAAGGTGCGGCGCGCCTCTGAAAATTACATCCACCCTTTTTTCCTTCCATGCCTTGACCGCTCCTCCGATATACTGCCCGACAAAACCTTCCGGCAGTTTCCCGTCATCCTTCAGTTTCGCCAGTTGTGTCATTACTTCTTCCCGCAGTCTCTTCATGACCGTACTCTCCCTGACCACGGTGAATAGTACAGCCTCGGCATTGACGCCGGTAGGGGCATGGCAGGCAATATCCAGAAGTTCGTCAATCAGCGCCGGAGCCAGGTCCTTGTTGCTGTACCGTCGTATTGATCTGCGTCCCTTGATGAGCACCTCCAACTTGGCAGGATCCGGCATGTTCTCTTCCAACTGAGTGCTGGCAAAGGGATCTTTGCCGAGGATGGATACCGCGCCTGTTGGACAGACGGCAAGACAGTGCTGACAACGAAAACATCCATCCTCATTGGTGATTGTCGGATAGTCATCCAGGCTGATGACCCCGGCGGGGCAATCTTCTGCGCATTCGCCGCACTGGATGCAGCGCTCCTCATCTATCTGAAACTGGATCATGGAGGCCTCCTTTCTGGCTTGGGTAAAATTGATATTGAGCTATAGATACAATATTTCGGGAAAAGAAAAAAGATGCATCCCAAGATGATTGTGAGCAACCCGGAATTGTTCTGCCGGCCCCCGGAAGTTGACAGGGCTCATTTGTCAATAATTCTGATCTCGCCAAGGTAGTTGGCCTGGTAGTATCTGCCGCTAGCGACATCCAGGCAGGTCAGCCATTGGCCGCCGTACAGGTAAGTATCGATGCAGGCAGCATGTCCAATGTCTGTCGGCCGGCCATCATACTGGGGGGTATGGGCACAGATCACCTTTTTGCCCGATTTGTGCGGCTTTTCTGTGGTATGAAACCTGGCCCAGTGAAGCACATGCGGAGACTGTTGCGCCATTTCCAGCAGAGGATTGACCTGGCCATGAACGAATATATGCTCCTCGGTTTCGAACCAATCAATACAATTTTCAAAGAAATCCCAATGCTCCCGGGGGATCAGGTCGCATGCCGCAGCATGATAATCCTCTGTTTCGGGAGAGAAAAAGGATTTCCAGAACATCTCGAGCAGCCATCTTTCATCTCCCTGGCAGTAGGACCTGAGGGTAGCCAGGCCGCCATTGGCCCACCAGGTAAGCGTTGCATCATGATAATTGCCGCGCCATTCCAACACCATTTCTTCATGGTTGCCGGCCAGGGATACAATATTCAGGTCCTCATGAAGTGTAATAAGATGGTCTACCACCTTTTTTGAGTCCGGCCCACGATCAATGTAGTCACCCAGAGTGATCACCAGATCGTCCGGCCCGGGATTGACAGCTTCAAGCAGTGCGTCAAACGCCACGGAACAGCCATGAATATCTCCGATAGCCAGGATCCGCCCTGTATTATGGTTTTTCCCCGGTTGCATCAGTTATCCCGGTTGCTTAGTGCGTATCCAGAACCCTGACACTGCTGGCCTGGGGACCCTCATCTCCCTGCTCTTCGACTAAGCTGACCTTGGTGCCCACCTTCAAGGCATCAAAATCGGCGTTCAGAATGCTGTTCCTGTGGAAATAGATATCATCCCCTGCTGCTGTGATGATTCGGCCATAGTCCATTTCCGGGTACAGTTCTGAAATACGGCCCTGCGGAACTGTTTCGTGCACTTTAACTTCGCCTTGGCGCCGTTTGGAATGTTTCTGCAGCTGTCGCTCGGCTGCAGCAAAAGCATCCCTGATTGACACATATACATCTGTAGAATCTTTGTGGAGATCCGGCTCCCGGTTGACCGCAATGGTTTCAGCAGGAAGGGTGAGATCTATCCTCGTGTGATAAAGTCCTCCTTTCTGATGGTGTGCATGCGGGGCTTCGATAACAACCCTGCAGCCAAGGAGATTATCACAACTTTTCTCGAGTCTTTCCACATTCTGTCTGATCCGCGCTTCTACTGCTTCCGAAGCCTTCATATTGCGATAAGTGATCTGTAATGGTCTCTGCATTGTATTATCCCTCCTTCTTCATGTCCTGTGAGAAAAGAACGAAATACACAGCATCTACTGAGGATGTTAGAGCACGCTTCTTTTCTCTGTTTTCTGCGCACAGCTCTTGCAGAAGCGGCTTGCCGGCAGCGTTTCGAGTCGTCTTAACGAGATACGCTTTCGGCACTTTTCACAGGTTCCATAGCCGGCGGTGGCCATTTTTGTTAAAGCCTGGTCAATCGCTTCAATCTCCTTCTGTTCCATTTCATCCAGTTGATCGAAAATGGCGGTAAGGTCTGCCTTCTGTGCCTCTTCCTCCATTTCGATATCACGCTCGCTCATGGCCTCCCAGTCCGATTCGAATCCCTGCAACCGGTCAAATATCTCCCGGCGCCGTTTCAGGAGTAAACTCTTTAAACGCTTCAGGTCCTGTGCATCCATGTCCGTCCCTCCAAAAATCATCAGGTTTGTGTATGCGGGGTAACGCAGCTTACCTTTTCGGTCCTTTTCTTCCCTGCGAGCAGTTATAACTGACATCTTAGTAAAAATCTTACAGCAGAACCGCGCAAAGCTGTGCAGGCACCCGTTAGCCGTACATACATTTTCTCCAGGCTATAAATAAAAAATAAGGATGCTTTGTTTCTTGATCAACGACCCGACACGAACTTATTTCATAAAGATGAGGATTGGTTTCTGTAATAGGGTCAACCGGCGATGATATTGGATTTAGGGAGCATTACCCGTTGGCAGGATGATTTAACCTCATTGAATACCTGCATCGGGTCATGCTCATACCGCCTGGAAAAATGAAAAGGGACCAGGAGTTCCACTGCGGCTGCCTGTGCTATCTCTCCACAGTCACGCGCGGTAAGGTGCCCGCTGCGCACGGCATTTATTCTGTCTGCCTCAATAAAAGCTGACTCGCAGAAAAAGAGGTGAGCTTCTTGAGCCAACGCTCCCAGTTTTTTGCGGTTTGTGCCAGAGTCGGCAATATCGGTAGCATAGACCAGCTTCTGTGCCGGAGTGACCTGCAGCAGTGCATCGGCAAGATCCCCGCTGCTGCGAGAAGTTCCGTCGAGCAACCGGACAGGTGTCATACGGTCGCCGCCGGCAATCAGCTGCTTGAGTTTGCGGAGCCATGGGCCGGGTGCCAGGTTGCATGCAGATAAGCGGTCCTTGCGGACGTTAAGCCTGGGAGCCTGCTCCAGTTTGTAGGCCAGGACAGGGATCCCGCTGTGATCCAACGTCACGGCCCAAACCCTGAGATCAGGTTCCTCCAGGATGAGACCACCCGGCACCGGTCTCTCTCCCAAGTGCTTTCCGGATTCCGCCGAGCCTGCCTGCAGGTCATACAGGACAAGACGCTCAGCATGGAGCTCAGCGACCGTAAAGCGCGGGCCCCAGTCACCGATACGATCCCAGTGAATGCCGCTGATCAGCCCTGCGACATGGTCCGCAAGACCGGGAGGACCGAACAGGCGACAGGCTGGGAGGTTCCCGATACGGGAACGCAGAAGCCAGAAAAAACCGCTGATATGGTCGATGTGGGCGTGAGTGATAAAGACATGGGTGACCTGGTGCGCAAGGCGCGCAGGCAGCCGGCCGCCTTCACCAAGATCGAACAGGATGGATCTTTTCCGGTTGTGTAACCTGAGATGAAGAAGGGGATCGCCGAAAATGCCGTTGACCAGGATGGCTGTAGCTTCACCGATCCGGGCCACGGGGACGGGGCCTGTGATTTTTCCGGTGACAGCATATGGCGCAACATCAGGCGGCGGAATGTAATGCAGGGTCAAAGCTCCGGCGGGTTTTGCCGTAGCCAGGCATTCCTGTCTGTTTCTCCAGGCATCACGGCAGAGAACTTGATCAAACGTTTCCCGGGTCTCGGCTATACGGACATGGAAAATATCATTATCTTTCCTGATAACCTCCCCCATGGCAATCGTCTTTCCTTTCTTGAGCAACGCTATCTGCCGCCCGCGCCAATGTTCTTTCGCATGCAGAGGCGGTGGTGTGCCGGTCAGGTGTGTTTCCGGGAATGTAAAGGTTCTGTCGTGGGCCTGGTGCAGATATTCATCCCATAAGCGGGTACGCAAGCGCGTTCTCCTGCGAGGCGAGAGAGATAGGGCCTTTGCAGATGCCTGTACCGGCATGACATCGCAGGCAAGGGTTGCCAGTTCATTTACCAAAGGAAGCTTTTGCTTATCGCGGCAGAGAACCAGGACAGTGTCGATGTCTGCGGCCTCGACAAGCCCGGCCAGTAACTCGGCGCCGGCAATTCCGCGGACTACGCCAGGTGCATCAACCAGCACCATGCCATGGTCAATCTCTGCAGTCAAACGACGAACTGCTGACACCAGGGGAAGGCGAAACCGCCCCCCATCCAGGGTGCAGAGCGCCTCTAAACCACAGAGCTGCCAGGCGTCATTCTGCCACCTGCCAAGGCAGACACCACCGGGTACACCAAAGGCCGGCGAACCCGGATCAGCACCGATACAGGTGCACGAACGGCTGTTCCGTGCTAAAGCCTGGGCCAGGCCGGCCGCTAAGGTGGATTTGCCAACGCCGCTTTCGCCAAAGAGCAGGACACGCCGGTCGGTTACCAGGACACTGGTGATGATACCTTCTGGTGAAAAGGGACTGGGATCTTGCATCACAGATGTAATGTCTCCAAAAAATTTCAGGAAAGGCGGGGATGATGATTTAATCCAGATGCAGAAACGGATACCTGGCAAGGTCTTCCCGGGTGAATAAAGTCAAGCCTCCCAGCTGGCCCACCGTTTCAATGGCAATGACAGCATCCGGGTCCGTAAAGGAGATCGCACCTGCTGCCCCCCTTTTCGCAAGCGCCTCGAGAAGTACCTTGTCAAGAAAGGTTTCCTCATCCATGCTCGATATTCTTTTCTTAAAACCCCGCCTGTGCATACGGACATGGAATTTCTTGCCCTCCAGTTCGCCCGCTAGGGCTAGGGCAGCCTCCTGTGCCTTTTCTTCAAACTCTGTCGCGGAGGTGAAGTAAAAGGTCTGGGCAGCAGGCACAAAGCGTGCTATGGCATCATGGGCTTGCAGCTCCTCTTCCATAATTGCCTTAAGCATATCCAGTGCTGCCCGGATATCATCCACCTGCATTACGAGGACGTTGAAAAATTCCGTCTTGCGGACAGTGCCCAGCGGTTCCAGAAGTTCACGGGCCTTCCTGTAATAGCCCTCGTGCACGGTGACGACCACATTCCAGTATTCCATTGCCGTCCCCTTTTTTATGCGTATCCTTGCCTGAAAAAATTAAATCGGATTACCAATTTTCCCCTTTCGTCTTGGCCCCTCCTGCACCTGCGAGGCTATCAAGTGTTTTGAACACTGATGTGGCCATTCATGTAAACATAAAGTTCATTATGGTATTTGTCACGTTGTGAAAGTTGTTGGCAAGGCAAAGAGATCTGAGGCGGAAAATTGAGACAATGGAATAAAAGTGCGACGAACAAAACCGGGTTTCGGGGTTTCTGATTATTATCTTGCATTTAGCAGGAACTCGTGTATAGTCTGCCTGCACATGACAAAAGGTATGTGCACTAAGTGCCTGGCGAATTCTTCATGCGTCGTTCTGCCCTTCCGAGACGTTTCATCCCGTAAGATTAGAAGCCGTTATTCAAGTTTCTGCTGATCACTTACAACTGGACAGCAGAGATCTCACTGAGCCGGCAGTCGTATCGGCTACCTGGAATTCTCTATTTATCCAAGAAATACAAATAACCTGTGGCATGACAAGTTTATTGCCGTTTCGCCAGGCGGGGCCCGTTTTTCGTTGATCACGCACGCTGCGGGGTCTTTTTGTCTGAAGTGTCTTTAACTCCTATCAATAACCAATAATAAGGAACAAGTTTTGGCCAAAACAAATTATTCGTTTGAAAAGCGTCAGAAGGAATTGGCAAAGAAGAAAAAGAAAGAGGAAAAAAGGCAGCGCAAGCTGGAGAAACAGAATAATGCTGCCGGGGAAGAAGAAGCCCCCTGTGCGCAGGAAGATTAACATCCCTGTCCCCTTTTTTTCCTATCTGAAAACACCAGATGCCATGGGGAGTTTCCCCATGGCTTTTATTATGAGGATAAGACCATGATAACCGCATCCAATATTGCTCTCTCCTATGGTAAGAGAATCATATTCCAGGACGTCAACATCAAGTTCACCCCCGGCAACTGTTACGGTCTGATCGGAGCGAACGGCGCCGGCAAATCCACCTTTCTGAAAATCCTGGCTGGTCAGCTTGAGCCTGACCGGGGCCAGATATCAAAAGGACCTGGCCAGCGCATCGCAATGCTCAACCAGGACCAGTTCGCCTTTGACGAGCACACCGTTTTCAATACCGTGATCATGGGCCATAAGAAGCTCTACAAGGTCATGGCCGAGCGTGAGGCCCTCTATGCCAAGGCCGAATTTACAGAGGAAGACGGCATCCGTTCCGGGGAACTGGAAGTCAAATTCGGTGAAATGAACGGCTATGAGGCGGAGGCAGAGGCAGCGGTGCTCTTAAACGGCCTCGGCATACCGGAAGAGATGCGCCAGAAAAGGATGAAGGAGCTTGATGGTAGCGACAAGGTGCGGGTGTTGCTGGCCCAGGCCCTGTTTGGCAATCCGGATATACTGCTCTTGGATGAGCCTACCAATCAGCTCGACCTGGAAGCCATCAAGTGGCTGGAGAATTTTCTCTCCCACTTCCAGAATACGGTTATCATCGTCTCCCATGACCGTCATTTCCTAAACCAGGTCTGCACACATGTGGCGGATATCGATTATGGCAAGATCCAGATTTATGTCGGCAACTATGATTTCTGGTACCAGGCCAGCCAGCTCCATTTTCGCCAGAAGGAGACCGAGAGCAGGAAGGCAAAGGCCAAGGCGGAAGAGCTCAAGGAGTTCATCCAGCGCTTCAGCTCCAATGCATCCAAGGCCAGGCAGGCAACCTCGCGTAAGAAGCTGCTAGAGAAGCTCACCCTCGACGACATGCCGATCTCCTCCCGGAAATATCCATACATCGTCTTCAAGCCGGAACGACCCTGCGGCGACATCATTCTGGAGATCAACGGTCTATCCAAGGAGATAGATGGGGCCCCTTTGTTCGAGGATATCACCCTCACTGTCAACAAGGGCGACAAAATCGCCTTTGTCGGGTCCAACAGCCTTGCAAAAACAACCCTGTTCCAGATCCTGGCCGGAGAGATTAGCCCGGACAAGGGCAGCTTCCGCTGGGGGGTGACCATAAACAGCGCCTATTTCCCGAAAGAGAATAATGATTACTTCAATAATGAGGAGCTTGATCTTATCGGCTGGCTGCGCCAGTATGCCCCTCCCAAGGAGGACGCGAGTTTTGTCCGGGGGTTTCTGGGCAAAATGCTTTTTTCAGGAGAGGAGGCGATGAAAAAGACCTCTGTTCTCTCCGGCGGTGAACGGGTGCGCTGCATGCTCTCAAAGATGATGCTCTCCGGCGCCAACGCTCTCATTCTCGATGAGCCCAGCAACCACCTCGATCTTGAGTCGATCACCTCTTTGAATAACGCCCTGATGGCTTTTCCGGAGGTGGTGCTCTTTGCATCACATGATCACCAGTTCGTGTCCACCGTGGCAAACAGGATCGTCGAGATAAGCCCGGACGGCATCATCGACGTGAAGATGGACTTTGACGAATACTTGGCAAAGAAGGAAGCGAACCTGTCCGAAGAAAACATTTACCTGGAAAGGCAGGCGGCATAGCAATGCAAGCCTGCTCCAATCCTTACAATAAAGTGCATACTACTAATGAAATTTGACGAACTCGGGCTCAGTCCCGAGGTAATGAAAGCTATAACCGAAATGGGCTTCAGCGAGCTGACGCCGATCCAGGAGCAGACCTATGCTCTTATCCGTGAGGGACGGGACCTTGTGGCCCTGGCGGAAACAGGCTCCGGAAAGACCAGTGCCTGCGGCATCCCGCTCTCCGAGATGGTTGACACTAAAATCTCGGGCATACAAATCCTCATCCTGGTTCCCACCCGGGAGCTGGCTCTGCAGTATGTCGATGAGCTTGCCCTCATCGGCAAATATTCCGGTATTGCACCCTTTGCCATATATGGCGGCTTTTCCATGGATATCCAGAAGGCCAAGTTGGCGCAGGGGGTCCATATCCTGGTGGCCACACCGGGGCGGCTTATTGATCATCTCTACAACAGCACCCTCACCCTGGAGCAGGTCCGCACCGTGGTGCTGGACGAGGCCGACGAGATGCTCAAGATGGGCTTTATAGAGGATGTCAGATTCATCCTCTCCTGTATCATGAACGAACACCAGACCCTTCTTTTTTCCGCAACCATGGCAGGCGATGTCGAGGAACTGGCAAACTCCCTTTTAAATAACCCGGCCCGCATCGAGCTGAACCGGGAAGATGTCTCTCCCCAGTCCATTACCCACCGCTTTCGCTTTCTCACCGACAATGATAGGCTGCCGGTGCTGAAGAAGTATTTTGAAGATGAAAAGCCGGGCCAGACAATCATCTTCTGCAATTCCAGGCAGAGCGGTGAACGCCTTTTCCGTAAGCTGAAAGGGGTGGTGGGCTCCATGGAGTATATCCACGGCAGCCTGGACCAGGGCAGGCGGACCTCGATCTTCAACCGTTTCAAGAAGGGTAGGATCAGGGTCATGGTCGCCACCGATGTCGCGGGCCGCGGCCTTGATTTTTCTCGGGTAAGCCATATCTTCAACTACGATTTTCCTGGGGCATCCGAAAACTACGTACACCGCACCGGGCGCACCGGACGGATGGGCAGGGAAGGTATTGCCATCTCGCTTGTCACCGGCCGGGACTTGTTCGCAGTCAGACGCCTGTTCATTGAAAAGGGTATCCATGCGGCCTGGGACGGCAAGGAGCCTGACTTCAAGAGGCCTGTCTCGACAAAAGGTTCACTAGCTTCCGGCAGGCGCCGCCAATAAGGACAAAAAACCGGGACCGAACACCTACCGAGGCCCATGTCGCTGGGTGGTTATTAATCTGCACCCTGGTCAGCAAGAGGGCGTTCGCCGATCATCGAGGTATCCATGTCCAAGGGCAGGAACCGGCTTTGGATATCGACCCGGTCCTCTTCGCCGCAGATCACAATGTGAAAATCAAAATCCTTGAGCAGAGCATAAAAGGCATCGAAAATCCCCTTCCTGGTATTGATGAGGATTTGGCAGCCGGAAGCAATATGATGAAAGTTGGCGAAATGCTGCATGACCATAAAAAAACAAACGGCGGAAAAAAAGCGGCAACCCTGCTGCAGAGATATAGCCGGATAAAACGTCATCATTCTTATCTCT
>JGI2160J19893_10000105_pt1 | contig 26428 bp, 24 predicted proteins | sample DeeMarSeWOR28_12_FD_19893 | JGI IMG/M metagenome (IMG submission 19893)
TATCCCATGGGAAAATGATGCGGTTTTCTTTTCGCGGGGCCGGGACCAGGAAGACGGGCAGCGACACGTGGTAAAGGGTGCAGATGAATACCAGCTGATGGCAGAGCATTTTGCAGATGCGGTCATGGGTAAAACGAAAATAAAATATCCACCCGATGACAGCATCCGTAATATGCAGGTGCTCGATGCTCTGGCGCAGGCGGCACGCACGGGGCAAACGGTTAAGCTCCGAGGTTCTGGGTCAAAAGGTTCAGAGCTTCAAGGTTAAAAAGGTTCAACGTTCAAAGTTTTCGGTAACTGTCTGCTTGCCTCTGGTTACTGGTCATGAATGGCTGTCTGATTGTCTCTTTTTCAGCCAGCAGCAAGAAGCAAAAATTTTTGAACCCCTTATAGCCCTTGAACCTGGAACTTTTGATGCTGAGATGCTGATGCCTGTGAATCCTGAAGACTTCACCGTAACGCAAGAGACTTTTGATTCAATCCACGCCTGCTGGCGGGACGCCCGGCACGCGTTGAAGTGGGATTGTCTGTTCGTGCTGCCCGGCTGGTTAAAGGTCTGGTGGGATCAATTTGCCGGGAACCAAAAGGCCTATCTGTGCGCGGTGCGGCATCAAGATGAGCTGATCGGAATTGCGCCGCTGATGCTGAATGAAAAAACGGCCCGCCTGATAGGTGATCCGGATGTTTGTGATTTTTTAGATGTGATTACCGCTCCGGGAAACGGCAGGGTATTTTTCGAAAACCTGGTTCCTCATCTCAAAAAACGGGACATCACCCATCTGGACTTCGGGGCGGTGCGAGAAGATTCAACGGTTTATAGAGACCTGCTTGCGGTTGCCAGAGATTTAAGGTATGAAATCGTCTGCGATCCGGTCGATGTCACCATGGAATTGGCGTTGCCCGCCACATGGGATGATTTTTTATATCAACTGACGGGAAAAGAGCGACACGAGATCAGACGCAAGCTCAGGCGACTCAATGAAGCGGCCCGCGTCACTTTTCGCATCGTCGAAAGCCCGGATGAAGTCGGTAAAGCGGTCGATACTTTTGTGGCGCTTTTTAAGCGGAACCGAGCGGACAAATCAGAATTCATGACCGATCAGCGCGCATCATTTTTTCGTGCGCTGGCCGGGGAAATGGCTGCCGCTCACATTTTAAAGCTCTTTTTCCTTGATCTCGATGATCAGCCGGCCGCCGCCGTCATGTGTTTTGACTTCGAATCAACCGTGTACCTTTACAATAACGGCTATGACTTGCGACATAAAGCCCTGAGCGTCGGATTGCTGAGCAAAGTTTTTACCATAAAAGATAGTATTCAAAGGGGCAAGAACAGATACGATTTTTTAAAAGGCACAGAGTCATATAAACGGCGGCTTGGCGGAAAACCGATTCAGTTGTACCGGTGTCGTATTGACATCCGGTAGACGGTGCTAGAAGTGGTTTCAAAACCCCATCTGAGGCCCAATGGCTGCGTTGCCCCGCGAAGCGGGATTCGCATCGACTGTGTTACACTAGGGTGCATCACAGGCCTCCGGTAAATGCTCACATACTCACGTATGCTGAGAACAACGACTTTCCCGATCGGCCTGACGCCTTGCCCTTGAACCTGATCTGAGGTTTTGAAACCACTTCTAGTCAAATTAATTTTTTTTTAGCCTATTGCCGTGCTGGAAAGTGAGGATCATCATTTGAATTCAAATCAGTTGAGAATTGCCATGTTCAGCATCCATTCAAGCCCGATTGGCGAGCTGGGGACAAAAAATACGGGGGGAATGAGTGTCTATATTCGCGAACTGGCCCGTCATCTCGGCGGTTTCGGGCACCGTGTTGATATTTACACCCGGTTGAACGGCACGAAACATAATCAAATCATTGCCCTGTATGATAATGTGCGTTTAATTCATCTGAGGGCCGGCAGCAACGATTATACCCCGAAACTGGCGCTTTATTACTATCTGTCCGATTTTTTCAGAGCGCTCGAAGACTTTAAAAAGCAGGAAGGTTTGAAATACGACCTGATTCACAGCCACTACTGGTTATCCGGTCGTCTGGGCAGCTGGGTGCAGGATCACTGGAACATCCCGCATATCGTCATGTTTCACACGCTGGGAATCGTAAAAAACATTTCCGGTGTAGCCGACGACGAGCCCGATCTGCGCATCGCCACTGAAAGGAATTTGACGCGAACCTGTGATCGAATTCTGGCCCCCACCGACCGGGAAAAGGAAAACCTGTTAAAATACTGTCATGCCTTTCCTGAAAAAATCGGGGTCGTACCCTGCGGCGTTAACCTGGACCTTTTCCAGCCCATGGATAAGTCTGCCGCCAGAGAGCGTTTGGGATTTGATAAAGATGAATCCATCGTGTTGTATGTCGGCAGATTCGATCCGATCAAAGGCATTGACCGGCTGCTTGAAGCCATGGCTTATTTGCGAACCCCGAAGCCGCTGCGACTGATCATCATCGGCGGTGACGGCCCCGATACCCCCGAATATCAGAGCCTGCAACAATTGACCGTCAAATTCGGCATTCAGAAATCGGTGTGTTTTGTCGGTCGGGTCGAGCAGCACCAATTGCCGCCCTATTACAGCGCTGCGGATGCGCTGGTGATTCCTTCCTATTATGAAAGCTTTGGACTGGTCGGCATTGAATCATTGGCCTGCGGAACACCGGTGATCGCCACCGACGTGGGCGCGATGCGATACATTGTGCGGGACGGTAAAACAGGGCAGATCGTTGCCGATGCAACTCCGCGCTCGCTGGCGCAAGCCGTCGAGACCTTTTTAACCGGATCTGGCTTTAAAAGGCCGTCGGCCGATATGATTCGCGCATCGGTTCTTAAGTTTGGCTGGTCTGATGTGGCGGCGGCGGTCATCGATGAATACAGCACCTTAATCAGAAAGACCAATTTTGAAGATCTTCGTCAGCGTTCCGCAACAACTTCGTCTCTATGAATTCAACTTCTGAAAAAGAGGCATTCACCTGCACAGACTTCCGAGGTGAACCCGCTGAAGGTTTCATCCATTCTTCAGTTGCGCGGCTGTATTTTTTGGCCTTAATGATGATGCCGAATATNTAATNCCGTCCATAACACCGTGACAGCTGCAGGCGGTGCTCAATAATACCGGCGCNCGGGTGGTCTTAATCTCATTAAAAGCGTTAAACAATTCTTCAGGTTTATATCCTCCCACACCGGGAGCCAACTGATGGCTGCGCATCACAATGGATTTAAATTCCTGGTGCCGAATTGATTTCAAAAATTCGTGCAGAATCATCAGGCGGGGCTTGCCGGTATGGGTGCAGATCTCATCAGGCTCAGCGCAATTTTCAGGGCATTTAAAATCGGCGATGCTGATGAAGAGTTGACCGGATTCTCCCTGGATCGGGTTGGGAAGCGCCCTGAGCAAATCATTTGGAATAGCGACTTTTTTGACTTCGCCGGTTTTTGACAATTTTGCTCTAATCCATTCATAAGCCACATGCGCCGGTATTGCCGGGATAATCCAATCCGGTAAAGGAGCGCGGGTCAAGTTGTGTTCAAGGTATTGAATGCCGTCCATGCAAACCGTTTCAAATCCCAGCGTTCCCAATTGCCGGCAAATGGCTTTTTGCCTCTCGACAATCGTCAAATTATTTGAGGGGTTTGCTTCGCTGAGCGTTTTGGCAGCTCTGAAGCCAAACTTGCCGCCACCGATGATCCAAAAGTTTTCCACGGCAGGATGTCCCGAGCTGTTTTTAAGAACCGGCGCTTTGCTTTTTCAACATGGCGATCGGTTTGGCCATTGCCAGAATATGGTGATGAATCAATTCCAGCTGATCCCCGGGCGCACCCAGCATGAGATCACAGGGGTCCACCGCTGACTTTAACCTGCAGCCCAGGCCTAAAAACGTAATGTTAGATATGCCTTTCAATATTGGCAGGGCCGTAATGTCGGCACAGCCACCCAATGCTCCCCCGGATTGAGGAAGATCCATGCGCCCGCCCTTTTTATAATTTAAGGCATAAAGCAGCCACATCACCTGTTCACTGTTGGCAGTAAAAATCACGACCTGCGGTGTTTGTTTAAAATGTGACAGCGGTGCGATCAGAGCGGCCCGGGTTTGGCCTTTTTCCAGGTATGATGATTTGAGAATGGTTTCAGCAGAAGCTTCTTCAGATTCAAAAAGGCCGACACCGTATTTTTCCAAAACACCGTCATCCAAAAATGCTTCCATGTCTTTTTCAAAACCCAGAACCGAGGTCCCGAGTTTGCAGCCCATTTGCTCTTTTTTCAGGAGCAAGACCTCACCCTTGCCGGCGGCGACCAGCGCATGGCAATAGCTTTTATATTCTTTTTGCGTGGATGGCATCTCGGCGGGCAACCGGTCTTTTTCCTTGTAAATCGTGACCCCGACCGGCTCATATTGCAGGGATAGGCTTTCAACCAGGTTTTGAGCAATGTTTTGAAAATCATTCATGTCATCGTCCTTGTTCTTATGGTTTAAATTAGCGTTAGATTGACAAGACCTACATTTAGCAAAAATGCAGCCAACAGACAATACCCCCTCATATGTTTATATCGGAGTGTTCTATTAATCCGCTTTGAATGCCCCGTGGCGAGAAGTACCGTAAGTTTGACGGATTTCCCTCCTGCGAAAGCGCGGTCCCCGGCCCCTGTTTAACCCGTCTTTTGAAAATAAACCTTTTCCTGTTTCAGGCTAAGATGCTATAGGATTTTATTCGCGGCGAGGTGCAATTCAATACCTCGTCGGTGGCTGAAAGTTGAATGGCTTTCGGCAAAAGTGATCTCATCAGGTGGTGATCGACATGAATCCTAAGGGGTTGATACTGGTTTATACGGGCGACGGNAAGGGGAAGACCACCGCAGCCATAGGTTTGGCTTTGCGAGCGGCCGGACAGGGGCTGAACGTGTTTATCCTGCAGTTTATGAAACGCAACAAGAAGATTGGTGAACTGAAAGCGTTAACCCAGACCGATCTTCCCATCACCTTAAAACAGTATGGAAGGCGGGTTTTTTTCCGCACGAGGACCTGCGAGCCCATGGATATTCATCGGGCGCATCAGGGCCTTGAGGCTTTCAAAATAGCGATGAAAGACAATGCCTACGATCTCATCATTCTTGATGAGATCAACATGGCAATCCATTTCGGTTTATTGAATATTGAAGAAGTCATTCGAGCGATTGGGCAAAAGCCCCCGGAACTTCATCTCGTGCTGACCGGTCGGAATGCGAATCAAAAGTTAATCGAGATGGCCGATCTGGTTACCGAGATGCGTGAAGTAAAACATCATTACCATCAGGGGATCTATGCCCAAAAGGGGATCGAATTTTAATGCCGATCATCTCCGCTCTATCGTCATTACAGGGATTTCATAAATTTAGCCAGAAGTGGTTTCAAAACCTCAGATCAGGTTCAAGGGCAAGGCGCAGGCCGATCGATAAAGCGCAGCATACGTATCGTATGTGAGCATTTATCGGAGGCTTGTGATGCCCCTCAGTGTAATTGGATCGATGCGAATCCAGCTTCGCTGGGCAACGCAGACATTGGGCCTCAGATGGGGTTTTGAAACCATTTCTATGAAGAATCCAGGAAATTGAGGATCAATGGGAGTTTTGGGCGTTCTGACATGTGAGATTCTGGAACTGGAATTTGCCGAACTGCTGGCAACAGACAGGGATGTGGGCCGCATTTCGGTGCTTGAAGATGAGCGCTCCGCGCACCTGATTGAGGCCCTTGAATCCATCAACAAAGACAACGTAAACCGGATCACAGACCTCAGGGCGTTTACCCCTGCTGAAGAAATCTCTCTGGAAGTCCTGGTCGGTGTTTTAGAGCTGGCCTTGCATAATCGGAAACACACCCTTCAACAGGGACTCATTGAGGCAGCGCTGGCATTTGGGCCCCATGTGGAGGCCTTGATGCTTGGATATGGTTTGTGCGGCAACGCATTTGAAAAACCGGGGGAACTGCTTTCGGATGCCGGTGTACCCGTTTTTATCCCCATGGATGGGGATCATCCGGTTGATGATTGTATCGGCCTGCTTATCGGCGGGCGCAAACGGTATTACGGAGAACTGTGCCAGGTGGCCGGTACTTTTTTTATGATACCCGGCTGGACCTACCATTGGAAGCGCATGTTCGAGCAGGAATTCGGCAACCTTTCTCCCGAAATGGCCAGACGGCTATTCAGGCATTATGAACGGTCGCTTTTGATTTCAACACCGATTATGTCCCTTGAAGAGATGAGACAAAATTCAAAGGCCTTTAATGCACTGTTCGGTCTGCGGACCGAGGTTTGCAGCGGCACCCTCAGCATGCTGCAGAAGACCTGGGATACGGCTAAACAACACCTGAATTCGATACGGATTGCATCGATCTAAAAGACCCGTCTGAGAGCCCCCTTAAAGCGTTAGCACTTGATAAAACCGTCTTTTTTCGATTAAAAAATCAACTATTAGACGATTTCCATCTTTCAGGCGGTCGTGTAAAAAAATTCAAGGAATTCTTGCTGAATAGGCAGCCCGAATTCAGGTATCAGATGGATCTTTATTGATACCGGATCAAACCAAAGACAGAATCAGGCCGTTTCTGATATGCCCGGCGCAACCGAAACAAAGCGTTTTATTTATCCGACCCGGGGCGTTTGCCCCCCTGAAATTCATTTTAAAGTCAACAACGGCAAACTCGAGCAAGTCCGCTTTGTGGGGGGTGGCTGTCCGGGTAACGCTCAGCTGGTCGCGCGTCTCCTGGAAGGAAAACCGCTGACCGAAGCCCTGGAATGCCTCGTCGGCATTGACTGCCGCAATGGAACCTCATGCCCCGATCAACTGGCCGCTGCCGTCACCGCCGCTCAAAACGGCAGCCTGCTGCCCGCCGAATCTTTTCGGGTTTTTGCCGACGCTACCGGTAGATGCCGGGTCGGCCTTTACAGTGCCATAGAAGGCAATCATGAGATTTTGCAAAAACTCGTTGAACATATGCAAGCCTGCGGAATGGAAGCGTGCTATTGCCTCGGCAACCTGACAGGGGATTCGGCTCAAAACAAGGATTTGATTCGGCAAATCCGAAAACACAAGATTTTGGCGATTCAGGGTGAAAACGACTGGTGCTATGCCCAGGGTCAGGAAAAAAAGGGCATGCCGCCACTTGAACAAACAGACAGGGATTGGCTGTTGCGGTTGCCTCAGGTGCTGAGCTTCCAAATGGGGCAAAAAAAAGGTATCGTCTTTTTCGGCGATTATATTCAGAGGCTTCCCGATTATTCTGACTTCGAACCGTTTTCTCTGGAAATCAATATGGTTTGCGGCTTGACCCGTTTCATGCAGGATGAAACCGTTTTTCCGGCGCTGGAGGCGATGATACCCCAGTTTCGAGTCGATATTGTTATTTTCGGCCAGCTCAAAAAATGGGGGCATTGGCATATCGCCGGCAAGGATTTCATCAGCCTCGGGCCGGCGCTGGAAGCCAACGGGATTTCCTGGGGTCAGCTGGAAGTTGATGATGAAAAGATTGAATTTAAAATCATGCAGGCTGAATACAAGGGAGGATGATTTGGCGCAACCCGTGCGGGTGGATGTGCTTTTGACTGATTTCAGGCAATGAGTTGCCTGCGTCTATATGGCGGAATCGGTAAAGGTTTTACCGCAAGACATCCAAGAAATTATCGAAGTCCATGAATGGGATATGCGCACCCGCGAAGGTGTGCAGCGCTTTCGAGAACTGAAGGCCAAATCCCTGCCCAGTGTTGCTTTGGATGGCGACCTGGTTTATGAATCCCTTATCCCCATGCAAGAAGAGCTCATCGACGAAATCCGCAGACGGTACAAGGAAAAGAATCAAAATGAATAATATCTATCTGGAAGACGTGAACATTGAAGGTTTTAAATCCTTTTCAGAAGAAACCAACATGAGCTTTCAACCCGGCATCGGTGTCATCATCGGTAACAACGGCGTCGGGAAATCCAATATTTTGGACGCGATTGTGTGGGCTTTAGGCGAAAATGACCTGGACCGCATCCGTTGTTATGAAAAACAAGAGCTGTTTTTTGCCGGCAGCAAAGACTATCCGCCGGCACCAAAAATTCGGGTGGAGTTGATGCTAAAGCAGGGAAAAGAAAAAGACGCACCCGGCATCCAATTGGCCCGTGAAAAAAACCAAAACGGGGAGGATCTATACTGGATTGATAAAACCAGCTATGCGCGCGAAGCCTATCGTGAAAAATTAGATGCCTATCGTCTCAAGCATTGTCTGGCAACCATCATCCGGCAGGAACAAATTAATGACATCCTGCAGCTTGCCCCCCGGCAGCGGTTTGACGAAATCCGCCGGATGCTGGGCCTGCCATCCGAAGAAGAAACCGCTGCATGTCTTAAAGATATCATTGATCCTTTATTTCAGCGCTATATGTCCTATCTGATACCTCTCGGTGACGTCCAGCTGGATGTGATTTCAAAAGATGGACACAGGGGGTTGGAGATCGAAGTCAATCTTCCCGGCAATCGCTTGCGCAGGGCGCATCAATTGTCGGGCGGCGAAAAATCCATTACCAGTCTGGCATTGAAGCTGGCAATTTTTCACCAACTTGAAAGCCCCTTTTTTCTGCTGGATGAAGTGGAGCCCTCCCTGGACTATACCAACCACAAGTCGATGCAGGCTTTTCTCAAAGATGTGGCCGAAGGCAAACAACTGATAATGATTACGCACCTGCGAAGCACCATCGCCCTGGCGAATACGGTGCACGGCGTAAGAACCCGCTGGGATGGATCTTCGTTCATGAAATTTTATTTTGTAATGGATGAACGTTTGTTGAGGCTTTATAAATGCTGCTAACGAGTTTCTATCCGGATTTAATGGTCTTTTTTCGCTTTGTTCTGATGAGTCAGTCTCGGGCGGATTCCCGCGGGAAATAGCGCATGGGGCATGGCGCAAGGGCATAGCGTTTTTGGATGGGCACCAACTAACGGACTGTGGTGACAATAAAAAATCTCAGAAGATGATTAAGATCCAAGAAATTAACGCGGCCTTACACGATGTTCAGCCGTTGATTTCGGAACTGCAGAATTTATATGACTGTTTGCCGAAAACCCTTTGCCGCTGCGATCAACCCGGTATCTGCTGCACATTTTTGCCCCAGATGACCTGCGTGGAAGCGTTACAATGGGTGCGTGTTATCAAAGGGATGCCCGCACCGGCAAGGCCTGAAATTCTTCGAAAATTTGTTGAATTCTATCTGACGACGCCGATACGCCATACGGGGTGCCCATTTTTGATCGCTGGCGGTTGCGGCATCTATGAATATCGCGCCTTTGCATGCCGCGCCTATGGCCTCTGGAGCCCAAAAATCGGAGTTGAACGCACACAGGAAAATCGTCGCTCACGGCAGGCCCTGCTGCAGCAATGGCAACGATTCGGGGTGGCGGTTCCCGCCCCCATGGTGGCTTTTGAGATCGAGTATTGCAACCAGGTTGATTGTCCACAGGAGAAATCGATTTCCGACGGTCGACTCGAGAATATTTTGCAGCAGATCTATGGGCTCGACCAAGCCTTGCCGGGTCTGCAAACAAAACTTGAAGACGAATATCATTCCGACTTCAGTTTTTTGATCGCATCCCTATCTCTGGGCTATCGCAAAGCGATCCTCGGTAAGTTTGCGGTTATCAAAGAAATCGTCCAACAGGGAACGGATGAACGCCTTCAACAAATGCTGGGGAAGATATCGCCCGGTGTGCTCGGGGAAACCTAAGATGGGCCGATAATTTCATTTTCCGGCAGAGGCGGGCCTTCTTTACGGTTCATCCTCGATGGCTTCGGCGCCAATCAAGCAACGTTTCAGGTTGCGAAGTGTCTCTGCTTTACTGATTCCCCATCCGATAAAAGCCAGTCGCGTTTCAGGTTCCCCGCCCCAGGGCGCCCACTCGCCCTTGCCGCCGACGAAATTTAGCATGACAACGCGATCGGCAAAGCGGATCGGCCCTTTTATGCGAAAAACCTCCCAGGGCAAATTGCTGAGAAATTTTTTAAAGCGAGCTTCATCAACAATTTTTGCATCCCGGAAGGAAAACGTTACATAGTTCGACGCATTTACCGTGTGGTTGTCGCGTTCCGGGTGAGCCTGATGATGGTCGCTTGAATCCTTACGGCTGTTCGAAGAAACCGGCTGGAAAAATCGGATGGGTTTTAAGCCAAATGTTTTGGGCGTGGCCGGCAGCCAGAGGGATTCCGGATCGATGCCACAATGAACAGAGGGGATTACCTGGCAACCGGGTATAACCTCATGGATCTCGCTGAGAAACGGGTTGATTTTTTCTTGCGGTACCCGATCAATTTTGTTCAAAAGAATTAAATCAGCCATCTTCAGCTGGTTATAAAACAGGGGCCCAAATACCTCCCGTGCCTCCCAAAAATCTGCATCCAGGACCGTAACGGTTTTTTTGAGATCCATCAATTGGACTAACCCCGGCGCCTTCAAAACCGAGGTGATGGCTATCGGGTCGGCGACGCCTGAGGCTTCAATTAAAATGCGGCGGGGTTTGAATCGATTCCATATGCCCATCAACGATTGATGCAGGTCGGCGCTGAGCGTGCAACAGATGCATCCGCTGGTCAACTCGATCACGTCAGAACCGGAATCTTTGAGCAGGGCGCCATCGATCCCGATGTCGCCAAATTCATTCACCAGGACAACGGTTTCGGAGAGGTCGGCTTCCCAGGAAAGGATTCTTTTGAGCAAGGTCGTTTTACCCGCCCCCAAAAAGCCCGTTAAAAGTAAAAGATCGGCTTTATATTCCGGCTGATTGACATGCGTTGCGCTCATTGAACTTCTCCGCCGAATGGACCCGGATCAAAATAACCGGGGCTGATGAATGTTGAAGTGATTACAAAACCTCAGATCAGGTTCAAGGGCAAGGCGTCCCGCGTATTGGAAGCGGAGCGTACACGCAAGTACGTGAGCATTTCAATGTGCGGGACAACGCAGCCATTGGGCCTCAAATGGGGTTTTGAAACCACGTCTACACGGCGATGGTTGCTACCTGGTAACACCGCAGGCATCGCTCGGCTTCGGCCACCGCTTCCTGAGCCGATAAGCCTTGCTCAACTTCATCAAAGCTTGACTTTCTCGTGTCCGGTGGGAGCATTTTCGGCTGGAAGCGCTGTTTGCTTTCGACTTTGAGGATTTCTTCAGCGGGATCATAGACTTTTATGGTTTCGAAAAGCCTGTCAAAATAGTAATTGTCATCATATTCGAGGCTCTGGTTTTTAATAAACTGGTCGATGCTGTCGGCTGCCCTGCGACCGCCGGCACAGGCGGTAATCAAAGCATCCGGTCCGGTTTCACAATCTCCNGCGAAAAAGAGTTTTGATCGGCTGCTCTGTTTGGTGAAGGCGTCAACGGCAATGGTATTCCACTGGGTGGTTTGAACCTCTTTCAATCCTTCGAGCAGAGCGAGATCGACCTGCTGGCCGATCGCTGAAATGACGGTATCACAGTCGAAAACAAACCGTGAACCTTCAACCGGTACCGGTCGCGGTCTTCCGCTGTCATCCGGGTCACCCAGCTCCATCTTGATGCATTCGAGGCCGACGACTTTACCGTCTTTAGCCAGAATGCGCAGCGGCGCGGTCAGGAAGTGAAACTGCACCCGCTCTTCTTCGGCATCATGAACCTCAGCCTCATCGGCCGGCATTTCGTTACGGGTCCTGCGATAGACCAGATGAATATCTTTCTTGTTGGTGCGCATGGCGCAGCGGACACAATCAATTGCGACATTTCCGCCCCCGATAACCACAACTTTTTTGCCATGCGAAAACGGATCGCGGCCGGCATTCACCGCGCTTAAATATTGAAGCCCGGGAATAAATCCCTGGTAGCCCTGGTCTTCTCCTTCGATACCCATGGTGGTGCTGTTCTGAGCACCGATGCCGACAAATACCGCATCGAACTCGTTTTCAAGCTGTGAGAGTGTCCGATCCTTTCCGATGGTTTGACCGTAGTTGATGGAAACGCCCATCTTTTGAATTTGCTCGACTTCACCTTGCAGGATATTGCGCGGCAACCGGTAGTCGGGTATACCCACAGCCGACATGCCGCCGGGTTCAGCCAGGGCCTCATAGATTGTTACCTGATGCCCTTTGCGGGCCAGGTGATAGGCACAGGTAATTCCAGCCGGACCGGCACCGACAATAGCCACGTTGCCGCTATTGCCCGTGGGCGTGATCTCGTATTCGGGTTGCTTTTGCTCGGAGAGCTCATGATCCGCCACGAAGCGTTTGAGCGCCTTTATCGATATCGGTTCATCGACATTTCCGCGCCGGCAATGTTTTTCGCAGGGCCGGAAACAGGCACGTCCCAAAACACCCGCCAGGGGCAGACGCTCGCGAATGACATTGAGGGACTCGCTAAACTTGGCGTCTTTGATCAGTTCGATGTATTTGGGAATATCGAGATGAATGGGACAGGCATCCAAACAGGGGGCGGTCAGCTTTGAGTAATAGGTTCCCTTTGTCACCTGTTTCTCACCGCTGACAGCCTTTGAAAAGTCATCGGCAAAATATTTGAGTGCGTGGAACAGTGGCGCCGGACCGGATTTGCCGATACTGCATTTTGCGTTGCTGACGATGGCTTCAGCAGCTGATTGCAAAAACTCCAGATCTTCCTCGGTCGCTTCGCCGTTGGCGATGTCCTGAAAGACCTCGAGCATCTCCTGCCAGCCCGTCTTACAGTAGTTGCATTTATCACAGGTTTTTGAGTGCGCCAAAACGGCCTCAAAATAGGCCCGGCAAAGATCAATGATGTCCACTTCAGCGGATCGCAGAATAATGCCTTTCCAGCCCATCAGGGCCTTGATCTTTTCGTCCTGCTTGAAATATTCGGGCAAATCCAAGTGTTTGGCCGGCGCCTGGTTTTGCGTGTCAGCGCCGCGGTTTTCAATAATTTCTCCTCCCCATGAACTGAAGATGATATCGGTCATGCGATCTCCTCCATCTCTAAATAACGGACCCGGTTTTCGGTCAAATTTTTCTCATACCGCATAACCGATGTCAATGCATTCGATTTTGTTGTTCATAAAATCATCTATATTCAATCTAAAAATCATCTTTTAGACGATATAAAAAAGGGGAAGTTTTGATAATAGATAATTGAGATTTTTTGCCCCAAGCGTATCGGTGATTCCCTTTGCGGATGTTTTTGCGGGGCTTTGGCTGCAAGGCGGCGCCAGACCCGCTTTAACAGGACATGCATCGCAAGGTTTTTGAGTTAAGTCGGGAGGATGGCCCCCATGGCGGATCCCTGCGTGTGCTGCTCTTTAATCCCTGAAACCGCGACAGGGCCTTCCGGGGTGGTTTGTAGAAATCATTTTTAACGACCAAAGGAGGTAGGCTATGCAGCGTTTTAGTAAAGAGCCAAAGGTATATGACGTCGGCGGCGTAAAACTGGGCGGTCAGCCGGGAGATTATCCCACAGTCTGCTGCTTCTCCATCTTTCAGGAAAGCGATAAGTTGTTTGATAAGGGCAGCCGCAGAAAAGGATTTAATGAAAAGCGGGCGGAGGAGTTGCTGAAAAAGGCAGACAAACTGTGGAAGCAAACCGGCGTGCCCGTTATGGCTGACATTGTTGCCAGCCCGGGCGAAAAATTCAAAAAATATGTGGATTTTGTCACTTCGNTATCCGATATGCCGTTTTGCGTTGACGCAATCATGATGCCGTCAAAATTGGAGGGCGCGGCCTATTGTGCCGAAAAGGGTCTGCTGGACCGCATGTTCTATAACAGCATTACGGTATGGGAGGAAGATTTAGCAACCGAGGTGAAGGAGCTGGCCCAAATCGGCGTCAAGCATGTGCTTCTGGTTGCCTTCGATCAAAACGATCAGACACCCAAGGGCAGGATTACCGGCGCCCAAAAACTGCTCGATGCCATCGAAAAGGCCGGGGCCAAATTTGAAACCATCATTGTCGATACGACCACGCTGAACGCGCCTGCCAATGCCCTATGCGGACTTTCGAACCGGTTAATCAAGGAAAAATGGGGCTTTGCAACCGCCAGTGCGCCGAGCAATGGCTCCTACATGGAATTGCAGCGATTTAAAGATATGTTTGAATTCAAGGGCTGGGCCGGTTTTGATGCCGCCGTGGAGGCGCTTTCGGCGTTTTATTACAATGATCTAATATTCACCGGCCCGATGGCAGGTGCGCCGCGTGTCGTCACGGCAGTTGCGCTTGCCGATGCATTTTTAGCCACCTCGGTTTTTGATGAAACCCGAGAGCTGCCCAAAGACCCCGGCCACCCCTTGCGCAAACTGTTTCCTGAATTTGCCGAACAGCTCAAGGTGGCCTGGGATAAACCCAGTGATTTGGAAAAAATGTAGCCGCTTGAAATGATGTTTGCCTGATCACCTGGTGCGCATCCTGCTTGAGAGGGGCGAGGTATGACCGGCCGATTGCCGGCATCTTCGCCCTTTTCAACCCTCATCTGGGTGTTATTTCCGGACACCCCCACCGATCGTTCAGACCCAAAAGGCAGAGCCGGCCGGCCGTTGCTATAACCCCTTTGAAATATAATACATATTCGTTTTTTTGCATGCGGGCCCTGTTGCTTCTCAATCTGGCTAAAAATCGGCTTGCTGATTCACATTATCAGTGTTAATAAGGATTTGGCGTGACACACCGCATTTTGAAGTGATGCGCTGGCCGGAAGCCTGAGCGCGGCCTGCAATCGGTCTGACACAAAATAACAAGAAATTTAGTTATCCTTCAATCATCCGGGCAGGAAATGACCATTTTTGACTGGCGCAAGGAACTCAACCGGGAAGGGCACAAGGTTGCCATCTCAGGGCAGGCTATTGCCATGCACTGCCACCATTATAACATCAATTTGCAGAAAACGCTGGAAGACACCCTGGGTGAGAAAGGTGTTGAGCTTCTGTACCGCTCGGCTGAGGAAACCAATTATCATAGCTTGCAGCATCTTTTCGACCACTATAATAAAATTAGAACCCTGAAGTCGAAATTGGAAATGGCTTCCATGTTGTATCAAAATTGTGGTCTTGGGATCATACACTTTCAGAAGGTCAGACCCAATAAGGCTTATATTGTCAGCCCGTCCAGCCATCATGTCACCGGCTGGCTCGCCAAACATGGGCGGCGCGACACAGCGGGATGCCATTTTACGCGGGGCTGGATCGCCGGTGCTCTGGAGGCGATTTACGAGCGTCCCCTTGGTTTTTATGTCGTGGATGAGACGCGCTGCAAAATGCAGCGGGATGATCAGTGTGTCTTTCATGTAGAGGAGCGCTAAGTGGCAATTGATGTGAGCAAGATCATCCATGCGGTCATGGAGGGCAGCAAGTTAAGGGAATCCAAAGGGATTATCCCCCTTTTCGGGGTTTACCTCTCACTATTTTCGGTAAATTATTACAACCGGTTGAGTTTTGACTTTGAAGCCAAAATGGGCAAAGCGCGCGAGGCTGAAGCGCAAGCCCTCTTGATTGAAGCGGCCCAGGAGTGCGGTTATGCCACTTTTCAAGGCATCCGCAATTCCTGGGAATGGGATCAGGTCGTCGCTCCCATGATTGAAAACAAAGAAGATCAGATCCTGGGTTTTGTTGCTGTGGCCGTAGCATTCGGCTGGGGTGACCTGGAGGTTGAGCAACTTGTTCCCAAAGAAAAACTCGTCATTCGGGCCAGCGATTCTTATGAGGCCAGAGGCTACCTGGAGCAACACGGTCTCGCACAATCAGAGAAGTGCTACATGCTCAGGGGGGTTACCGGCGCCTTCATGGACCTGATTTATGGAGACGACTATCCCGAAGGGCTCTACGCTTTTTCGGCAGCCGAGACCTGCTGTCGGGCCAAGGGAGACACATGTTGTGAATTCATTGCTAGAAAATCACCTTATCGACCTAACGCTTAAAAGCAAGCGCAAGATTAAGAAACCGCAGTGCTGGGCGCTTTTGTCCTGTTCCAAAGTGCTCTGTCCGATGCATGGCAAGACGGCCACCGAGTGCTGGCTAATCCCCAAAACCCATTGTACCAATTATATCCAGGAAGATTTTTTTCAAAAGCTTTCATCGTGTCTGTCCTGTTCCTACTTCAAAGAGCAGGGAGAGATTCATCCGAGTGGATGGAGTTATTTTATTTCCGATCAGATCCATAAGTATAATGCCAAGGCCCTTGAGCACTTGTACCAGAAGGAAGAAAGCTTTGTGGAGATTCTCAATCGGATTCCGGATGGGTTATTTACCACCGACCATGAATGGCGCATTACCTACTTCAATCCGGCGGCCGAAAAAATTACAGGGTTTTCGGCCTATGATGCGGTGGGGATGTATTGCAAAGACGTGTTCAAGAACCCGAACTGTGAGTCCGACTGCGCCCTGAAACATGCCGGCGCAGAAGGCATCGACATCCATAATCGGGAGTATGCGATTACCAATATCGACGGTATGAAGATACCCATTATTTGTTCGACCTCTGCTTTTCGGGACGCTGCCGGACGCTTTACGGGAGGCCTTGAAATATTTAAGGATATTTCCGATTTGAAAAGACTTCAGGAAGAGGTCACCCGGCGCGAGAAAAAATATCGCCGCATCTTTGAAGGCAGCCACGATATGATCTATACGACCAATCTGCAGGGCAAGATATTGGATATTAATCAAGCCGGTGTTGAAATGCTCAACTTCCCATCCAAAGAAGAAATGTTGAAAATGGATTCGGCCAAGAATCTTTACCGCAATGCTTCAGATAGAGATAAATTTTTGGCTGCCATTAATCGTAAGGGCTTTGTAAAAGATTATGAAGTTGAATTCAAAACATACGATGGCTCTCCGATTCATACGCTAATTTCCAGTCGAAGATACGAAAATTTAGAAAGCGGCGATGTGGAATACGAGGGGATCATCAAAGACATTACCCATCGCAAACGGACTGAAGAAGCTCTGAAACAGCGGAACCGGGAACTTTCGATCCTTAACAGCATTGCCTTGGCCTTGAATCACAACATGGCGTTGAATCTGATTTTGCGGGAAACGCTAAAAAATGTACTCAAGGTGTTAGAACTCAATCGCGGGGCAATTTTACTGATCGATCACCAGCGGGCAAATGCCGAGATCATTGCCAAATTTGGTTTTCAAAACGAAGCTGTTGAAGACGCCCAACAGGTGTGTTTCAAAGATCCGCTGCTCAGCAAGGCCCTGCTCGAAGATGAGATGATTTTAAAGCCCGAACCCATATTTCCGACGTTTAAGGCGCGGTTTGAGTCGACGGTGCAAAAATTTTCGCCCTGGCTGACGTGTTTCCTGATCACATTCAAGGGCAAGGGGGTGGGATTTTTGGGGCTTGACATCCCGCCGTCCCGGAAGCTGAGTCAATATGAGTTCCATTTGATGGGCTCTCTGGGAAACTTTTTGGGCGGGGCCATTGTGAACGCCCAGATGAGGGAGACAATACGTCGCCATCGTCAGGAATTAAGACAGCTTACCGAAAAATTGTTTCAGAGCCAGGAGGATGAACGCCGGCGCATCGCACGCGAACTTCATGATGAATCCGGCCAATCGCTAACGGCCGTAAAACTGGCCCTGGAGAGGATCGAGCAAAACCTTTCGCCGCAGGAAACCGGGCTCCGGGAAGAGATCGGTGAAGTCATTATGATGGTGAGACGAACTTCTTCGGAAATCCGGCGCCTGTCCTATCACCTGCACCCGACCCTGCTCAGTGATCTGGGGCTTGAGCCGGCGCTGAACCTGTATTTCAAAGAAATCAAAAATCATACGGGTCTTAATGTCGAGTTTAATATCGTGGGCTTTGATCATCGTTTGGACGCTGACAAGGAAACGGTTTTCTATCGTTTCAGCCAGGAAGCGCTTACCAATACCTTAAAACATTCCGGCGCCGGTAGCTTCCGCCTCTCCATTATCAAAAGTTACCCCAAGATTATCTTCCTGGCTGAGGATGATGGGATTGGTTTCGACACGCAGATCATTGGAAAAGATCAACGCAGTCTGGGCCTGCTGGGCATGCGGGAACGGACCTCGCTTCTCGGAGGGACCTTTAATTTGCGCAGCCAACCGGGAGAAGGGACCCGGATCAGGATTGAGATACCTTTTGGTGAGTCATTGAGCCATGACTAATCCGGTTCGCATCATCATCGCTGATGATCATACAATTGTTCGTCAGGGTCTGGCAAGTTTGCTGAACGACCAGCCTGATTTGAAGGTGGTCGGCCAGGCGGTCAATGGCAGAGCGGCGGTTGACAAAGTGCTCGAGTTGAAGCCCGATATCATCATTATGGATATTGCCATGCCCCAGATGAACGGCATTGAAGCGGTAAAGCGGATAAAGAAAAAAGTGCCGAAAACCAAAGTTTTGATTCTGTCGATGTATTCCCACGAACATTATATCCATGAACTTTTAGAGAGTGGCGTGTCCGGTTACCTTCTTAAAGACTCCAGCGGCCGGGACATTATCAATGCGATTCATGCCGCCATGAACAATGAAACCTTTTTGAGCCCTTCGATTTCCAAGGTGGTGGTGGACGCCTATCGCTCCCCCCATAAAGGCACCACCCATGCAGAGCGCTTTAAACAACTGTCCAATAGAGAAAGGGAGGTTTTCCAGCTGATTGCCGAAGGACATTCCACCCGACAAATCGCCGAGATGCTTTGTGTCAGCATCAGCACGATCAAATCCCATCGGGCCAAGATTATGGAAAAACTTGAAATTTATTCGCCAGTCAAACTGGTCCATTTTGCCATCCAGCTCGGATTGGTTGATCCGGAAATCTAGAGTTCAGCCCTTTCTATTAGAAGTTGCTTCAAATCCTCAGATCAGCTTCAAGGGCTAACAGTTGCTAAAGTTAAAACCGGAAATGGGTCATTATTATTTTCCTCACGCAAAGACGCCCAGGCCCAAAGAATTATTATTTAAAAAAGCTTGGCGTCTTTGCGGCGTTGCGTGAGCGATAATATAAAATAGACAGAATTCCACAATATCTTGATATGAATACAAAAAAAAAAATTGGCATCATCACGCTTACCCGTCAGACGAGCTTAGCTTATTCAGCCCTCAAAAGGATCGTTGAAGATTTGGGATACGAACCCATCTGTGGTGAAGCGATCGGGTCCGACTGCATCTTTTTTCCGCTAGAAGAAATCAATCTCGTTGGATATGATTTTTTAGCCGATTTTTTTGAAAAAGTGAAACTTTCAGATGCCGATGTTATCCTAATTTCAGCACCTTATACGGTTAACCTGTTTGTCCTGCCAAAGGTCGTTCATTGCCTGCGGAGCGTCTGTTCGGCACCCATCATCCTCGGCGGCAACGAAGCCTCAAATAACTATAAAAACCTGATGCATTTTCGCTTCACTGCCTTTGTGAAGGAAGTGGTCGACATTGCGCCCGATTTCATCGTCAGGGGAGCCGCTGAAAAGGTGTTACCCGACCTATTGCCCTTGCTTGACCGCAATACCCTGACAAACAGCTGGGATCGCGATTTCCTCGGGCAATTGCTTGAAATTCCCAATATTGTTTTTTGGCTTCCGCAGAGAAAGGCGGTGATTGCCACGGATTTTAGCGCTGAAGATTTATCTGAAAGAGATATTTTTTCCTATGTGAAATATGGCGAGAAGTCTCTTGCGCTAACTTTGCAAAGAGCCTGTGTTTGGGCTAAAAAGTCGCGTGGGGGGTGTTTGTTCTGTGCAATTGCCAGTCAGTTTGGAGACGATTTCCATTGTGCGGTTCAAAGTGATTTTTTTATAGAGGACCTGGGCAAATTTTTAAATCAGCATTCTCAGATTCAGTATGTCGATATCTGGGACGATACCTTTAATATCAATCCAGAATGGGCAATTAAAATCTGTCGCTATTTGAAAACGTTAAGTGAAAAAGCCGGACGAAAAATTAGATATTCCTGCTTTCTGAGGCCCATCGGTTTAACCGGGAAACTTGTGGCTGAAATGGCGAGTGCCAATATTCGCACGGCCTTTATCGGCGCAGACGCAATGACCGATGATCTTTCGCGGCGCATGAGAAGGGGCTGCACCATTTCAGAAATGAACACCTCGATTGCGCTGCTGGCGAAAGCAAAAATCGAGCCCAGATTAAGCGTTCAGCTTTTTTCGCCGGAGTCAACCATCGATGATGTCGGCATTACCTCTACCCTGGCATATGGCTGCATTAAAAATGGTCGGTCAACGGTCCACGTCCACCTCTACACCTTTCCGCTGTTTGGATCTGACATGCATCAACTGCTTGCCGCCAGGCATAACTTAAAAAAAATTCCGTCACCCCTGTTGAAATTAGATAAAAACAGTGGCTTTCAACCTTGCTCAATTGCCTATGACTATCTGAATTATGACCCGGATGTCGAAGAGATAAAGCAGAAAACATTTAATCTTTTGAATATTGAAACCTCATTTTATGTTCGAACCTATCCTGGCGATACGGTTGATGCCCAGGCGCTCAAGGAAATTCTGAGACAGGTAAGAAAGTGGTGTCTAAATGCCCAAAAGCATCAGGCGATCAAATCTCTCTGGTATATGATTATCCTTTTTTGGGAAAACCAAAGCGCGGGCCTGAGTCAAATGGAATTGATCGATTGCCTTTCTAAAAATGAACCCGATCAGCAAGTACCGCAACACTTAAGAAAAACCCATGGTGATTTTGGTTATCGCTACACATTATCGAGAACATTCAACGCGGTTATGGCCACCCTCATCAAAAAGAAATGGGTTCAAAAAACGAAAGACAATCAATATCGCCTGACCCCTGCCGGGGTAAAGGAATTGAAGTTGCGGGTTCTAGCGGACGGGGCAGGTTCTTATCCTGTTGCGGCTTATGGTGTCATAAGCTGCAACGATTTGTTAGCGCGCCTTGCAAATGGTTCATAGGGGTTGTAGCGATCTCCCTCAAGCCTTCTTTGGCCTTGCATTTCAATCGGCTGATAAGTTTACCCGATGACCCTTCTTTTGCATAATTAAGTGTCTGAAACCGCATGTAATATTGAGAGCTTCCGTTGTGATGGGAGTTTTGGATTTAATATGAAAATCATCTCGTATCGCTATAAAAATCATCTTTTAGACGATTTTCAAGAAGTGCTGAAATCATATATGAGATGATGAGATAATTTTGGGTTTCCATATCTTCTTATTCCTCAGGGCGAAACAGATCGAAATCTATTAAGAAAGCCAATTTAAAGCTAAAATTAACTTTAAACACAGAAAGGAGCGTTAATTATGGCTGAGCTTACTCCCATCGAACGAGTGCAGCGATTTTTTAATCGCGAACCCGTAGATAAGATGCCATTTTTTTCGGGGATGGGTATGGTCCTGCTGCCTGCGATCAAAAAACTGGGCTATAACTTTCCATCGGTCCACCGGAATGCCGAGCGGATGGCTCATTCTGCGATTGAATCCGCCCGAATGTTCAACCTGGATTCGGTCGTGGTTCCCTTCGATATGTGCTGGGAATCCGAAGCTCTAGGCAATGAAATCAGTCTTTATGAAGATTCAGAGGATATCCTTTATCCGACCATTCCGTATAAAAATTGGACCGAAGTGGACCAGGTCGAAATCAGCCAGGATGATATCGACAATATCATGGATAAATATCCCATGAACCTGCTTCCTGAAGCCGTTGCGATTGTCAAAAAGGAAGCTCCGGATCTGGCTTTGGGTGTCTGGCAATTGGGGCCCTTTACCCAGTGCGGCCAGACCATTGAACTGGACAAGGTCCTGAAAGCAGTCTTCAAGGATACCGCGCGCGTAGAGGACATCCTGGACAAGCTTTCCGATATGATCATCAACATCGGAAAAGCCCTTCAAGCCGCCGGAGCCGATTTTATTACCTTGAGGGAACCCGGGGTGGCGGCGGATCTTCTGAGCCCCAAGACGTTCAGGGAGCTGATCCAACCACGGCTCACTCGGATTATGTCGGCCTGGAAGTCTCCAAAAGTATTGCATATTTGTGGTTCCACCGATCCGCTGGTTGAAATGATGTGGCAGATTGTGACTGACTCAGGGGGCCAGGCGGTCAGTTTCGACATCAAAAATAATCTTTTGGAATCCCGCAAGAAATTGGGTGACGATGCCATCATTCTTGGCAATTTCGATGTCTTCGGGCTGCCCTGTGCTGAGGAAACGACCGTCGAGCAGGCCATCGAGGGCATCAAGACCAATATAGACGGAAAAGTTGATGCGGTCTGGCCGGGCTGTGACCTCTGGCCGGATATCAAAGAAGCAAACTTCAGGGCCATGGAAAAAACAGCCCGCGAGTATCATACCGGGCCGACTCCAGCGGTTGGGCGGCTTTAAATTTAAAACGGATGGATAAGGAGAATAAAAATGGCGAGCAAAGAAGAGCTATTGGAACTGCTGAAAGACGGTGTCATCAATTATAAAGAGGAGCAGGTAAAGGAAGCCTCACAACAAGCCATCGATGACGGACATCTGGCGCTTGAGATGATCATGGACGGTCTGGCAGCCGGGATGGAGGTTGTCGGTGATCTCTACGAGCGGCACGAGTACTTTGTCCCCGAGGTGCTCATGTGCGCGGATGCCCTGTATGGAGGCCTGGCGATACTGCGCCCGCATGTTCCCAAGTCGGACTCGGATACAGTGGCGCAGGTGGTCATCGGCAGCATTCAGGGAGATGTACACGACATTGGCAAAAACCTGGTTAAAATGATGTTTGACGTCGCCGGCTGGGAGGTTTACGACCTGGGCCGGGACGTGCCTCTTGAGAAATTTGTCGAGGAGCAGTTGCGGACGGATGCCGAGGTGGTGGCCATGTCGGCCATGATGACCACGACCATGTTAGGCATGAAAAAGGTTATCAAGATGATCAAAGATAAAAACCCCAACGTGGCCATCATGCTCGGAGGAGCGCCCGTGACGCAGGATGTCGCCAACCTTTTCGGTGCGGATGGATATGCTGAATCGGCCGGAAACGCGGTGCAGGAAGGGATTAAAATGATCGGGCGTCTGCGGGAATTTGAAAAAAAGAAAGAAAGGTAATTCATCGATTCCAAATGGGAATCCCGGCATGCATCCGATTTTTCGGCATGCATGCCGGGATTCTCCCATCCCGGATGCTGTCGGAAGTGAATTGCTGCAGCTTCAAATCAGATAACCGTCAGCCGTGCTGGCAGGGTCTGCTGATTTCAAAATGAAGGAGGATTTGAGCGCATGGGAGACAAGGATAACAACGCGATGGTTATTTTTCAACCGTCCGGGCGAAGAGGAGAGGTGCCTAAAGGCATCAATGTGTTGGAAGCGTCCAGACTGCTGGGGGCTGATATCGAGGCCCTGTGTGGTGAAAAGAAAGTTTGCGGCAAGTGCAAAGTCCGCATCGAAGAGGGTCGTTTTGAGAAATACGGCATCGAGTCAAAAAGGACCAACGTCAGCGCCTGGAAGAAAGAAGAAGAAAAATTTATCGTTCCCAAAGAAAAAGAGACCGGTCATCGATTGGCCTGCGTCACTGAAATTCAGGGTGATCTGCTGGTCTTCGTACCCGAAGAATCTCGCGCCGGCAAGCAGGTGGTGAGCAAGGCCGCCCGGGATATCCATATCGAGCACAACCCGGCGGTAAAAGTTTACACCATCCAGGTCGAACCTCCCACCTTTGAAGAACCCACCGCAGATTTTGAACGCGTCTGCCGGGTACTGGAAACCGAGCACGGCTTAAAAGGTTTGACGGTTGATATATTTGCTTTAAGACAACTGCCGAACGCACTGCGTGACGGCGATTGGTGCGTGACCGTCAGTGTCTGGAACGACAAAGAGGTGATCCGCTTCCGACCCGGTAAGGCCGAGCGGGCTTATGGGTTGGCGATCGATGTGGGAACGACCACCGTGGCGGCCTATTTTTGCGATCTCACCACAATGGAGGTTGTCGATACGGTCTCCATGATGAACCCCCAGTGCAAATACGGCGAAGATGTCATGGCGCGCATCACCTATCACATGACCTCTACCGATGGGCTGCAGCGAATGAACGACGACATCATCGAGGGGCTCAACTCTCTGGTCGAGCAGGCCATTAAGAACACCTATCCCCCCAAGAAGAAAAAGAAGAAGAAAAAAGGTGAAGAGGGACCGGATGAGTTTGTGGAAGTGCCCGAGGAAGGCAAGACCTATCTGCGCCTGACCAAAGAAGATATCGAGGATGTGACCATCGGGGGCAACACCGCCATGCATCATATTTTTCTAAAGCTCAATCCAGAGCATGTGGGGCTGGCGCCTTTTCCCCCGGTGATCCATCACAGCCTGGATATCAAGGCTCGTGATATGGGCATCAACATCAATCCCGCTTCGTATGTATTTGTGCTTCCCAATGAAGCCGGATTTGTGGGTGCGGACAACGTCGGCGTGCTGCTGGCCGAAGAGCCATACAAAAAAGACGAAATCGCACTGATTATCGACATCGGCACCAACGGCGAGCTGGTGCTGGGTAACAAAGAGAAGTTGATCTCCTCTTCGTGTGCGACGGGCCCGGCTTTGGAGGGGGCCCAGATTGCTTTCGGTATGCGGGCGGCTCCGGGTGCCATGGAACGTATTGCCATTGATCCCGAAACAAAGGAGGTGGATTATAAAGTGATCGGCCGCGATGCCTGGCGAAAATATTCGGAACCCAAGGATATGAAAGCCAAAGGCATATGCGGTTCGGGTATTTTGGACCTGCTGGCCGAGCTTTATTGTTCCGGGGTGATTACCAAAAGTGGCGTGTTTAACAAAGCGGCCTTAGACGGGCATCCCCGTTTCCGGATCAACCCGGATACCAACCAGCCGGAATTCGTTCTGGCCTGGGCGGAGGAATCGAGCATTGATAAGGACATCGTGGTCACCCAAAAAGATGTTCGTCAGATTCAGCTGGCAAAAGGCGCACTCTATGCCGGCTGTAAGCTCATGTTGCGACGCATGGCAATGGAAAAAGTGGATACAATCAAAATCGCCGGTGCGTTTGGGACCCACGTGGATCGCGAAAAAGCGCTGATTATGGGACTGTTTCCGGATTGCGAGATCGAAATGATCGAAAGTGTCGGCAATGCTGCCGGGGATGGCTGTCGCGCGGCATTGCTGAATAAAGACAAGCGGGAGGAAGCCAACTGGGTATCGCGAAATGTGGAATACATTGAGCTGACCGTAGAAGGAGACTTCCAGACCGAATTCATGGAGGCCATGCAGATACCGCACATGAAAGACGAATTTCCGCATCTGGCCGGAATTGTCCCGGAGAAAATTCTAAAACAATAGATTTTGAAGCGCGGAACGGATTGTGGTGGTATCTTGGCTGTCCAAAGAACAAATTGGGTTTGCGTGACGGTTGACCCGGGAATCTGCGGCTTTCCCTGCGTGATAAAGGCTCGCAAAAAAGATGACCGTAAGGTTTCACTGGAAATCTCCGGTTCGGATTGCGAGCAGATTCAAAGACTGTCGGGACGTCTCAGCACCTTGACCTTGAAAGAGATTTTTGCACCGCTGAGCCGCAATCCGGTTTATGATGCAGCCGAAAAGTCGGGTTGCCACCTGTCCTGTGCAGTTCCGGTGGCGGTAATCAAAGCCGCAGAAGTGGCAATGGAACTGGCGCTTCCGCGGGAAGTACACATCAAATTCGAAGCCTGCTAGAAGGGCGAAGACAGTGCCAAAATCAAAAGTGGTTCCATTTAAAGCCGGTGACGGCATATCGCATACCCTGACCCAGCGCTTGCTGAAAAAGGGGCGATCGTACGGTCTCGATGCGATCTTTCCTTTTAGCATCGATAAAATTGAGGTGGCCGAATGGGTCCATCTTAAATGCCGCTATGGTTGCAACCAGTATAATACGAACTGGTGTTGCCCGCCGGCCACACCGAGTCCGGATAAAGTTCGTGCCATTTTGGCGGAGTATTCCACCGCTTTGCTTCTGGTGGGCAGTACCAGCTGTTCGGACTTTTATTTGAACAACGCGCGCAAGAGAAGCTCTCAGGTTCGCTGCTGGAAGGGGACCATCAGCCTGGAACGCACCCTGTTTCTTGAGGGGTATTACAAAGCGTTCAGCCTTGTCGGAGAATGTTGTGCCCTTTGCAAGGAATGCGCATACCCGGATGATTGCCGTTTTCCGCAAGAAAAAAGACCATCGGTGGAATCATTTTCCATTGATGTTATCGGAACCTTGAAGAATCTCGGCACCACTTCAACGGTGGCCGCCGAGACCTGTGAAACCTACAGTTACTATGGCATTATTCTTTTGGAGTAAACTGCTGCCGGTCCCGATCGAAAATGATTCTTGACAATTTTAGTGTACTTCGATGATAGACATAAGCTGTTCATCGTTGAAAAGCACTGAATTGAAATGACAACCCAAACACGTCTGCCTTTTCAGTAGCCGTGGCAATCAGACCCTGAAAGGAGGTGAGTAAAGAAGCGTTTATACAATTTTATGTAGGAACGTGACCC